>OWIQ01000004.1_pt1 | contig 221288 bp, 158 predicted proteins | sample 1732701 | NCBI WGS metagenome assembly OWIQ01 (sample SAMN05065744, study PRJEB22554) | human gut metagenome | biome: ENVO:2100002; feature: ENVO:00000062; material: ENVO:00002003 | host: Homo sapiens | place: USA
TTTAAGAAATTAACGCTCTCGTTCTTTGTGTTTTGGTACTTGCTTCCTTGTACTTTCTTCAGTCTTTTCAATGAACTTTTCTGTACTTGAGCCCTTCCGGGCTGCCTTTCCAGACCTCGTCAGCTCAACTCGTTTGCCTCAGTGAGGTGCCCTTGTTTCGTAACGGGATTGCAAAGGTAGGGACTTTTTCTGAACCTGCAAACTTTTCTCAAACTTTTTTTCATCTTTTTTTCATTCCCACCTCATATTGCATCATTTTAAGTCATTGAGGACGCACGACTTGAGGGTCGAGAAAAATATTTTTTCCGGAGGCGGAAATGTTGCCCAGAGGGCCCTGAAATGAGGGGTAAGACGTTTAATAGCATTGATTTTCAACACATTCCATAACCCAAAATGAGGCAAAAACCGGCAAATCCCACCTCTCCATGGTACGCACCATGAAGAAAAAAAATGACATATAACAGATTATCCTACAAGAAGATGCGCACTATCTGCCACCTTTATAGTAAACTTCAGACACTTTCATGAATCCACGGCGCATAAAAAATTCATGGGCATTGTGATTATTCTTGCCTGATTCGAGATAAACGTCTTTCAGGTCCCGCTGACGGAACCAATCTTCGGCTGCGGCAAACAAACGGCCCCCGACTCCCCGGCCCCGTGCATCAGCATTGACAAGAATATCGCAAAGCACGCCGAAAGGCGCGCCGCCGTCGGAATCGGTTTCGAGGACGCAGAAGCCGAGCAGCTTTCCTGCGGCATCCTCCGCCTTGAACACCGCCGTCCCTTCCGTCGTCATGTGTTCCTCAATATATGTAAGCCACAGATGACGGCTGTCCGCATCGAGTTGCGGCACATATTCCACGCCATTGAAAACAAGATGTCCGATTCCCATCTGCATCTCGCCATGGGAAATATATTCGACATTCTCCGACAAATGCGCATAAAACAAATCCGCAAGCGCATCCTTGTCTTGAATGGTTGCAGGTGCAATGACAATATTCTCCATATATATTATGCTATTATTTCCTTGATCTTGCCGACAATGGTGCGGACGGTCTTCGAAACGACCAGAAGCATACCGAAAATCGTGACGCACGCGACTACCATCACCACCACGGCAGCCAGATGACTGGACTGTATGCCGAAATATGTCAGGAACGGCATCTCCGACTGCTGGAAGAAAAGTTCGAACGTGGAAGCGACGGAAATTATCGCCAGAATGAAATTCAGCACGAAGTCCGACTTCATCGACTTGAAATCGCTCAGGTTATGCAAACTGCTGTCCACCATTGACATCATCTCATTCAGGCGGTCGAGGTCATTGTCAAGATTCAGACGCCTGGTAGTGCGGTCGAACATCACCTTGTGCGACGCGAACTTGGAATACTTCACCACGTCCAGCTGCAGCACCATCCGGGAGAGCCTCATGCTGAGCTTGGCATTCTGACCGATCAAGTCCAGCGAAGAGGTGCTGGAAGCGGACAATGTCGCATCGATAAGCACGTCATTGGCACGTCCGATAACGTATTTCTTCGCCAGAACCATCTGAAGGATAAGCAGATACTCCGGCCACGACACATGATAACGCGCGCGTTCCTTCAGATGTTCCGCCCAGTTCACGCCCTTCTTCTCCACCGTTCCCGCCGTATCCAGCCCGTCGCCGCGACGCCCGTAAGTTCCCAGGACAATGCTCATGTTACTGTTTACCAGCACAAGGTCATCCGTATCTATGGCAATGTTTTCGCCGCAGACCTCGTCATAAGCCGCAGCATCCCTGTACGGCCATTCGCCGGGGTACAATGTCATAAGACCGATGAGTTCAGGCTTGTGCCAGTCACGGATATGGCTGACAATCTGCGCTTCGGTCAACCTGTCCGGCCTGTCGTTGCTGAACAAATCCGTACCGTCGGGAAGCGGATGACGTATGTCCTCCCACAAGTCCACCATCGCATAACGGGAATCATTGACCATGGTTATCGGCATGATTTTCATGCGTTTGCGGAATTTGGCCTTTTCCTCGCCGCTCAACGTTCTGCAGAACTTGGTGCAGCATCGGTAAATGAACCGCTTGTACCTGACCGCCACTTTCCCGAAACCGCGTTCGGAACTGCTCATCGGCAGAGTCTCGCCGACTTCCAGCGGTTCGCCCGATTCGCCGAAAAAGATATTGTCCACCCTGAAATCGCCCACGAGATTGATGTTCGTGCGCGACTCGCCGTCACCGCAGGACTCAGATTCGTCGCGGCTCCAATATTCCGCCCCCAGCCAGGTCGAGAGCAATGCTATTATATGATCAATGCCGACAGGCGCGGACAATGTTCCCGAATGTCCGTTGAAAAGGAAACGGTAAGTGAATGAAACGGTATTGCCGAAGAACAATGACATCTCCACATTGACATGACATTTGAGCAGCCGCGGCTCGATTTCATCTTCTTCAGGCTCGATCGGCATCTCGAAGTCAAATCCGCGCAGCGAAAACCTCCTGACATTTTTCTCGTCAGGAGACTGGCCTTCGTTGCGCAGGACAAATATCTGTTTCTCGATGCTCCGGCCCATCGGCACGATCGGGAGGGCCAGTGCATCGGCTTTCTCTTCATAGACGAACTTCTCTTTATGGAAAACATAATCGTCATCGCCCGGAAGATGCTTGTCAAATTCTTCCGGAAGAAAAAACTGCTTTTCCTGCTTGATGCTGAAAGTCTGTATGAACACCGCGGAAAAACCGGGGATTTCCAGTCCATGCCCGTCCTGTGAGCAGCAATAGTCGAATGTCATCGGGTATTGTCTTATTTATTCCGTGCGGCCTACGTAGGCGTCGGAGGAATTGTCAATTTCGCTGTTGAAGAACTTTTCTGCCGCGGCAGCCATAGCTTCTCCCCAGAATCTCTTGCCGGATGAGGCCTGGACTACCCAGAGTTTAAGCTGTTTCTTGTGCCAGTTCACCACGCAGTTCGTTCCCCATGCGCCGCCGTGGCCGAACCAGGCATCTTCGCTGTCTACGACAGGGGCAGTGAGGCCGAGTGAATAATCACCGAGACCTGCAGGACGGGTGCTGACTGCAAGGATAGACTTGACGGTTTCTTCTTTAAGGATGCGTACGCCATTGTCACCGACTCCGAGGTTCATGAGCATCTTGTAGAACTTGAGCTGGTCATTGGCAGTCGACCAGAGGCCCGCGCCGGCGGAAGCGAAGACATGGGAATCATTGTACGGACGCTGTTCCCAAGGGTTCTCCTCCAGCCATTCAGAAGGCTGGCCTTCCTTGATGTTGAACAGTTCTATCTTGTTTTCAATCTGCTTGTCCGTAGGCCAGAACCATGTGTCTTTCATGCCGAGAGGGTCCAGAACGGTCTCTTTCAGGTATTTTTCCCATTTCATGCCGGTAACCGTTTCCACGACAGCAGCACCGATGTCAATGCCGGTGTTGGAATAGAGCGCCTTGGTGCCCGGTTCGAACATGATAGGTGATTCTGCGGCAATGGATGCCACCTGACGGATAGGAGCTCCGCCGGACCAGCCGCCTCCACGGACGTCCTTGCGCTTGGCACTGCACTCGAACGGGAATCCGCCCGTATGGTTCAGGCACATCCTGACGGTCAGCACGTTTTTCGCCTTGTGCAATGTCATTGTACTGTCAGTCTTCCCATCGAGGACCCAGAGGGTGCTGAATTCCGGAAGGTATTTGGAAACGGGGTCGTCAAGGGAAATCTTGCCTTCCTCAACGAGTTTCGCAATGGTCACGCCGCAGAAGCCCTTGGTCTGGGAGCATTGCATGAACGCGTCGTCCATGGTGATGGGGCGTTTCGTCCTCGGGTCGGCATAGCCGATGCAGCAGGTTTCCTGGATACCATTATTATATAGTACGCTGATTGCCCCCGGAAGCCGACCGCTGTCGACATATTGCTGGAGCGCTTCCTGCGCGAATGTTGTTCCCGAATCCCGGACAGCGACCGTGTCCCGGCTTTGACTGCATGCCACGCACAAGAAAAGGGCGACGGCCATCAGCATGTGATAAATTCTGTTCATGTCAATATGTTATTTGTTATTAGTTTATTAATTCCCACAGAAACACAAATTTATAAAACTGGTTTCGGATTTCAAATAAAAATCCCGCTCCGTGGGGACGGAGCAGGATAAAAAGTTATGGTGATATGGGGCTTTATTCTTTTACGCAGCGGACTGGGCAAGCTTGTGTCAAATACCTGTCCTGTCCTTCAGTTGTCATCTTGAGAGCATTCGGCTTGCCTGCATCTGCATAATTTGCAGGAGCAATCATCGCCGCCGTATAAGCATAGCCATAATTATGGCTAGTCAATATTTCGGATGTCCACATATACGATTTAGTCTCATACCCACAAGACCTCACATTAGTTGTCCTCATATTTTTATTACCGCGCGTTCCGGTCATCGGCAGATAATGTCCGTCAAAATCATAACCAACAAGATTGGAAGCCAAAGCCGCAGTTGAAGATACTGTCTGCATGAATGACTCTGCTTCAGACTTGTTGCAGACACGCCAACCGGTCGGACATGGATCGAAGAGTGTTTTCTTCGATTCAGAACCGCCCCAGAATGCCCTGTAACTCTGGTCATTGGTCGTCACCCATGGGTAATAGCCGCCATCTGGATATGTCGAATTCAGAATATAAACGTAAGGATGCTCCACTGCGTAACCAGAAAAGACACTATTAGACAAAGATGGTGCACCAATGCTATTCCTTTCTATAGAATGCCAAGTCAAATCCTTGTTGAAAGAACCATCGTCTTTTGTTTTATAGCCCCAGACCTGGTTATCCACATTCTTCGCAGAACTCTGGCCGTTAACTCTTAGAGCCACAATCGGGGTATATGTCGGAGTTCCAATAAGGGTATTGACATTCTCACATGGCCAATAGTTGCAATAATCCGCAATGGATGGGAACGGGTCTTTGCGACCCCACTGGTAGTAGTTGCCCACTGCATATGCCGGTTCATAATTACCAGTCGAACCCACGCCGGAAATTACCGCGCCGAGATTACGGTCCATGAACACATTGCCATCCGCACTGACTGCTGTAGCTTCAGGGTCATAGCCGTCTGCGGCCCAAATGGTCCAGCTCCAGAGAAGTGTAGCATTGTTGATGACTTTGTTTTCGTCTGCCGTGATACTGTCATAGGTAACACCCTCTTCGGCAAACACCGCGATGACAGCATTGCCAGGGACAAATGTTTCAGGAGTAGAGAATCTCACATATCCATCCGCACCCAATGCAACGGAAGACACATCGACAGGAGAAGCATCGACCCAATTATTGCTGGTCTGGAGAGTATTGTACCATAATACAAGAGCGGATTTAGGAGCAATCTCTTTGGACGCGACCACTGATGACAAGGATGCCGGAATAACACCATTTCCCTTCAATTGGACATTGAACTTATATTTTCCTGCTTTGGAAATCAGATATGTATTGGCCGTCTCAACAGAACTGAGGTCCTCGAAACTATCCTTGGCGACCTCCTCGGCCTGGGACAAAGAAAGTTCCGCCTTCGCAGAAACTGCAATTCCATTCGGATTAATGGTTCTCTTCGCAAGTTCAATCTCTTTTCCATTGATTGTCGCATATACCGTAAACTCTTTGGATGCGTGCCCAGGGGTACCCAAAATGTAGAAGGTAGAAGGTTCGGCAGACAACAACACTGTAGGCTGAATCCACAAAACCACTTCATTGGCTCCTTCCTCAACATTGATTTCTCCCGTTCCGATATTCAACGTTCCCTTGGAGACAGCCAACTTTTCATTCTCGTCACTAAAGACATAACGGATTTTGCTGACCCTCTGGCCCTCAAATTCAGAAGAAATGGATATCGCCAGTACGGACAAGGCATGATTGAACGAAAAATCAATCACCTTATTAGTATTGGTACTCCCATTCCACATTGATTCTGCAGTAGAATACAACAGATCATACGCAGTGATGTGGCTCAAATCTCCTCTTCCAGCCTGAAACTGAGTTGAAGGAATAGTAAACGGAACTTTCGTATAATCATCCCCGGCAGTTGCAGAATAAGGATAATACGCATAGAAGGTGTGCTGATACCCCTGAAAATTCCAATTCAATTTTTTATCGGAATTATTATGCGTAAAATCGACGCACGCGCCAGACCCATTGGAGTCAAACCGGCTATTGTTTCCTGTATTAATCAGTTTGTCACCATCATGCCTAAAACCATATACTCCTATCTTATCAGTCTCAAGCCAAGACGACTTAATCTCTGATCCGATACCTCCATCAGTCATCAATGTCTTCGTCGAGCCATTTCCCAGGGAAGCAACGACCTTAATCGGAGTATTGTCCTGCTCCGTCTCATTTACAAGACCTTTTTGGCAGCCGACAACAGCCAGCAACGACAGGACAGTAATCAAATTCTTTTTCATAGCCAATGATTATTAGTACATTTCTTCATCACATCCGTAGACATCGAAAAACGACGCCGCCGACATCGGTCCCGGCTTGAGGCCTCCGATATTTGAACCAGGGCTCTGCGCAAACCCCATTTCGAGATTCACATTGAGAACCGCCAAAGCGGGTGATTCATAATGCTTTGGAGCAGCTGCTCCATTCAGTTTTTTGTTCATGATTAATGTTATTAATTAGTTAAACTTTTATTCTTTCACGCAGCGGACAGGGCAACTTGATGCCAAATACTTATTGTCCTCAAATTTCACTTCCTTGAGAGTCTTCGGCTGGTTCTTGTCCGCATAATTTGGCGGAGCGACCATCGCCGCAGCATAGGCATATCCGTAATTGTGGGTCTTAACCGATTCCGATGTCCACATATATGATTTGGTTTCATATCCGCAGGATTTCACTGTCTCTGTTCTGAAATGTTTGTTGCTTCGCGAGTCTGTCATCGGAAGATAATGCCCGTCGAAATCATATCCGACAAGATTGGCAGCTAAAGTAGCACTGCTGAAAACAGTCTGCATAAACGACTCTGCCTCAGCCTTGTTGCAGACACGCCAACCGGCAGGACAAGGGTCGAAGAGTGTTTTCTTCGATTCAGAGCCTCCCCAGAAATCCCTGTAACTCTGATCGTCGGTCGTCATCCACGGGTAATAGCCGCCGTCAGGAAATTTCGAATTCAGGATATAGACATAAGGATGCTCCACGGCATAGCCCGAAAAGACACTATTGGACGAAGACGGAGCCGCGATGCTGTTCCTTTCTATCGTATGCCAAGACGAATCATGGTTGAACGAACCGTCATCTTTTGTCCTATAACCCCAGACCTGGTTGTCCACATTCTTCGCAGCGCTCTGGCCGTTGACCCTCAGAGCCACGATCGGGGTATATGTAGGAGTTCCGATGAGCTGGTTTGCGTATTGGCAAGGCCAATAGTTGCAATAGTCCGCAATGGACGGGAACGGATCCTTTCTGCCCCATTGATAATAGTTACCCACCGCATAGGCTGGTTCATATTCGCCTTTCGAACCGACGCCGGAAATAGCAGCGCCGACATTCCTGTCCATGAATGTTTTCCCTCCTGAAATGACAGCCGTCGCCTCCGGGTCATAACCCTCTGCGGCCCAGATGTTCCAGCTCCAGAGAAGGGTCGCATTGGTAATATTCTTATTCTCGTCGACCTCGATATTGTCGTAGGTAACGCCTTCCTCGGCGAATGCCGCAATCACGACATTGCCCGGAACGAACTCCTTCGGCGTGTCGAAGAACACATAGTCACGGTAGAACACCAGCGACGAAAGCAGAATCGGGCATGCGTCCACCCACTTGTTGTCCTTCTGGACAGTGTTGTACCAGAGGACGAGGACGGATTTCGGAGCAATGTCCGCTGTTCCGGCCACTTCCGAAAGCGCTGCAGGAATATAGCCGTTGCCCTTCACGGTAGCCTTGAACTTGTAAAATTGGTTAGCCTCGGAAACAAGGTAGCTGTTGGATGTGGAAATCTCTCCCAGATCCTTGATCTTGATGGCCACGTCACCCGGCACCTCATAATCCGTCACCACGTTGATGACCTTGCCTGCCGGAAAGCCTCCTTCCGGAACCTGTTTCTCCATGATCAGCTTCTCCTTGCCGCCGATGACCGCAACCAACTGCATGGTCTCCCCTGCCAGCGCCGGGTTGAAGACCATGTAAATATGCGAAGCCGCCGGCCATGAAGTCGCAAAATCGCAGTCCAGACGCACCTCAGGCGAGGTCGTCGCCCCCGTCAGGTCCAATTCGCCAGTGCTCAGGTCAATGCTTCCGTTCTCAAATGCCACGGCAGCATCCTTGTTGGAAGTGCAGCGGAAAATCAATGCATCCAGTTTCATTCTGGTGTCGGTGGTCAGTTCCAAGTCCAATATGGAGAAAGGATGGTGGAACGTAAGATTCACCGCGTCGTCAGATTTGGTGACATTCTCCACTGCAGCCCAGATGAAGTCATTCTCAGCAAGATGCGCTGTAGAGCCGCTTGAGTACTGGGACTGGGATGCAGAAATCCCCACCTTTGCCTTATGCGGGTCCGTGCCTCTGTCTGCATTGTAAGGATAGCAGGCATAGAACGACTGCGGGGTATTGTCCCCTGCCCAGCGTATTCTCTGAGCACGGGACTGATATGAAAACGTCGTTCCGGCACCTTCCTGATCGGCGAGATATGCGCTGTTGGACTGGAGGGACTTGCCTTCAGCCTCTGTCCAGATTCCGATTTTGTCGGATTTCACCCAAGCGAGTTTCAATGCATTGCCGTCATCGGTATGAGTCACCTTGCTCTGGACGGACGGTTTCTGGAAATCTGCAGAAAAGACCGGTCCGTCAGGCAGGATGTCCTCATCCATCTGTCCATTCTTGGAACAGCCGACCAGGGCAGCCGCCAGGGCAATCATTGATATGTATTTGATATTCATAATTTTACGCATTAACAGTTTACCATTTCCATTTATCCATATCGTCTATCTTTCCGCCTCCAGGGTTAGCCTCTGACGGGTCGTAAAGTGCGGCGTCGATGAGAGGTTTAAGAATCCCTTCCATAACAAGAAAGGCCTTCGCATTCGGATGAACGGAATCAAGGTTCAATGTTCCGTCGGCATTCTTGCCGAATACCCAGCAATACTCATCAGCAAGACCGTTCTGATCATTTTTCAGAGCGCTGTAGTAATCTGCATAACGATAGCCTCTCTCAGCAGCATATGCCTTGATGAGTTTGTTGGCCTCGATAACCTTAGATGCGATGTAGTCTCCGTCAAACTCCGCTTTCCATGCATCCGGTTTCCACCACATGCTCCTTGTCGGACAAATCGAACCGAGTATGACAGGAACTCCCATATCTTCGGCAATCCTGGACATAAGGGCGATGTTGGCAAGAAGATTCTCCTTGCTCACGTGAACCCGGTAGCCATCACCGGACATATTTTCAGCAAGGTCATTCGTACCGCAGGTAATCACCACACATTGAGGATTGTCATTTACGATGTTCGAACCGAAACGGTCAATCATATTGCTTGAGGTCTGTCCATCGACTCCACAGTTAAGGTAGCTGTTCTCGGTGAAAAAGGCCAGACGGCCGCGGTCTTTCCAGGTCCTTGTGATGGAGTCGCCCATAAGTGCGGCCCTGTGACCGGTCTGTTTGCCGTATCCCGGAGCTTTTCCGTCCACATTTTCCTTCACGCAGCGAAGTTGCAGTCCGGCACCGGAGTAGCTGTTGCTCTGAGTGATCTTGGCGCCTGCGCCGTTCGAGCCGACAGATGAGCGGATCGGATAAAGAGAGTTGGCGACACTTGCAGAAGCCATCATAACTTCACCTGAAGCCGAAATGACTGAGCCACCGAAACCGGCCTTTCTCTGTCCCGCAAATGGGAAATAGAGGTCATATTCGGAAACATAGACTCCGTGACCGCCCGCTGCGGAACCGGAAGAAGCGAAGAATGTCGCATAGGCATCTGCTGTCGGCACTTTCCAACCTGCCGGACACGGGTCATAGATGGTCTTATCATTGCTGATGTTGTCCGTACTGCCCCAGAGATAGCGCCATTGCTCATTGTCCAGAATGGATTTTGCCTGGAAGTCGCCTTCTCCGGAGAACCAACTGTATTGAGGATAGACAGCATCGTTGTTGCCGCCGAACATCCACTTGTGAGGATATTTTACGGACTCGTCCACGGCCTGCTGGAGCGAATAGCCGGGACCGAGTTCAGCATGAAGCATCCTGGCGTTCTTGGTCCTGTCGGCAGAGAAAATCTTGTCTCCGTCAACTTTATATTCATCCAGAGTGGTGTAAGCCGGGTTGCCCCAGTCTTCCTGTACGTTCGTAGCCGATTTATATTCAGATGCTGCAGGGAACGGATCCTTACGGCCCCACTGGTAGTAGTTGCCGATGGCTCCGGCTGCCTTCACATTGTCAGAGATATCCTTGGCAGAAAGTCCGAGCACGGCTCCGAGGTTGCGGTCCATGACCGTATAACGGCCGGCCTTTCTGGAAGTCGCATCGGCATCCCAGCCTTCCACGGCCCAGATGTTCCAGCTCCAGACGATTTCGCCGGACTCATTCAGCGCAGCGATCACGGCATTGCCGTTCACAAACGTCTTCGGTGTCTTGAAATAGATGAGGCCGTCGACGTCGTCATACATCACGCTGCCGGCAGATACAGGACTTGCATTGACAAATCCGCCCTCGCCTTCAGGAATGCTGTACCACAGAAGTTCTGCTGAAGAAGGGGCCAAAGCGGCATCGAATGCGGTGCTGTGCGGTTCCCCGTCGTAGCTCCAGCTGATGCTCTTCGTACTGCCGTTGCCCTTTACCCTTGCATTGAAAGCATAGAGGCAGTCGGCCTTGTTCACGATATAGGTATTGGCAGTACCGTTTGCGCTCAGAAGCACAGGATCCGCGGTCATTCCGACATTGTAGGAAACACAGGTTCCCGGCTTGAATCCACCTTCCGGAACATCCACGACAACTTTCTCAAAATCAGCGCCTTCGAGGTCGCAGTCTATGGTCAATGTCTTGCCGGCATACTGCGGATTCACATTGACAATAAATTCAGAGGCCTTGCGCCTGAGGTAAACCGGAGAGACCGGCTTGATGTCAATCACGGAGCTTACCGTGTCGATTTCAGAGAGGCGGGAGGTGAACAGGTCATATTTCGCGTGCTTGAATGCAAGTGCCGTTCCGTCTTCGCCTGTGAGCTTGATGGAATTGCAGGCTACAGGCAGATTGGAAGAGACATTGATCTTCACGAAAGAGACGACAGGTGAAAGGGACATTTCGAGTATGCCGTTTTCCGGACGCTCCACTGATTTCACGGATGAGACGAACATTTGTTCCTCCTTCAGCTGCATCGAGGTAAGAGGAACAGGGACTGTCTGCTCCGCGGCTACCGAAACCGGAATCGAGGTAGCATCCGTCATCTTGATAGTGAACGGATAATACAGGGCCACGTCATATTTCTTGCCGTCTTCCCATTTGAGCTTGTCAGCGTCACGGAGCGGGAAGAAACGGGATGATGCAGTGGATGTATATGCGTCATAATAGGCATTGGCATTCAACGCCGAACCGGTACCGGCTTCGGACACGAACACCCCGATACGGTCGGAAACCGCTTCCCAGGTGATGACAGCCGACTCAGAAGGCGAGGAGGCCGACACCTTGAATGAAATGTACTCCGAAGAAGTCATCGGAGCGTCTTTCTCCGGCTCCTTCGTCTCTTCTTTTCCGCAGGCGTTCATGGCCAATGCGGAAAGAAGCGTCATATATAATATTCTGTTTTTCATCTACTATATTATTGAAGAGTTATCTGATAGAACGAATCTGTTCCGGAATAGTAGTCCTTGGATGAGAACACGCCATGTGTCCACTTGAATTCGCTGACAGTCTGGCCGTCCAGTCCGTCTATGCAGTTTCCCTTGAAAGTGTAAGGCTTGTAGAGTTTCATCACGCCGTCAGGAAGATTGATGGCACAGACATTGTCCACGACTTTCTCGGATTTGTAGACCGGAGCGCCGCTCTCGTCCGTCATCGGGTTGCCGTTCTCGTCAATGGCCTGGACAGGCATCTCGTAGGACAATGTCCAGATCTTGCTCTTGTAGTATCTCTCGTAATTGTTGAAATCAGGAAGGGATTCCCTGGTGGCAGTTCCGATCACCTTGCCGTTCACACAAAGGTCGAATGACTTTTTGGTCACGGCCTTTTCGCTGGTATGTACCTTGGCGATATAGCTTTCAGGTGTTTCATCGCCGGAAAGCGGAGTGAGACGTATTATGTTGAAGGACTTCAAGCCTTTCAGGAGAATCTCGTCATAATTGTCAGAAACGGACATGATGGTAAACTCATGGTCACCGCCCCAGCCGCGATATCCGCCGCCGTTCGGGCCTCCCGGGAAGGAGAAGAAATGGATATAGTCATTGTTGGTGCTGAATTTCAGCATCGGGCCCGTGCTCAGTTCCACCTTGTATTCAGACTCCGTAACAGGGTCTGTCTGAGGTATGAAGCCGGCGCCCTCGAACCATACTTTCACGGTATAGTCCGGCGAGAACTGCAGGACATAAATCCATCCGCCGTAACGGAGGTCCTCATCCGGGAAATACTCCATAACCCAGGTCTCGCGGGCTACCAGCGTATTGCGGCAGAGTTCAACACGTTCTTGCGTGCGTTGCGCAGCCGTCTCTTCGAAGATTCTGTCGCTCTTGTAGCAGGAAGCCAAAGAGAGCAGCATCATCGCGGACATCAAATATGTAATGAATCTTTTCATGTTGATTTCCAGGTTTATTTGTCAAGTGATTCCCAATCCAGATTGTCCAGCTGGGCGATACGGCGATGATAGATTTCGCACCATCTGTCGGTATCGACTCCGTAGGAATCCTTGAGCCATTTCTTCAGCATATCATATTTCTTTCTCATGAGAGGACCGCCCACAGGACCTGCCTTGGCGATCATTGCCTCTCTTTCCGCCTCCGTGAGGGAAATCAGTCGTCCGCCGGTCTCAGCCACGTCCTCGCTGTAGTGTGAACGGGCATAGTTGCTGACGAATCCCTTCTGGTACGGGTCTTCGGTAAGTGAAGTGTAGCGGTCGCCCACATAATCGCTGAGGGTGATGTCCTTGAACTCTGCAGGAGAGCCGTGGATACCGTCGAGGATATGGGTGAACTCGTGAAGCATTGTTCCCGCGATTCTTTCCGCATCCTTGTGGTATTCGAAGAAGTTCACGCCGAGGATGTTGATCTGAAGGCCGTTCTCCGCAGATGCAAGGGCCGTGGAACCGCTGCTGCTAATCTCGAAACTTCCCACGAGGAAGAGCACTTTCGGGAAATATGATTTCACGAACAATGCCGGATCTTCCGTCTCGTCTCCGGAAGACATCATCTCCACCATGGCCTCAAGTGTCGTGAACTTGATAAGCTTGGCTATCATTATCGACTCCTTGATGTTAGGAGGTGACACCCAGTAATTGAAACTGGTTTCCCTGTCCGGCATACGGTATTCGAAACGGATATTGTAAGGCTCCACATAATTTCTCTGCAGCCATGAGTCGAACTCGGTATTGTTTTGCTCCTCGTCCTTGAAAATGCTCTCGGAGCTGATCTCATCCTTGGTGCAGGAGAGCGTCAGGAGCATTGTGCAGGCTGCCAATATCAATGATATATATTTTTTCATCTTCATTCCTCCTTAAAAAGATTTGACGAAAGGATGGTCAGGACATTCCGCATTGTTGCGCGGATTAGGCTCCAGACCGGTTTTGATGGATTCTGAAGGAATCTGGAATGCGCGGCGCAGGTCATTGTAAGGCAATGTTACCGTAGCCTCGAATCCTGATGTCGTAGCGTCGTCGTAATCGGAGTCATCGAATCTGTCGATGGTGATTCCATATCTCTTGAGATCCATCCAGCGGAGACCTTCCTCCAGGGAATCGATTCTCTTGCAGAACAGCAGGCACTGTGTCATATTTTCCTGAGTACCAGGCTCTACAGTGAATCCATGCGGATGAATCGGCTTTCTTGATGTAGGTTCTTCCCTTGTGTATTCCTTGATGTACAATGATGAAGAAGGGTCGCCGTAAACCTCGTCTATCAGTTCGCGTGTCAGATGACGGATTCCGTTGCTTCCGACCTTGTACATCGAGCAGTTCCATGCATCCAAGTCCGCTGCGGCCTTGTCATATTCCTTCAGCTGGATATAGGCCTCGGCCCTGTTCAGAAGCACTTCGTTGGCATTGAGAGCCACCATTGTGCTGCGTCCGTAACCTGTACCTGCCACAGGATCGACCACTTCCCACTGGGAAGGCCATTTCGGCCAGTACACCTTGTTGGTTATGAGGTCGGCCCAATAGAACGGAACCATCTGGTAGATATACTGCGTATTGTCCTGCTTGCCGGTATCATAAGCACCGCCCATAGGACGCTTCGCACGGACAGTCTCCATCTTGGCAATCCTGTTGGTGTGCGCATATCTTCCGCCGGTAGCGTCCCACGCATTGAACAAGCCTCCGTTCGCAGAATAGAGCGGAATTATCAGCAGGTTCACCTTGTTCGTAGGATTGATGTAGTTCAATGCCCTCGTACCATAATCCCAGGCCATCTTGCTGGTCGCAGCCCAGTCACGGAGCATTTCGGATGGATTCGTTCCGAGCACTACATTTGCAGCCTCGACAGCCTTCTCCCACTGGTTGCTGTAGACGTAGAACCTGGCAGCAAGCGCATAGCCGGCCTTCTTGTTGAAATGGTATTTCGGAACTGACCATGCCTCATCGTTCAGAAGAGGAAGTCCTTCCTCGATATCCTTCTGGATCTTCTCGTAGTCCATGGCAAGAGTTCCACGGCTATATTTAGGATTCAGCGTAGTCTCCGGCTTGTCCATATAGGTAACTCCCAGATACTGGGACGCATACTGCGGATGATAAGGAAGGCAGTAAATCATTGTCAGACAGAGGTGAGCGTAAGCGCGGCAGAGAAGCGCCTCTCCCTTGTACGGAAGCATTTCTTCCGGAGTGCCCTGCTTCTCGATGGCCTGGAGAGCGGCATTCGCCGTGGCAATCATATTGTAATATGCCTGCCAGGTGTTCACGTTGCTCTCATTGTCCGCTTCCTCGATCGGTTCCCAGTTATAATTCTGTTCAATGAGTCTGGACGTATTCTTGTTTCCTTCGCTGTAGAGTTCGCAGTTGTCTGACGCATACTCGAAGAACCTCACATAAGTTCTTGACGCATACGCGGAAACAAGCAGTTTCTGTATCTTTTCAGTCGAATTCAGTTCAGTCCTGTTGTCCGGAAGAGTGTCCAGGAACTTGTCGCAGGAGGTCAAGCCTCCGAGCAGAGAAAGAACTGCAATTGAATATGTTATAAATTTCTTCATATCCGCATTGATTTAAAATCCTATCTTGCAGGTCAATGTGAACTGCTTCGGCATCGGCACGGCGACACCGCCGGCATTCAGGAACTCAGGGTCCTGTCCTTCCAGCTTCTTGTCGGCATAGAGAAGGCAGAGATTCGTTCCCTAGATCTTGAATGAAAGGCTTTTCAGCCTGAGCTTTTCAACAACTGCCTTAGGAAGGTCATAACCCAATGAAACTTCCTTGAGCCTTATGAAATCGCCTTTTGCAATCCTCTGGTCAGAATAGTTGTAGGCATTGTAGGCAATGCCGAGATTGCTGATGCTGTTGTTCTGACGCTTGCTGGCAATTACAGGAACATTGGTGATGTTCTCGTCGCCCGGATTGATGTACCTGTCCATGAATTCTCTCGGCATGGCCGTAAGGTCGGAATAGCTGTTGGAGAAAATAGGGTCGAGCCTTACCACATTCCCGAAGGAGTATGTCATGAAGACATTCATCGTGAAGCCCTTGAACTTGAACATGTTGCCGAAACTTCCGGTGATGGTAGGATCAATCGGCCCTTCATACTTGAGGTTGCTGAAATTGTTCATTTCCTGGAACTGGATGTTCGTGGAAGTGATTTCTCCGTCCTTGTTCAGGAAGGTAGGGATACCCATCTCGTCGAGTCCCATGAAACGCAGTGAGAACACGGCGCCGCGCGGCATTCCTTCCATGGAATAGCCTGAACCTGTCAGGTAGCTTATCATGGTCTGGTAAGTCTTGAGCTTGGTCACGGTATTCTTCATGTGCGAGAATATGAAGTTCGTGGTCCAGGTAAAGTCCTTCTTGACGATATTTCTGGTGGACAGCGAAAGTTCCACACCGGAAGACTTCATGGAAGCCACGTTGCCGTATTTGTTGGACACACCGCCAAGTCCCTGGGTCACAACGCTTCCGATAAGGTCGAAGTTGTTTCTCTTATAGGTATCGAAAGACAGGAGGATGCGGTCGTCGATGAAACCGAGGTCAGCTCCCACATTGAACTCATGCTTCTTCTCATATGTAAGCTCGGAGTTCTCGATGGAGGACTGGTACAATGACGGTTCCTTGATGTTTGTAGCAGGACGCCAAGGCGTGCTCGGGTAGAACAATGCCGTAGAGTTGTTAACCCACGCCGGACCCCTATCCGCTGTCAATGAATATGATACACGGAAGTTCATGCTTGACAATGCCGGTTTCAGCGCGTCGAACCATTCTTCCTGGTCTGCCGACCATTTGCCGGCGACGTTCCATGTTGGCAGCCAACGGGCGCTTCTGGCCCTTCCGAGCCTGTTGGAGCCCTCATATCGGAACGTTCCGTTGATGGTGTATCTGTAATTATATGAGTATGAAGCGGTAGCGGCGAAAGCGACATTGCGCTCGTGCGTATTGCTCAAACTATAATAATATGAGTTCTGCTCAATCTGTTTCTTGAACAGGTCCACGATGTAGAACGGTGTCTCACCTGCCTCGTACTGGAGTCCCCAGCCGTCGAAAGAACTTGCATGCCTGTCCAGTGAATTGACTTCCATCGCGGCGAAGGCATTGATGATGTGCTTGTCGGCGATGGCGGTGTTGTAAGTACCTGACGCTCTGAAGTCCATGCTGAGGGCAGAGTAGTCATTCTTCTTCAAGATACCTCCCTGCGGCAGGACAGTATACTTGTCTCCGGTCGGATTGTCCGGGTCCTTGTACAGATAAGGGTTCAGGCTCTGGATGATCTTCGTGGCTGCGGCACGGTAAGCCTCTGCCTGGTTCGAATTGTCCTTGATATTGTGCTCGGTCATTGAAAGCTGGTATCTTACTGAACCGAGGGCTGCCAGTTCGAGTCCCTTTATCGGCTTGGCCTTGATTTCAGCCTGGAATTTGGTGTCGAGCACGGAGAGGTCGATGTAGTTGTTCGCCAACTCGTGCTTGATATTGAACGGAGCATAATTCCTGGTGTAGAATTCGTCCGGGTCGAGTGTCCTGGAAGTACGCAGGGCATAAGAATACGGGTTGATGTCGAAATCACGTTTCACGGAACCTTCCACAAGGTTTGTGGTAGATGCGAGTGAACCCGGAGCCCTCTGCTGCCTGTATGAAGCGTTTCCGATGATGTTCAGGGTGATGTAATCCTTGAATATCTTCTGGGAAGTGTTGAACAGCGCAGTATATCTGTTCACCTTGCTCTGGATTGACCAGCCCGGATCGACGAGCGCGCCGAGAGAAGCATAGTAGCTGCCTTTTTCTGAACCGGAAGTAATGCTGACGGAGTGGCTGTGCTGCACGGTCGGACGGAAAAGTTCCTGGAACCAGTCCGTGTTGCGCATCTCGGCCTTGCGCAGATATGCTTTCCTGCCGGCTTCGGTGTTCTCCACAAGATATTTTCCGGTCGCCGTATCGTAGGTGTTCATCAGCTGGTACATCTTGCTGTACACACCGCCCTGCGAGCTGTATACGTTGCTGGTGAAGTTGAGCCAGCCCTTCTGGTACATTTCCTCATAAACTGACATCTGCTCCTGGGAGTTCATGATATTGAACTCGGAATATGAAGGGACAAGACGCATGGTATATTCGCCGTTGTAGTTCACGCGGGTCACGCCTGGTGTTCCTTTCTTGGTGGTCACGACAATGACGCCGGCCATTGCCCTTGCGCCGTAGATGGAGGTAGCGGAACCATCCTTGAGGATCTGGAATGATTCGATGTCGTCAGAGTTCAGGCCCGCAATGGCGGAGCTGATCAATGTCGTGGCGTCTCCGGATGACAGGGAATTGGCATCCACATTGACCACATCCTCCATTATGACGCCGTCTACGACCCACAGAGGCTTGGAGTCACCGAAAATTGAGGTAGCTCCCCTGACTCTGATCTTAGGTGCGGTACCGAATGTTCCTGATACGTTCTGCACTGAAACGCCGGCTGATTTTCCTTCGAGTGAACGGCTGACCTCACCCACACCGCTGATATTCACGTCCACGGCGGAAAGCTGGTCGGTCGCACCGGTGAAGAGTCGCTTGTCAGTGGTGGTCATACCGGTTACCACTGCTTCGGAAAGCATTTCCGTGCTGGTAGAGAGCACGAAATCCACCTTTTCCGCAGCCGGTTTGGTGACATTGGTATAACCCAGGCAGGAAGCCTCAAGTTTGGCTCCTGCGGGGACTTTCGTCAATGTATAATTTCCGTCAAGGTCCGTGACGGCGGCATTGCCCGTGCCCGCCACTGCCACGACGACGCCTATGAGAGGCTCGCCGGCATCGTCCTTGACCGTACCGCTGACTGTCAATGTCTGCTGCGCAAAAACTGAAAGCGCGCAGGCAAACGACAGCAGCAATGCTATAATCAATCTTTTCATAAGCTGTTACTATTCTGTGTATTCCTTGGTAAGCACAAGCTGCTGATATGCTACAATACGTGTAGTGAATGCAAAGAATCTGTCACGACTCCACCAGATGTTCAACTGCTGAGGGATATCGTTGCTGTTCAGTTTGGCATTCTCGAATGAAAGAGTGACTGTGTGGTTCACATCATCGAATACAGGTTCGGCATCCCAAGCGGTACGACCCTCTGTAGAGAAGATGTAGAATCCTGACGGATTGGACGAAGTCGGCCCGTTGAAATGCACTGAGTAGTACTTGTTTGCAGCCTCATCTTTACCGAAGCCCTGGATGCCGATTCTTACTTTGCCGTCCACCAGCTGGGCTGAGAAAGGATAATTCACGAGCTCGCCTTTCTGAACCGTAACCGAGAATGACTCGTACATCTTTTCTGTCGCGAACACGAAATCGCTCTTGTCTCCGCACTCATCGGCGTTCTTTGCCACTTTCCAAGTGCCCAAGAGATAATACCAGTCCGGTTTCTTAGGGAGTGTCAATGTTACATATACCGGTTCAATGCTCTTGTCTGAAGGGGTGATGATTGCGCGTCCGGAGAACGCCCTGCGGCTCTGTGCCTTGCTTACGATGAATGTCACACCGCTTGCGGATTTCTCGAATGAGAATACGCCATCAGGGTTTTCAGGGATTTCCACGCTGAAATCAGATGTGCACTTTACAAGTGTCTGCAATTTCTGCTCTGAATCAGAGAACTCCAGGCTGGATTCACTTATGATGATCCCTTTGAACGGAGACTGTTTTACTGAGAAGCTGACGGAATTGCTGCCTTCAGCATTGATTGTAATATCCGCAGTACGCTCAGTATCACCAGTATATGAGAATACATTGAACAGGACAGAAGAACCGGCAACACTTACGCGAAGCCAGTCAGGTGCTGAAGACTCAGCCGTCAATTTGAGGCCTCCTGTCTCTACGACTGCCGTTCCGAATCCTCCTGCAGCATCGAACGACGTAGCGGAAACGCTTTTCAATTCAATCTCAGGAACTGAATTGTCTTTGCTGCATGACAGACCGCAGAAAAGCACGGCTGCCAGAGCGATGATTGATATAAGTTTTTTCATCATATTGAATTATTATTTTACATATTCGATTGCGACCTGTGAGTCACCGTTCAGCTTGGTTCCTGCCAATTCGATATGGACATAGATGAACTGGTAAGTCTGGTCTCGCTTGTATTCCAGAGGTATCTCGACGACAGGATTGTCCTTGCCGATTTCGATATTGATGTCCTTCTTGACGGAACGCACCCAGCCGGCAGCATTGACCTGCACACGCTTGAGGATGACATTGTCCTCGCCCCTCTTCCATCTGAATCTCAGGGCCTTGACCGGGATGTAGTCTTCCGGTTCCATCATGCGGATGATCAATGTGCTGCTGTCGCGCATCTCGAATGATGTCCAGCCTGAAAGGCCCTGGCCTTCAAGAGGTTCAATGTCTTTGGCGACGTTCACGAGATCCTGTGATTCCTTCACGAGGTCCTTTACCGGAACGAAATCGGAGAGTTTCTTCTCCTCGGTGAAATTGCCCTCCCAAGCGGCGAAGTCAAATGGTTTGCCTGCTTTCTTGGCATCGAAGAAATGCTGCCATCTTGGGATATAGTAGTCGCGGATAAGGCCTGACCAGATCTTGCATGCATAGTCATTGAGACCGGCATCAGGATAGCTGACACCCCACGTGGTCACGATTCTGCGGCTGTTTTCTTCATACTTGTCGCTTTCCTGCTGACTGTCACCCCAACTGCGGGCATAGTCGATCCATCTCTGGATACGGGTTACAGGATTCTTGTCCAGAAGCCTGTCGGCGCGCAGCATCAGGTCCTTGAAACGGACTTCCATGGCGGCAGCCTTGTCATTGTCCCCGGCAAGATAAGCCTCATTGATCTGCTTTACGAGCAGGTCAGCCTTGCCGAATGCATAGAAACCTGCCCACATGGCGAGGTCGGTAAGATAAGCTTCATTGTCACCAAGCTCCGAGGCCGCTGCGATATATGCTTCCAATGCTTCAAAATGCGCCTTGGAAACCACGTAACGGCCGCCGAGACCGTAGAACGGCTGTCTCTGGACTACATACTGGGCACGGCTTGAGCACATTCCGTAAGAGCTTTCGAGCATCTTGTTCCAGAATGTAATCATCTGTTCTGGGCATTTGCCATATCTGTTAAGTGTATAATTCTTCAGCCACTCGTGGATATCCTTGTGGGATGTGCTCCACCATGCATCGGAAAGGATTTCGTAAATCACTTCGTTGTTCTCCACGCCTTCCGGAGCGGTGCCGACACCGACAAGATTTCCCATATTGGCAGAACTGAGGGCATTCAGATGGCCGTTGAGATAGAAGTCCAATGCTCCCACAGGGGCGGTACGTCCGCCGAAGTTCGGCACGGTACTGTAAATCCATGGCTTTCCGTAAATTCCCTTGGCATAGTTCCATGTATATTCATTCTCCCAGATTCCGTAGTTAAAGTCCACGCTCAGGTCCAGGAGGAGCATCTTGTCATCAGGTACCTTGGAGAACAATGCTTCGATGCTCTCCGGATCCCAGATATGTCTCTGATATCCGAACATCCAGCCCTGAAGCACCCATATCGCATCCGGATTGGCAGCGGCAATGGACTGATACAGAGATCTTCCATAACTGGCAATCTGTTCATGGCGTTCCTTTGTGCCACGCTCGGCGAACGGAACCTTCATTTCATTGAAACTGTCAGCGAGGTAGTATTTGCCTTTTCCGAATTCCTTTTCCCATTCCTGGATATATGTCTTCGAGATCAGCTGGAACAGGTCCGTTTCAGGAGAAATGAAATTGGACACATAGTACGGGCCGTCATCCCAGCCGGTGTGGATGAGATTCGCGTCAGGATAGACACGCTTGATCGCTTCAGGGACAAAACCTGCGAAAGCATTGAAAATAGGTGTCATTCCGAGGTCGTTCATCCTGTCTATCATCTTGTGTTCCAGGGCAATGGTCTTGTCATACCAGCTCTGGGTGAGATTGCCGTCAAGCTCTGACATATTGCCCATCCTGAACCATGGCAGGTAAGCCGAGCCGGTGATGAACTTGCCGATTTCCTCATCAGTCAGGCCGAGTTTTTTCCATACGCGGGCGAAGATAGCTTCGCTTCCGATAGGAGAGAGCGGCATGTTCACTCCATGCAGGGCCATCCTGTCGAGTTCCTTCTCCCAGTCTTCCCATTTCCAGTAAGGCATGGTGTAGCCGAGAGTGCAGACATTCATGTATTGTCTCAGCACAAAAGGAGTGGTGACAAGTTTAAGAGGCTGGTCAGCAAGCTTTTCCGGGAGGACGATATTGTTGATTGTCCAGGTGGAGATGCCATAGTGATTCGATGTGACATAGTCATAGAAACCACGGCAGACTGCCACGGCGGAGCTTCCCTTCACGGTAAGTTTGCCTTTTTTCACCTCTGTGGAAAAGTATTCGCTGCCCTCCGTCGGGCCGGTAACTACAAGTTTCACATTGGAAGGTTTCTTTCCGAGAGTCCTGGCAATCACTCCCGACGCCGCTTTTTCAGCTGCCTTGAAGTCTTCTTCCTGAGACGCCGAAGCGGAGACGCATAAAAATACGGCTCCGATAGCGCAGATAAATTTCAATTTGTTGATTATCATATACTTAAAGTGTTATTTCTTGATTTCCCTGATTTCCATCGCATATCCGCCACCGGCAGCGCATTTCTGGACAAGTTTCGAATTATGGCCGATCTTCATCTTGCGGATGATGTATGCCTGTGGATTTGTCTTGTAGTCCGCATCCGGCGCATCGGCATAGAGCGTGGCCTCATATTTCTTGCCCGGTTCCAGAAAGTCGAAGGATATCTTGGATATGTGTCCCTCTGCGCCTGCCGTAGACCCGACAAACCAGTCTCCGGAATCCTTGACCCTACGCGCCGTAGTGACATATTCGAAAGGCTCGGCTTCAAGATACCGCGACTCGCTCCACTCCATGGCCACATTCTTTATGAACTGGAACGCATCCGGGAACCTTTCGTAGTTTTCCGGAAGGTCGGCAGCCATCTGCAATGGTGAATACATCGTCACGTAGAGGGCAAGCTGGTTCGCAATCGTGGCATTGACATGTGACTTGTTGCCCGGACTGAACTTGCTGATATTCATCTCGAAGATACCGGGGGTATAGTCCATCGGACCACCCAACAGCCTGGTGAAAGGCAAGATGCAGACATGTCCCGGCTTGGAACCGCCGAACGCCTGATATTCGGTACCACGCGCAGATTCATTGGCAATGAGGTTAGGCCAGGTCCTGCACAGTCCGGTCGGACGCACCGCCTCATGGGCATTGACCATTATCTTGTATTTGGCGGCCTGGGTGACGGCATAAAGGTAATGGTTGACCATCCACTGGCTGTAATGCATCTCGCCGCGCGGGAGCATATTTCCGACATAACCGGATTTCACGGCATTGTAGCCGTTGTTTTTCATAAATGTATATGCCGTGTCGAGATGTCTTTCATAGTTTCTGACAGAAGCGGAGGTCTCGTGATGCATGATCATTTCCACGCCTTTGGACTTGGCGTAGTCACGGATTTCTTCCAGATTGAAATCCGGATATGGCGTCACGAAATCGAAGACATAGTCCTTCAGGTGACCGAACCAGTCTTCCCAGCCCTCGTTCCAGCCTTCGACAAGTACGGCGTCGAAGCCGTTTTCAGAGGCGAAGTCAATGTATTTCTTCACGTTTTCAGTGGTGGCGCCGTGATGGCCATGAGGCTTGACTTTCGTATAATCAGTCACTCCGAGCTGTACCGAAGGCAGGTCCCAGGTATAGGACCACTGCGACTTGCCGGTAATCATCTCCCACCATACTCCTACATATTTTATAGGTCTTATCCAGGAAGTGTCCTCGATCTTGCAAGGCTCGTTGAGATTCAGCGTCATGCGGGAAGCGAGAATGTCGCGCGCGTCGTCACTGACAATGATTGTGCGCCAAGGGGTGTGCATCGGTGCCTGAAGATAGCCTTTGGCACCGGTCGCATCAGGATTGAGGAAGGATTCGAAAACGAAATTCTTGTCATCCAGATTCAGATGCATGCAGGCATAATCCACAAGGGCAGCCTCATGAATGTTCATATAGAGTCCCTGGTCTGTCTTGAGCTGAAGCGAGGTCTGCACGCCGGTCGGCGAGAACATGTTCTTGTTCATGCGCTTGCTGTTCACCTCTCTGATTTCGGAAAGACGGCAGCACGTATAGTCATATTCCTGAGTATAATGGTCGGCCGGAATCCACCAGGCAGTGACGTCTCCAGGCATGGCGAACTGTGTGCGTTCCTCCTTTACGACAAAATAGACCAATGACTTCTGCTGCGGAAATTCGTAGCGGAAGCCTACTCCGTCGTCATACACCCTGAACCTGACATTCATTTCCCTGCCGGTCTGACGCTGCTTCAAGTTGACCAACAATTCATTGTAATGATTTCTGATGGAAGTTTCTTCTCCCCATACAGGATTCCACGTCTCATCGGACTCTCCACGTGACGTTCCGGCAATTTCAAATTCCCTGTCGAGATGTGACTTCAAGTCGGCGGAATTTCCCATCAGTTCGAATCCCATACCGCTTGTCAGTACCGCAGGCAATTCACCGCAATCCACAGAATACTGCGGACGTCCGTCTTCTGACAATGAAAATGAAAGTCTGATTTTTCCGTCCGGAGAAAATGCAGTTTCCACTTCTCCCGCAGAAAGCGAGGCGATGCCAAACGTTACAAAAAAGAGAGATGCCAGGAATCTTTTCATTATATGATAGTGTTATTAATTCTTCGGAAAGGTATGCAACCTGAAAATCAATAACAATATGTAATAATGAAAATATAAATGAATTTAATAGCTTAATACTTGATTACCAACGTTTTGATTAAAATATACTATATAAAAAATATAAATGGAAAATAAACCATTTTTCGAGCTAAATGGACGAAATTCCTTTTATCTGGTCCTCGAAACTCTGTGGGGAAACAGCCTTCAGACGCGTCCTCGAACGGTACGCATAGATAGTGGATCGGGAGTATCTCAGGAGGAGGGAAATCCTGTCCGTACTGTCGATTCCCAGACGGATCAGCGCATAAATCCGCAATTCAGGAGACAGGACATACGAGTCTTTTATCGAGATCCGGAATTCCGGCTGGAGAAAATTATTGAAATCCGCGATGAAGGTCGGAAACAACGACAGGAAGGTCTTGTCGAAGACGCTGTAGAACGATGCCCACTCCTCTTCCACCACGGCATTCGACTTGAGGTCCTTCTTCAGCGTCTGGATGTCACCTGCAATGGCCTTCTTGTTCAGATTCTTCCTGTACTTGTCCAGACGCTCGATCCTGGAGATACATTCGAGCATCAGCTGGGTGATATATGTATTCTTGATGTTGCTCGACTCCTTGACAATCTTATTTGCCTCTTCCTGAAGCTGTTGTGATGCGGTAAGCTCATCTTTCATGACTTCGAGACGCTTACGCTGGCTCTTGTTCACGAACAGCAGGACCGTCATGAGCAATATGAGGAAACACAACACACCGAATGCTGCCAACAATACCCTCAGGTCCTTCTTTTTGGCTTCGAGATATGACTCATTGACAATGGAAATGAGCGGTGCCAATGCATCCACCTTCAGCCTTGCCTGGCAGAAGTTGGCATCCTCCAGAGCCTTGTTCAGATAAGAGTACGCCCTTTTTATGTCACCGTCCTCATAGAGCATGGTGGCGAGCATCCTCAGCGCGACATATTCCTTCTTGGCATTGACAAGATCCGAATAGGCGGAGGCTATCATGTAATCCTTGGCGGCATCCCTCCACCCTATCGTAAGGTAAATATCAGCGATGGCGATGGCGACAGGACCGGTTTCGATAGCTTCAGGGGAAAGTGAATCATACTTTTTCAGCAGCATCTCCAGCGCGCTCTTGTAATCTCCTTCCACAACAAGGCTCTCGCTTTTGATGGTCACATTGTCGGGGAACTGACTGACAATAGAGTCCTTATACTCACGAGCCTTCGAACTGTAATAATGCTTGAGACTCTTATCCATGCTGAGTCCCTCAAGAGACTCATACGTACTCATATAGAAGAGATACATCTCTTCCCTTTCTTTTGCCTGCAATGCACTCCTGTCCACCCTGTTCAGAGTAGCCAGGGCATCATAGCTCATTCCCGAAGTCTGATATTGCTTGGCGAGTGCTATGGATGACGCCCCGACATAGTCCGTACGACCTAGCGCTTTCGCCGCTTCGAGAGATTTCAATGCATAAAAGGTAGCCGAATCCGTCCTGTACCTGTCGAATGTATGACGCATGTCGAAATAGATCAGATACCTCTGTTCCAATGACTTGCTCCGCGCCAGAGCCGTCCTGCATGAGTCCAGGCGGTCCTCCCTCACCCTGTCATAGTTCTTCGCATTGCGTATCACATTGTCCAAATCTGACAATGTAATCTTGTCCGTGCCGGGTGTTTCAGCCCCCGCGCAGACTGCATGCAGCAATGAAAATATGACAAGTACCGTTCTCCACATAACAATGTCGGATATTAATGTTCAGCCGGTAAATTTACTAAAAAATATCGACCTTCCACAACGCAAAAAGCCCCGGAACCGCAGCAATTACGGTTCCGGGGCTTTAAGATATTTATCTGCAAGATATTACATCATACCGCCTTCCGGCATTGCAGGAACTGCCGGTGCAGGTTCAGGGATGTCGACGATACCGCACTCGGTGGTAAGGAACATGCCGGCTACTGATGCGGCGTTCTCGAGAGCCACACGGCTTACCTTGGTAGGGTCGATGACACCTGCCTCGAACATATTGACATACTCATCAGTACGGGCATTGTAACCGAAATCGCCCTTGCCCTCACGAATCTTCTGGATAATCACGCTACCGTCAACACCTGCGTTTCTGGCAATCTGACGGAGTGGCTCCTCGATAGCACGGGCTACGATATGAATACCTGTAGTCTCGTCCTCATTCTCACCCTTGAGATTCTTAAGCACCTCAGCAGCACGGATGTAAGCCACACCACCACCTGGAAGATAACCTTCCTCGACTGCGGCACGGGTTGCATTCAATGCATCCTCGACACGGTCTTTCTTCTCCTTCATCTCAACCTCGGTAGTAGCACCTACATAGAGGACAGCTACACCGCCGGCGAGTTTGCCGAGACGCTCCTGAAGTTTCTCCTTGTCATAATCAGAGGTAGACGCAGCAATCTGCTTTCTGATAAGTTCCACACGCTCTGCAATATCATCCTTGTTGCCTGCGCCGCCTACGATAGTGGTGTTCTCCTTGGTGATGGTAACCTTCTCAGCCTTACCGAGCATCTCAGGAGTGGTGTTCTCAAGAGTGAAGCCTCTTTCCTCTGAAACGAGTGTCGCACCTGTAAGAGTTGCGATATCCTGAAGCATCTCCTTACGACGGTCGCCGAATCCTGGAGCCTTTACTGCAGCAACTTTGATAGTACCACGGATCTTGTTCACTACCAATGTGGTAAGAGCTTCGCCGTCAACATCTTCCGCAATGATGAGAAGTGACTTGCCATCCCTTGCGATAGGTTCGAGGATAGGAAGCAGATCCTTCATTGAAGAAATCTTCTTGTCAGTGATGAGGACGTAAGGGCTGTCAAGACTAGCCTCCATCTTATCGGAGTTGGTCATGAAATATGGAGAGATGTAACCTCTGTCGAACTGCATACCTTCTACGACCTTGACTTCAGTCTCGGTACCCTTGGCTTCCTCAACGGTGATGACGCCGTCTTTCTTTACCTTGGACATTGCGTCAGCGATAAGCTTGCCGATTGCAGCATCATTGTTGGCTGAAACCGTACCTACCTGCTCGACCTTGGAGTAGTCGTCACCAACTTCCTGGCTGTGAGCTTTAAGTTCGGCAACAACAGCGGCAACTGCCTTGTCAATACCTCTCTTCAGATCAATAGGGCTTGCGCCTGCAGTAACGTTCTTGAGACCGACATTGATGATGGCCTGTGCGAGAACGGTTGCTGTGGTAGTACCGTCACCTGCCTGCTCATTAGTCTTGGCAGCGACTTCCTTAACCATCTGTGCACCCATATTGGCAAATCTGTCCTTAAGTTCTACCTCCTTGGCGACAGTAACACCGTCCTTTGTAACCTGAGGAGCACCGAACTTCTTGTCAATAACAACGTTACGGCCCTTAGGTCCGAGTGTAACCTTAACAGCATCTGCAAGAGAGTCTACGCCCTGTTTCATTTTTGCGCGGACCTCAACGTCGAATTTGATATCTTTAGCCATAATTCAAATCTCCTATAAATTATAATATTGCCATAATGTCTGACTGACGTACGATAAGATATTTCTTATCCTCTACAGTCACCTCAGTTCCGGCATATTTGCCATAAAGAACCTCGTCACCTACTTTGACCTCCATAGGTTCATCCTTCTTGCCAGGTCCGCAAGCGACTACTTTACCCTGCTGGGGTTTCTCCTTGGCTGTATCAGGAATATAAAGTCCTGCAGCTGTCTTCGTCTCGGCCTCTTTAGGCTCAAGAACTACTCTATCCGCTAATGGTCTGATCATAATTATAAATTTTTAATGTTTTTGTCAATAACCGTCTCCATCGGAGACCGGACACAATGAATCAACTGCCGTGCCACTAAATCAGCAATGACAATTTGTCAGTGCAGATATTATTACTATATTTACGAATTGGAAAAAACACATTACACCATGAAGACTCTTAACCACATCTTGAAAAGTATCATTGCGACAGCTGCATCGGCTGTTTTCCTATACGGATGCGGAAACGTCGCGACAACTCCTGACAACAGTTTTGCGGAATACATCGAAGCCTACACGGGAGGCATTGTCTCCAACGACAACAGCATTGTCATAGAACTTGCAGCGCCGGCAGACGGACTGCAGGGAAACGAGGCTGAAATCAACAAGGCTGCGGCAGACCTGTTCAAATTTTCGCCTTCCGTCAAGGGAACCGCCAGATGGAACAGCGCCCAAAGGGTGGAATTCATCCCTGAATACGGCGCATTGAAGGCGGGAAAGACATACAAATGCACATTCAAGCTGGGCAAAGTCATGTCCACCGACAGCGCACATGAAGAATTCACGTTCAGTTTCACGACGGCCCGCAAGGAAGCCTTTCTGGAAAAGAACTCATTGGAAATCAGCGGTGAAGACCCTGGAAAGGCGACAGCCACGGGAACATTGACCCTGAGCGAAAGCATTGACATCGAGAATCCGGAGGAGCTGCTGGAATTCGGCTGGAGCGGAAACGCGACGTTCGAAGTCAAGGAGACCGGCAGGCAGAAATACACGTTCACGGCCTCCGGTCTGGAGAGGGATGCGCAGGCTAAAGTATTGACAGTCAAGTTCAAACCGGGCAGTACAGGATTCCCGGCATGCGACAATCTCTACATCGACATCCCTGCTGCCGGCATTTTCTCGGTAATGGACGCGGAGCTTTCCGGCAACAACCGCCAGAGCATCGACATCACGTTCACCGAGCCGCTCAGCAAGGCGCAGAACCTCGTCGGACTGGTGGAATTGAGCTACACCCGCACGGAATACGGTTCGACAGACAGATACCGCCTGAACTTCACTTCCAAGGTCAATGACAATGTCCTGCGGCTTTATTACGAGCCGTGTGACGCGACCACGATAGAACTGACCGTAGACGGAGCATTGAGAGACATGCACGGGAACACCCTCGGCGACAGATGGACGAAGGTTTTCAATGCGTCCAATCCGAAGCCTGAGGTGTCCTTCCCTGTGGACGGCAACATCCTCCCGAACACGGGACAGATTACGATCCCGTTCAAGGCGGCATACCTCAACGCGGTGGATATCAGCATAGTAAAGATATATCCGAACAACATCCTCATGTTCCTCCAGGAGAATGACCTGAAGGGAAATTCTGGACTCAGGCGTGCAGGAAGACTTGTTTACAAAACTACAATGAGGCTGGACGGCGACCCGTCAAAGGACCTGACACAGCAGAACATATTCACCGTCGGCCTGGACAATCTGTTCAAGAAGGAGCCGGGAGCAATCTACAGGATGCGCCTGTCCTTCAAGCCGGAGTACTATATATATTATAAAGGTGACAGAAGCAGCAGTTCCGGCAGCCTGACAAGCATCTCCGCAGGTTCATTGACCGAAGAAGAAAGCGCGGTCTGGGACGTTCCTGACACATATTATTACGAGGGTGGCGATTATGACTGGAACGTGTACAGCTGGCGCGACAGGAACAATCCGCTCACGCCTTCATATTACATGAATTATTCTTATCCGGCACGCAATCTCATGGCTTCCGGCATCGGTGCAATCGCAAAATACAGCGGCGGGAAGCAGATCTGGATAGCGGCAAGCGACATAATTTCAGCCGAGCCGATGGCCGGAGCGGAAATCAAGGTTTACGATTTCCAGCTTCAGAATATCGGAAAGGGCAAGAGCAACGGCAACGGAACGGCATCCATAGACCTCAGCGGCAAGCCGTTCATCGTCACCGTAAAGAAAGGAGATTCAATCACTTACCTGAAAGTGACGGACGGCAGCGAGAAGTCGTTGAGCCGTTTCGACACCGGAGGCGAGACATTGCAGAAAGGAATGAAGGGCTTCGTCTACGGGGAACGCGGAGTCTGGCGTCCGGGAGACACTCTGCATCTGACAATGATCCTGCACGGCGAAAACAAGATTCCTGACACTCACCCTGCCACAATCGACGTCTACACGCCGCAGGGACAGTTCTTCACCAGAAAAGTGTGCCGCAAATCGGAAAACGGTTTCTACACATTCGAAATCCCTACCGGTCAGGACAGTCCTACCGGACTATGGAACGCATATATAAAAGTCGGCGGCGCAGCTTTCCACAAGCCGCTGAGAATCGAGACCATCAAGCCTAACAGGCTGAAAGTCAATGTCAATATGGGCCAAGGCATTCTCCGGGGAGGCGCCAGAACCAATGCAAGCATATCTTCCAACTGGCTGACCGGCCCTGCGGCATCAGGCCTTCAGGCAAAAGTTTCAATGACATTGAAACCGGGACGCCAGACCTTCAAGGGCTACGACGGATTCACATTCTGCGACCCGGCTAGCCAATTCGAATCCTACACGACTGAGATTGTCAGCACTAGACTGAACGCTGACGGAAAAGCTTCTGCCTCAATAACATTGCCGAAGGCTGCACAGGCACCAGGAATGCTGACGGCGAACATTCTCGGAAGCGTATTGGAGGAAGGCGGCGACGAGAGTTACATGGTCATGACAATGCCGTTCTCGCCGTTCAGCGCATACGCGGGCATCAAACTTCCGGCGGACGGCAGCTACCTGGAAACCGGAAAGACGCACCAGATTCCAGTAGTGACTGTGGATGCTGACGGCAGGAAAGTCAGCGGACACAGACTGGAATGGCGCATATTCAAGCTCAAATGGAGCTGGTGGTGGGAGTCCCGCAGCGAGGCATTGGACTCATATATAAACGCATCAGCTGCAAGTGCTTACAGTTCCGGCACCGTCGTTTCCGGAAACGGGGAGACAAGCATATCGTTCAGTGCGGACGACAAGGATTGGGGAAGATACCTCATCTACGTGAAGGATCTGGAGAGCGGACATGCCACGGGCGGCATCGTCTACGCGGACTGGCCGGCATACAGGGGCAGGTCGGACAAGAACGACCCTGACGCACCGGCAATGCTCAGTTTCTCCACCGACAAGAAGAAATATCAGGCTGGAGAGACAGCCACGGTGTTCATACCTGCCGCAGAAAACGGTATGGCATTGGTATCCATAGAGAAAGGATGCAATGTGCTTTCTGGAGAATGGGTGAAGACCTCCGGCAGCGGAGAAACTCCATATAAGATCAAGATTACCGGCGACATGGCACCGAACTTCTACGTGCATATCACGCTGGTCCAGCCTTACATGAATTCTGCCAACGACCTGCCGCTCAGGATGTACGGAGTCCAGCCGGTCATGGTGGAGAACCCTGCGTCACGTCTGGAGCCGCAGATCACAATGCCAGACAAACTCCATCCTGAAGAGCCTTTCAGCATAAAGATCAGCGAAAAGAACGGCAAGCCTATGACTTACACGGTGGCAATCGTGGATGAAGGCCTGCTGGACCTGACAGCTTTCCGCACGCCTGACCCGTGGAACTTCATGTTCAGGCGCGAAGCTCTCGGAGTGAAGACATGGGACATGTACGATGACGTATTCGGTGCCGCCGGAGGAGCATTGTCAGCAATGTTCAGCATCGGAGGCGACGAAGGCCTGGTCAAGGGAGCGCGCAAGGAAAACAGGTTCAACCCTATCGTGAAAGTTCTGGGACCGTTCACCCTGAAATCCGGCTCGAAAACGCACAAGATCACACTTCCGATGTACGTCGGCAGCGTGAGGGCAATGGTAGTGGCCGGCAATGACGGGGCCTACGGCAATGCGGAAAAGACCGTCCCTGTCACATCTCCTGTCATGATTCTCCCTACCCTGCCGCGTTTCGCAGCCTGCGGAGAATGCATCACGCTTCCGGTCAATGTCTTCGTAATGGAGGACGGCATCGACAAGGTCAATGTATCAGTGAGCTGCGAAGGTCCGCTTTCCATCGAGGGACAGTCCACGTCCACAGTGACATTCAACGGCAAGGGTGACAAGATGACAAGGTTCGCATTGACAGCGGCTTCTTACGTCCCGGACGGCGGCAGTTTCGCGAAAGTGACTGTCACGGCGGACGGAAAGGGCCACAAGATGACGGAGACCATCAATATCGAAGTCCGCAACCCGTCCCCTCTCATCACGTCCATAAGCGAGACCATGCTCGGAAAGGGCGAAAGCAAGACATTCGACTACAATCCGTTCAAGACAGAAGGCGGCCGCTCGGCATGGATAGAGGCCAGCGGCTACCCGTCCATCGGCTGGAACTCCCTGTTCAGCTACATGTACAGCTACCGGCACTCCTGCACGGAGCAGATTTCCGCGAGAGGAATCAGCATGATCAATTCAATGTCAATGCTTTCCGAGGACAATGCCGCCAAGGTCAAGGCCATGGTTCCGGAAATGCTCACGGAACTGTACGTACGCCAGCTTCCTGACGGCGGATTCGCTTACTGGCGCGGCGACACACATGCCGACGAGTGGGTTACATCTATGGCAGGACAATTCATGACATTGGCACGCAATGCCGGATATGAAGTGAACAAGGGTGTCCTCGACTCCTGGGCGAAGTTCCAGAAACGCTGCATCCAGAACTACAGGACAGCGAAAGTCTACGCATTGAGCGACCTCACCCAGGCCTACAGGCTGTTCACCATGGCATTGGCAGGAAACGCGGAAGAGGCGGCGATGAACAGGATGAAGGAGGGCGGAAACCTCTCATGGCAGGCGACGGCGATGCTCGCTTCGACTTACGCGGTCTGCGGAAAGAAGACAGTGGGAACGGAACTGCTGAACAGCATCTTCAACACACAAGAAGAGGACGGATTCAATGTTCCTACATACGGTACCCCATTGAGGAACAAGGCGATAGTGCTGGAGGCGATGGTCCGCACCGGCAACATCCTGGAGGCCATGACGTACGCGACCGACATCAACCGCGGCGCATCGGGGCTCGAACCTTGGTCAATGTCCACGCAGGAATCAGCCTTCATTTCCGGTGCGATGAACCAGCTCGCGAAGAACGTGACCGGCGGCAATGTTTCCGTAAATGTCAATGAGGGTGAAAAGACGCTCGACACGAAGCCTTCAGGCAACGGTATCGTCAATGCCGTCCTGAATTCCGAGTTCGGCAGCGTGACCGTACAGAACACCTCGGACGGTCCGGCTTACGTAAGAATGACGGTGGTTTCGCAGGCGGAACCAAGCGCTTCCATACCGGCCAGAGCTACAGGCATAGCCCTGAATGTCAGATATATAGGCGCGGACAGCTCGGCGATTTCCCCTACATCCATAAGACAGGGCACGGAATTTACGGCAGTAATCAGGGTTTCCAATCCGAACATTTCGGAAGGAATCCACAACATGGCACTCACGGAAATGATTCCTTCAGGATGGGAAATCATCAATGAGAGGATGACCGGAGAGGACATCCCGTCTGCCGGAAAATATGATTACCTGGACATCAGGGACGACCGCAACGTGTTCTATTTCAGCATTGCCGCAGGCTCCTACAAGGAGTTCCGCGTAAGGTTGCGCGCCGCATACGAGGGCAAATTCGTATTGCCTTCAGTGACTTGCGAGGCAATGTACGATTCACGCGTCTTCGCATGCACTGCATCCGGAGTAGCCGAAGTTACAAGGTAACGTCATGAATTTCAGGGCAATACTCCGTTACGGTCTGATCGCGGCAGGTGCTGGACTCCTGATATGGTACGCATTGTGCCTGCCGGAAGATCTGTTCAGGGGAACGGATTATTCGACGGTAGTCGTGGACAGACACGGGGAATTGCTCGGTGCACGGATTTCCAAAGATGGACAATGGACCTTTCCGCCTGAAACTAACAGTGCGGAAAGGTCCGATGTTTCATCATCCGGAAAAGAAAAATATTTCACAGCCCTGACGGAGTTCGAGGACAGGTGGTTCAGATGGCATCCCGGCGTGAATCCGGTCTCGATATGCAAAGCATTCATTTCCAATATGAAAGCGGGACATGTAGTGAGAGGCGGAAGTACATTGACAATGCAGGTGATACGCATGTCCAGGGGCAAGCAAAGGACTGTAGGACAGAAGATTGTCGAGGCGATACTGGCGACGAGGCTGGAGCTCCGTTGCTCGAAAGATGAAATCCTGGAACTCTATGCGGCACACGCTCCGTTCGGGGGCAATGTCGTAGGACTGGATGCCGCATCGTGGCGCTATTACGGAAGGCCTTCGACCGAACTTTCGTGGGGAGAGGCAGCGACATTGGCAGTCCTCCCGAATTCGCCGTCCAGCATCAGATTGGAAAAGAACAGGGAAAAGCTTCTGGACAAGCGCAACAGGCTGCTGCACAAGCTGATGGCGGCAGGGAAATTATCCCCTGACGAATGCAGCCTGGCTTGTTCGGAGCCCCTTCCGTCTGCCCCTGTTCCGCTGCCTTCCTATGCCACGCACCTCGTGGACAAGCTGGCGGCGGAAAACAAAGGAGAATATATACGGACAGACATTGACCTGAATCTGCAGCGTCGGATCGAGGAAATTCTGGCGAGGAAAAATGCGGAGCTTGCGGCGGAAGGCATCGGGGATCTTGCGGCCATCGTAATGGAAGTGTCTGAGGGCAAGGTAATTGCGTACTGCGGCAATGCTGCGCCCGAGAGAAAACGGCCCGGTGTCAATGTCGATGTAGCCAGGGCTCCGCGCAGTTCGGGCAGCATATTGAAGCCTTTCCTGTATTGCGACGCATTGGAGGACGGAGCGCTGCTCCCCTACTCGCTCATTGCCGATACTCCGGTGAATATCAATGGTTTCACACCGCAGAACTACAATATGACATACGAGGGGGCTGTCCCGGCGGCAGAGGCATTGAGTCGTTCGCTGAATGTTCCGTGCGTACATCTGCTAAAGTCTTACGGGGTCGAGAAATTCATGGAAAACCTGAAGGCAAGAGGCCTGACGACATTGACCCGAAGCGCCTCTGACTATGGACTTTCGCTGATTCTGGGCGGCGGGGAATGCCGGCTGGACGAGGTCACGGCGGCGTACGCGGAAATGGCGAGGGAGTATCTGTCGGAGAAAGCCGGCAAGGATGACAAAATAGCATTGTATTACACTTTCGATGCGCTGAAGGATGTGAACCGGCCGGACGAAATCGACTGGCACATGATACGTTCCGTCCGGAAAGTCGCATGGAAAACGGGGACCAGCTACGGTTACAGGGATGCCTGGGCAGTGGGCGTGACGCCGACTTACGCTGTCGGTGTCTGGGCCGGAAATGCCTCAGGTGCAGGGGCTCCGGGACTTTTGGGTGCCAGGACCGCCGGGCCTGTGATGTTCGAGATTTTCAATCTTCTTCCTGCCGGTCAGCGGTCTTGGTTTTCCGAGCCGGACATCACGGAGGGCACCAGACTGGAAGTGTGCCGGAAGTCAGGCTATATTGCAGGTCCATATTGCGAAAGCATTGATACTCTGCTCCTTCCGAAGACAGCCGTACGGAGCGCGACCTGCCCTTATCACTCCATGGAAGACGGACACAATGTCTTCCGCCTGACTCCTGCGATGGAGTGGTTCTACAGGCTGAAGCATCCGGAATATGACGCGGCGACATCGAAAAGCAGTGATTCGGCGCCGGTCATGGAGTTCATTTATCCGGAAAACGGAAGCCGCATAACGATTCCGCGGCAGCTGGACGGGTCCATCGAAGGCATCGTGCTGAACCTGGCGCATCACGACAAGGACGCCACGGTCTACTGGCACATTGACCAGGAATTTATCGGGACGACAAGATTCATCCACCAGATGCGTATCCGCCCCGAAGCCGGCAGACACAGCATCACAGCCGTGGACAATGCCGGACGACAGGTATCGGTGAGCATCAATGTCGTGTTTTCTTCCTGAATTCCGTTTGTCTAAGACGCTGTTTTTGATTAAGTTTGTAAATATTTTGCAAACTACTGATGATCAAGAAGACGGCAAACCAGGATCTCACGGCATACAATACATTCAGGATGAGGGTAAAATGTCATACTTTCATCGAATATGATTCTGTCGCGGATCTCATTGACATAGATTTCGATACACTTCCGAAGCCTGTAAAGCACATCGGCGGCGGAAGCAACCTGCTTTTCAGCGGAAATTTCGGCGGAACAATTCTTCATTCCGCCATAAAATTCATATACATCCTCCCAGAAGACGATCCGATGTATTCATCTGACAATGAAGTGCTTGTATCGGTAGGGGCAGGAGTAATCTTCGATGATTTCTGCAAATGGGCAGCTGAAAACGGATTCTGGGGCGCGGAAAATCTGTCCTATATCCCGGGTGAAACCGGTGCCGCGGCAGTCCAGAACATCGGGGCATACGGCGCGGAAATCGGGGATATAATACGTCAGGTCTACTGCTACGACACCGTCGAGGAAGAGTTCGTTCATTTCAATGTGGATGAATGCAAGTACGGCTACAGGGACTCCATGTTCAAGTCGCCAGAGGCCAGGGACAGGTATATCGTCACCAATGTGATAATAGCATTGTCCCGCGGACGCCGTCCGAGGCTGGAATACGGGCATATCCGCACGGCGCTTGGCGAGGCATTGGGCATCACGGGCGATAAAGTAGATGACTGTGAAGCACTTACGCCGGAATTGGTAAGAGAGACCGTAATCGGCATCCGCAAGGGGAAATTGCCGGAGGTTTCGGAAATCGGCAGCGCAGGAAGCTTTTTCAAGAATCCCGTCGTGCCGGAGGAGGTCTTCCTCAATGTCAAGGCGGCGGCTGACGGCGCTGAAGTTCCTCACTACCTGACAGACAAGGGCATAAAAATCCCTGCCGCCTGGCTGATAGAGCAATGCGGATGGAAGGGGCGCACGGTCGGCAATGCCGGTGTCTACGGCAAGCAGCCTCTTGTGCTCATCAATGCCACCGGGAAAGCTTCCCCACAGGAAATCATTGACCTAAAAAATCACATAACCGATTCAGTCAGAGAGAGGTTCGGCATCGAGCTGCATCCTGAGACTGAAATCATATAATAACACAACAAGATGGACAACAGTACATTCATAGTAGAAGGCGGCCATGAGCTCCATGGCGAAATCATGCCGCAGGGAGCGAAGAACGAGGCCCTCGAAGTGATCAGTGCAGTGCTTCTGACCAAAGAGGAAGTTATCATAAGCAATGTCCCTGAAATTCTGGATGTCAAGAACTTGATAAACCTGCTGCAAGGCATGGGTGTCAAGGTAAAGCGCATCGAGCGGGGAATATATGGCTTCAAGGCGGACGACATTGATACTGAATACATTGAAAGCGAAGATTTCGTGAAGAAATGCGCATCTTTGCGCGGTTCGGTCCTGGTGGTAGGCCCACTGCTCGCGAGGTTCGGCGAGGCTTGGTTCCCGAAGCCGGGCGGAGACCGTATCGGCAGGCGTCGCGTGGATACGCATATCCAGGGAATGATAAATCTCGGTGCTTCACACAGATATGATGAAAAACGCAAGGCTTTCCATCTGCATGCGCCGGAGTCAGGCCATCTGCAGGGCACGTATATGCTTCTGGATGAGGCTTCCGTGACAGGTACCGCGAATATTCTCATGGCGGCGGCGCTAGCGGAGGGCAAGACCGTGATTTACAATGCGGCCTGCGAGCCGTATGTCCAGCAGCTTTGCAGATTGCTCAAGGCCATGGGTGCAAGCATTGAAGGTATCGGTTCGAATCTGCTCACAATTACGGGCGTGGAGGCATTGCATGGCGCTACACACAAGATTCTTCCTGACATGATCGAGGTCGGCAGCTTCATCGGCATGGCAGCATTGACAAGAAGTTCGATAACGATCAAGGATGTGTCGTGGCAGAATCTGGGTATCATACCCGAGAGTTTCCGGAGGCTTGGAGTGCATCTGGAGCAGCGCGGGGATGACATTTTCATTCCTGCACAGGAGAGTTATACCATCGATTCGTTCATGGACGGGTCCATCATGACCATCGCTGATGCGCCTTGGCCCGGCTTGACTCCTGACCTCCTGAGTGTCATGCTGGTGGTGGCGACGCAATGCAAGGGCAGCGTGCTGATTCACCAGAAGATGTTCGAGAGCCGTCTCTTCTTCGTGGACAAGCTTATCGAGATGGGTGCGCAGATCATATTGTGCGATCCTCACAGGGCCGTGGTTATAGGTCACGATCACCGTTTCCGCCTGAAGGCCGGCAATCTGCTTTCGCCTGATATCCGCGCGGGTATCGCCCTATTGCTTGCGGCAATGTCGGCGAAGGGTACGAGCACCATCAGCAATGTCGGCCAGATAGACCGCGGTTACGAGAATATCGAGCAGAGGCTCAATGCTTTAGGGGCAAAAATCACCAGGGAATAATTAATACGATAATATTAGAAATGAATCTGAAAAGAACACTTTCAGCAGCGCTAGCATTTGCACTGTTAATGACACCGGCTTTCGTGGCATGTTCGCCGGATGACAACAAAACAGAAATCGATACACCAGATAACCCGGAGCCTAATCCTGAGCCGGAGCCAGAACCGATAAAGCCTGGAACCGCAGAAGGTTGGTTTGAATTGCCGTATATCAACGATACAGACAAGAATGGTATCGATGACAATGACAAGACATTGTACTACGCATATCATTACTGTGCCGGCAGAGAAAAAGGTCCTGACGGAAAGATTGCAAGAAATTTCTCCACATGCTACAGCAGCGAGCATCATTGCCCGGTTTGGGTGGCAGCGCCTCGGCATAGAATGTATTTAGGCGACACAAAACGTACTAATGATTACAAGGCGGACCCGTCCATTCCATCAAGCATTCAGAATGGAAAATGGGGCGGTTACACCAGAGGTCACATGTTAGGTTCATCAGACCGCACCTGTTCGCCGGCTACCAACAGACAAGTATTCTATTATTCCAATATTGCTCCGCAAGTTGGAGGTACTTTCAATACCGGCGGCGGTGCTTGGAATAATCTGGAGGACCACATTGACTCATTCTTGTGTGCTGACACTCTCTATTCAGTAGTCGGTTGCTATTTCAAGAACTTCACCGATAAATATGGCAAGACAGATACCGCCAAGAAAATTGCTGGAAACACTTCTTATCCGACAATGTTTTATTATGTGCTTCTTCGCACCAAGAAAGGCAATACCGGCAAGGCTGTAACTTCATGTTCTGCATCTGAACTCAAATGTGTTGCATTTGTGATGAGACATTCTATGGAAAAAGGCCATAGGCCTCAGGCACAGGACATGATGTCCGTATCCGAATTGGAAAAAATAACAGGATTCAAGTATTTTGTCAATGTCCCGAATGCTCCTAAAGATACATTCAATGCATCCGAGTGGGAATAGTGCATCATTGGAACAACTCCGGTAAGCGTCTCCGTCGGGACGCGGCCACGCTCCATTTTTGGAGAGGCTGATTTTCAATGAGTTATAAAACAGGGCGTGGAAACGCAGCCATTTTTTGGCCACGTTTCCACGCCTTCGTTATTATGATATCTGATTATCAACAAGTTACAAAAACGCCCGTGGCCGCGTCCCGACTGACTTTCGTCGAGGTTCGTGACGCGTAAATATACATCATGGAAAGACCAAGTGGCAGAGAGGTGAGTCTGGCATAGTGGAAAAGAGGCAATGAGGAAAGACGGTGATGGGGAAACGCGCGGTTATCTCCCGACGGGCCTGCGGGGAGCTGCCGCAAAGGGCTCTCCTCGGCCCAACGAGGATAACCGCTTACTCCCCTGAATTATATGAGGCCTGGCACGAGCATATTTCCATAACTGAAAGACCAAGTGGCGGAGAAGCCCCGGTGGGGGTGGGGCCTCTGGAGGCATGGTCGCCCATGACCTTGTGAATGGGTGTCAGGCGACAGCCTGACGGGATGAGCGCAGCGAACCTCCAGAGGTGCCACCCCCGCCGGGGCGTGTAAAAAAGCTAAAGGAGTCGTGGCGCATAAGTATTTGTTTTATAACGAATTAGCTATTTTCAGAGTCGGCAAAACAACAACTCTGAAAATAGCATACTATCTAATAGCCAACGATTTACGCGCCACACCAAAAAAAATGAACGTAAAAAAATTAAGCACATGGTGACACGTATCGCGGAATGGCCATCGGGAGCTGAAGAAATCTACTTCGTTACGTCGACCTTCTTGTGGGAGAGGCGGCTCTTCTCGGCACGGAAGCCCATTACATGGCTTTCGATGGAAGCATCGATGGTGCTGGTGAGCTTGTCCGGATCCTGCCATGAGACAGATTCGAGGAAATCACATACCAGTGCCATGTCTCCGCCGCCATGTCCGGAACCCTTGTACTCAGGGATATCGGAAAGCTTCTTGTTCCAGAGATATTTCTTGTTGCTGCGGAACTCGTATACCGTGAACTCGGAGCCGTTGCCCTCGATATAGCCGGTCGTGCCCATGATACGTGTGCGGCGACCGCCGAACGGTGTGAACGCTTCCATGGAGAACGCTGCCGTAGTACCGTCTTCGAACACCATCTCGCTCACGAAATGATCCGGCTGGTTATTGTCACAATGATAGACACATCTTCCCCAGAGATTGTCCGGGTCAGAAATCTTGCTCATGATTTCCGCCTCATCCCTGGAATTCTTCAGGTCGAACACACCGAGATGTTGCTTCCTTCTCACATAGACATCAATCGCCGAGAACGGACATGTGCTTTCATGAGGACATCCGTCCGTGCAACGCATCGGAGCTCCCTCCGGGGCATTTTCAGCCTTGAACCAAGTGAGAGAACCATCAGCCACGATGCTCTTGCATGGTTTCCCTACGAACCAACGCAGAATATCCAGGTCATGGCAGCTCTTGGCCAGGATTATAGGCGTGGTCTTGTTCGAATCACGCCAGTTTCCGCGTACGTATGAATGCGCCATGTGGCGGCACTCGATAGGCTCCATATGCTGGATACTGATGACCCTGCCGATCATGCCGGCATTGAGCGCGGAATACATTGCCCTGAAATATGGGCTGTAGCGAAGGACATGGCAGACAGCTACGATGCGGCCGTATTTGTGAGCCTGCTTCGCAATGTCGGTACACTCCTTCTCCGTCTGCGCCACAGGCTTCTCAAGAAGGCAGTCATATCCCCATTCCAATGCCTTCATACATGGAGCGTGATGGACATCGTCAGGTGTCGAAATCACCACTGCATCAGCGAATTTAGGAACAGTGAACACCTCGCTCCAGTCACCGAAACGATGTTCTTCAGGAATGCCGAACTTGTCGCCCATGGCATTTTTCCTGCTTTCGCGGATATCGGACACGCCTACGATCTGCATACATTCAGGGAACATCTTGGCATACTTGGCATAAGTGCGGCCACGGTTGCCGGCGCCGATGATGATGACCTTTACAGGTCCGTTCTTGACATTCGCCTTGAGCCCTTTTACAGGGAAATCAAGTTCCGCATCTGTAGATGCCGGCGATTCGGATCCAAGTCCGATAGCCTTGCCGGCAGCTTTTACAGTCTCGCCGGTTCCGAGAAATGTAGCTCCGGCAGTAATGAAGCCGAGACTCTTGAGAAATTCCTTTCGATTCATAGTTACAGTTTATGATTTTTTGACCTTTATTGAATTCAGCAGATCAAGCTTGCCTTCGTCGATGAGGTGGACAATCAGCTCGCCGAAAAGGGTGTTGGCCCAGGCGAACCAAGAACGTGTGAAGTTTTCAGGATTGTCCTTGTGGAAAGTCTCATGGATGAAGCCGGTACCTGCATCAGTTTTCATCAATGTCTCGATGCACCATTTGATTTCCTTGTCATCGGTGGAAGTGAAAGCCTTCATCATGATACTCATCGGCCAAACCATGTCATAGCCCACATGAGGACCGCCGATACCCTCACCGGCCTTGCCCTTGAAGAAATACGGGTTGCTGCTGCTCCAGACGAACTTCCTGGTATTCTGCCAGATAGGGTCATCAATGGACACGTCACCGAGATATGGGAGTGCAAGAAGGCTAGGCACATTGGCATCATCCATAAGGAACCTGTTGCCCATGCCATCCACCTCGAACGCATAAATCTTGCCGAACTCAGGATGTTCCACGACCGCATATTTCTTGATGGCGGCTTCCACCTCATCAGCAAGAGCGCGGCATTCCTTGGCAGTCTTCTTGTCTTTGTTCACCGTCTCCAGAATCTCGGCAGCCTTGCGCAATGACGTGACAGCGAAGAAGTTGGAAGGAATCAGGAAATCAAATGTGGTGGCATCGTCAGAAGGTCTGAAAGAAGAAACGATCAGGCCGACAGGCTTCACCGGATTGCCATAACCCATGCAGCATTTGGTATCAAGCTGACGCTCGGTCTCACGCATGAAACTGTATGAACCCAGACCGTTCTTGCGCTGCTGCTCCTTCATGACTTTCAATATCTTGCCGATGGCCACTTTCCATGTGGCATCGAAAATGGAGTCATCGCCGGTAACCTTCCAATACTGGTAAGCCAGACGGATAGGATAGCATTGCGAGTCAATTTCCCATTTGCGCTCGAAAACATTGGGATTCATCTCGGTGATGTCATCGACAGCGCCGTCGCCGGTAGGACCGTCATTGAAAGCATTGGCATAAGGGTCAATGCAGATGAGCGAAAACTGGCAGCGGATCACGCCTTCAAGCATCTGCCTGAGGTGCTCGTCCTCGTTGGCGAAACGCACGTACGGCCAGACCTGCGCTCCGGAATCGCGAAGCCACATGGCATGGATATCTCCCGTGTATACGAATGTCCTGAAGTTTCCGTTTTCGTCTTTGCCGAAGTGCACCGTAGTGTCAAGAGTATTGGAAAAACAGTTGCCGAACATCCATCTCAGATATGGGTTCTTCAGCTGCGACTGCACCTCAACAATCTTATTTTCAATAACTTCTGAAGAGAACAGGCGATTTTCTTTGGCCGGACGCTGCGATGAATAGTCAGTAGCGCCAAGGGAAAGTGATGCACTTGCGACTGCAAGAGACAATAAGATTTTCTTCATAATGATTTATTCAGTTCAATGTTATTAAACAAACATGCAATATTACGAAAAAAACGTCAGTGTATCAAGACTTGGGGCATGTACAACCGAGAAAACCCGCATCGTTTATACCGATGCGGGTCTCATGTAGCCCCGACAGGAATCGAACCTGTATTTAAAGTTTAGGAAACTTCCGTTCTATCCGTTGAACTACAGGGCCATTATTGAGAAAGAAGCTTATTCAGCGACTTTCTTCTCGATGATCTGACGGCCTCTGTAGAAGCCACACTCAGGACATACTCTGTGATACATTACTGTAGCACCGCAATTAGGGCATGTTGCGAGAGTCGGAACAGCAGCGAAGTCGTGTGTTCTTCTCTTGTCCCTTCTTTGCTTTGAAAGTTTGTGTTTCGGATGTGCCATTGTTATATAACTTTTAAAATTTTATTCAATTCCGTGCTCTCTCAATCCAATTTCAACCCCTTGAGCACTGCAAAAGGATTGTAAGTGTCATCCTTGTCTTCAACCGGACTGTCCGGGATTTCCACCGCTTCACCGCTCAGGTACCTGAGGGCCGCCGGATTACATCTCCCGTCTTCATGAATTCTCTGCATAGGCAGCGCCAGATAAGCAAAATCATATACCGTCTGGCTCAAATCCATGTCGGAACCGTCTTCCGGAAGATAAATCACTTCCCTCTCATCATCCCCGACAACAGTTTCTTCGGACGAAACCGGTTCATCACCGAATTTCACGCTGAGCTTCGCTTCTGCCGAAACAGGCAGCGTCACATCTTCCATACATCTGTCGCACGGCACCGTGAGGTTTCCCTCAATTTCGCAGTCAATCCCGAGATAACTCCCGGACTTTTCCACTTCCGCCCTGACAACGATGTCAGCATCAATGATTTCAGCGTTTCCGAACTTCTTGAAGAACTCCATCCCCGCGTGCCATGAAAAGGATGTCCTTCCTGGCTTCAATCCATTCAAAGGTATGATAAATTCGTCTGTCATTCTCCTATAAACAGATTTGGGGTTGCAAAGGTAATAAAAACTTTTGGAATATCAATCCTCATCTCCGCTTTTTCTTTTCCTTTCTATCGGATCAAGCAAAATCTTGCGGATTCTGAGGTGATGAGGTGTCACCTCAACCAGTTCATCTTCATTGATATACTCAAGCATTTCCTCCAATGACATCTTGATTGCCGGAGGCAGGACAATCTTCTCGTCACTACCTGCCGCACGCACGTTCGTCAGCTTTTTGGTCTTGCAGATGTTCACGTTCAGGTCGCGGTCACGGGTATGCTCGCCGACGACCTCGCCTGCATAGATTTCCTCACCCGGATCAACGAAGAACTTGCCCCTGTCCAGAAGTTTGTTCATGGAGTACGCGATAGCCTCGCCTGTCTCCAGCGATACGAGCGAACCATTGGTACGATGCTCAATATCACCCTTGTACGGCTGGTAATCCTTGAATCTGTGGGCTACGACAGCCTCTCCCTGGGATGCGGTAAGAAGGTTGCTCCTGAGTCCCATAAGACCACGTGTAGGAATCTCGAATTCCAGAAGCGTCCTGTCCCCCCTAGGCTCCATGTGGATGAGAGCGGCCTTGCGCCTTGTGGAAATCTCGATGGCAGCTCCGACGAACTGCTCCGGAACCTCGATGCTGAGTTCCTCGATAGGCTCACATCTCTGGCCGTTGATGGTCTTGTCCAGCACCTTCGGCTGACCGACCTGAAGCTCGAAGCCTTCCCTTCTCATTTCTTCAATGAGCACGGACAGATGAAGGACACCACGTCCGAATACCACAAAGGAATCTGCATTGAGCCCCGGTTTTACGCGAAGCGCGAGATTCTTCTCAAGCTCCTTGTCCAGACGCTCCTTAATATGTCTTGAGGTAACGAACTTACCGTCTTTTCCGAAGAACGGGGAATTGTTGATAGTGAAGAGCATGCTCATCGTAGGCTCGTCGATGGCGATCGGAGGAAGCGCCTCCGGATTCTCGAAATCTGCAATCGTATCGCCGATCTCGAAGCCGTCTATTCCTACTACCGCGCAGATATCGCCGCACTGTACCTCCTGAACCTCTTTCTTTCCAAGTCCGTCGAATACCAGAAGCTGCTTGATCTTCTTTTTCTCAATGCGGTCATACCTCTTGCAGAGGCTCACGTTCATGCCGGTCACAAGTTTGCCTCTGGTAATCCTGCCGACAGCGATACGGCCCACGTATGGAGAATATTCAAGTGAAGATATCAGCATCTGCGGGGTGCCTTCCACCTCTGCAGGAGCAGGTATCTCGTCCAGGATGGCGTCCAGAAGCGGTGTGATGTTGTCAGTCGGTTTTTTCCAGTCGGTAGACATCCATCCCTGCTTGGCACTGCCGAAAATCGTGCGGAAATCAAGCTGGTCCTCATTGGCATTGAGGGAGAACATGAGGTCGAAGACCTCTTCCTGGACCTCGTCCGGACGGCAGTTCGGCTTGTCGACCTTGTTCACTACGACAATCGGCTTCTTGCCCATGCTGAGTGCCTTCTGGAGCACGAACCTCGTCTGGGGCATGCAGCCCTCGAATGCGTCCACGAGAAGCAGGACACCGTCAGCCATATTCAGCACACGTTCCACCTCTCCACCGAAATCACTATGGCCCGGAGTATCTATAATATTGATTTTTACACCCTTATAAACTACAGAGACATTCTTCGCGAGGATGGTAATACCTCTTTCCCTTTCAATGTCATTGTTGTCGAGAATCAATTCACCGAGATTTTCAGGCTGCCTGACGAGGTTTGCCTGGTAAATCATACGGTCCACGATGGTTGTCTTGCCGTGGTCGACATGCGCGATAATCGCAATGTTCCTAACGTCCATAAACTTACTTCTTTTTTTCCTCTAATACAGAAATGCAAAATTACGCAATTCTTCGGTTTTAATGAACTTTTTATATTATTTTTGCAATAGAAAAGACTCATTATGGAAAAAATCATCATTCTGGATGCAGGTTCTCAGGTGACGCAGCTTATCGGCCGGCGTCTGAGGGAACTGAATGTCTTCTGTGAAATCTACCCTTACAACAAGATGCCGGCACTTGATCCGACCATCAAGGGTGTGATCATTTCAGGAAGCCCATGTTCTGTAAGAGACGCAAATGCGCCTCAGATTAATCTGGACGGAATCAAAGGAAAACTCCCGCTTCTCGGAATTTGCTATGGTTCCCAATATCTTGCAGCCAAGTTCGGCGGAAAGGTAGAGGGCTCATTGGCAAGAGAATACGGAAGGGCAATGCTGAACATTGTCAATCCTGATTCGCCGCTGCTTCAGGGCGTGTCCGTTCATTCACAGGTCTGGATGTCACACGGCGACACCATCTCCCAGCTTCCGGAAGGAGCTGAAGTGATAGCTTCAACTGACGATGTGGTCAATGCGGCTTTCCATTTCAAGGGAGAGAACACTTACGCCGTGCAGTTCCACCCGGAGGTATTCCATTCCACCGAGGGCAGCAAGATGCTTGAGAACTTCGCTTTCAACATCTGCGGCTGCAAGGGTGACTGGACCCCGACGTCATTCATTGACGCGACAGTGGACGAGATTCGCGCACAGGTCGGCGATGACAAGGTCATTCTGGGATTGAGCGGCGGCGTGGATTCCACAGTGGCTGCCGTGCTGCTGAACAAGGCCATCGGCCACAACCTCACATGTATCTTCGTAAACAACGGACTTCTCCGCAAGAACGAGTTCGAGGATGTGATGGAGTCCTATAAAGACATGGGACTCAATGTGATAGGCGCAGATGCTTCCAAGGAATTCCTCAACGCTCTTGCAGGTGTAACAGATCCTGAGGAGAAGAGAAAAATCATCGGCAGACTCTTCGTGGAGACTTTCGACAAGTACGCCCACACCATCGAGAATGCCAAGTGGCTGGCACAGGGCACGATTTATCCTGACGTCATAGAGTCAGCAGGTATACCTGGCATCGCATCCAAGATCAAGTCACATCACAATGTGGGAGGTCTTCCGGAGAAGATGAACCTGAAGATTGTGGAGCCGCTCCGCATGCTTTTCAAGGATGAAGTGCGCAGAGTAGGACGTTCCCTCGGCATCAAGGAGGAGCTCGTAGGTCGCCATCCGTTCCCGGGACCGTCACTTGCAATCCGTATCATCGGCGACGTGACAGAGGAGAAACTCCGTGTATTGCGTGAAGCAGATGACATCTTCATCAAGAAATTGCGCAATTATGACTGCACCGGCATGGGATTCCCTTCAGCATCCGACCCGCGCATCATGGCCACCAATCTTTATGATGCCGTATGGCAGGCCGGCGTGGTGCTTCTGCCTATCAAGAGCGTAGGCGTGATGGGTGACGAGAGGACATACGAGAATCCAGTTGCAATCCGCGCAGTGGTTTCAACAGATGCCATGACTGCCGACTGGTTCCACTTCCCATACGATTTCCTCGCGAAAGTAAGCGACGACATCATCAACAAGGTGAGGGGCGTGAACCGCGTAGTGTACGACATCTCGTCAAAACCACCGGCAACGATCGAGTGGGAGTAGTAAGTTCCAGACGAAAAAAAGGACGGCCACAAAAAGCTCCTTTTTTTTAGTCAGGCGTTCCGGAGGGTGACATTCGGAAAACTAAATCCCTCCCACTTCGTGGGTCCCTCTTTCACAAGGCCACGGCGGCATGGTTTTCCGAATGCCACCCTCCGGAATCACTACATCTCGACCGAGCGCAGCGAGTGGAGAGATCTATCTACAAACGAGGGTAAAACCTCAAACATTCTTTGTCAAAATCTCCGAAAAATGACAGGCGGCAACGGTAACCATAAAGCACTTTACGCAAGCAATAACTGTCATAAAATTCATCGAAAACCGTACCACCTTACTACAATTTTTAAATTTAAAATTCATATATTTCGCCACCACTACCGCAGTTTTCCGGGAAATTTTGTAATATATTCGGGGTTCATAAAACAATTACTTATGAACACGATGAATTTACAGACAAAAAAGGAAGACCAGGTTTCGTTAACCTGCTCACCGATGCTGGACCTTGTATGCAAGGATGTGGAGGGAAATATCTTCGGAATCGAGGTCCAGAAGAAAGTGGACAGCCGCCTGTTCAGCCGATGCGTCTATTACGCTGCGGGGCAATATCATTCACAACTTTTCGCAGGCGGAGACTATGCCGCCCTGCACCCTGTCTTCGAAATAGCCTTCCTGGCGGAGAACTATCCGCACGAGAATCCTGTAGCGCTCAGGGCCGTGGTTTCCACCGACGCGATGACCGCAGACTGGTTCCACTTCCCATACGACTTCCTCGCCAAGGTCAGCGACGACATAATAAACAAGGTGAAGGGAGTGAACCGCGTAGTCTATGACATCTCTTCCAAACCACCTGCAACCATCGAGTGGGAGTAAAATAGAGATTCTCAATAGTTTAGACCATATTTCAGATGCAATGGCGTCCGGGATATGTGCGTAAACTCGCGGAATGTGTGATTTTTTGGCACTTTCCGCGAGTTTACGTACATTTTCATTATATTTGTGAAGATCATAATTTGTGGCATATGCTGATAGGAAGAGAAAAAGAATGTCGTTTATTGCAAGGTGCTTTAACCGAAGAGTATTCACAATTTATAGCCGTATATGGCAGGAGGCGTGTTGGTAAGACATTTCTGATAAGGGAGGCTTTTGATTACACGTTTGGATTTCAATTCACGGGTGCGGCAAACACCTCGTCCAGGAAACAACTCGCAAGATTCCGGCGGGCACTTAAAGAACAGGGCCAGTCTGAAATTCCTGAACTTGCGAATTGGGGGAATGCTTTTGATCAGCTAAAGATGTTTATAAATAATTTGCCCGCAGGAAAGAAAGTTGTATTCCTCGATGAATTACCTTGGATGGATGCTCCGAGATCGGGTTTTTTGAGTGAATTGGAGTCATTCTGGAATGGTTGGGCTTCGGCCAGAAAAGATATCGTGTTCGTTGTCTGCGGAAGCAGTACTTCGTGGATGGTTAAGAAGATAATTAAGAATAAGGGAGGTTTACATAATAGGCTTAATCATAGGATTGCCCTTAAGCCTTTCAGTTTAGGGCTTTGCGAAAAACTATGTGTTTCACGCGGTTTACAATTTACGCGAAAACAGATTCTTGAAGCTTATATGGTTTTTGGCGGAGTCCCTTATTATTGGAGCCTGTTGCAGCGAGGGGCAAGCATGACTCAAGAAATTGATAGACTTATTTTTGCGGAAGATGGTGAAATGCATGACGAATTCGAGATGCTATATTCTGCACTTTTTAAGCAGCCTCAGAAATATATCAAAGTGATAGAATTATTGGCGGAAAAGCGTAAAGGACTCACAAGAATGGATATTATCGACTCTGGCGAATTTGAGGATAATGGCAGCCTTTCGATAATTCTTGAAGAACTCGAATGGTGCGGATTTATCAGAAGTTATAATACGATAGGTTATGAGGCTAAGATGAAGATATATCAGTTGATAGATCATTTCACATTATTCTACTATGATTTCGTAAAGGGCCCTAGTCATGGAGCTAATTATTGGTCTTCCATGCTTGGTACGCCCAAGTATAATACCTGGTGTGGTCTCGCTTTTGAACGAGTGTGTCTTTGGCACGTTGAGCAGATAAAAATGAAACTCGGTATTACTGGGATAGCCACTAGCGAATATGCCTGGAAATATCTTGGAGATAAAAAGAAAGGTATAAAGGGCGTTCAAATAGATCTTTTAATCGACAGAAGTGATGGCATCATTGATCTATGTGAAATTAAGGACTATAAAGATCCGTTCCATATTTCCGAGGAATATGCGCTTGAACTTGAGAGACGTCGTAATGTCTTTGTTGCTGTAACTGGAACACGAAGTGCCGTGCATACGGTAATGATTACAGCAGAAGGCCTTGTTCATAATGACCAATATGGCCAAGTTCAGAATGAAGTTACACTAGACGATTTGTTCTGTGTGTAATTCTGAAATGTGCGTAAACTCGCGGAATGTGTAATTTTTTGGCACATTCCGCGAGTTTACGCACATTATGCAACGCCGCATTTGTCTACATTACTGGCCGCTTTAACACCTCTCCCGTTTTATTATTCAGATTTTCATATGTCAGCCTTACGTCACAAGCCATGCCGATTGTTTCCAGCACTGATGCCACATCTGCCGTCGGGAATGTGCCGGTAAGCCGCTTTCCGGCCACGCTTTCCGATGCATTGATCCTTACATGATAGAAAGACTCCAAATCCTTTATTACGTCATTTAGGGACGACTCATCATAAACAAAACTCCCCGTCGCCCACGCCATCGGATTCAACACATCTCCGGACGTCATCTCCTGCAATCCGGTCCCAGGACGATATAAAGCAGACATTCCTTTGGTCAATGTCATACGGCCGAAACTGACTTTTCCGTCCAGGACATCCACGCGGGTGAGCGAATCCGACTGGTCCACCTGGAAGCGCGTCCCAAGGACAGTCACCGGCAACCCCCGGGAAACGGATATGGTGAAAGGATGTGCTGAATCATGTGCAACATTGAAAAAAATCTTTCCGGACATTTCCATATGCCTGATATTCTTGCGCTTCTGAAGCCTAAGTTCCGAACCTGGAGCCAAGACGACTACGGATGAGTCCGGCAAGACATATCTGACGATTTCGTCCGACGCGGTATATCCGCTCCATGAGTTCAGACGGACACAATAGACTGAAATGACCGCGAACAAGGCAATTGCCGCGCACATTGACATTGACAAAACCCATCTTCGCGCCCGGTAGGACGGGCTGGCACCAGCATTGGCCTTTCCGATTCTTGCATTCAGGTCGGCACGCGATTTATTTATTTCGAACATTCCGTCACGATAATGTTTCATGACGAATTTGAGATTTCTATCCATATACTAAAGATTGTGATAATGCTTATAAACGTCCTCTATATAAGGCAGTTCCATTTCGAAGTCATTCACACTCAGAGCACCCACAAAGCCGTTGCCGCCGTTGACATTGTCAGGGTAAGGAATCAGCGGGATGAAGTCGCTCATGCCCTGCAATGAATTGTCGAACATGCAATCATTATAATAGGTGTACATGTCCTTGTTCATGGTATAGAGCCTGACCACAAGCGTACGTTTTTCACTGACTTTCGTGTTTTGCAGAAAAGCTATATCTGTAAAACTGAAGTACTGGCGCAGGTCTTTCGCATAGAGAGTCAGAGTATAGTCCTTGTCCAGGAACGCATTGTCATTGAAAAGGTTATACTCATTGGCATAGTAGTCCGTGTCTTCAGGATCATAGTAGGCGTCGATATGGGAACCGCTATAAAGAATCGGCTCGGCCTTGTTGTCCAATTTGACGCTGATCGTACCCTTTCGCAGGAATTGCGGCCCTACCGGGTCGAACTCGCCCGGATCCAGATAAACCCGCGAGATGCTGTATTTCACAAAAGCCTCGATCCTATAGTAATTGTCTATGCCGGGAACATCGTTGACCCGCACCTTGATTTTTGTCAATGTCATTTTGCGGTCGCCGCCGGTTTTGATTATGGGAATGGTATCCACAGAGACAATCTCGGCCGGTTCCGGCGCAATGCTTTCAGCCGAAGCCTGCATTCCGTCTGCGGTAACCTCCAGACGGACTTTGTCTCCGGCTCCGAATCTGGCCCGGAATGGTATCATCATGACTGCATCCGAATTGCTGGCATGATTATTATGGACCTCGCGCAAAGTGTCTGACAATGCCGCAAGTTCGTCATTGACATAGAGTTTCAGCAACGCGTCCTTTACGCCTCCCACCTTGTTGTGGTAACTCGTCGTGACATACGCGACCTGCTCCGACGGCCCGGCATACAGTGCGGCATTCAATGAAAGTTCCCGCTCGGGTCCGGTCCTTCTGATTTCAATGTGTTTTTCACATGAAACCGTGCAAATCAGGAGAATGGCAGCAAACAACACTCTCCACTTATTTATGTTATACGAAACTTTCATATTAGAAACGATAAGTGTAACTAACTGACGGCAAAATAGTTAAAAACGACAGCTTGGTTATATTTGCCGAATAGAAAACCTTTCCGGCCTCATCCCTTGACCATATGTCATTGACATAAGTCCAGTCGGGATTCATGGCGCAATATGCATTATACAGCCCGACCGTCCAGACTCGCTCGCCCTTCTTTTTATGCTTGGTAAAATTGACGGAAAGGTCCAGGTGATGTGTCGGCGGAAGCTTGTAATTGTTCCTGCCGCTGACATAATGAAGATAGTGGAACTTTCCTTCCGGATCCACATATACGGTTTCACGTTCCGGCACGGTCATATAGTTGCCTGACATGAACACCCAACTGGCTGCTGCGTCTATCCTGTCATTGAACTTGCACATGGCCGCTATCCTGATGTTGTGCCGCCTGTCATTGGCAAACGGATACCACTTGCCGTTGTTTATCGCCTTGTCAGGGAAGCGTCTTTCTGATTTGGATAAGGTGTATGAGCATATTCCGGTGACTTTTCCGGAAGTTTTCTGCACGTAAACCTCTGTGCCATAAGCCCGTCCGACACCCGTGGCGACATTGTCCTCCCAATTCTCGGTAGTGGACAAGGCCAACTTTCCGTCTTTCGTCTCCAGGACATTGTCCAGTCTGCGCCAGTAGGCTTCGGCTGAAAACTCCCAGCCTTTCAGACCTCCATAGGCAATTCCAGCCGTGTAAATGTCTGATTTGACTGGAGGAATGTCAGCTGTCACGGGTACCCACAAGTCAGTCGGCAAACTGAGATTGCCTGAAACAAGCTGGTGGACATGCTGGGACATCCTCGAGTACGCACCCCTCAACGATATGTCTTTTCCGGCATTGACCTTTACCGACAGCCTCGGCTCCAGGTCCGGATAGCAGCGTCCGTCAACATTGAAAAGGCTTAAACGGAGGCCTGGGATCACATAGAGCCAGTCCGAAATGGACATGTCATCTTCAATGTAGGCCGTCATCTCTTCGCCCCGGATTATCCTGCCGACGTTAGGAGCATAAGTCTCGATTCTATTTCCGTCAATGTTGTCGGTAGTTCTGGTATAGATGTCTTCCGGAGCATATTTGTGATGAGCAAAGGCTCCGCCGAATCTGACCATATGACTTGAGGACGGGGTATAATCGAAGTCAATCCCGACACTTATATCATTGATTTTCGACACATTGCTGAAATCTATGACCTTTCCTGACGTGGCATTGGCTCCTTCCTGAAATTCATTTACCCGGGATTTGGTTTTTACGTTGTAACCGTTCACGGAGAGGTTCAGGTCGGAAAAAAGTTTCCCGTTGAACACGTGATTCCACCCGAGAGACATGACGGTGTTGCCCCACCAGACTTTATAATCCTGCTTTCTTTCAGTCCTGTCAATGTCATCCGGTGATGGCTTCTCGGAATAATCCGTCCTCATGAAGTCTTTTCCCGAATAGGCATTGAAAATGAGACGGTTATTGTCGCCGATCTTTCCTGACAGTTTCAGATTCAAGTCATAGAAGGCATAGTTTCCTCCGCTGCCTGCCCATTTGAGGATTCTGTCAAAGAACAGGGTGTGCATTCCTCGTGCGCTCACAGAGTAGGTGGCATTGCCTTTTTTGCCCATCGGCCCGTCAAGATGGAACTTGTCTGAAATCAGCCCGATGCTGATGCAGCCTGTAGTTTTGTTGGTGTTTCCGTCATTGGTCCTTATATCCACAATGCTTGATGCACGTCCTCCATATCTGGCCGGGAACGAGCCCTTATATACCGATACTTTCTTGACCGCCTCCGGAGTGAATATCGAGAGTGCTCCGAACAGGTGCGATACATTATAGACCGGCACTCCGTCCAGAAGGACCAGGTTCTCATCAGCGTTTCCTCCACGGACATAGATTCCGGAAAAAAATGATGTCCCTGCCTGAATGCCCGGAAGCATTTGCAGTGTCTTGAAGACATCCGGTTCGCCCAGGACGGACGGCGCAGTGCGGAGAAGCTTGTCAGGAACTTCCAGGGAGCCGCTGTAAGTGGAGTAAAAACCGGCATTTTTTCTTGCAGATACGACCGAACCTTTCAATGTCAATGATGGTGTCAATGCTATATTGATGGTGGTGTCCCTGCTCAGGTCAATGGTTCTGGAAACCGGCTCGCATCCGATATATGAATATTTGATTTCATGAGCTCCTTTAGGAAGTGAGAGTGAATAGAAACCGTAATTATTGGTGACGGCGCCGCTTCTGCAGTCGGATACGATTTCGGCGGAGATCAATGTCTCGCCTGTGACCACATCGGTGACATATCCGCTGATCGTGTATGACCTCGGGGCGGACTTCCGTACGTTATCATTGACAATCAATATGATAGAATGTGTCTTATCCTGCACTTTCCATTTTATCGGCAAGTCTCCGAACAGTTCTTGAAGGCAATCTTCCAGCAGCTTGCTGTCGAATTTCACCTGCTTCATCTCGTTTTCGAGCAGTCGCTTTACGGATGATTCATAAACAAAGTTATATCCGAATCCGGATTCAATTGCTTTCATTGATGAAAGTACGGACTGTTCCTGTCCATATGAAATCAGCGGGAACAGCATCATCAGCAAGGTCAGGATCACCTGAATGACAGGCTTCGCTCTTCTCAATTCTTTCATTGCCAATGCCAGATGGTTTCTTACTGTCAATACTGACACGCGTAGCTCTTCAGCGATTTCCTTATATGACAGTCCGTCCCTCTTGTTCATTATCAATATTTTACGGCGTTTTTCCGGGAGTCTGCCGATTATCGACCACAATGCAGCTTCGTCAAATGAGCGTTCTTGTGCGTCCCCGTCTGTAATGAGTCCGTCCGCATCCTCCGGCAAAAGCCTGTCCGGGGACACCTTCCTCAGCCAATCTGTGCACCTGTTTCTGACTATCACGAATAGGACTGATTTCGCGGCAGCGCCGTTCATGTCATTGTCAATGACAACATACTTTTCCCAAAAGACGACAAAACTGTCCTGCACTATGTCCTCCGATACAGATGCATCAGAGACATAATGCAAGGCATATAGACATAGAGGTCTGAAATACAGATTGTATAATTTCTTGAATTCTCGCTCTGTCATGTCCGGAAAGTATTTGACATCATCCTTAATGCATCTGCTTCCATTGCAGACCGCAAAGTTATAAAAACTCATACACTACGCTACTTTTTTATGTAATAACGCAGAGTATGATGAAATGTACCAATGAAAATTTCAGAAATGTTGTTTTTTTCACGTTACTAAACTCATTTATTTATTTTGAGCTATCTTTGTTGTGCAGAAGTGACAACACCTATTTGCGACACCATCTGTATGGAATAGATGGATAACTTATTGGGCCATAGGCATACACAACTATAGAGCGGGAGTAAAACATTGATTCGATGAAGATAACATTTCTAGATGCGGCGACAGTCGGAGAGACATCTCTGTCGCCGATTGCTGCGTGCGGAGAGCTGACAGCATGGCCGACATCCAGTCCTGAAGAGGCCAAAGAGCGGGTAAAGGATTGCAACGTGCTGATAATCAATAAAGTAAAAGTTACGGAAGACCTTCTGGGCGTCGCACCTGAAGTGAAGCTGGTATGCGAAGCTGGGACCGGAATCAATAACATTGACGTGAAAGCCTGCGAAAAACGCGGCATCATAGTCAGGAACGTGGCGGGATACTCGACTGAACCGGTCGTCCAGCAGACATTCATGCACATATTGTCGTTGCTTGGAAACGGCCCGTACTTCGATGACGCAGTCAAATCGGGAGGATATTCGTCAAGCGGCATGTTCACCAATGTCATCAAGCCGTTCGTGGAAGTATACGGAAAACAAATTGGAATCATCGGCATGGGAACCATCGGAAACCGCGTAGCTGAAGTGGCTGAAGCATTCGGCATGAAGGTCGTATATTACTCGACTTCAGGGACCGGACACTGCACGAAATACCCGAGCATTCCACTAGAAGAACTGATGCGCTCATCAGACGTGATTTCCATCCATGCGCCATACAATGACCGCACGGCCGGACTGATAGGAGAAAAAGAGCTCCGGATGATGAAGCCGACAGCCATCATCGTCAACATGGGGCGCGGCGGAATCATCGAAGAAGCGGCATTGGCAAAAGTCATTGATGACGATGCCATCGGCGGTGCCGCACTGGATGTATTTGTCAATGAGCCTATTCCTTTCGACAATCCGATTCTCCACACACGCCATCCCGAGAAGTTCCACTTCACCCCGCACATAGGATGGGCAAGTGTGGAAGCTAGGGACCGCCTGGTGGCAGCCATTGCCGACAACATCAAGAAAGGCTGGTAAGACGCCAAATTTGCAAAAACTCTGCAAGTCATGACAACGACAAACGGAACAATCGATTAAGACTGTTCCGTTTGTCGTTGTGCGCGAGATGAGAGTCGAACTCACACGTCGCAATTGACACTAGCTCCTGAAACTAGCGCGTCTACCATTTCGCCACCCGCGCAACTTTTTAGGATTACAAAGATACGAATTGTTTTTGAAACGGCAATAGTTTTTTGAGAGATTATATTACGACTTCGAACTGCACGGTACGTTCCCACGCATCAATCCGGAAGGTGATATCCGTCCGGGCATAGTCGATATCCAGCGTAATATCCTTCAAATCCATTGAGCCCCAGTCATATCCGCTCGCCTCGATATAGTTGCCGATGGCGAAAGTGCGACGCCTGTCATCATCGGATATGATATCCAGAAGCAGGGAATTGTCGATCTGGCGGGGCAGCACCACATGCGCCTCCATTGCACCGGAATCCCCGGAATCATCCGTATAATCGGCCGGAGCCATGAACTCCCCTTCCGAAGGTGTGCCGTCCATCAGGTATCCGTCCACATTGCCGCGCACCTCCAGACGATATGGAAAGTCTCCTCCTGAGACATCCCTTATGAAAATCGTAAGCTCACAATAGGATTTGTGAAGCATCAGCGGCACCGTGACATGTTCAGCCTTGGTGGACAACACCCTGCAATCCATCCAGACACGTGGGCATTCCCGACCGGGTTCTATCTCCAGCCATTTGTCCGGCGGAAGCCGCAGCACGGTACTGACCTCGGCAGGCCAGACGGCACCAAGATACATTTTCCCGCGAGGCACCATTGAAACCCACCTCTCCCCCATCTTGTCTGCCAGCAAGAACCCGGAAGCGGAAGCGGACGCCCCGGCAAGAGACAGAGATATACTGTCGCCCGCATGTCTGTCCCCAGATGCATCCAATTCCAACACACATGGACATAAGTCCCTGTTTTCCTTGACGGAACAGCCCGGGCAGGTGATTATGAGCTGGAGGAACGCCAAGAAAACAAGGACATGAGGAAATCTCTTATCAGAACACATAGCTCAATGCAACCATTATATCTGAAGGCAATATGAAGAACTTGGCTCCGGACGAAGAAGTCACACCGCATACCGGGCATTCATAGACGGAATATTTGTCCATGCCTCCCCACAATCCAATTCCGAAATCAAGGTTAAGATGCCGTCCGAGCATATAGGAATAGCCTCCGGCCACTCCTGCTCCATATCTGTCGCCTTCCCTCGTCTTGCGCGAGAATATACCGCCGGTATTGTACTCCTGGTATTGCATCTTGCCTCCCAGCCACCAACCTGAATAGACATTCCAGGGCCACCAACGGACTCCGGCCAAATATGTCTGCTGCCTGTTACGGGCGTCCTCTTTTCCTTCCCCGAGATCAAAAGTAAAGGGATTATATTTCACACCGGCATTTATGCTCCAATGCCTGGAAACCGAGTAGGAAGCATCCAGATTCATCGTCACGAAATTGGCATAGCCGAGCAGGTCGGTGGACAATGACGCTTTCTGCGCATTCATGTCCGGCAAACCGCACAGGAACCCCATGGCGGCTGCCACAAAAAACAATATCCGTCTCATCATATCAGTCCGCATAACGTTCAAACACTTGTCTGATTATTGCGGACTTGCCGGGATAAAGCGTCAGCAATTTCTTCTTCAGGTCAGCCCTCGAATGGATATCCGGCTGCAAGGCCGCGAACAGCTGCGACTTGGTGATGCCGCGCTCTTCCAGATACCTGAATATCTGCGGATGGAACCAATGGGACATTCCGGAATTTGGCATGGAGCCGCCATAGCGGTCGTGATACATTGAATTCTGCATGAAATACCCCCACATTTCACCGACTTCGCAATACCCTGCCAATGGTTCCGTGCCATCACCGTAAGTCTTTCCTCCGGTAGCAACGTAAGACTTCATGATAAACTCTATATACTTGTCCCAGTAAGACTTGCCCACCTGCGCAAAATGACTCGCATGCGCCAGTTCATGACATGTTTCAGAATATATCGAGGCATATTCCGTCGTACCGGACAGGCCGAGCGTAATATCCGGGAGGAAAATCTTTATGAGTGAAGCGTATTCTCCGAGGAAGCCACGTATCAGAGCATTGTCGATGAACGCCCCCTGCCTCATCATGACGGCACTGCTGGACTTCATCTTCTGGAACAGCCAGATTCTCAGGTTCTTGGCAGGCCGGGCGACATTCATGTCATCGGCATCACAACGGCAGATATAATCATAGGCCGCATTGTTCACCACGCTCCTGCACCAGAGTTTCCGGTCAGATTTTTTCGTTATCGTGACATCCATTCCCGCCGGATTCCCCTTGCCCAACGCGGAAGATGAAGCCGTGACCAGCACCTTGTTCAGGCCGATTGCAAAGCCCTTCCTGTTCTTGAAACGCAAGCGGTAACGCGGACGGGACGAATACTTCTTCGGAATGCTGTAATACCCGTCCCTGTCCGTATATGCCGTCGAGAACTTCACGAAGACATTGCACACGACCTTAACCTCGGACACGCCGAAAGGCTGGCCGCCGTTGGCATCATCGTCCACGATGGTGATCCGTCCTGCCGGTTTGGTCGCGCCGGCCTTGGTGACCGGAGCCAGCAATTCCTCATTGCCGGTCAAGCGGAACGACTCCCGTTCCACTGCGTCCCAGTCGATGCCATCCACGGACTTGGTATTGATATCCGGTATGAAGCAATCGTCCAGCACTTCATGATAAATGTCGTGAGGAAGTACGGTACCATGAGGCAGAACCGCATACTGCCATGTAATATCTTCATCTGAAACTTCCGGGTCATGATAATAATCCCCGTCCCGGACAATCTGATAATCAAGCGGATGATCCATCAGATCGTACCCGAGCGAAATCAGCTTCTGATATTCCTCGTCAGTTTTCGGCAGGAACCGCACGTAAATATCCGTGGGTTTCACATCCACCCTCCCGGCCTTGGTAGGATAAAGGCTGGCCAATGCCTTGGTGACATTGTTCACAGAATAAGGGTCATCGAGCTTTTTGCCGAGCTCAATCATTTCATGTGCTACGGTCTCGACACCGGATTCATCTTCATTAAAATTATCCAGTCCCTTTTCGGAACACGCCGACAGTCCAAAGAGAACAAGGAATGCCAGCAAACAGTTTAATTTTTTCATGGCTCTTTTCATTTCTGGTTTGACAGGACAAAATTATGTAAAGCAAACCGTGTTCAGAAAATGAAAACGCTTTATTTATTTTTCGGCCTCCCACGGCATTGCAAGGCCGCTTGAGTATCGCTACCCGCAAGAAAAATCTTCAAAGAAAATGACCCCTTGTAACATTATTTTAACATTTCCGTAACATACTCCCGGCGCGCACAAAAAAAACGCCCGGCAGACAATCTGTCAGGCGCCATATTATTCAATCCCGAAACTGTCCTGGGAAGACTAGAAGAAAGTAACGGTCTTCTGCTCAATGGCGGAAATCAAGCTGTTCGCAAGACGGCTCACTCCGAAACGGAACAAATCCTTGTTCAGCCACTCTTTTCCGAGAATCGCGGAAACGATGGAGTAATAGCATACTGCATCCATCACTGTGGAAACGCCGCCGGCAGCCTTGAAACCGACCTTGCGGCCTGTCTTCTCATAGAACTTGCGGATGCACTCACACATCACATAGGCAGCCATCGGGGTAGCATTGACCTCGACCTTGCCGGTAGACGTCTTGATGAAATCGGCGCCGGCCTCCATTGCGAGGAACGACGCATCAGCGATTCTCTCAGGTGTAGAAAGCACGCCGCTCTCGATGATCACCTTGAGCACGACCTTACGGCCGACACGCTCTCCGGCAGCATCAACAGCTTTTCTGCATGCACGGATTTCCTCCGCAGCGGTCTCATAGTCTCCTACCATGAAAGCATTGAGAGCCAATACGATATCAATCTCGTCAGCACCGGCCTCCACAGCCATTTCACATTCCTTGGTCTTCACTTCGATAAAGCTCTGCGATGTCGGGAAGCAGCCTGCAACAGCAGTAACATGTACGGCCTCTTCCTTACGGCATTCCTTGACCACGTGAGCGAGATTAGGATAAACACAGACAGAAGCAGGAAGCGGATAACCAGGATAGATATCCCTGTAGGTGTTGACCTTTTCCATCAACTTGGTAATGGAATCCACGCTATCCGCGTTATGCAGAGAGGTAAGGTCCATGAGTGAGAAGCATTCCTTTATAACAGAATCAGATACGAGATTCTCGAGATTTGACGCGATCAACTCAAGACTTCTGTCGATAGCTTCTTTGTCTGGGGTATACCCGTAGTTCAAATATAATTCTTTCATATCAATATAGTGTTTCAATTATAATCAGCCTTTAATCTGGACTGTAAAGCCTTCATCCACAAGAGGTTTCACAGCTTCGCGCATTTCATCCACAGTGAATTTCACTAGCCCCTGCGCCGGCGCTTCCCTGTCCAGGGTATAAACCATCACCTCACGCGGCTTCGTCTCGCGGACAATGTCCATCCACGCTTTCAAATTCTCCGGTTCTGCCGTATTGAAGCCCGGGAATCTGAGGAACATGGTCTGCATGATGAAGTTGCCTCCGAACAGTTTCATGTCCTGCACGATATCATTCACAGAATAATCGCAAGCCGGCTGGTTGATGAGTTCCACCATCCTGTCTGACGCAGCGTCGAGTTTCAGGATAGGATTATCCACCTTCATCAATGCCTCCCTGACCTCCTTGCGACAGATACGGGTCGCATTCGTCAGCACCGAAATCACCGAATCAGGAAAGTACTTGTCCCTGAGTTCCAGCGTGATATCTATCATCTCCGGAAAATGCGGGTTCAATGTCGGTTCCCCGTCGCCGGAAAATGTTATCGAGTCAATGCCTGTGCCTGAGGACTTGCATTCGGAAAGTTTAGCTTCCAGCTCCCTCCTGAGTTCTTCAGGGAGAGGCAGTCTGGAATCACCACGTCCATCCTTGTTCCATCCACATTCGCAATATACGCAATCGAAATTGCAAATCTTGCCGTTTTCCGGCAGAAGATTGATTCCCAATGACGAGCCGAGCCTCCTGCTGAAAATAGGTCCGAATACGAGTTTTTCCCGAAGCATGATCGATATCTAAATTATTCTTCTGGAGGCACTTGCAACAGTAAGCCTGCCGTCCTCCGAAAGATGGTCAATATAAACAAGGCCAGGACGCATGCCCTCCTTGATCTGTCCCAGTTCATTCTCCTTACCCAGGAACTCCGCGCCATTCTTGGATGCCCAGATCACAAGCTCGCCAAACGGGATGTCAGGGAAATTCTCCTGGAGGCAGAACATTTCCTTCACCATGTCCAGGTCATCATTGCTGGACAGCGAGTCCGTTCCGACGGTCAGCTTGATTCCGGATGAACGCATCAGCTCTATCGGCGGCAAAGCATTGTGTATAAATATATTGGAGCAAGGACACAATGCGATGAACGGATGACGCATCACCTTCTTCACAGCCTCGATTCCTTCCTCGTTCATGCAGCATTCGTGGACAAGCAGAATGTGCTCGTCAAATGGTGCCGGATGAGCCTTTTCAAGTCTGTCAATGAAATACAGCAACGAAGATTTCCCCGTGACAGGCGGCATGCTCATGCCGGCCTTCTTACGGTTCTCATACATTGCACCGGAACCGGAAATCATCATATCTTCCTCTTCCTGAGTCTCTTCACTATGGAACGACAGATAACCGGATTTCAATCCCTCTCTGGAAACTGCCGTAAGAAGTTCCGGGCTCATGGTATAACAAGCGTGAGGCCCCGGAGCGGCATCCAGGCCGAAGCTGTCAGCCACTTTCTTGAGTTCCAGCACACCGTTCATGACATTGTCACAATCCTGCGGCTCCGTACCGAACACCTCCAGAAAAGTCCTAGTATACATCGGCGACGTGGACTTGCATTCGAAGGAATCACTGCAATTGCTGATATCTCCCATCGCAGATACTCCCCTGTCCCACAATGTCTTCATCCAGAATTCAATGTCCGCTTTCTTCTTCTCCATCGAGGAAGTGTCGCGCATTTCATTGATCTGGTCGATGAATCCCGCCATGCCGGTTCCTTTCCTGAACTTCTTGTGCAGGTAGGACAATTCCATGTGACAATGCGTGTTCACAAGTCCCGGTACGACAGCTCCGTCATAGTACTCCGGTTCGGCGTCCTTGTCGGTAAAGACACCCGTACGCAGAACATTGCCGTTCTCATCGACCTCCACAAAGCCGTTTTCCACAGGCTGTGAAGATTCATTGGTATAAAGATATTTTGCCGCTATTCTTCTCATTTGCAATTATTTCCTTGTAAGTTCCTTGCTCATCATCACGGAAGTTTCATCCAGTTTTACGGTTTTGAGCGGCACGGGAAGCTTCTTTTGAAGCCTCGCGTCCTTCACTTGAACCGGCTTGTCTACCTCCTTCGTCTTCACCGTCTCCGTCGCTTTCGCAAGGGTATCTGCCACCGCGACCGTATCCGCCTTCGCCCTCAGCCTGTACACAGGTCCGTCATACAATGTATCCGGAACGAATCTACGCCAAGAATATATGCCCAGCGAGTCAATGCTTACTGCCACGGTATCAATGCGTACCGTATCGCACGCGATATCCATGTATATCGGCGCACGCAAGAAAGTCTTCGCTTCAATGGCATTCCGCAAGCTGTCTGCTTTCTGCCTGGCTCTCTCGGCGTCCTTCAACTCCTTGATATGGCTGTCAAGAATTTCTCTGGTATCCTTGAATATCTTCCCGAACGCCTCCGGATCTTTCATATAACGGGCGACGCTTTTCGCATAGTCTTTCCCCGAATATCCGTATTTGTTCAGAATCGGCTCATAGACCAATGTGGTGTCAGCCGTCGATGCCAACTGAGGATTGTTCCTGATCCGCTGGTCCAAGACGAGCATTTCCGCGTAAATCTCCGAAAGCTTGTGTGCAGGAATCACCCTGCCATTCCTTCCGCAGGAAATGACAAGGAGAGCCACTGCCGCAAGCACGCATATTCTACGCAAACAGGTCATGCAATTTATCTCAATGTTGCTCCGAAGGAGTTCTGATATGTAGCCAGAAGTCTGGACATCGCCTTCTCCACTTCATTGTCCGTCAATGTCTTCTCAGGATCCTGGAGCACGAAATTGAGAGCATACTGTTTCTTCCCTTCCGGTATCTTGTCACCTCTGTAGACATCGAACAATGTCACCTGCTTCAGAATCTTCTTCACAGCCTTGAAAGCGGCATTGGAAAGGTCCGCATAAGACACGGACTCATCCACCAGCAGTGCAAGGTCTCTCCTGACTTCTGGGAACTTAGGCATTTCCTGGAACTTGACCTTCACCCTGCTTATAAGTTTCAGCAGTACAGGCCATACGATTTCCGCTGCAAATACAGGCTGACGCACGTCGAATTTCTTCGCAAGGGCCGGAGAAACCGTTCCCAATGTAGCGAATATCTCATGCGTACCCGGCAGTCTGTAGACGATTCCCTCACTGAAGATATCAGATGGCGCCGCTTCCGTTTCCATCGCATGAAGATCGATGGCGTAACGGCTGCAAAGCTGCTCGAAATATCCCTTCAGCTGGTAATAGCTGCCTTTCTGCTCACCCAGACGCCATGACTTGGCACCAGGTCCGGAGATGAACATGGCGAAGCATTGATGCTCCTCATAAGAAGCCAACGTCTTGCCGTCAGTTTCCGGAAGACGCTGATATACAGAGCCGTACTCGAATGTGCGGATAGAATTGATCTGCCTGTTGGCATTGTATGCGACAACTTCGAGACCGTTCAGGATGAGGGTCTGCCTCATGACATTCAGGTCGGAGCTCAACGGGTTCACGATCTTCACGCATCTTTCTTCCGGGAAAGTCTGCAAGCCGGCATAGTATGCGCTCTTGGTCAATGAGTTGTTCATTGTCTCGACGAATCCGTCCGCAACGAGGAAGTTGGAAATATAGTTCCTGGTAGCCTCCGGATCCGGAGAAGGAGTCGTGCCGACAGACATCTTCATGTGCTGCGGAAGCTCGATATTGTTATAGCTGTAGATTCGAAGGATCTCCTCCACGACGTCGCACTCGCGATAAACGTCAATCATATACGACGGAGCGGCAACCTTCGCACCACCCTCACGTTTTTCAATGAACTCGTAAGTGAGATATGTCAGGATATTTTCAATGACATCGTGTCCGATCTTCTTGCCGATGAATGCCTCGATCCTGTCATAATCCAGATCAATGACTTTCTTTTCAATCGGAGAAGGGTAGGATATCTGAGTCTTGCCCTCGACATGTCCGCCTGCCAATTCAAGAATGAGCATTGCCGCCCTCTTGGCTGCAAACGGAATGATTCCAGGGTCCGCGCCTCTTTCGTACCTGAACGAAGCATCTGTCTGAAGGCCCTGGGTCTTGGCTGTCTTCCTTATGGAATGAGGATCGAAATATGCGCTCTCGACGAAGACATTGACAGTATTTTCGGTCACACCGGATTTCTCGCCGCCGAACACGCCGGCGATACACATCGGTCCGTCAGCATTGGCGATGACCATGTCGCAGTCGTGAAGCTGTCTTTCGACGCCGTCGAGGGTGACGATCTTCTCGCCTTCGGCCGCCCTTCTGACAATGACTTTGCCGCCGCTGATCTGGTCGGCGTCAAACGTGTGGAGAGGCTGTCCGACTTCGAAAAGCACGAAATTGGAGATGTCCACGATATTGTTTATAGGGTGCAGTCCGATGGCGAACAACTTCTTCTGAAGCCATTCAGGAGACGGGCCCACTTTCACGCCCTTGATGGTAATTCCCTCATATTCAGGAGCTCCGTCCGTATCGAGCACCTCTACAGGGATCGCACCTTCTCCCTCGCCTTCCTTGAATGCCGAGACATCAGGATAAGCGAAACGGCAAGGGATGTTGTTCAATTTCATATATGCATACAGGTCACGTGCTACGCCGATATGTGACGCTGCATCCACCCTGTTCGCCGTAATCTCATATTCGATGACAGCATCGGACTTCAGATGGAGATATCCCTTGGCGCTGGTGCCGACCACGGCGTCTGCCGGAAGGACCTTGATGCCGTCATGGCTGTTTCCGATACCGAGTTCATCTTCAGCGCAAATCATACCGAAGGATTCCACGCCGCGTATCTTGGACTTCTTTATCTTGAAATCACCCGGAAGAACGGCTCCGAGTCTGGCAAACAGGACTTTCTGTCCGGCAGCCACGTTAGGTGCTCCGCAGACTACGGTAAGCGGCTCGCCCGTACCATCATTGACCTTGGTAATATGGAGATGGTCGGAATTAGGATGAGCCTCACACTCAAGCACTTCCGCCACTACAACGCCGGCAAGACCGCCGGGGATCTCTTCTTCCTCCGATACGGAATCGACTTCAATTCCGATGGATGTCATGGCATCAGCAATCTGCTGCGGCGCAAGGTCGCACTCAAGATATTCTTTAAGCCAGCTATATGAAAGTTTCATATCTAAGAAAATTTATTTCAATGTATTATTTATCAATGTCTTCCGGGTTGAACAGAGACGACACGAATTCTCGTTTGTCGAATACTTTCAGGTCGTCAATGCCTTCTCCGATGCCGATAAACTTGATAGGAATCTTCAATTGGTCGACAATGCCGATGACCACTCCGCCCTTGGCCGATCCGTCGAGTTTCGTGACGGCGAGTGACGTGACATCAGTCGCTTTGGAGAACTCTCGGGCCTGATGGTAAGCATTCTGTCCTGTGGAGCCGTCAAGCACCAGCATGACTTCATGCGGAGCATCCGGAATCACCTTGCGTATCACGTTCCTGATTTTCGTAAGCTCGTTCATCAGGTTCACGCGATTATGAAGCCTGCCTGCCGTGTCAATGAGGACCACATCCGCGCCCTTGGCTACGGCTGAACTTACCGTGTCATAAGCTACTGAAGCCGGGTCCGAGCCCATTTCCTGCTTCACGATGCTTACGCCTGCCCTGTCCGCCCATATCTGGAGCTGTTCCACGGCGGCAGCACGGAATGTATCGGCTGCGCCCAGGACCACGTTCTTGCCTTCCGCCTTCAGTTTGGCTGCGAGCTTGCCGATAGTCGTGGTCTTGCCGACACCGTTCACGCCTACGACCAGAATCACATAAGGCTTCTTCGAGAAATCGTATGGAAGGGAATCGTGACTGACTTCCTCACTGCCTTCCACATCCAGCAGTTTCGCAATTTCTTCGCGGAGCATCTCAGTGAGTTCCTTCATTGACATGAACTTGTCCTTCTCCACGCGCTCTTCCAGATTATCAATGATTTGCAGCGTCGTGTCCACGCCCATATCTGAAGAAATCAATGCTTCTTCAATGGCATCCAGAACACTGTCATCGACTTTGGACTTGCCGACGATGGCCCTGGAAAGCTTCTGGAAAAAGCCTTCATTCGTCTTTTTTACACCTTTATCAAAAATTCCCATACCAATGTCAAACTAGCAGACAAAGTTAATGAAAATACATGCCAAATACAAAAAAGTGGCGCAGCACTTTTCAGGTACTGCGCCACTCTGTTATCTTGGATTCTCCGTTACTTTTTCTCGAAGAATTCTTTCTCTTTGCCTGCATCAACGAACTGCTCAACAAAGACGTATGCTCCAGTCTTTGGAGATTTGTCCATACGGATGCACTTTACAATGCTTCTTGCACCAGCCTTAGCTGCGAAGGTTGCGACTGCTTTCTTTGCCATAAACCGTTCTCCTTATTATTTAATCTCACGATGAAGAGTCACCTTGTGGAGGTATGGGTTATATTTCATACGCTCAAGACGCTCTGTTGTGTTCTTCTTGTTCTTGGTAGTAATGTACCTGGAAATTCCCGGTACACCGCTTTCTTTCTGCTCGGTGCACTCCAAGATGACCTGCACCCTGTTTCCTTTAGCTTTCTTTGCCATAATGCGATGAATTAAACAAGGTTAATAAATCCTTTCTTCTGGGCATCTCTGAGAACGCTTTCGAGACCGTTCTTCTCGATATGCCTGATACCTTTGCAGGTCACTTTCAATGTGACGAACCTCTGCTCTGACTCAAGCCAGAACTTCTTATTCTTGAGGTTGAGAGAGAACTCTCTCTTGGTGCGGAGCTTAGAGTGAGCGACATTGTTGCCGATCATTCTCTTTCTTCCTGTTACTTGACAAACCTTTGCCATATTATTGTACTTTTTTAATTTTCTCTAATAAATAGTCTATGCGGGCTGCAAATATCGCGTTTAATTTTCTGAAATCCAAAAATTCTACACAAATTTGAAGAATCGCCTCCAGCGGATATTCGCCGGGAATGATTTGTTGATATCCGTTGAAAGCCAAATCAATGCGGGTCTTCCGACGATGTGGTCTTCAGGGACGAATCCCCAATACCTTGAATCCAGTGAATTGTGGCGATTATCACCCATCATAAAGTAATAATCCTGCTTGAAAGTGTACTCGTCCGTAACGTTTCCGTTGATGATTATACTACCTTCCGGAGTGACATCCAACTGATTCTTCTCATATACTCTGATGATTCTTTCATAAAGAGGAAGATTCTCCATATTCAGTTTCACCGTTGCTCCCGCTTCAGGAATCCAAATCGGACCGTAGTTGTCGCGTGTCCATCTGAATGACTCCCTATATGGGAAGAGCATGAGGTAAGAGTCAGGATAATCCGGAGGATAAACATCCACCTGCTCTTCTACGCTTACGACATTGGCACAGCCTTTTACTTCTTTCAGCATTGCTGCCGTGAGAGGCATCTGGGGATATCCCGGCAGTGCGTCGTCGTACATGAGCTCGGAAATATTGAGTCCGAGTTTTTCAAGGGTTTTCAAATTAATCCTGGAGCCGTCCGTCACTACAGTGTATGTAGACTGGACACCTGGCCAAACCTCCTGGGCTGCGGAATTGATATATACCTGTCCATTGACTACGGAAAGTGTGTCACCATGGATTGCGACGCATCTTTTCACATAATGGTCCTTCTTGTCTGACGGACGGACAATGACCGGTCCGTATGACTTTACGGCATAATCTTTTCCATAGAACCTGCAGACTGTATAATAATCGTCTGCCGGAGCCTTCGTCAGTACCGTATCCCCGTCAGGGAAGCCGAACACGACATAATCTCCACGTTCTACGCTTCTGAAGCCCTTCAAACGCCGGTATTCGTTCTGAATCAATGTTGAATAGGATTCTTTTCCGAATATGACATTGTGAGTGAACGGAATCGTCAGAGGGGTCTCCGGGATTCGCGGGCCGAATGTCAACTTGCTTACGAAGAGATGGTCTCCTGTAAGAAGCGAACTCTCCATCGATGATGAAGGAATCTTGAACGCCTGAAAGAAAAAGATATTGATGAATGTCACGAACACGACTGCGAAGATGATGGCATCAAGCCAGTCCAGCAGTGCATTCCTTTTTTCGCCTTCCTTATAGTCCTTTTTCCAGAACAGCCATTTCACCTTCCTGGTGATATGGTGGTCGAAAATGACCAGGAGACCGAAAAGCCACCAATAATTTCCCAGCCAGATCACCCACAGCAGATAGAGGACTGACCAGAAGGTCATCCGTGCCCACTTGTTATGGTATAGATCCTTCACGCTCATCAGTATAGTTTATTTTACCTGATTTACGATAGCTTCGAAAGCCTTAGGATTATTCATAGCGAGGTCTGCAAGCACTTTACGGTTAAGACCGACATTCTGCTTGGCAAGTTTACCCATGAACTGTGAGTATGAAATGCCGTACTGGCGAGCGGCAGCATTGATTCTCTGAATCCAAAGTGCACGGAACTCACGTTTCTTGTTCTTACGGTCACGGTAAGCGTAGGTAAGACCTTTCTCATAGGTGTTCTTCGCTACCGTCCAAACATTTTTCCTTGAAAGGAAATAGCCGCGGGTCTTCTTGAGAATCTTCTTGCGGCGAGCCCTAGAGGCTACTGAATTAACTGATCTTGGCATAAATTTTACAATTTCGGGATACAGTGACCACCTTGAATGGTACTTTATGACTGCATTCCAAGTTCAACATTTGAGAATAATTACATTACCAGAAGCTCTTTAACCCTCTTCTCGTCTACTGGGTGAACCAGTGCGAAGTGGTCAAGATTTCTTTTCTGCTTCTTGGTTTTCTTGGTGAGAATGTGGCTGTGATAAGCGTGTTTTCTCTTGATTTTTCCCGTTCCGGTAAGCGCGAAACGCTTTTTGGCACCGGAGTTGGTTTTAAGCTTTGCCATTTTACAAAAAGTTTTTAATTAATTATATCCGAACTTCCGGAGGCTCGCACCTCCGAAAGTCCAGGTCTTTATTTCTTCTTAATCGGAGCAATCATCATTATCATACGCTTTCCCTCAAGCTGAGGCATGTGCTCTGCGCGTCCGAACTCCTCAAGTTCCACAGCGAAACGGAGAAGAAGTTTCTCTCCCTGGTCCGCGAACTGGATGGAACGGCCTCTGAAGAACACTGAAACCTTCACCTTGGAGCCCTCGTTAAGGAACTCCTGGGCATGTTTGAGCTTGAACTGGAAGTCATGCTCATCAGTGTTAGGCCCGAAGCGGATCTCCTTGATCACGATCTTGGTGGAGTTCTGCTTCATTTCCTTAGCCTTTTTCTTCTGCTGGTACAGATACTTCTGATAATCCAGAATCTTGCATACCGGAGGATCAGCCTTGGCAGTGATTTCCACCAGATCGAGTTCCATCTCATCGGCCATTTTCATAGCCTGTGCAATGGAATATACTCCCGGTTCAGCGATATTGTCTCCTACCAGACGTACCTGAGTAGCCCTGATCTCATCATTGATGTTCAGTTCATTCTCATCCTTATGTCTCGGAGGAGCCATGCGGGCTCCCGCTGGTTTTGGACCTGCAGGTCTTGGTGCTCCTGCCGGTCTGTTACCTGATGGCCTAGGGCCACCGAAGTGAGGTTTAAAAGGCGTTGCGATAAATTTGCCCTCCTAAATAATTAAATTAATACTAGCCGTTAAAGTTCTGAACTATAAGAACTTTCAGCAGCCTTGAACTTCGCGATAAAGTCCTCTACATGCATAGAACCCTTATCTGCGCCTTCATGACGAACGGAGACCATATTCTCTGCAGCCTCCTTCTCGCCGACAATCACAAGAACAGGAACCCTGAGGAGCGAAATTTCCCGGATTCTCTTGCCCAAGGTCTCGTTTCGGTCGTCTATTGAAGCGCGAATATCGGATTTTTTCATCAAATCACAAACTTTTTTTGCATAATCAGTGTATTTTTCACTGACAGGCAGGACTTTTACCTGATCCGGCGCGAGCCAGAGAGGCAGATGTCCGGCAGTATGCTCAAGCAGGACTGCGGTAAATCTTTCGATGGATCCGAACGGTGCCCTATGTATCATGACAGGACGTTTCTTGGAGCCGTCCTTGTCGGTATATTCAAGCTGGAAGCGCTCAGGGAGGTTATAATCCACCTGTACGGTTCCGAGCTGCCATTTTCTTCCGAGAGCATCCTTTACCATGAAGTCGAGTTTCGGGCCATAGAATGCAGCCTCACCATACTCGACGACAGTCTTGAGTCCCTTCTCGGCAGCAGCCTCGATGATTCCCTGCTCGGCTTTGTCCCAGTTTTCATCCGTTCCGATGTATTTCTCCTTGTGATTAGGGTCGCGGAGCGAAACCTGAGCCGTGAAGTTCTTGAAATTGAAAGTACCGAATACATATAATATAAGGTCTATCACTTTCTCGAATTCTTCCTTCAGCTGGTCAGGACGCACGAACAGATGTGCGTCATCCTGAGTGAAGCAGCGGACACGGGTAAGTCCGTGGAGCTCACCGCTCTGCTCATATCTATATACCGTACCGAACTCTGCAAATCTCAAAGGAAGATCCTTATATGATCTCGGAGACGAGCGGAAAATCTCGCAGTGATGAGGGCAGTTCATCGGTTTCAGCATATATTCCTCACCCTCCTGAGGGGTATGGATAGGCTGGAATGAATCCTTGCCGTATTTTGCATAGTGACCGGATGTCACGTAAAGCTGCTTGCTTCCGATATGAGGAGTAACGACAGGAAGATATCCGAACTCGTCAAGCTTCTTGCGGAGGAAGTTCTCCAGCTGGAGTCTCATGACAGCACCTCTAGGCAGCCACATAGGCAATCCGAGGCCCACGCGTGACGAGAACATGAAGAGTTCCATTTCCTTGCCCAGCTTTCTGTGGTCACGTTTCTTCGCTTCCTCGAGAAGTACAAGGTATTCATCCAGAAGAGATTTCTTAGGGAATGTGATACCATATACACGGGTAAGCTGAGGACGTTTCTCGTCACCTCTCCAATATGCACCTGCGATAGATGTCACCTTCACGGCCTTGATGAGTTCCGTATTTCTGAGGTGCGGTCCACGGCAGAGATCGGTAAAATTGCCGTTCTTGTAGAATGTAATCTTGCCGTCCTCGAGCTCGCTGATAAGTTCGAGCTTGTACTCGTCGCCTTTCTCCGTGAAATATTTAATTGCATCTTCCTTGGAGACATGGGAGCATTTGAACTCCTCCTTGCCGCGTGCAAATTCCAGCATCTTCTTCTCGATAGCCGGGAAATCCGCGTCGGTAAGCTGCTTTCCGCCAAGGTCAATGTCATAATAGAATCCGTTTTCGATAGCCGGTCCGATACCGAACTTGACACCAGGATAAAGAGCTTCGAGAGCCTGTGCCATAAGATGGGCCGAAGAGTGCCAAAAAACATGTTTTCCTTCCTCATCTTCCCATTTCAGCAGCCTTACGGTGCTGTTCTCCTCAATCGGTGTATCCAATCCGATTACCGTACCTTTTCCGACTGATGTATCACCTTCGGCTTTCACTGAAACAGCCAAAACCTCTGCTGCCAGCCTCGGGCTGATACTTTCTGCAATCTGATAACCTGTCACGCCTTTCTCAAAGGCTTTGACGCTTCCGTCAGGGAATGTAATGTTAATCATAACTAAATCTGTGTAATAATTAAATTGGACTAACCAGTATTTACAAACCAAGTACTTGAACTTGATTAGCCATATTATTAGCCAAGACTGCAAAATTAGCAAAAATTCCGCAGATTATGAACACATTTCCCTAAAAGATAAGCACCCGGAGATTCAGAACTCTTCCTTGATGTTGTATTTGTTCCTTTCCGTGGATGTACGGGAAATCATTTCGCAGATGAAGCCCGCAAGGAACAGCATCACGCCGAGCACGACTGCAAGCAGCGCCAGATAGAACAGAGGCTGGTCCGTGACAGGACGGAAATGCATTCCCCCCGCCTGATGTATAAGTTTGGCGACAATCAGCCAGACCGCTATCACGAATCCCGCAAGGAACATGAGAATTCCGGTAAAGCCGAAAAAGTGCATCGGTTTCTTGCCGAACGTACTCAGGAACCACAGCGAAAGCAGGTCCAGAAAACCGTTCACGAAACGCTCCAGGCCGAACTTGCTCTTGCCGTACTTTCTCTTCTGATGATGGACAGGTTTCTCCGTAATCCTCTCGAACCCGGCATTTTTCGCCAGATAAGGGATATAGCGGTGCATCTCGCCATAGACCTCGATATTTTTCACCACCTCGTTGCGGTATGCCTTCAATCCGCAGTTCATGTCATGCAGATGAATGCCGGTAATCCAACGTGCGGTAGCATTGTACAGCTTGGAAGGCAGATTCTTGGTAAGTTTGTTGTCCTGCCGATGCTGTTTCCAGCCCGAGACGACATCCCATCCGTCCTCGGTCACCATCCTGTACATTTCCGGAATTTCCTCCGGCGAATCCTGAAGGTCGGCATCCATTGTCACTACGACATTGCCCCCGGCAGCCTTGAAACCGTGGTAGAGGGCCGCTGACTTGCCGTAGTTCCGCCTGAAACGGATTCCGTGAATGCGCCCGTCAGCCTCCGCTAGTTCCCGCACGACCTTCCAGGAGCCGTCGGTGCTGCCGTCGTCCACCATGATGATTTCGTATTCCCAGCCGCGCCCGTCCAACGTCCGATTAATCCAGCGGACAAGCTCCGGCAGAGACTCCGCCTCGTTAAAAAGTGGGACAATGATTGTGAGGTCCAATGTTTTATCCATAATTATCTATATCAATGTCTATTTCAAATCGTCCTGCTCATCGACGGTGTCGCCGAAAATATCCCTCGGCGGAATGGACATCGAGAAAATCTTGGATGCGATCACGCCGTACAGGAAGCAGTAGACCAATGTCACGAAAAATGATATCTGAGGCAGCTTGCTCATCGTCCGTTCCAACGCCACGCGATCGCTGTCGCCCAATGCCATTGTCGATGAATATGCCTGCATATATGTGTCAATCATCTGGCTCATGCTGTCCGGAGAAATCACCGTGAGGTTTATCAGGTTCACGCCGGCCACAATGATTGCCGATGTCAATGCCGTAAACATTCCGAAGCGGAATGATGATTTAGGCGTAAGATCGGGATGGTTCACGGCGAATTTCAGCATGAAGAACCGCAGCAGCCACAGGCATCCCACGAATTTCACAAGCCACAATGCCACGCTTATCAGCGACCCGGCCAATCTCGCCCCGAATCCTCCTGATGCCAGTCCCGCCGTCAATATTCCCGTAAACATGAACACGGCCGTGAAAATGCCCAGAACAAGTCCGGACTTGGCAGCCTCGTTCCAAATGGTTCTGAAATCAATATCCTGTCTCATGTAAAATCTCGATTAGACTAGCAAATATACATATTTTTCGCAAGAAAAAGCGCCCGGAGGAGATGCCCCGGACGCTGAAATATAGATTCTATAAAAGTTTACTTTGAATATGAAGGAACGGTGCCGTCGACTGGTGTCGTACTGTCTCCACATACGGAACCGAATTTATGGAAACCATGGAACTTGATCTTTCCATCTGTGTCTTCTGTGAAGAACATCACGATAGGACCGCCATTGGACTCATCGAATTTTTCCATACCTTGCTTTTTTAAGAACGTAACCGTTCCGCCATCGGTGAATTTCTTATAGAACATCGAACCTGTCGGGAAATCACTCTTCTTCTTATAGGTATCCGCAATATACTCATCAATTGTGTCGTAGTCAAAAGTATCCCATACATACTGAATGCAGTAAACCGCAGCAGCGTTAGCGCCAGGGGTCACAGTAAAGTCTGCTTTATAAGAATCGCCGTCGAAAGAACTCTGTACAAATTTCTCGGATACAGCAACTGAAATCTCGCCCTTACCATTAAGCGCAAACTTCTCATCTTCCGGTGTAGGAATCGGCCATGAAGTCAGACTCCAACCTGAGAACTTGGAAACAAGGTTAGTATTATTGCTCAAGTCTCCGTTTTCATCAACGGCTGCCGCAAAAATAAAGTAAGACTTACGATCTTCGCTAGTTACGAATCTTACCGGGAATGTAACACTTCCATTCACGACATCATACTCGCTGTACACTCCGCCACCATCTTCAGCCGGCAGATACAACCAGTAGTTGACATCCGAAGAATAAGCGCCCCAGTCAACATCAGCAGCAGCCAGAACACGGATTTTCTTAGCATTGTCACTGAGTTTAACGGTAACACTTACAGATTTGCAATCCTTGGCATTTTCCATTTTGTCCACGGACGTGATTGTAGCTTTGCCCTTAGGAGAATATCTAGGCGCCGTGAAGAATGCACGGTCAACTTTTCCGATATTACCATTAGCATCAACGCCGATAGCCCATATGACACGACGCGCACCAGGCATGATATTATCCTTCATCACCGCCTCGATAGGACCATTGTAAATATGTGCCTGACCGAGAGAAAGTTTCATGAGACATTTCTCGAATTCATAATTGGTCATAGTGGTCATATCCTGGCTGCCTGCATTATCCCACTCATCCGGAACGGAAATGCCGTAGAAAATACGCTTGCAACCGGCATCGGCTGTGAATCTTGCCGTTACTTTGGAGTACGACTTGTCCACATCGAGAAGTTCAATCTTCATATCTACAGTACCCTTGATCGGAGAAGTCTCCGGAATGGTGATATCCTGGGTATAAACCTCATGTCCACCCTCTGCATCATAAGCGCATACAGCGACTACATATTCCTCACCGGCCTCGATAGGGACTCCCATATAATCATTAGGACGAGTCTTCAAATTGTTAGCTCTCAAGAGATTATATTCTCCAAAATCAGCTGTTTTGGTTTCCATAGGATAAACGGCGAACATCTTGAACTGATCTCCGTTATCGCCCTTGGCAAATTCCTCATGAGCTGCAACTGTACGGTCGGACTGTTCCACGAAATCGTCTTCATTGAACATTTCTCTCTTTTCCGGAGTTTCAAGTGGATTTCCGTCCGCATCAATAGTGACCATTTCCCACTTCTTCATGAGAGTCACGGTATACTTGCTGCACTTCACGCTCTTGATCACGCGGATATCCGCTGTAATGATGGTAGAGTTGAGCAGTTTAATCTGAGCGAGTTCCGGAATAAGTTCCTCTGTCCTGAAAATGAATTCCTTGACAATTGGCTGACTCTGTCCGATGCTGTTGCGGACATAAACAGAAAGCTTGTAATCCGTATCAAGCTTGATGTTAGGAAGTGTGATTACAAACTTTTCGCCTCTGAGAATAGCACCGTTCTCATACTCAGGGCCGTCCTGTTCCACACAGGTCCAATGAAGTTCTTCGGCATTGCCGGAAGGGATGACCTCCACGGTAGCACTCTTTTCATCTTCGGCCAATGTAACCTCACCCAATTCGAAAGTCGGAAGGGTCTCCGTTTTCTCCTTCGCGCAGGACGCACCCGCTACCGCCAAGACGGCGAGGAGAGAAAGTTTTAGTAGATTTTTCATAACAATAAAAAGTTAAGATGCTGTGTATATTGCAGTTATTCGACGCACTCATCCAGGACGTCCTGCGGAACAGCGTCACACTTTCTGTAAAGCGTCACGTCAGAGGCATTATCCTCCGCTGTCCAGAGCATTGTACCAGATGGCATAAGATTGGAAACCACATACTTATGCGACCATTCACCGCGACCAAAATCATATTTACCAGAAATGACATATCCGAGATAAGGGTCTGTGGTAATGGTATATGTGCCTGTAACAAGACGGGCATACATGCTGTCCATCTTCTGATAAAGCTTGAACTTATGGTCTTTGCGTTCAAGCTGGAGATAGCACCATGAACCTTCCGCAAGAGGGGCACCGTTCCATTTCTCAATCTTCCACACCGCCGAGATATTGTTATAGTTGACCTCCAACGCTTCCTCCACTTCACTCTTTTCCGTGCATGAAACCATGCTGAAAGAAAGTAAAGCTGACATTGCGAAACTTATGATATATCTGAGATTTTTCATGTCAATATCAGTTAATTGTTCTACATCCAACCGCCATTTCCTGCTCCGGAACGTACCGTGACAGCTATCTTCTGTGACTTGCCGTCACTCGCTTTTACCGTCACATTGGTCACACCATCCTTTACTCCGTTGATGGTAAGTATCTTGCCGGAAACGGACACGGATGCGATTTCAGGTGAATCCGATACGGCAGAGAAAGTCAGATTCTCGCCATTGTCGAAATAATATGACAAAGTGATTCTTTGGGATTGTCCGGTAGCGATATATGCATTAGGGAGCTTCATCGGCGACCCGTTGGCATTGTCCGCAACCTGGCGCAAAAGAGCACCGGCATTGACCAGACGTCCCATTTTGCCCTTATATTCAGTAAGATTCATGACCGAGATAGAAGAGCCGGCGGATGTATGGTTGTAATTATATGCTTTCTTTCCTGTCATGTATTGATCCAGATCAGAACCGGATTCAATTAGCATCTTACGGAAATCTTTCGCCTTGAAATGCTTGTGGAGTTTCACGGCGTAAGAGAGTCCGAGTGCGGCAACTCCTGAGACATGAGGACATGCCATGGAAGTTCCTTCGTAATATCCGTAAACCGCCTCGCTGCCGCTTACGAGAGTAGAAAGAATCTGCCCCTGCTGCTCATCACCGAGGTCTTCATCATTGACTCCTTTGCGGCCATGATATTCACCGTCTCCACCAGGAGCAGACAGATTAATCTCCGCTCCGTAATTGGAGTAAGATGCCGGGGTGAAATCCGCAGCGATTGCGCTCACGGAAACACACTTGGAGTATGCTGCCGGGAATGCTGACTGAGCTGCATACTCATTGCCGGAAGCGAAGATTGCAAGACCTCCGTCAATAGCTCCGTTAGGCGAGCCCGCATTGTGAATAAAGTAGTCAATAGCCTCTTTTTCAAGAGGATATGTCTCTTCCCATTCCTTTTCAGAAGCAAGGCCCGGGATATAACCATAGATAGGATTGGCCTTTGCGGAGTTGTAGCCCCAGCTGCACTGGAGAATGACCGCTCCATTGTCAGCGGCATATTTGATAGCTCTAGCCTCGCCCCAGAGGGTAGCGGAAGTCGCACCGTCAAAAATCTGACATGACATAATCTTCACTCCGGAATTCGGAGTTCCGTCGCCTCCGGCAATGCCGCATACACCTATACCGTTGCCATTAACCGCAGCAATGGTTCCGGCCACATGAGTGCCATGCCCCGTATCACCGCTGCTCGCGAATGTAATATCACTGTTATCCCTTACGAAATTATAGCCGTAAACGTCTCCCCTATAGCCATTGCCATCGGCATCAATGCCTGAGTTCAATGTTTCTCCTTCATTGACCCACATATTGGCCCTGAGGTCAGGATGGGTGTACATAACTCCTTCATCAAGAACAGCGACGATAATGGAAGAATCGCCAGAGCAGAGTTTCCATGCTTCCTGACAATTCACATCTGAACCGGCGACACTGTGGACATTATCATCACGGTCACGGTCGAAGTCATAGTTTCCGGTATTGATATAACCCCACTGGTTCGGAAGAAGTTTGTCATTGAACGGAAAAGAAGATACGCCTTTTGTGCTCAAACGAGCATTATCGCTCACGACAATAGGCTTTTTATCTGATGCATAAGCACGTTTGATGACCGGATTTTTCTGAATCTTGGAAACTTCTCCAAGTGCAGCGAGCCTGGTCACGGCAGCGTCAATGTCCATATTCTTGTCGAAACGGACTCTATACCACAGGTGAAGGCCTGCCTCACGTGTTCTGCTTTCGGTTCTTGCGTCCACCGGGAAAACTCTCTGAAGGCTGTATGCTCCGAGAATTGTCAAAACCTCATCAGTAGACGGGATGCCCGAACGTGTCACAACGCTGTTTTCAGCAACGATATCATCCAGAATATCTGTCATTTCCGGGGAGAACTTCACAAGAAGCTCGCCCTCGGCAAATTCCGTAGCCACATCCTCAGACGGCTTTGAAGGTGCCGGCTGAAGTTCATTCTTGCTGCAGGATGCAAGGCTGATCAGCATTGCAGCAATTATATATATAAACTTGTTCATTTGCTAGTCTTCTGTTTCTTCTTCCTTAATGTAGTACTTTGTCCTATAAGCAGGGAATGCCGCATAGTAGTATTCAAAATCTACAGGGACATTGCTGAATCCCACCATATTGCCCTTGGAGTCAATTCCTCTGTCCTGCTGGCTGAAGATGAATGTATCCGGCGTCCAATCCATAAAATGAGGATGGTAGAGAATCCAGTCAGGAATCTTTCCTGTAAAGAAATTGAGGTTCAACCTGAGACTCTTGATATTAGGAAGTATCTTAGGAATCGTAGTTCCTTTAGGTGCACCTGCAGGAGTTGCAAATGTCGGGTCATAGAGGAACTTGATAGTATCCCTGAGTCCCATTCTGACAGCATCTTCCTCGGTATATCCGGTAACGCCATCTTCACCGACCTTGAAGTCAGGAATATGTCCTTCCAGATAATTATAAGTCAATGCCAGATATTCCAGTTTTTCCCAGCGGAACAATCTCTTGATTTCCTTCTCCGCCTCCTCATCAGCCATATTCAGATGCAAGCCAAGCCCGTTCTCGAACCTGCTGTTTCCTGCATTGCGGAGGTCAGTCGTCAACCAGCGGCGCATTCCCATAAGGTTCAATTCCTTGAGATTAGGGAAATTCTCCGGAGTAAGTATAGCAGGAATCGTAGGGAAGTTGTTGCTGTTGATATCGAGGACTTCCAGCTGCTTCATGTTCTTGAATTCATCAGGTAATGATGCAATACCATACGCTGCAATCTGAAGGTTCTTCAAATGCCTCAATTCACAGATCTCATTGCCAAGAGCGATATTCAGATACATGGTATTGGTATTACCGAAGAACGAAAGGGTCTCTGCATATTTCAGATACTTGACTTCCTGCGGAATAGACTCTTTAGTGCTGAATACGAAGAACTTGGCATAACGCACACGACCTACGGCTTCTGGACAAGGAAGTCCCTCGTCGCCATCATCCCAAAGTTCCACGGAGTTCCAATGCTTCATATTTTCGCTGGTGTCCCAACCTGAAGCCTGAAGTTTCTCGGCAATTGTGATAAGCGCAAGTGAATCACCGGCGCGGTTATCCTCAATCTTCGGAGCCGGTTTCTGCATTACCATAAGTTCCGCCGGCTTTTCCAGCTTGACAGAAGCATCTTTAGGCACGAACTTGACTTTCACAGAGCGCTCTTCCGGATCCGGATTCATCTTCCAGTCGAAACGGATCTTCACTGTACGGGGACGCGAGCCTCTATCCAGTTCCACCGCGTATTTCGCAGGGCTGAGCCAGTCATACTTACCGCTGTTTTCGATTTCAATGTCAAATTCCACATTGGTAGTGACAGAAAGTTCGAAATAACGCTTGTTATACAACGCTGAATTCTCGACTTCAACCTCTTCCTTATTCAGGGAAATCATCTTGCCGTAGCCTATCTGATTCACTGTAATTAGTTTTGCAGGTTCGCCATTCGGAGAGAAACGGACAGTCGCTTTTCTAACGTCATTCACAAGTGTCGAGTCAATTCTGATGCTGCATTGTGCAGCTCCAACGCCATTTGCAGGAGAGATGGTCACCCATGGCTCAGAAGCCAGAGCCACCCACTCTGAAGCGGAAGAAATGTTCAACAATTCTTCGCCGCCCTCGGCACCGACAGTTATTTCTTCTTTATCGACATTGAAGCCTGTAATCTTGCCGTCTTCCTTGTTGCAGGAAGACAAGATGCCGACAAGTGCGACAAGTGCAAGACCAAAATTTGATATATGTTTCATATTTCTCATGTTTCTATCTCCATTTAGTCCAGGTCAAGAAAATCACAGCCTCGGATATCCTGTGTAGAATCGTATATGAGCATTGTATAGCCGGCCTTGATATATGCGGCAATGGTGCTCAGATCTATGGAAATGTCAGGATTGTCAGCTATCTCAAGTATTCTGAGACGGGATGTGAACGTATCTTCAATCTTGCCGAGATTGTTCGAACCGATGAAAAATCTGGTAAGACTAGGACACTGATAAAGTCCGGTAGGCCACTCCTTCAGAATTCTGGTTCCCTTCTCATCCCTCTGGTGACGGATATTGAACACGTCCAGACGGTCGCAGTTCAGCGGATTATATGGGAACTTGGAGAAACAGTTGTAGCTGATATCCAAGCCGTACAGATAAGGAATATTGGTCGGCAGGAAATCGTCAGGGAGACTGCTGAGCTTGTTGTAGCTAAGGTCGAGTACCTGAATCATCTTACTCTTTGGACCTGTCATCGAACCCTTAGGAATGCTCTTCATTCCATTTCCGGCGAGTGTCAATGAGTTAAGAGGAGAACCTTTGGCAACGAGTACTGCAGGGAATGTTTCAAGCTTATTGTAAGACAAGTCTATACTGCTGGTATTCACACCCTTGTGCGCATCACCATTTTCAAATCCGGTTATCTTGTTGTATGCGAAGCTGATAGATGAAATGACGTAGTTTGACTTCGCATTGAACACATCCGGGAAAAGTTCAATTTCGTTATGATTGCATGAGATGGTTTCCGTCTCACCGTTATATCCGAAGAAAAAGCCGTCAGCAGCATGAGGAATCGACTTGAGCTTGTTATAGTCCAGGTAGCACTTCACGATATGTACCTCCTTGCCGAACGGATGGATTGTCTCAAGTTTGTTGTGCTGAAGATCCAGCAGGCTGAGCTTCACCATCTTGTTCAATTTCTCATAAGCAGGTGTCTCGACAAGGTTGTTGTGACCCAGATACAGGAGCTGAATCTTAGGTCCGGCAACACCATCGATGATTGTTTCCCAATCTTTCTTGAGCTGTTCGCCGGAAATACCTGCATTGTGGGCAATGTTTACTGACACGATTTCAGGAAGAGACGAGAGCATTTCCACCGGCAATGAAGTCAGTTTCGTGCAGTTGTAAACCTCCACATCGGTAAGGTTGGTCATATCGGACCATTTCCAGGTATCTTTCTCTGCATAGAACTCAGAAGACGGGTCCACTTCCCTCCAGAAATTCTCCGATGTGATAGGAGAATTCGCAAGATAGAACTGCTGGAGGTTGGTCAAACGCATCACGGCACGTGAAATACCGGTAATGCCGTTTGTCATAACGCCTGTAACCACGTCAGCCATAAGATGTATTCTGGAATTCTTGATAGGGCGCATAGCTACATTGCTGTTGATAGACTCCTGTAGTTCCTTGGAAAGTCCTTCCCTACCATCTCCTGCAAGGAAATGCAAATCATAATCATAGCGTGCAGCCCTCTTCTCGTCTTCGGTCATATTCGCCTTGAGAGATTCGACGAACCTGCCGCCCACCTTCTCATCGTGGGTACCGATTGAGAGAATCTGAAGTTTGGTAAGCTGGCCGATAGCGTCAGGAATAACTCCTTTCGCGCCGAAACCTACCAAAGACAATGTCGTCACACGACCATCTTCGTCCAAAGATACGCCAGGCTGCTTGCCCCACATGTCAATATCCCTGTTGAAATTCCAGTTGCAGCCGGCAGCGGCAGCTTCTCCGAAATAGCTCCAGTGCTCACCGTCCAAGGCTTCCCATATAGCTTTCAGGGCAATGTAGTCCTTTATAGTCTCGCTTGTCTCACTGAGAGTTACAGGAACCTCAACATCACGTGTAATCTGATTATCCTTCACCGTGAAGAAGTCACTGGCTATGGATGCAGTCTCAAGAGGAGTCCTGCCTTTCTTGTCCGCGTAGCTTGAATAACCGGTTACCTGATATTTGCCGGCTTTCAGCCAAACAATTGTATCACATACACTGTAAGACGTTGCAGGGTTTGTACCTGGTTTGCCACCGGTATGAAAACCCTCGGTATAGGTCACCGGGACAGCCTTTACAGTAACAATCTCCTGAGTATCCTGATTCTTCATGGTCAGGTCCACAGCCTTGATTTTACTGAGCGGATATGCTGTAGGAGTACCGCTCGCCTTGGTGGAAGCAACGATATTCTTCACCAGTTTGAATGATGCCATACCGCGTTCAACAGCGTCTACGAAGATATCGTAAACAGCCAATCCATTCTCCACGATAGCGAACCTGTCGTTTTCGGAGATAGTGCCGGTATAGAGTTCATTGTCAAGATTATCGAAGAGATTGTATCCGATAATGACATATTCACCGGTGAGAAGCTGCAGTTTGTCGCTTCGGAGGCCGAATTCTGCATTTTCAGCATTGTATGAATTCAGAACCAGAGTCTGTGAAATGGTCGAGCCCTGATGCTGTACGATTACCTGCACTTTGCAAGCATCATGCAAGTATGACAATTTGTCTACAGTAGACTTGACAGAAGCTTTCTTGAACAAGCGGAACTGCACATATCCATATCCCGCATCATGACTCTCCTCCTTGCTGCAAGATGCCAAAGCACCGCAGAAAACGGAGAATACAAGCACGGAAGCCAATGTCTTTAATATATTCTTGAATTTCATGTTCATCGTTTTCTATTATCTGAATACAACTACCTTCAGAACTTTTTCCGGCATTTTTTCGGAACCGCCAGCCGGAGTCTTAGTCTTTAGTTTTACATACATGTCACGAACCAGTCCGGCACTCTTCACATTGACATAGCTCATGAACCAGTCATCCCACAAACCATACTCGGACTTAGTCTTGTCCATCAAGTCTTTGGCTAGTGTGCCATCAGTATTGTAGATTTCATAACCATCGAACACGTTCGGCTTGTCAATCGACGACTCATGATATCTCGTAAAAATCAGAAGAGAAGTGCCGTAAGCTACATTGGCAACGAAAGCATTGTCCGTTCCGAATTTCTCCTTGCAGAAAGACAATTCCACTGCTTCAGAAATCTTCTCATATCCATAAAGCCTGTTCCATGTCCGGCCGTCGCGGAGGTCAAGTTCCTGAACATCATCATCCATCTGGAAGGCTTCCACAAGGATATTCGCCTTGTACTTGTCAACTACCTTCTGATAATATACCCCCGTCGCAATTTCCTGATTCACAGTATTATACACAGCTTCAGGAACAGCGATTACCGCACCTGTGCGTTTAGTCACCGAAGAAGGGTCTACGGTAACCTTGACCAATTGAGGATCAGAAGTTTCCTTCACAGCGTGAATCCATTCAGACAAAGGACGGACAACCTTTCCATTGTTGTCAGACTCGAACATTATGAACTTGTAGGCATCGTTTCGTGCCACTACTTTAAGTGTAATGCTTTCATGTGTTTTCAACAATGAGCCTTCGATGATTTTCCCGGTCATTTTGTCGTATTTTCCCAAACCGCTGGTAAATGTCTTGCCGTCGAAGGAAACGACATGCTGGTAAATCTCATTTTCAATCCACTTGTCGCCGGAACCGGAATAAATGGCGATATAGCTTTCATCGACACCCTTATAAAGGATAGGATAGGAAGCGACGACTTCTTTGGCATCGTTATAGATTTCCAGTTTCACATTGTCAGCCTTCTGAATCGGACGGGTGATAAAATCATTCTTCACCATGATTCCGGTCTTCAGGTCTTTACCGGCCTCTCCTGCTACAGCCGCCATGAAATCCAACTGGTCCAGAACATTGGAAGTGTACTCAAAATTAGTATTGACATGAAAGACGGTATACACGGAATTCGTGATTACGAGTTCCTTTACTTCATTGCCTTCCTCGTCAGATATTTTAACGGAATAAGATTTCGCGCCTCTGATTACTTTGGCAATAACTTTTTCCATTCCGCACATGTTCAACGTGATCTGTGCTTCAGTCTCCGTAAAGCCTTGACCGCTCTCGAGCACCTTGACTTTGACACTCTGATCCCCAGGCAGGCCGGAGATGTCGAACACCTCCATATCCGCGTCAATGAACTTGACCCATGGTGCTGAAGAAACCAGTTTCCATTTCTCGACGGCATGGAAATTCAGAGTTTCTTCCTGACCGGCAGCGATTGTAAGTGTCTGTTCTTCAGGAAACCGTATAGGTTCATTATTATCTTCACCACAGGAAAAAGCAGTCGACATCAAGAATGCTGCTGTTACCAAAAATGCTGATATGATCTTTTTCATAATCCTTGTTTTTTAAGTGCTGCCGCCTCGTCCTCGCTTAGCCATCGCATGATGGCACCGAATGTACCCACAGTGCCTACGCCGTCTACACGCAGGGTCATATACAGGAGCACAAACTTTTCGAAAGTGTTATAAAATGACGGATATGTAACAGGAGAAGTCAACAGAATATCTCCGTCGCCGTAGATAGTTCCGAATGCTTCGCCGGTAGATGCGAAAACCTGTTCTTCACAAGAAATGGCCGGCACAAGCAGGTCCTCATTGTGGAACTTCATCTTCAGGTCATGACCATCATAAATGAAATTCTTGAGAATCACCGTATTACTATCATCCGGATCAAGTTCCGTCTGGATCAGTCTCTGGGTAATGCTAGGTATGTATGTATCGAAATATGTACATCTGGTGATAAGGCAATAGCCTGTAAAATCCTTAATATCCAATGGTTTGCATTTCTGCAGGACCACCTTGGCTTCATCTCCGTAAAGAGGAGACTGCAACTCTTTCGGGCAGATCAGCCTGAGAGCGAATCCGAGAGAATCCGTAGGACTGAAATTGTCATACAATCCACGAACCTTGACATTGGCGACACGTTCACCCGCCTTGATGACAACAGTATTACTCTCCAGTTCATAGTGACGTCCCTCGACAGCATTGCTTTTCTTGTCAACGATTTCGACCGCAAACGTGCGATCCGCGCCGTCTGTATACATCGAAACTACAGGAATGTCGAATACTTCCTCACTGTTCTGGATAGGGAGAGTGAACAACGTATCGGAGAACATTATGCACTCCGGCCCGTCATAAGAGACTCTCTCCTCATTGCATCCGGCAACGGACATCAGCAGAAGCGCCGAAGCCGGAAGAACCATAAGTAATTTATTTATTGATGTTTTCATAATCTTAACCGATATTACCTATTGCTTTCATTTGGCTGGATATCCGCACCTGGAGATTCGATTTCGTGCTGCGGAATCGGCCACACGAACAGAGGGTCATCCTTAGCTACTTTCAGATCGCTCTGGGTGAAATATTCCGCGCTTTGGTCTGATACTTTACGCTCGAAACCTTTGTGCCAACGCTTGAGGTCATTCAGGCGGAAGCCCTCCATATAGAGTTCCTTGACACGCTCTTCTTCAATGATAGTCATGGCATTGGACCCGTCCATAGCCGTATTTCCACCATAAGAAGAGTAACGCGCACTACGGATTGCGCTTATGTCCTTGCCGGCTTTTCCATATTCAGGAGCATCTTTCCGGACATAAGCCTCAGCTCTGATAAGATACTGCTCTGAAAGACGGAGGACCATAGGGATACAAACTCCGAAAATCCTGTAAGGCAGGAACAATTCCTGATTACCATAATATTTATACAGCATAGGCCACTGAAGTCCATGGCTGTAGCCTGTAACAGATGTCTTGAAGAACGCATTCGGCCGAAGATCGGTACTGCTGTAAAGGTTCAGAACCCAAGTTGCCGGAACATAGTCAGGCTTGTAGGAGACATTGTCGAAGTTGAAGAAAATCCTTCCAAGAGCTCCTCCATAGGAGTTCAATGTCATGGAAACCTTCCAGATAGCTTCGGTGGAATTGCCGTAATCCCACATGTACTGATAAAAGCTCTCACCTTTGGTGATTTCAGAAGAGCAACTTGACAAAGAGTAGTAACCGCTTTCAATCACCTTGCTGGAATACTTGATTGCATCATCCCATTTACGCATATAAAGCGCAAGTCTCGCACGGAGAGCATAGCATGTATATTCATTGAAGTATTCTGTATTATACAACACACCATCTTTTGCAGGATTGAAGTCATCTCCGAGATAAAGAAGTTCCGACGCCCTGCCAAGGTCAGCGAGAACGAAGTCATAAGATGCTTTCAAAGTAGCCCTGCGTACCGGCTCATTGCCATTATAATGGGTTGTCAATACTACACCGAGCTGTTTCTCTGCATCCTCATCACTCTCATAAGGCTTGCAGAAGCATTTGAGAAGTTCGGAATACGCGAGTGCTCGAGCCACATAAGCTTCGCCGCAATACTGGTCGATGCGATCCAAATCGTCATCATCAATGGTGTTGGCTTTTACTCTGTCAACATTGTCCAACAAGAAGTTGGCACGGTTGATAACGTCATAGAGCGCGCCATATACACCTTCAATGTCGGTGTTGGTAGCTTTGATTTCATTCCAGCGCCAGATATCTCCATAAGTGTTGTTGTTTTCCTTCACGCTGAAAACGAAGTCCGACTGAATATCAGGAAGAAGGGTCAATGCCCCTGAATACAGAGCGCCGCTCTTGAATGTGCTGTAAACGCCTATCATCAGCTGATTCAAATCCTCAGCCGTATTGATGGCTTTATCCATAGGAATGGAATCCGTCGGATACTTATTCAGACACGAAGTGCATGAAAGTACCGCCGCTACAGGGAGAATATATTTTAAAAACTTTATCTTCATTTCGTAACCTCCTTAGAATGAAATCTCTAGACCGAGAGTAAACTGACGGGTGGAAGGATATGTCGCCTGATACATATTCGATGACACTTCAGGGTCGAATCCGCTGAATCCGGTCAATGTCCACAAGTTCTGTCCCTGAACATACACTCTGGCTGATGAGAAGAAATTCGTCTTTTTCAAGACGCTCTGAGGCAGAGAATATGACAATGTAAGATTTTTTAGGCGCATGAACGATACGTTTTCGAGCAGACGATCATCGAACTGGAGTACTTCTCCATATTTCGGGATGTCGGTAACGTCGCCAGGCTTCTTCCATCTGTCATAAAGAAGACGACGGGATTTGTTATATCCCTCAGCCACAGCACTATTCTCATCGAAATAGCGGTCATTGTTCACAATGTAGCGTTTCGCCATCCAGCTGAATTGTCCGGAAAGCTGGAGTCCTTTCCATGCGAAAGTAAGTCCGAATCCTCCCCACCAGGCAGGCTCGTGGTTCTTACCGGTCATCACCTTGTCGCTTTCAAGCATGACATTGGTGATTTCACCGTCCTTGGTGTACCAGAGCTGTTCACCGTTTGCAGGATTCACACCAGCATAGCGGTTATAGTAATATTCACTTACGGAGTGGCCCACCATGTATTTGAATCCGGTAGTGGAGTTTACATATTCGGTAACGCCGTTGTACAGCTCGGTAATCTTGTTCTTGTTGTAGGTTACATTCGCATTGACATTGAACGCAAAGTCGCTGGTCCTTACGATGGAAGCGTCAGCGCTGAGTTCCAAGCCCCTGTTCACAAGGGCGCCCATGTTCTTCCAGTAGCTGCTCTCGCCTGTAATAGAGTAAGACTGAGGCACATTCATGAGCATGTCCGTAGTCTTCTTGTTGTAAAGGGTAACGTCAAGGTTCAACCTGTTCCAGAAACCGAAAGTAAGTCCCAAGTCAGTCATCCATGATTTCTCCCATCCAAGTTCCTCATTACCGCTCTGCGAAGGATATATACCATTTTCGTCCTGTACGCCATAAGTAGGGCCTCCGGAAACGAGAGCCAGATGATAGTAATTAGGAATGGTGGAGTTACCTGCGGTACCGGTATTAATCTTGAATCTGGCATTGCTGATCCAACTTACATCTTTCAGCCAGTTATATTTAGCATTCCACATGAAACTGCCGCTCCAGAATACACCCCATCTGTTCTTCTTTCCGAATCGTGATGACGCGTCAGTACGGACAGAAAAGTCCGCATAATATGTGTCATTGTAATTATACTCTCCTCTGAGGAAGAATGCCAACAGAGAATATGATGAGGTGGAATCACCCCAGCGGGATGCACGGGTTCCGGTAGAGACATTGGTAAGCTTGTCATTGGTCTGTCCCTTGGAATAGACATTGAAACCTTCCGACTTGTAGCTTACAGACTCCTGGCCAACCATGAAATTGAATGAATGGCTATCCTTTACGGTAAATGAATAATTCGCCGTAGTAGTTTCCGTAAGATTCAGCGCATCAGTACTTTGGCGCGCCGCCGTACCGATACCGCCATTGGTGGAAAGGGTCGGGAACGACTGCATGAATGCCGTCACATGCGTAAAGTCTACACCGAACTGTGAACGGACTGTCAGTCCCTCAACAGGACGTATTTCCGCAAAAGCGGTGGAAATGACCTTGTATTTCTTGTTGGTAACAGGATTATTCGCCATCCAGACAATCGGGTTTTCAGTAGTTCCTGCCCACGACTTATCCTTCAAAGTTGCCAATTCTCCGTTTTTCTTGTAAGGATTCCAGTAAGGAAGCATGAAACGGCTGGCAGAAATAGGTGTTGTCAATGCATACACGCCATCATCAGCCTGCTCGACTTCTTCCAACGCACCCATAGTGCTGGTACCGACTTTCAGCCAGCTGCTTGCTTTAACCTCAGTATTCGTACGAAGGTTGTAACGACGGAACTTCGAACTCTGCGCAATACCATCCTGATCATAGAAACCTCCTGACACATAATAATTCAACCTGTCGGTAGCGCGATTTACAGAAATTTCATAATTCTGCACCGGCGCGCGATCATTGAACACTTCGTCAAGCCAGTTAATATCGGTCTTGGAAAGAATATCATAATTTTTATTTGCGGTCAGGCCGACTTCCTTCTCATACTGGATACGCTCGGCAGTGTTCATCATATCCCACTTGGTCCTGGTCATCTGAGATATACCATACTGGGCACGAAGTGTAACCTTTGCCTTATCCATAGCAAGTCCGCGTTTCGTGGTAATAATGACGACACCATTGGAAGCACGGGCTCCATAAATAGACGCAGATGCTGCATCCTTCAGAACGGATACTGACTCTATATCATTCGGGCTCAATGTATTGAAATCCGAGCTTGAGATCGGAATTCCATCGAGAATAAACAATGGCTCGGTACCTGCATAAATGGAGTTGGTACCTCTAATCTTGAATTCTGCCGCCTTGCTAGGCTCTCCGGATTGTGAAATGACAGTAAGACCCGTACTCTGGCCCTGCAATGCCTGGTCGAAGCTGGCAGCAGGTACATTTTCCACAATCTCAGATTTTACGGTAGATACTGAACCTGCTATGGTTCCTTTCTTCCTGACACCGTAAGCAACGACCACGACCTCGTCCATGACATTGGCCGCTTCCGCAAGTTCCACATTGAGCGTATGAGTAGCAGCGGTAACTGTATGCTTCTGGTCTTGCATTCCCAGATACGTGAATACCAGCACTGCTTCCTTGGCTCCCTTGATAGTGATGGTGTAGTTACCGTCAATATCGGTAATTTTTCCCCCCCCCTGAACGCCCTCTTGCTGAATCTGAACGCCAATCAAGGTCTCGCCATCAGACTGCGAAGTAACCGTACCGCTCACAGTAAAATCCTGTGCCACGGCAGAAATGGTCGTCAACAATGCAAAAGAGACCAACAAAAGAATTAATCTTTTCATTATTGCCTTAGAAATTATTGTTTCCAGCTAAACGAAGCAGCCTCAACTGCTCAAAAAAAAATCATGCCAAGCAATCGAAGGATTTTCATCAGAAGAATGCCATAACATAGACATAAAATATCCGGTTGCAAATATACGATACTTTTTAATAAAAACCAAAGATACAACTGCATTTATATAACACTTTTCAATTGAATCGTTTGAATTAATCATTTTAAAGAAAAATAATCAAACAAAAAAAAGGCTGCCCGGTTTAAAAACCAGACAGCCCGAATTATTGTATATTTCTATGGTAATTATCTAAATATGTAAGACTTAGCAACCCAACTGTTTCATATTTATACTAATTAACCAATATTAGCTTACAATCTGCAAGCAATAGCATTCTAGTACCTGTTCAGCGGACGTCCGCCGGTCATCATGTGTACTTTTCTCTTCACTTCCTCGAGAACGGCATTGTGCTCTTCGAGGGATGCGAGCTGCTCAGGGGTCTTCTCGCCCTTGGCTGTGATGGCATCAAGATGCTCGGAAGCTGAAGCCAAAACGCTGTCAACAAGTTCCACGATATCTTCCATATCCTTCTCCACGAAACCTCTGGAAGTTACGGCAGGAGTACCGATTCTGATTCCTGATGTCTGGAATGCTGAACGGCTGTCGAACGGGACCATGTTCTTGTTCACGGTGATGTCAGCCTTGACAAGCTCGGTCTCGGCCACTCTTCCGTTCACTTCAGGGAAACGGGTACGGAGGTCGATAAGCATCAAGTGGTTGTCCGTGCCGCCTGAAACTACCTTGTAGCCCTTGGAAATGAATTTCGCGCACATTGCCTGGGCATTGGCCACGACCTGCTTCTGATACTCCACGTATTCAGGCTGCATCGCCTCGTAGAATGCCACTGCCTTGGCAGCGATGACGTGTTCGAGAGGTCCGCCCTGGATGCCCGGGAACACGCTTGAATTCAAGATCTGGGACATCTTCTTGATTTCACCCTTAGGAGTCTTGCGACCCTGAGGATCATCGAAATCCTTACCCATGAGGATGACGCCTCCGCGAGGTCCTCTCAATGTCTTGTGGGTAGTGGATGTCACGATATGAGCATATTTGACAGGATTTTCAAGCAAGCCTGCGGCAATCAGTCCGGCAGTATGAGCCATGTCAATCCACAAAATTGCTCCTACTTCATCAGCGATCTTTCTCATGCGGGCATAATCCCACTCCCTTGAGTAGGCAGATGCACCGCCGATGATGAGTTTCGGATGACATTCGCGGGCAATTTCTTCCATCTTGTCATAGTCGACTCTTCCGGTCTCGGGATCAAGGCCGTAAGCGACTGCATGATAGAGGATTCCTGACGCATTGACTGGAGAACCGTGAGTAAGGTGTCCTCCCTGAGAAAGGTCGAGGCCCATGAAAGTATCACCAGGATTCAGCAATGCAATTTCAACGGCAAGGTTCGCCTGCGCTCCTGAATGCGGCTGGACATTGGCATACTCGGCACCATATATCGCGCAGAGTCTGTCGATTGCCAGTTGCTCAATCTGGTCCACCACCTCGCAGCCACCATAATAACGCTTGCCCGGATAACCTTCTGCATATTTGTTCGTGCAGATGGAACCCATGGCATCCATAACCTGGTCACTGACATAGTTTTCTGAGGCTATAAGCTCCAAGCCTTGAGACTGTCTCTCTTTTTCTTTCTTGATTAGATCAAAAATCTGTAGGTCCTGTTTCATAAAATCTAGTGTTTATCACTGGTAAGTAATCCTTAAAAACCAGTTATCGCAAATATAACATTAATAATCGATTTTTGATTTATATTTGCAACATATTATTTGCGTTCACTTATTATTTAGTAACATTCAAAAAATAACATGCATCATCTAAGGGAATCTTTTCGGTCTATATTCCTTTTCTCATCAGTCGTGTACGTCCAGTACACTCCTTCTTCGAAAAGAAATCTATCCTCGAAAATCTTCTCCTAATCTGAAGCAGGTTATTTTTTTCACGTTACTTAAAAGCGAATCGCTGATATACAATGCTTTACGGATAACGACAAAATCATGAAAAACAGGAAACTTCTCAATATAGAGCTGGGACGCGTCACCCCGGAGCAATACAAGGCACTGCCGGAATCCGGCATAAACATCGTACTGGACAACATCAGGAGCGCCCACAACGTAGGCTCGGTATTCCGCAGCGGCGATTCGTTCAAGGCCGACAAGATATGGCTCTGCGGAATATGCGCCACCCCTCCATCTGCCGAAATCCACAAATCAGCCCTCGGCGCGGAATTCAGTGTGGAGTGGGAGTATGCACCTGATACACTGGAACTTGTAAAGCGCCTGCACGAGCAGGGATATATAGTCCTGAGCGTGGAGCAGGCAGTGAATTCCATAAGCTTGGACAAATTCGTCCCGGAAAAAGGCAAGAAATACGCGCTAGTATTCGGCAATGAGGTGGACGGCGTCCAGCAGGAAGTCGTGGACGCATCTGACGGCGTCCTGGAGATTCCTCAGTACGGGACCAAGCATTCGCTGAACATCTCCGTCACAGCAGGCATTGTACTGTGGCATTGCCATTGCGCAAAAAAATAAGCCCCTCCCCTGAAAAGGGAAGGGACTTGACATCGTCATGCGGGCTCGGGAAAAGCCCACTTATCCGAGAATTTATTTTACCGGTCTGATAACCACATTGAACTCGTACTCGGCAGGCTTGACGCGGTAAGGCTCAAGAGGCCATGAGTACCATGAGTCAATGCCGCCCACACCCATTTCTTTGAGGTCGAAATTCACGTAAGTCGTTCCGAGCGAACGCGCATCATTGTGTGCAAGCGGAAGCAGCTCAAGTGAATGAGTAGCATTTCCCTGCTGGGTGTTGGTAGGATTCGGCCTAGGCATAGGGTTCGTCAATGCTGAATCCATTTCCTTCTGGCTGAACGGAAGAGCCGAACCGCTGAAGAGCACGTCAGAGGTGATTTCCAGACCTGTGCCGGCAGGATTGACAACCTTCAGCCATCTCAAGTCTGACTTGGTGCCGCAAGACTGCGTACGCGCATATCCGTACCAATACTGGTCCTGAACGCGCTGGGTATAATGTCCCACAAGCGCACCTGACTTCCTGTCGCAATAGTTGTCCCAAGGACCGCGTCCATAGAAATCAAGGGTAGAGTACTCACCCGGCATAGCCAGTTTCATACCGAAACGGAAGAGGTACGGTGCCTTGGAAAGTTCACCTGCATCATTCAATTTCTCCGATACTCGGATGGAACCGTCAGCATGAACCTGATAAGACATTGTCACGAAACAATACTTTCCGAACGGAGCATATTTCACGTCAACGGTGTAATAACCGGCATTTTTCGCCACGTCGAAAGCTGCCACGCTATATTCAGGATATCTCCACATCTTGAGCTTGTCATGCATGACAGCACCCATGTCATTTTCAAGCGGCGCCCTTCCGAATGACGGTATAAGCGCCTCTTTCAGAATCTCTTGACCTTCAATCATATAGCTTGACAATGCACCTGTAGCCTTGTCGAACACAGCTTTCCATTCAGCGATTCTGTCGCCTTCCGGCATTTCAGCATATATGAATCTTCCGGAGAACACGGCATTGCCGTCAACATCTGTATAAGACGGGAGAGCGTCAACGGAAGCAGAGCCTGCAGCGAAAGCATTGACAGGAGCCTCATATATAGGGAGCTGGTCGTAAGCGACCTCGTAGCCGGCAGGCAACAGGCCGTCCTGTGCTTTGAGCAACCAGCTGACTTTCAGATAGATATCAGTATCGCGACCGTCCTCGCCATTGAACCTTACGCATGAGTCAGAGGTAGCAAGAGTCTTCACGGCTGCAGCGAGCATATCGCGTTTGGTAAGGCCGAGGCCTACGGAAACCGTCTCGCCAGGAGCAGCAACGACGTTCTCGATTACGCCGGACAATGCATTTTCACCGCCGACAACGACAGTCCATACCATACGGTAACGTGAAAGATCAATGAAGAAGTTCTCATTGTAGACATTGACCTTGAACTCGGTATTGTCATCCATGAGTTTGTCATTGGAAGCATTGTCTGCCGCAGATGTCAGGATAGAGCGGTGCTGGTAGCCGATTTCATAAGCCTGAGGATGCCATGAGCGGTCAGCGGCGATGAAGCCGTTGCAGTTGAACGATCCGTCAGATGCGTCATAATCATTGCTGTCGCCACCGTAGATGAAGATGTGGTCTGTTCCATATTTGGCAGGATCGACCTTCTTGCAGATTGCCTGGTCCACGAAATCCCAGATGAAGCCTCCCTGATACAGAGGATATTTGCGGATAAGGTCCCAGTACTCCTTGAAGTTGCCGTTGGAGTTGCCCATCGCATGAGAGTACTCGCACTGGATAAGCGGTCTGTCAGGGTTGGAATTGAGGTATTTCTCGCAATCCTTAGGAGAGATGTACATCGGGCAATAAATATCCGTATTGCGGTTCAGCAATGCTCTTTCATACTGTACCGGACGGGTCGGGTCATAAGCCTTGATCCAATCATATACCCTCTCGAAGTTGATGCCGTTGCCGGCCTCGTTTCCCATACTCCAGATAATCACGGAAGGATGGTTGTAGTCACGGTAAACCATGCGCCGGTTACGGTCCATGTGGGCGGCGAAGTAATCCTCGCGATGTGCAAGGGATTTCTCCTCATAGCCCATGCCGTGGGACTCGATGTTCGCCTCGTCCACTACATAGATACCATACTTGTCACAGAGAGCGTACCAGATAGGGTCATTCGGATAGTGCGAAGTTCTTACAGCATTGATATTCAACTTCTTCATTATCCTGATATCTTCGATCATCTCCTCCTCGGAAACCACGTAGCCGCCATAAGGGCTCATCTCGTGACGGTCGGTACCCTTGATGAGGATAGGCTTGCCGTTCACAAGAAGCTGCTTGTTGCGGATTTCCACGGTCCTGAAGCCGAAAGGCACGGAAGCGCTCTCGACTACGCCCTTCTTGTCGGCAACCTTGACCTTCAATGTATAAAGGACCGGAGTCTCAGCCGACCAGAGCTGCGGATTCTCCACGTTTCCGGTAGAGCTTACGACAATGTTGCCGTCCTGTGCCTTCTCACGGCCTTTTCCGACAGTCTCGGTGAAAGAGGCCACGCTGTTGCCGCAAGGGTCGATCACCTCGTACGAAACGGTGGTGATGCCAAGTGTGACGATTGATTTCAATGTCAGTTTACCATCCATGCCGCCGCTTACGTTCACGTCCTCAAGTCTCTTCTGCTCACGGGTATATACATACACGCCGCGTGCGATTCCGGTGAATCTCCAGAAGTCCTGGTCCTCAAGATAAGTGCCGTCGCACCATCTGAAGATTTCCAGGGCAATGCTGTTTTCACCAGGATGCACATAAGATGTGATGTCGAAACGTGCTTCCAGCTTGCTGTCTTCGCTGTAGCCGACTTCCTTGCCGTTCACCCATACACGGACATTGGATGTGGCGGAACCGATGGCCAGGCACACCTGATGTCCTTTCCAATCAGCAGGAATATCGAAAGTACGTCTGTACTGTCCTACGTGATTGTTCTCCTCCGGTACGTAAGGAGGGTTGTTTTCGAAGTGGCCGCGCCATGCGTAACCTACGTTCACATAGAGAGGGTCGCCGTATCCGTTCAATTCCCACATTCCGGGAACAGGCATTGTTCCCCATTTGGAGTCATCGAAAGACAAGGCCTGGAAACCGATAGTTCTTTCAGCGACCGTACCATAGAACGCGAATTTCCAGTCTCCGTTCAGAGACAATGTCTTCTGCTGTTCTGTTACGAAAGTCGCTCTCATAGGCAAGCGGTTGACCGCAAATACTCCGGGGTCTTGCCAATCCTTCATTTTCTCAGAAGGAACACCGGCAGCTGCCGCTGACAACGCACAAAACGCTGCGCCGGCAAAAAGGATGTTTCTTTTAAAATTCATTATAATTTTTAATTGGTTATTTTGTTTTCTGTTTGATATACAACTAGTTAAATCATCTCCATGTCGGATTCTTCTATCCAGCCCTGACGTCCGTCTGAAAGGGAAATATTCTTCCACTCCCCTACGGTATCCAGAACCGTGACCTTGGTTCCCTCATGAAGTACGAACAAATCCTTGGACGAATCCCTGGACGGCGAGCTTTTCACGGAAGCCACCGGCTTCATGACAATCGCCCCGTCTGCCCTCAAATAAGAATTCCTCTGCCACCGCGCCATGCCGAAAGACGATGCCGACAATATCAGGGCGACAATGCTGCAATAAAAACCGGTCCTCCGGAGGCCTCTGGACGCCCCCAGTCTGAAAACCAGGAACAATGCCAGGGCAGCAGCAAACAGCACGATGGAAATGACTGCCCAAAAATCTGACGGCATCAGATAGCACACTTTCCGGGCCCAGCTTTTCAAAACGAATTCCGGCACGGCATCTATCTTGTCGCGTATCAAGCTGTTGGCGAAGTCCAGATTGATTCTGGCATCTTCAAATGACGGCGAAATCTTCAATGTCCGCTCATAATACAGTATGGCATGAGGATAATCCCCCGACTTGAAATAAGCATTGCCGAGGTTGTAGTACAATTCCGGGGAAACGACGCCGACAGATTCCAGCGCCTTCAGGCTTTCAGTGCACTCTGACCAACGCCCGTCGGTATATGCCTGAACTCCCTTGCTCCAGAGCGAATCCAGATATGCCGTATTCTCCGCATGCGTGAGGCCCGGAATCATCAGCATTGACATGATCAGAATCATTGCCTTGGCCGCAGACGTATTTTTCTTATGTGTCTTCATGACAGAATCGATGGATGAAATCACCTTTACAGCTTCATTGTAATGAGTATTCATGGCCTCGTTGCCGCCGTCCGGAGAGTAACGGGCGAACTCGCAGGCGTCCAGGAGAGCCACGAACTGTGCGGAAAGGTCCTCGGCGACTCCGGCCTCCTTCAACATTGCCGCTATATTTTCCTTGTTGAGGTCTTCGGCTCCGATATTCATCTTGTCGGATGCAAATCCGAGCAACGCCTTGTGAAGTTCCTCATAGAAAGCAGAATACAGATTCTTCTGGAGATATCCGGCTGCCATTTTCAGACGTCCGAGCGCCATTTTGGTCGCTTTTCTGTTCTTGTTCCCGACGACATCGGCACGACGCGCCTCCATACCTTTCATGAGATACCACAACAGTCCTGCGAGAAGCAGTATCAATGCTGCCGTAACCCAGTACCACAATGAATCCACGAAGAATACCGTCCTGAACTTATATGACGGCTGGCGGGTGCGGATAAAGCGGATATCCTCGCCAAGATTCTTCACACTCTTGCGGTCAGGCATGACCAACTGTGACGTAGAAGCCTGAGTTTCAGTAACATCCCCTTTCTCGACATTGAAAGTGATCGGGCCGGTCGAGATGGTTTCATATTTACCGGCATTGACATCATAGTAAGAGTATTCTATCGGGGCGATGGTGAACTCGCCGTGGCTTCTCGGGATGAACGGATATTCGAAAACCTTGCTTCCTGACGTGCCGCCTGTAGTCTTGTCGGTATTTTCCGTAGTCTTGGTATCATAGACATCCATGTCAGCCGGGAAATTGACCTTCGGAGCTTCCAGCAACGACACGTTTCCACGTCCGGAGACAGTGACTGTCAATGATGTAGCCTCATGCATCTTCAACTGGACCTTGCTCAGGCTTGCCGAGATACGGAAACTGCCCACGCCGCCACCGAATGTGGCAGGCGCTCCGGAAGGAAGAGGATTGACATGCACATGCACGGCCGGAGTGGTCACGCGCTTGCGCACCGTCATGGTATTCTCATCGAAAAAGCTGTCGAAAATGCTGTTTCCGCGCGACGGCCTCCTGACATTGACCAGGCATACCAGCTCGGCAGGGTCGATTACAAGGTTTCCAACCTGCTGAGGAATAAGCACATAGCGGCGGAGCAATGCAGAATTATACAGCCTTCCGTCCACTTCTTCCCTCTGGAAGTTGATATTGTTCGGTGCAGCTGTTTCCTGACTCCAGAAGCCGTTGAATGCCGGGAATTTCGCACCTTCGAATCCCGCGATATCCACGTTCTGATACAGTTTCAATTCTGCCGTAAGCGGCTGTCCTACAACTGCCGAAGTACGGCTCACCGTAAATTTCAGGAACAAATCCTTGGATGAAATCGTTCCGGACGGCTTGGTCTGCTGCGTGTTCCCCGAAGATGCGCCCGACTGTGCGGATGCAGAGGAATCACTTGCCAGCACTTCGACGGCTGTCGGGACAGAAGTTATCGTCTCTCCCTTCATCTTGGCCGTAGCAGCCGGCAACTCGAATTTTCCGGTTTTCTTCGGAGCCAAGATGTACGTATAGGTAAACTGCGATGACTTGGAACGCTTGCCGTTGATGACACGGATGCTGGTCGACTCCCCCCTCTGCGGTCCCCAGACCAGAGTGAAATCATCTCCAGGATTCCAATTGAAATTCGACGGACGATCCTCACCCTCAATGATGAAGGTCACATTGAACTGTTCGTCAGAACCCACAATGTTAGGCGCTTCCACCGCTATCTTCGTCTGCGCAGCCGCCACGAAGCCGACTGCCGCCATCACTAATGCCAATGCAATTTTTCTTGTCAATGATTTCATAATAAATCCTTTAACAGCTTACCAGTTCTTGTCCTTCTGTCTTGATTTCAGGGCTTCGGCCTTCTCTTTGTTGACCTTGTCCTGTGTCTCTTTCTCCTTCGCCTGGATGGCTTTCAGCATCTGATGGGCCTGCTGAGGGGAAATCTTCACAGGCTGCTGTCCGCTCTGACCATTCTGCGGATTGTTCTGTCCCTGATTATTCCGGTTCTGATTGTTGTTCTGATTATTGTCCTGATTGTTGTCTTGATTCTGCTGGTCCTTGTTCTGGTCCTGATTCTGATCTCCCTGACCATTCTTGTCGTCATTCTGCTGATTCTGGTCATTGTTCTGATCATTGTTCTGTCCGCCTCCGCCATTTTTCTGATTTTCCAGCATCTTCTTGGCATAGATGTAATTCTCCTTCGCATCCATGTCTGCCGGATTGCGGAGAAGCGCCTCCTTGAAAGCATTGACAGCACCCTGCCAATCTTTTTTCTCTATCGCGATATCACCCGTATTGTAGTAATAATCAGCAGCATTGGCAGTAACAGGTGCGGTTTCCTTGATCTTTTCCATCACCTTGGCCGCCTCATCGAAATTGCCCTGGCGATAGAGATTGGACGCAAGGTTGTAATTCGCGGCAATCGACGTGGAATCCTTCACGAGCGCCTTCCTGTAATCAATGTCAGCCTCGCGCCAGTTTTCCTTGCGGAACTGCCTGTTGCCGGCACGGACGTCGCGCCTGTCCACCTGGGCAGACATTGACAATGCCCCCAGCAGGAGCGCGGTGGCGACAGCAATTATATGTTTCAATCTTATTGACATAATTACCTATTTATCAAATATATGACGCAATACTTTCCGTTCTCCGACAAGCATCTGCAGGACCAGGAGCCCGAGCGCGATGGCGAAGAAATACATATATTGCTCGTCATATTCTTCGAAAACTATGGATTTGAATTCCTCGTCATTGAGCTTGCGGATATTGTCAATGACTGGATTCAGTCCGAATTCATTGTTGCCGGCATGCACGTACGCACCGTTGCCCGCCTTCGCGACTTCTTTCAATGTCGCCTCGTCCAGTTTCGTCACGACGATATTTCCCTGGGAGTCTTTCAGCAGACCGCCTTTCATCGGAATCGGCTGACCCTGAGCGGATCCCACGCCGATAGTGTATACGGAAATGCCCATCGAAGCCGCCGTTTTCGCCGCCTCCACGGGATTGTCCTCATGGTTCTCGCCATCGGTTATGACAATGATGGCGCGACTGTTTTCGCTCTGGGCGCTGAAACTCTTGATACACGTGTTGATGGCATCGCCTATAGCAGTTCCCTGGACAGGGACAGACTCCGTGGAAATATTGCCCAGGAACATCTTGGCGGACACATAATCGGTCGTGATAGGCAGCTGGACAAATGACGTTCCGGCGAAAAGAACCAGTCCGATGCGGTCACCGTTCAATTTGTCCACCAGTCTGGAAATCGCCAGCTTGGCTCTCTGGAGACGGTCCGGGGAATAGTCCTGCGCAAGCATTGAATTGGACACGTCCAGCGCAATCATCACCTCGGCTCCCTTGCTCTGGTGTTCCTTCAGCTTGGCACCTATCTGAGGCCGTGCCAATCCGATGCTGAAGAACATGAAGGCCAATGAGAAAAGTATCATCCCCACCCAGCCTTTCGTCTTCGAATATGAAGGCATCAACTGCTTCACCAGCGCCTCGTCACCGAATTTCCGGATGCGTCTGGTGCGGCCATATTGCACCAACCCGTACACTATCAGGAAAACAGGTACGAGCAGAAGCAACAACAGATATTGAGCCTGTGCAAAATATATCATAATCCAATCCTCGTTTTATGGCAATCTCCTCAAAATGAAACTGATAAGCACTTCCAGCAGCAGACAGGCCAGGGCGATGAGCGCAAATCCGGTGAACAGTTCCTTGTAGATAGGGAAACTGTCGATCGTTGTACGCGCCTTCTCCATCTTGTTGATTTCGCTGTAGATTTCCGAAAGCTTGGTATTGTCCGTAGCACGGAAATATCTGCCGCCTGTGGTTTCGGCTATGTTCTTAAGAAGATTTTCATCAATTTCCACCTCGACATTCTGCATCTGGACACCCCAAGGGGTCATCACAGGATATGGCGCGGTACCATTGGCCCCGACACCTATCGTATATACGCGGATGCCGTAGGTCTTGGCGATGTCCGCCGCGGTCTGCGGGGTGATTTCACCGCTGTTGTTCACACCGTCGGTCAGAAGGATGACCACGCGGCTCTTCGCATCGGAGTTCTGCATCCTGGCCACGGCTGTCGCCAGACCGTTTCCGATTGCAGTTCCGTCTTCGATAAGGCCGGTCTCGATTTCCTTCATCAGGTTTATCAATGTCGCCCTGTCGGTCGTCAACGGGCACTGCGTGTAGCTCTCCCCCGCGAAGACCACGATTCCCATCCTGTCGGAAGGGCGCTGCGATATGAATTCTATGGCAATGTCTTTCGCCGCACTGATTCTGTCCGGCGTGAAATCGCGTGCCAACATACTGGTGGACACGTCCATAGCAAGCACTATGTCGATGCCTTCCGTGTCAATCTTGTCCATCTTGGTGGACGATCTCGGCCTGGCAATGGCGATTATTATCATGACCAGGGCAATGGTCCTGAGCAAGAAAGGCAGGTGTCGTATCACACCCAGTACAGAACGTCCTCCGGCCTTCCAGAATTTGACATCCGGAACACGCAGGTGCGGCCGTCTTCCGCTGAGTTCAATATAGACATAATGAACCAGCATGAGCGCCGGAATGACCAGCAGCCACAACAATGCAGGATACTCAAAGAACATTTCCTTCCTCCTCTTCTTCTGATTTCCACGTAGATGTCACGAACCTGATCGCCGACGGCAATGCCTTGGCATTTTCCTCATCCGACACAGTCATCTTGGCGAACTTCACAAAGTCAGAGGTGACGAACAGGTTTTTGGCTTCTTCCATGAGCGGCTCCGGTATCTCCTTGTCTTTCAAACCCTCGAAGATTTCCGCAGTTGTCATTTCCATGGCGCTGACACCGAAACGGCCGACAATATATTCCCTGAGGACATCAGTAATACCGCTGTAGAACTGCTTCTGCTTTTCAGGCACCCAGAGCTTGTTTCCACGGAACTTGTCCAGTTTTCTGAGGGCCACGATGTACGGAGGCTCGTTCGTATGTCCTTCGCCATCCCGGTTCTCCTTTCTCTTCTTGTACAGGTAAACACAAAGTGCCACCAGCACGGCAAACAGCAGCACGCCAAGAATATACGGCAACACTTCCTTGAAGGTCACGGGATAGCGTATCTGTCCTTTTATGTCGTGAGGCTTGTAAGTGGCCGTATCCACAGGCATTGACATTACCTGAAGGTCCATTCCCTTGAATACCAATGTGTCGACAGTTCCGTCAGGGGCCATTCTGCCGACAGCGATATCCGGAAGCCTGTAGTTTCCTTCATCAAATGAGGTGATGACGAAACTTCCCTCCAAGTCCATCTCATTTTTCTTCTTGCGGAACTTCAATGTATCCAGTTTCCAGTCACTTACGACTTCTATGCTGTCCATCACGCCATGCGACAGGTCAGGAAGCCCGAGTGCCGTACCGGCTTTCACATTTTCCAACCGGAATCCGTATCGGAGCTGGTCGGCGATCAGCACTGAATCCCGCTTCTGAAGCTGCTCCAGAAAAGCATCCCCGGCAGGGACAATGCCTTTATGCCCGGCTGAAGGTGACTGGGCTCCGGACGCCACAGCCATGACCACAGCCGGCACTATGCATGCAATCTTCAGTAATCCTTTCATTTTCATTATCTTCTGTCGAAAAACGCCATCAATCCTTTAACATAATCAGAACCGGTGGAAATGTCCACGCTGTCTATCTGGTACTGGCGCATCAGCTTGGTAGCCTTCATGTCAGCGTCCTGTGCAGCTTTCGCGTAGGCTTCCCTTACTTTCGGGCTGGATGTGTTTACCCATGCGGTTTCGCCGGTCTCGGAATCCTTGACATTGACAAGACCTATGTCGGGTATTGTCCTTTCCCTCGGGTCGAAGACCTTGATGACCGACAGGTCATGCCTGCCGGCAGCCACTTTGATGGCGTCTTCGTATCTCGGGGCTCCGCTCGTATCCGTGTCCATCATATCGGAGAGCAGAAACGCGGTGCATTTCTGTTTTATGGCATTGGTCAGGAACCTGAGCGCTCCGCCGATGTCGGTGCCGGAGGATTCGGGTTTCAGTTCAATGATTTCCCTGATGATGCGGAGGAGATGGCTGCGTCCCTTGCGGGGCGGTATGAATTTCTCTATCTTGTCGCTGAAGAACAGGGCTCCGACCTTGTCATTGTTGATGATGGCGGAGAATGACAGGACAGCGGCAATTTCCGCGAGCATGTCGCGTTTGGTGCTGCCTACGGTGCCGAAAAAGCCTGAACGGCTGATGTCGACCAGCAGCATGACCGTCATTTCACGCTCCTCTTCGAATACCTTCACGTATGGGGCACGAAGACGGGCCGTGACGTTCCAGTCCATGTTTCTGACATCGTCACCATATTGATACTCACGCACTTCGCTGAAGGCCATTCCTCGTCCCTTGAACGCAGAATGGTACTCTCCCGCGAATATCTGATGCGAGAGAGCCCTTGTCTTTATCTCTATCTTCCTGACCTTCTTCAGCAGGTCGCTTGCGGAGTTATCCATGATTATGGCACTATGACGGCGTTAAGAACCTGTGATATGATATTTTCTGTGGTAACGTTCTCAGCCTCAGCTTCGTATGTAAGGCCGATACGGTGACGCAAGACTTCATTGCAGACGGCGCGCACGTCTTCCGGAATCACATATCCTCTTCTCTTTATGAAGGCATAGGCTTTGGCAGCCATGGCGAGGGATATGCTGGCACGTGGTGAAGCGCCATATGAGATGAGTCCGGAAAGGTCCTTGAGGTTATAGTCCTCAGGGGTTCTGGTGGCATAGACGATGTCCACGATGTATTTCTCGATTTTTTCGTCCATGTAAACGTCGCGGACCACCTGGCGTGCCCTCACGATATCTTCAGGTGAGACAACAGGCTGGGCCTTAGGGAATTCGCCGGTATTGTTCATGCGGATAATCTGGCGTTCCTCGTCTTTCTTAGGATAGGACACCACGACTTTCAGCATGAAACGGTCCACCTGTGCTTCCGGGAGCGGATAGGTTCCTTCCTGCTCGATAGGGTTCTGGGTAGCCATTACCAGGAACGGCTCCGGGAGCTTGAATGTCTGTTCTCCGATGGTCACCTGTCTTTCCTGCATCGCTTCGAGGAGGGCCGACTGTACCTTGGCAGGAGAACGGTTGATTTCATCCGCAAGTACGAAATTGGCAAAGATTGGGCCTTTGTGCACTTCGAACTGTTCGTTCTTCTGAGAGTATATGAGTGTTCCCAAAACGTCGGCAGGCAGAAGGTCCGGGGTAAACTGGATTCTGCTGAATTTAGCGCTGACAGCTTGTGCCAATGTATTTATAGCCAATGTTTTAGCAAGTCCAGGGACACCTTCGAGGAGAATATGGCCGTTAGCGAGGAGGCCGATGAGCAGGTTCTCCACCAGCTGTTTCTGTCCGACAATGACCTTTCCCATTTCCATGGAGAGAAGGTCCACGAAGGAGCTTTCCCGCTGGATGCGGTCATTGAGTTCCTTGATATTAACACTATCCATCATCTATGTTATTTAATTTCTTACAATTATATTTGCGAACAAAATGTTCGGAAATGAAATATCGTTTACGCTTGTCATATAATGGGGCAGCCTTTTCGGGCTGGCAAATTCAGCCAAACGCCCCCTCCGTCCAGGAATGTATTCAACATGTTCTGAGCATTCTCCTGAACGAGGAAATCACGGTTACAGGTGCCGGACGGACTGATACTAAAGTTAATGCGATAAATTATGTCGCACACTTCGCAACGACGTCGTCTGAAGCAGTCAAAACCGATTGGCTTAGCTACAAATTAAATGCCATGTTACCGAAAGGAATAACCATCCACGAGGTAGCCTGCGCCGATGAAAACTTCCATGCAAGGTTCGATGCGAGAAGCCGGGAATATAAGTACTTTCTACACAGGAAGAAAGACCCGTTCGTAGAACAATTTTCTTATTTCTGTCCCTTCAGCCTGGATATTGATGCGATGAACAAAGCCGCGGCTTTTCTGCCGGGCACGCATGATTTCCGGTGCTTCGAGAAAATAGGCGGCAACAACAAGACATCCATCTGCACGATAACTGATGCCCGATGGGAAATCTGGACTCCCGACCATGTCCGGATGATGGGCTACCCATGCTCCGAGGGCGACTATCTCGTGTTCACCGTCAAGGCAGACCGTTTCCTCAGGAACATGGTGCGCGCAATAGTCGGGACAATGCTGGATGTCGGCCGCGGCAAACATTCCCCTGAATGGGTTCAGGAACTGATAGATACCGGCACCCGTTCAGATGCCGGACAATCCGTCCCGGGACACGCGCTGTTCCTTTCCAATGTCGAGTACGACGATTGTCGGGACGCGGCCACGCCATAATTTTGAAGGGGTTGACTTTCAATTAGTTACAAAACAGAGCGTGGAAACGCAGCCTTTTTTTGGCCACGTTTCCACGCTCTGCTTAGAATAACATCTGATTATCAATCAGTTACAAAATCCACCGTGGCCGCGTCCCGCCGGTATTGGGGTAACCCTGGAGACGTTCACCGGCAAAGTGGCGACGGACAGTACCGGCCACCACGGAGACACGCACCTAGATACCGTACTGCTTGAAGAAATCATTGCCCTTGTCATCCACGAGGATGAATGCAGGGAAGTTCTCGACACGGATTTTCCAGATAGCCTCCATTCCGAGGTCAGGATACTCTACGCACTCGATCGACTTGATGCTTTCGTAAGAGAGCACTGCTGCAGGACCACCGATGGAACCGAGGTAGAATCCGCCATGTTTCTTGCAGGCGTCTGTAACCTGCTGTGTACGGTTACCTTTGGCAATCATCACCATGCTGCCGCCATGAGACTGGAAGAGATCCACATACGGATCCATACGGTTAGCCGTGGTAGGGCCCATTGAACCGCAAGGCAATCCTTCCGGAGTCTTGGCAGGACCTGCATAGAATACAGGATGGTCCTTGAAATACTGAGGAAGATCCTCACCATTGTCCAGACGCTCCTTCAGGCGGGCGTGAGCGATGTCACGTGCCACGATGATGGTGCCGTTCAGGCTCAGACGTGTGGAAACAGGGTATTTGGTGAGTTCTTTAAGTACCTCAGTCATAGGCTGATCCAGGTCTATCTTCACTGCATCGCCTTCACCTGCCTCACGGAGTTCTGCTGGGATGAGACGTCCCGGATTGTCATCGAGCTTCTCGATCCATACACCGTCCTTATTGATCTTCGCCTTGATGTTGCGGTCAGCAGAGCAGCTTACGCCAAGTCCGATAGGGCAGCTTGCACCGTGGCGTGGAAGACGGATGATGCGGATATCGTGAGCGAAATATTTTCCGCCGAACTGTGCACCGAGACCGATCTTGTATGCCTCTTCGAGTACCTGCTTCTCAAGTTCCACATCACGGAAAGCGCGTCCGGTTTCATCACCTGTCGTAGGCAATGCATCATAATAATGTGTGGAAGCGAGTTTCACGGTGAGGAGGTTCTTCTCTGCAGAAGTACCGCCGATTACGAATGCGATATGGTATGGAGGACATGCAGCCGTACCGAGGGTCTTCATCTTCTCCACGAGGAACGGAACGAGTGTAGCCGGGTTCAGCACAGCCTTGGTCATCTGATAGAGATATGTCTTGTTGGCTGAGCCGCCGCCCTTTACGACACAGAGGAATTTATATTCCATGCCTTCCTCTGCCTCGATGTCGATCTGAGCAGGGAGATTGCACTTGGTATTGACCTCCTTGTACATTGTAAGAGGAGCATTCTGGCTATAACGGAGATTTTCCTCGGTATAGGTCTTGAATACACCTTTCGAGAGTGCCTCCGCATCGTCGAAACCGGTCCAGACCTGCTGGCCTTTTTCACCATGGATAATGGCGGTACCTGTGTCCTGGCAGAACGGAAGCTGGCCTTTCGCTGAAACTTCAGCATTGCGAAGGAAACGCAGAGCCACATATTTGTCATTTGAAGATGCCTCAGGATCGCTGAGAATCTTGGCTACCTGCTCATTGTGCGCAGGACGAAGGAGGAAGTTCACGTCGCGGAACGCGGCATTGGCAAGCATCGTAAGAGCCTCAGGCTCAACTTTCAGAATCGGATGGCCCTCGAATTCGCCAGTTGAGACGAACTTGTCAGTCAGCTTGTAATACTCTGTGGTATCCTCGCCAAGCTGAAACATAGGCGCATATTTGAAATCAACCATTGTTAAAGTATTTTTGTTGTTATACTAATCAATATCTTCCACAGGGCCGGTCTCGGCACCGCCTCCCTGCTGCATAAGGTACGCTTTCATAAATCCGTCCAAGTCTCCGTCCAGAACTCCCTGGGTGTCAGCGGTGGAAAGACCAGTGCGCAAATCCTTCACCATCTTGTAAGGATGCAGGACATAAGACCGGATCTGCGAGCCCCACTCGATTCTCTTCTTGCTGCCCTCCAGTTCCGCCTGCTTCTCCTGACGCTTCTTCAGTTCAATGTCGTACAGTCGCGAGCGCAAGATACGGAGCGCATTCTGCCTGTTGTCCTGCTGCGACCGTGTCTCGGTATTCTCGACCATGATCCCCGTAGGAATATGACGCACACGCACGCCCGTCTCCACCTTGTTCACGTTCTGTCCGCCGTGCCCGCCAGAGCGGAAGGTATCCCATTCGAGATCCGAAGGATTTATTTCAATGTTGATGGTATCATCGACAAGCGGATAGACGAAAACCGATGAAAAGGTCGTCTGGCGCTTCCCCTGTGCATTGAACGGAGATATGCGCACAAGCCTGTGCACGCCGTTTTCCGCCTTCAGATAACCGAATGCGTAATCACCGTCCACCTGAATCGTGACAGACTTGATTCCCACCTCATCACCTTCCATAAGGTCGGTAACCGTGGTCTTGTAGCCGTTACGCTCGCACCAGCGCATATACATACGCATGAGCATGGCGGACCAGTCGTTCGCCTCAGTACCGCCGGCACCGGAATTGATCGTCAGAATCGCACCGAGATTGTCACCCTCCTCACCGAGCATATTCTTCAGTTCCAAAGCTTCCACGGCCTTTTCCGCCTCTGAATACGCAGCCTCGAGTTCTTGCACCTCGTCCGACTCGGCCGCTTCATCCTCTGCCCCGTCCATACTCGCTTCGGCAAATTCATACAGCACATCCAGGTCGTCTGTCAATACAGATGCCTTGTCGAAGTCCGTAACCCAGATTTTCACGGCATTCATATTCTTCATGAACGTCTCGGCCGCCTTGGGGTCGCTCCAGAAATCAGGCGCTTCCGTCTGTTTCTGAAGTTCTCCGACCTTCTTGCGCTTGGACTCGATGTCGAGACATTCTTTCAATGTCCCGAGACGTCCGTGAAGTTCCTTTATCTGTTCTTGAGTTATCATCAACCCGCAAATTTAGCAATAATTTAATAACCCCTTGTAATCTTGAGGACCCTGTCAGGGTAATTGGTGATGATGGCCTCCACGTGGAGATCCAGTATCCTCCTGATGTCAGCCTCATTGTCCACTGTCCAAGGCACGAGTCTGATGCCGGCCTTGCGGCAGTTGTCCACCATAGTCTGGTCCACAATCACGAATTCAGGGCTGAGCCAGTCCGGAGTGAAATTCAGTTTACCCATATAGGTGTCCCAGTCTGTATCCTTCTTGCTTATAAGATAGGAAAGCTTTACCTGCGGATACTTCTCGTGCATATAGTTCAGAGCCCTGGCATCGAAGCACTGGACTACCAGTCTGTCGCCGAGATTCTTGGACAGAAGCAATTCCATACATTTGTCCACAAACTCGTGATATTCAGGCCAGTTCTTGCCTTCGTCCTTGCCTTTCCTGCACTTGATCTCGATATTGTACCTCATCGGGTCCAGGCCATTGGCCTTCACGTAATTCTCTACAGAATCGATCAGTTCCGTAGCGAGCGGCTTGATGGCAGGAGACTGCTCCTTGCCCGGCCAGACAGTACTTGGACGTTTGCCTACATCGTATTTGGCGATCGTGCTGTACGGCATCGTGTAGAGATATTCTTTAGGATCCTCGCTCTTCACCTCGCTCCCGTCCGGGCGGGTAGCATAGCGTGAATGGAAATATGCATCGTGAGAAACGACCACTTTTCCGTCCTGACTGACCTGGAGGTCCAGTTCGAGAGTGTTCACGCCCATCTCAGTAGCCTTGGTCATGGACGTGAAAGTGTTTTCAGGCCAGAGGCCGGCACCTCCCCGGTGAGCCTGGACGTCCACATAGTCGCTCAGTTTCACGTCGAATTTCCACTCCTTGCCGAAACGGCTGCGGACATTGACAGTCACCACCTTGGCATACTGGTCCGGAGTTGCGGCGAAATAATGGATATTCTTCTTAGGCTTCTTGAATGAAGGGATGTCCTTGCCTTCCTTGGCGTAGAATTCCTCGATTTTCTTGATATAGGTAGGAGAGCAGTCCTGAACCATGGTCATCGGACCCATATCCTTGCCGTCCTGCGACCAGGTTACTGTCCACTCAGGGTCATAGTCCCATACATTGGCGATTACTGAATTCGGATGGTATTTGCTCTGGCCCGGCGCAATGATCTCCACCTGGTAGTCGTCGCTTTTGCCGACAGAATGGTAGAACCAGCTGATGTTCTTGCCTTTGACATTGAAAATCTCATAACCGGAAGGCACACCGTCGCGACACCAGTCTGCTGACCACCAAGAACCGCAGATGCTCGGAGCATTGTGGTCCATCACGGTAGCGGAAATGGTGTAGTTGTTCATGATGTGGCTGTGTCCGGAAAGGATGTCCACCTTTCTTCCGTCAAGCAGAGCGAGCATCCGGTCAGCATTGATGATGGACTTATTCTTGCTCCAGTTTGATATCGGACTGTGCTGGGCAATGAAGATGTGGGTATCCTTCGGAATGTATCTGAGCAACTGCTCCACGAACTCCAGCACTTGCTCGGAATAACCCTCCTTGTATTGCTTTTCCTTAATGTACATGATGTCGTTCAGACAGATGTACAGGTCCTTGCCCATAAAGAAAGCGTAGTTGTGAGGACCGAAATTCTGGAAATAGTCCTTGGAATAATCGCTGAACTGACGATCTTTGTTGTAATCGTGATTTCCAGTCACTGAATATACAGGGAAACCGATTTCCGCCATTTTCTTCTTGTACTCGGCGAAGCGGTCCGGCAGGTTCTTATCCCAACCGAGATCGCCCAGAACGACTCCTACTACCGGTCCGTTCTCCTTGTATTTGGCTCCCTGCGCCTTCAGGTCATTGAACGGAGCGCCGCAGAACTGCCCGAACTGCTCCTTGTTCCTGATCTGAGGGTCAGAAATGGAGAACATCGTGTATCGGGACTGGCTGCCGGTCTTCTTCAAGTCGAAATCGTACTTGGAAGCGTCTGCCTTATGGTAGAACACAGGTGTTCCGGAAGAATAGTCAGCTACGTATCCTGCAGGAGTGACAATGTGAACGAATTCAGCATTGTCGCTGATGTCGAATGAGAATTCTCCCTTCGAATCAGTCCTGGTGAAAGAACTGCCGTCCGTGACGAGGACTCCGCGAAGGCCCTTGCCTCCGCAATGAACTGTGCCGCTCACCCATTTCGCATCCGCATTCGCGAACACGACAGCGAGCATCATCATTGACAATAGAAACTTTTTCATAATTTAATTTATTCTGGTTTTTTTCCACTCTTGATCAACATTGCGCAGAGCACGACTCCGATACCTGCTCCGGCCTGATCATTGTCAATAAAAATTAGACTACCCGAAGTTTTTCCGGATAGTCTACAAAGATAACTCAAGTTTTGCAAGTTGTCAAACTCTATTTCATCCTCAGCCACATGTAGCCGAAACGCTCACATGCTGCGCGCTCCAGTTCTTCACGGTCATCAGGATGGGCAATCGAGATAAGCGCCTTTGCCCTTTCCGCCAAGTTCTTGTTCCTCAGGTAGACACAGCCGTATTCAGTTACCACGTATTGTGTCTGGAAACGGGTCGTGACCACGCCGGCACCAGGTGTAAGGTGAGAAACGATCTTGCCTTTTCCTTTCATTGTCCTGGACGGAAGCGCGATGAAGGTCTTGCCGCCTTCGGACAATGCCGCGCCGTACATGAAGTCATGCTGGCCTCCCACGCTGGAGAAAATCATGTCGCCGATACTGTCCGCGCAAACCTGTCCGGTAATGTCCACCTCGATGGCGGAATTGACAGCCATTGCCTTAGGATTCTGACGGATGCGCTGAGGGTCATTGGTCCACGCGACATCGTAGAACACAGCATCCTTGTTATGATCCAGATATTCATACATGTGGCGGGAACCGAGGGCAAGACAAGCGACGCTGCGTCCCGGTTCGATCTTCTTGCAGGAATTGTCAATGACTCCAGACTGCATGAGACGGAAAACACCGTCTGTCATGGCTTCGGTATGGAGTCCCAGGTGCTTATGGTCTTTCAATCCGTTCAGAATCGCATTTGGAATACCTCCGACACCGATCTGCAATGTCGCACCGTCAGGAATTTCCTCGGCAATGTATGATCCGATGGCAGCTTCTATCGGGGTCGGCGCACCGAACTGCATGTCCACAGGTGCATCGTCGCATTCCACAGCCGCGTCAATTTCCGAAACATGGATCATTGCCGTACCGTAAAGGTATGGTATGCTCTTGTTGATCTGCGCAATGACAATCTTCGCGGATTCCACTGCCGACAGAGCCAAGTCTGCGGAAATACCGTAGCTGCAATATCCGTTTTCATCCGGCAACGAGCAGTTTATACATGCCACGTCAATCGGGATTTCTCCCCTGCGGAACAGGCTCGGAATTTCTCCGAGGAAGCCCGGGATAAGGCTGCCGTAGCCGTCAGCGACATATTTGCGCTGGTCCGCACACAGGAACACGCTATTTACAATGAATGAGTCCCGATATTCCGGCTTGCAGAAAGGTGCCACTCCTTTGGTGACATTGAATCCGGATACGACTTTCACGTCACGCAGTTCATCGGCGCGTCTCGCCATGGCTTCCTGCAAAATGACAGGTACGGCGGTGCTGCCCTGAAAATAGACCCAGTCTCCGGATTTGACGAGTTTCATTGCCTCGTCGGCGCTCACAAATTTCATAATAATAATTCAATTATTTATAAATCTCGCGGAACAGTTTTAAGCCATGTTCCAGGCGGGCGTAGTCGTCTTCGGTCTTCATCAGGGAGACGCAGACGCGGATACCTTCCCTCGTGCTTTTTGCCGAGGACAATGTTATTGCACAAATTCCACATCTGAGGAGTCCGAGCAGAAGCTCACTTCCGGTTTTTCCCGGATAGCCGACCGTGAAGAAGAAGCCGTCGCTGACATCCTCGTCCAGGTCCTTGTCATATACCAGATGGAATCCGTTTTCGATGAATGCAGCCTTGACACGGGCAGACCTGCGGCCATATTCCCTCATGTTCTCCACGAAGTTGTACAGGCCGTCAGCAGCTGCGCCCAGCATTGCCGCGAACGCGCATTGAGCAGAATGCGAGCAACTTGAAGAATTCACATAGATATATGTCAATGAGAAATTGTCGCCGAACCGGCCGATGCCGTAACGCGACCTCAACTCAGGATATTCCCTGTGATACAGCTTGTCGGAAATCGCCACCATGGCAATTCGCTCACCGGCATAACTGAATATCTTGGAAGCGGATATGAGCATCACCCAATTGTCGGTATACCTCGCCACTGTCGGCTGATAAGGCGCCGCATACGGAACCGATCTGTCCTTCCTGAAATCCATGCACATGTAGGCCATGTCTTCCAGTGCGACGACATCATATTTCGTACACATTTCGCCGATTATCCCGAGTTCTTCCTCCGTCAGGCACACCCAGGAAGGGTTGTTCGGATTCGAGTAGACCATCGCGCAGACTTTTCCGTCACTGAACAATGATTCCAGTTTCTCTCGGAGAGCCTCGCCACGGCAGTCGTAAATATCGAACATGCGGGTCGGAATCCCGATGACATTGGCCTGGACATAATGGGACGGGAAGCCCGGATTCAAGTAGACGACGGTGTTTTTCCCGGGAACGAGCTGCGAGCATTCCAGAAGAAGGTTGTAGCAGCCCTGCATTGACCCGACCGTCGGAACGATCCCTTCGGGGTGTATGTCAATGCCGGTGAACGCCTTGACGAACCTGGCGCCGTTCTGTTTCAGCTCCGTGGTGCCGGATGCCGGCGGATAAATCGAAGCCACGCCATCGTCGAGCGCCTTTTTCTGAGCCTCGACACCGACTTCACATGCATTGATACCCGGAATTCCGAATTCCAGATGGACGAATTTGTCTCCGGAAATATGCTCCAGCTCATGCGCCACGTTCACGCATTGGCGTATCGTCGCATGATTTATATCGGAAATGTCCATGTCTTTCAGGACATTCTGAAGGTCTTTTTCTGAGATAGGTAGCATCAATTCAGTGTTTTTTACTTCTTCGACGCCTCGAGTCCGGCGTTGAATGCAGCAATGTTCATTTCCACGATTTTCTCTCCCTTGCGGGCAAACACTTCCGCGATTCCCTCGCGAAGTTTCTCAGGGTCAATGATTTCCATCACGGATGCAGAGGCACCGAGCAACACCATGTTGGCGCTCTTCGGCGAGCCGACATCCTTGGCGATGGCGTCGCAATCCACGGAGACTACCCTGCCTACAGATGCAAGTTCCTTATGGATATCGTCCATTTCCGGATAGTTCGGAATATTTACGAACGGTGTGGTATTGGTAACGATCCATCCGTCAGGAGCAAGCCAAGGAAGGTATCTGAGCGCTTCCATCGGTTCAAGCGACAGGATAAGGTCGCATCCGCCCTTAGGTATCAGGTCACTCCAGATACGTTCGCGGCTGAGTCGCAGGTTGCTCTGCACATCTCCACCGCGCTGGCTCATGCCGTGAACCTCGGCCTGTTTCAGATGAAGATTCTGGTCCAATGCTGCCCAGCCGATGACTGTAGCGATGGAGAGGATTCCCTGTCCTCCCACGCCTGCGAGAATAATGTCTTTCTTGTCCATATTATTTCTCCTGTTTTTTAGCGGCCGCTGCTGCATGACGTCTGGCTGTCTGGATGCATTCCCTGCGGCAGATTATAACTGAAACTCCGTGATAGTTTATTTCTTCTTCAATGACTTTTTCCATGTCAGGATAGTTCTTCGGAAGAGGGACGATGGTGCGGATATGTTCAGGCTCCACGCCGATTCCCTTGCAGATTTCCTCAAGTCGTCCGGTGCCTGCAGAGTCCTGTCCTCCGGTCATTCCGGTGGTCAGGTTATCTGAAATGCAGACTACGATGTCGGCTTTCGCATTGACGGCATCGAGCAGGCCGGTCATACCGCTGTGGGTGAATGTCGAGTCACCTATCACAGCTACGGACGGCCAAACGCCCGAGCAGGCAGCGCCGATGGACATTGTGACGGACGCGCCCATCTCCACGCAGGTATGGAATGCCTTGAACGGCGGAAGATATCCGAGCGTATAGCATCCGATGTCACTGAACACACGTGCCTGCGGCTCATAACGCTCCAGGACCACGTTCAATGCCGTGTAGAAGTCCCTGTGACCGCAGCCCTGGCATAGTGCCGGAGGACGCGGAACGGCTACCTGGGACGGTGCCTTGTTTCCTGTAGGTGCCAGGCCGACCGCTGCGCGTACGCAGTCCGGTGTGAGTTCTCCGGTACGAGGCAATGTTCCGTCGAGTCGTCCGCTGATGGTTAGGGCAGCATTGCCCCCGTCATAGAGGAGCCCTCTGAGTCTTTCCTCGATGAGAGGCTGGCCTTCTTCCATTACGATTATGCGGCTGCACATCGAAGCGAGTTCGCGTGCCTGTTTTTTCGGGAACGGATATCTGGTGACTTTCAGCACAGGATAAGGGCATCCGTCAGGGAAATTCTCCATCAGATAGTTATATGCAATGCCGCAAGCGATGATGCCGACGGAAGCGTCAGTTCCCCTCACGAAAGCATTGTCCTGAGAATCCTCGGAGTCCGCTGTGAATGCGAGCACGTCATCTGCGAGCTGGCGCACACGTTTTCTGGCATTGGCCGGCAAGGTCACCCAGTTGGACGCGAGCTGCGGCTCAGGGAATTTCACCTGGTTTTCTTCCAGAATTTCGCCGGTAGAAACGACGGCGCGGGAGTGCGCCATTCTGGTAGTCAATCTCATAAGTACCGGGATATGACGGGATTCCGAGTATTCAAACGCCTCACGGACCATATCATAAGCCTCCTGCTGGTCGGACGGTTCGAAGCATGGCACCATGGCGAAATCAGCATAGAACCTGGAGTCCTGCTCATTCTGGGAAGAGTGCTGCGAAGGGTCGTCGCATGCCACGACCACCAGTCCGCCGTTGGCTCCGGTGATGGCCGAGTTCACGAAAGCGTCCGCGCATACGTTCATGCCGACGTGTTTCATGCAGACCAATGTTCTTTTTCCGGAATACGACATGCCGAGTGCCGATTCCATAGCGGTTTTTTCGTTGGAGCTCCATTCACAATGCAGGCCGCGTTCCTTAGTGAGAGGATGCGCCTGAATATATTCCGTAATTTCAGTCGATGGAGTTCCCGGATAAGCGAAGACGCCGGACAGCCCTGCGTGCAGCGCACCTAGGGCCAAGGCCTCGTCACCGAGAAGAAGAAATTTTTCAGCCATATCAGTAACTTTTAAAGATTGTCACATATTTTCCTCCCCTAAGTTACAAATAATTCGAATTAAACAAAAATTTCTTCGATTTCTAAATACTTTTTCGCGAAAATGGCAAAAATTATCAAATAGTTGTTTGCGTGGGATGGGGCATGTGGATGGAAACTAGGTTATCGCGCATGATTGCACACCTAGCGGAATGTCTGCACATAGTGCGTGGAGCATAAATCCCTGTGCCATAACAAATTAGCCATTTTCAGAGTCGTCGTTTCGCCAACTCTGAAAATGGCGAACCTCCTAATAGTCTGTTACTTACGCATCACGGCAAGGCTTACGTAAGGCAAACGGTTAAGGTTTGATAAAAATGTAAAATATTACGGGTATTATTTGTATTCTCCGTAGCTTTTAACATGAAACGTTCTTTATTCCCAACAAGTAGTTGCACATCTTTGCACGCAAATAAGAATAACCTGGATAGAAATACAGTCATTGACACGCTACAACAGCGAGGTGGATTCATAACCACAGGTGAAGTGAAAAGCCGTGGTGAATATGAAAATCAGGACAAAATACTGCTATTTAGGCACAAAATCGAGTCAATTTGACCCGATTTCCCATAAGAAAACAGTATATTTGTCCCGATTAGCATTTTTGGATATGACGACAGAAATTGAAATATTACAATATCTGCACTATCATCCCCTTTCGAAGCGGACGGAAATTGGCAGTGCCGTCACAGCGAGTATAAGCGACCGCACTCTGAAACGCATCATTGCAGACTGTGTCGAGAAAGGGGCTGTTGAAGTAGTTGGCAAAGGACCGGCCACAAGATACAAACTCACTCCTCAGGCTCATGTCACCATGCCGCTCAATCTTGACACCTATTTCGATAACGATATAGACGAACGTAAAATACAGGAAAATTTCAACTTCAACCTGATACGTGAGATACTACCGAATGTTAGTTTGTTTACGGAAAACGAACTCAAATTGCTGCATGAAGCACAATCAAAATTCCGTCTGCACCTTTCTGAAATGACGGATACTGAATATCGCAAGGAAATGGAAAGGTTAGGCATAGACTTATCCTGGAAATCTTCGCAGATAGAAGGCAATACTTATTCATTGCTTGAAACAGAACGTCTGTTGAAAGAGAAACAGACCGCCAACGGAAAAACAAAAGAGGAAGCAGTGATGCTGCTCAACCATAAGGACGCACTCGACTTCATCCTTGACGAGCCAGATTATCTGAAAACAATATCTTTAAGTCGGATAGAGGAGATTCACGCTCTGCTCATCAAGGAGCTGGGAGTCGAACGCAACATCCGTCATAGACGCGTCGGTATAACTGGAACAAATTATCAACCACTCGACAACGAATTTCAAATAAGGGAAGCTCTTGATGACAGTTGTCTACTCATAAACGGCAAGAGTGAAGTGTTTGAAAAGGCCCTGCTGGCCCTTGTGCTTCTTTCATACATACAGGCATTTACTGACGGCAACAAGCGTGCAGCTCGTATCATAAGCAACGGAATTTTAATTGCATACGGATATTGCCCTATCTCCTTCCGAAGTGTGGATTCAATAGACTATAAAAAAGCAATGCTTATGTTCTATGAACAGAATAATATTGCCGCATTCAAACAGATTTTTATTGACCAATTCCTATTCGCCGTTAAAAATTATTTTTAAACTGAAGAAATCGGTTGGAGATGACTGACCATGACCCTCTTGGAAAAGTTATCACCTACTGCTCGCTTTCGCTCGCCTGTGAGACCTCTCCAGTTATGGACATACTCTTTCCACCTTATGTCTGCCCGATTTACCTTGGGTAATTTCGGATAGTTATCTGGCTTCGATCTCTTCCGCGTGGACACCCATTGTGGAGCATAAATCCCTGTCCCATAACAAATTAGCTATTTTCAGAGTCGTTGTTTTGCCAACTCTGAAAATGGCGAACTATCTAATAACCAGCCGTTTATGCGCCACACCTCATTCTCAACATCGGTAAACTTTTTTCAGGACCAGACAAAAAAAACGCCAATATCACACCGAACAAGTTGGCGTGGAATTGGCTTGCACTTGCAAGGGCTAAGATTCCTGTGTGGTATTTTCCGGAGGTAAAAGAATGCCAAATGTTGAATAGATATAAAATATTTTATATATTTGCGTCATTGCACCCTTTCGGGAAGGGCCGAAGGATGAACCAGAATAATAATAAAAACGATAATATAATGAGACTTACCCCCCCCCACCGCACTATCTAACGTATTGTGCCTCATTTGTTTAGCTTCCGCTTCAATCGGATGTTCGAAAGCTCCGGCAGATTTGTCCAATCTCGAAGACTTCGTAAAACACAGTTACCCTGTGCAAAGCCAGGCTCTGACCGACACCGTGGACCTGTTCATTGACTATTCATCCTGCGTGGCCCAGGCCAAAAATTCCAACTGGTACAATGCCACCCACCCTTCCATCGTCGACTGCTCCCCTACCTTCTATTCCATCAAGGGGAACAAAATCAAAAAAGAAACTTCCGACAGACAGCAAGTCTATCAGCTGCTCAATACCATCACTGAGGTCAACAACGCAGACATCAAGTCCGCTGTAAACATGATCGTCAATTCGAACCATCAGGCAGTACTCATCACTGACGGCGAATATTTCCTCAGCAATGCATCCCGCGACAATCTGAACAATCCTTATCTTGCAGAAGAATTCCGCACATGGCTTACGAAAGGATATGACATATATATTTATAGTGAGCCATATCTCGAAAACGGACGATATGAGAAGTTCCGCTACTACATGTTCTTCACAGACACGAAGATAAAGGACAATGTCTATAAAAAGTTCGCCCGCACGGTTCCGGCAGACACGAGAGTGAAGCTTCTCCACCTGAACAACGGCGTTCCTGACATCACATTCGCGGAGGATTACCCGAATATCAACCAGGCACTTTCGCCAAATCCTGAAACGACCAGACGCAACAGTGTCATGGATGTCCAGGAGTATCTGCTTTCATGGTCCGACATGAACAGCTATCTCAAGACCGGCAGCATAAACGAAGATTACATTTTCAGAGGCCTGTTCGTAAACAACCGAGACGAAAACAGCTACAAGATAAACAAAGTGGACGCTGTCGTATATCAGATCTACGACGAATATACGGAGTTCTGCGACAGTCTCGCATCGGAAGGAACCCTCCCGGCAGCCGTTCCTGTCTCAAAATTGAAAAAAGTCAAGGACGTATTCAAGGTCAACGACGGCATATTCGAAGAAACCGGAGAGATCGTGCTTGAACTCAGCAAGAATTTCGACGGCATCGGCGACAGGCTGTCGGACGAGCACCCGAACCTGCTCCGCGTGGACTTCGTCGTTTCCGAGGCGAAAGACAATTTCTCGGGCAATGACGGATTGAACTCATCGTTCAAATGGATGTCCATGTCGAGAATGCATCAGAACATGCTCAACACATCCATCTACCAGAGCATTTCACAGACGATTTCAGATCCGAAGATGAATCCGGCTACTGAAAAATCCGTAATCTACACAGTGTACATCAACACCGCATCAATCTAAAAAACCAATAACATCATGTCCCTAATCAAAACCGCACCGGACTTGGCAAATGCCATTTCCGCTACTTATCTTATCGACCTTGCAGTGGCAGTGGTATTCTTCCTCGCAATGATTGTCACAGCGTTCATAATCAACTATGACTACGGCAAAGTCGACAATTCCGGCAAGACCAGAAGAGCATATTTCTTCATTTACGGAGTCCTTACGCTATTAGTTTCATTGGCATTGAACTGGGCATTGTTTTTCAGGAACATACGCATCGCGGCTTTTTCCAACAAATATCTGATGCATCTGGCGTTGGCGGCTTTCGCGGCGACGGCTGTCTACTACCTGATAAGCTTCATCACCGTACAGCTGTCGAAAAACCGCAAGCTTTCCAGCATTTTCCCCAAGAAGGACTAAAGAATCAACCACAACAATTCACCACAACACATTATAATCATGCCTAAAAGTGTTTTCGTCGTCGGTATCGGTGGAACCGGTATGCGATGTATAGAAAGTTTTGTTCACTTGTGTGCAATCGGTATGTTCGACGACACAGAGGTGCACCTGCTCGCAATGGATACGGACAAGGACAACGGCAACTTCCGCCGTCTGGCCACTCTGGTCGACAACTATAAAAAAATCAACGGAGGACACTCGAAAAGCGAGACATTGTTCTCGGCCAAAATCAATTACTACCAGTTCAGCCCTGACTACGACAAGACTGACAATGCGACGATGGCCAGAATAATAAACAACAATGCTGACAATAACATTGAAATAGCAAACAGCGTTTCCGGAACGAGGGTAAAAGCTACCGATCTGGCCGACCTGCTCATACGTCCGGAAGTAAAGGAAATGTCTCTGGCTCACGGCTATCGCGCACAGACCCAGATGGGTTCAATGCTCATGTATTACGCGATTCTGGAAGAGGCATATAATACCAGAAGCAACTCCGGCGGCCTACGCGATTTCCTCAGCAACCTGAACAACGGAAGCGCCGGCAAACAGGTATTCGTCTTCGGTTCAGTCTTCGGCGGCACGGGCGCATCTTCATTGCCGATAATTCCTCCGGCATTCAACGAGGCCGCGAAAATCATGTTCAACAATGACAGTATCGACCTCGTCAAGAACAATTATTATGGTGCCGTGATACTCACGAACTATTTCACGTTCGACATACAGTGCAATGAAAAGGTCTACGCAACGGCTGACAAATTCGCGCTGAACTCGCAGGCTGCGCTCAATTTCTACAACAATGACCAGACGGTCAAGGATGTTTATAAACGCCTTTACGTTCTGGGAAGGGATGCCGGTTCTCTCAGGAGACTGCCTTCCGGAGGCACCGGTGGAGCTGACCAGTGCAACCCTTCAGATTTCATCGAGCTGATGGCAGCATTTGCCGCACACGATTTCTTCAAGCAGTGCGACAAGCCGAATTCGTTCGACAACCCGGACAAGAGATTCGTATGCAGAGGCATTGACGACAACATTTCACACCTTTCATTCAGGAATTTCACCGAAGACGACAAGGAATTCATGAAGAGGCTGGGAGTCATGACGGTAACTTCATTCATCGATTCCGCTTATGAATATTTCGAGAACCTGAGACGGGACACCGTTCATTTCGACGAGAACGACCTCATCCCGCTGAAAAAATATTTCCAGATGTTCGGTATCAAGTCTTATACCGATGAAAAAGGAAGGCTCGTCAAAGGCTGGCTGAACCAGATAGTGGAGTCTGCAAAGGATTGCGGTTACCAGGAGGGGGCATTCTTCAAACCGACATTGTTCGCCTGCAGTTCAGACAAGGATTTCAAGAAGTACGAAATCAACGAAAAGGTATTCAATATGGAAAGCGCCCCGACATTCAAAGTCAAGCTGTTCTCCAATCCTTTCAATGTCATAAAGGACAAAGTGATAGATACCAAGCCAGAGAACAACAAAACCCTGGAGGAGCTGATGGAAAGGACATATCTGGCTCTTTCAAGTCTGTACTCACTATAAGCAACCATATAATTTGACTAGAAATGGCAACAAAACCACTACTTATAAATTCAACCCAGGGCAACAGCATTGACAGTTCCGACAGTTGGGTGGAAATGAAATCATTGGATGGTTTCATCAACAGCATCGTCACTTCCGACGGTTCAGAAAACGCCTCTTCAGAGCAATTCAACACTCTGGTTTCAGGCGTGCCGTCCCCATGGGCAAGGATAAAATTGACAAAATACGCTCTTACATCAGACCTGACAGACAAGGACGACAAGAGGATACTCATTGAGTGCTACAGGCACATGCGCAGCGAGTGGCGCGGTCTCATGGCTTCCTATATCCTGTTCTCCGACAGGTTCATAGCCTCCAGTCCGATCCCTATGTCCGGAAAGAAAATAACGGAAACGTACGGCAGATTCGACGCCAGGAACATCCTCGGCGAAATGCTGTTCAATGACGGAACATTGTGGAAATACACATCCGACACAGGAAAAAATGAAGATGCCGCACCCAAAATCCAATTGCTGTACTACAAGGATCCGGATTCACCGGACCTGACATTGGTAGGCGCAACTTCGCCATACACCATTTTCTTCCCGTCCACCAATTATTCCATGAGCAATGCCGTCAGCACATCCCAGAAACGGGAAGAGATGTTCTGGATAGACGATGAAGGCAAATTCGCAGACCCGGCTTCCGAAAGATTCAGAAAACATTTTGATAATGAAAGGACGAAGAAGGACTTCAAGAAAATCGTCCAGTTCCTGAGGGACATAAAGGAATGCCTGCCGGCTTACCAGGAATCTCTGCTCAGCATCGGAGGAAACGATATCATTGACTCCATGAAGGATATCGGGAACACGATCACGACAATGGCGGAAGACTGGATAAAGGACATCACCAAGATATATTCCGAGGCCGAATTGAACAGCATTCCGGTATCGATAAACACGGCAGCCAAGCCGTCGGGGCCATTGGCGCAGTTGCTGAACAAGAAATATACTTACTGGTGGGGCGACAACCAATTCTCCGCCACAGAAAAGGAGGGCAAGCAATATTTGAGGATAGACAATGTCCAGGACTTGTTCGTCGACAGCAAATATCTGGTAGCTTTCAAGAGCACGCCGGAAGAATGTGAAAAGTATGAAAATGCACCGGTAATCTACCTGAAAGCCGAAGACAACGGGAACATCTATTTTACCGCCCTGCCGTTCAGCAGATTCGCCATCGACAAGTGTTTCAAGAACGAGACCTACAATATCGTCAACGGCAATGCCAACGTGAAGGTATCCGCCAAGGTGAATTCCAACATGATCAAAATCACGCTCACTGCCAAAATCAGCGACAACGAGGTAGATATCGCGTCCAAGGAATACAGCATCTACGAGCCTGATTCTCCGGCACATATCATCACATGGCCTAACTTCGCTTCCAGCCTGTGGAACAAGTACTACTATTATAGCGAGTACCCTATAAACGGCTCAGGAATAAAGGCCTTCCCTATTTTCAAGGGCTTCGGTGGCGATGATGACAATTCTGCACCGATACTTGATTTCACATTGAAGGACGAGGCGACGCAGTCAGAACTGGAGAAGAGATATCTCGTTTCATATCCTGTCGGCAAAGTCGATTCTTCCGCGCACAGATACGAGATAATCCGCAGCGAATATCCGATTTATCTGGTCCAGCTCGGAATCGACCGTGACGAACAGGAATATACGGCAGGTTTCCTCATGCTGAAGAAAGGCGACAACGGAGGAATGAAAGAAAAGATAACCACCGTAGATTCATTGGCAAACGCCACTGTCGGCATCGATTTCGGAAGCACGAACACATGTGCCTATTACCGTTCGGACAAGGACGAGAAAACTATCCCTATGCCATTCAGCAACAGGAGGTTATCTCTGCTCGGATTCGACAATCCGGCACGCAGTCTCGCCCAGAAGAACGAACTCCTTTTCATCTCGAACGAAGAGACCATCAACAACAACGGGCAGGTCAAGTCCTGGCTCCATTCGCACAACAGCCAATATATCGCTTCGGCCAAAAAGGAGAACGAGCTGATCGGCGGCGTGCCTGTAAATGAAACGAACATCGCGGTCAAGGAAATCAGCGAAAACTTCATAAAGACCAATGCCGGTGAGCTGTACAGCAACATGAAATGGCTCTCCGACACGAAAGGCAACGAACTGAAGAAATCTTTCATGAACACGCTTTGGGTCATGATCTGCGCTGATTTGTTCGACGCCGACCTCAAGCCGGAAAACCTGTTCTGGTCATATCCGAGTGCCATGAGCGGCAACGACAGAAAGAGCATGAGCAAGATATTCAATGACTTGCGCGACACTCCGATTGACGGTGTCAGACTGAGGAAGATCAAGTCTCATACTGAAAGTGAGGCTGTCTGCTCATACGCCATCACGAAAAAAGTATCTCTTCAGGACAACCGTCTGTTCGTCGGCATTGACATAGGCGGAAGTACCAGCGACATCCTGATTCTCGGCAACGGCAACGGAAACGGCAGCGGGAACAAGACACTGCTTTCGCAATGCTCTATCAGAATCGCCGCCAACCATTTCTTCAAGGCCGTCAACTCTTCAGCCAAGTTCAGGAAAGCATTGTACAAATTCCATGAGTCCAAGGCTACGAAGGTCAAGGTCATAAACATCGAGGATATCATCAGCAATGACAAGGCAGTCTATTCAAGGGCTCCATATTATCTGAACAATATTTTCGACCAGCTCAACGGCGGAGACGAGTTCAGGAAATTCTACAATTCCCTGAACCAGGATGTGCCTTCAGCATTCTGCCTGCCATGCTACATTACCGGAATTCTCGTGTTCTATGCCGGACTGCTCACACGCAAGGCCATAAGCACCAATGAATTGCAGAATGACATCGACGAGATACACATGAGATATTACGGAAAGGGCGGCAGAACTTTCGAATGGATATACGGTGTGTATGAAGATGATGCCAAGAGATTCTATGCCAAGTGTTTCAAGGCAGGTCTCGGAAATGACGGCATAAAGTTCTTCTGCGACAATGCACAGGACATCCTGTCGGAAGACATGCTTGAGAACAAGTCTGAGGTCGCAATCGGACTCGTAAATCTCAAGCCGGACATTGACGGCATCTACAATGCTCCTGAGGACAACGGAGACGACTCTTCCGTAACTGACGACCCTAAGCAATTCCTGTCGGAAGTGTTCGGAGAGAAAGGTTTCTACTATACTGATTCTGACGGGAACAAGACTGAGATTGATGAATTGGACATCGTCGACGGTGCATTCATCAAGAAGCTGCATTGTCCTAGAGAGTTCGAAAACTTCTCGAAGTTCATCTCACTCTACACGAACTTCCTGGAGGAGACCGGCGTGATCAGGGACACACAGGACATCCAGACATTGAGAGACGAGAAGAAGAGCATTGAAAATGTCAAGCAGTTCTTCGACAATGACAAGGAATACGCCAAATATCTGGAATCCCGCAACACCGAGCATCCGTCCACATACAGGATGCCGCTGTTCATAGCCGAGGCACTGTACTACCTCGACAAAGTACTCCTTCCTGAAGTGTTCAAAGACTAAAAAGAGGTTTGGAATTACATGAATGACTACTTTTTGATACTCTATGTCGGCAACGACTACATCGTTCCGATCATAGACTCCCTGAAAGGAGACATGTACGAATACAGGCAAGGTGACGACAATCGTCTCTGGCTGTATTTCCATGAGGAAACGGACACTACGGACGTTACTTTCGGAAGGGAAAACTTCCGTTATTCGATGATGGAGAAAGAGTCCTATTTCGGTCGATACTGGGAAAACGTATCGGCCGAAAAGACCGTTTCCATCCATGGCGTGAAGGCGCATTACCAGGATTTCGTGAAATTATCCGGTCTGACGGACACGCTTGCCAATTTCTATCACGGCATTGTTCCTGGGACGGCTGACATTCCTACGGTGTGCATCTTCGATGACAGCATCGATCCGCGCGCAAGGCTGAAGTTCCTGAAAGTGATTTCAAATTGCGGGTTCAGGACAGTTTCCTACAGTACTTCCTTCAATTCGCTGACAGCTCTCTATTTCAACGGCGACGTGTTCGGGCGTTCGGAGTTGTCCGATTCTACGGAAGGCTTCGGAAAGAAGATTGTAACCATCTCTGCTTCCGGCACTTCCGTGAATATTTCAGCGTTGATTTATCTGGATGGTTCATTCGTGACGTGCAGTGACACCATGAGGATACCGACCGGCGGAGAGAACCCTGTCAAGGAGGCATTGGTAAGACATATCGTCGATGAGAACAACCGCGCCAACGGTTTCTTGACACCGGAGGGGGTACGCAGAGAGTATCTGTACCAGATGCAATACGCGGAAGAATGGCTGAAACTCGCAAACGAGACAGATGACAATTCATCTTTCAAGGTGTCGTACCATCTGTCCATCGATCCGGAAATCAGCTATAGCCTGAATATCAGCAAGTCCTTTATCCTGAGGAAACAGGCGGAACTTGTAAAACCGGTTTCCGACGGACTTGCGAAATTCTGTTCCGGCATGAATGCTTCTGACATTTCAGCATATCTGTTCATGGGTGAGATGTTCGAGACGGAACAGCTGTACGAACTTCTGGCCAAGATCAGCACCGGAAAGAGCCACTATATCAGCAGCATCGAATACCCGGAAATCCTTCATAAATACATGAAGGTCAATGCCGGGCTTACGGAAGACCCTAAAAATTTCGACAAGGTGACGGCAGACAGGACCAGGGCGGCGAATTCTGCCAGACTGTGGTCGACGGAATCCGGAAAGATCCTCAGCCTGAAAAAGGCATTGACGGAAATCGTTCCGGACTTCAAGCTCAGGGTCCAGTCCTTCAAGAACAAATGCTCTTCAGCATTGGCATCAATGTCATCGGCGCTGGAGACCAGCAATTTCAATCAGGCTGACGACTACCTCGGCAGCCAGGATGAGGAAAGACAGATGCTGAAGAACCATATCGTTCAGAACATCATGTCTGTCATCGACCAGCAACAGTCTCTCCGACAGCTGCTTATGAAGGTTTCAGAATATCCTTTCGCCAAGAAGGTCGTATCGGAAATCAATGAACTTCATGACAGCATAGAGGAGTTTTCCAAGGTTTATGACGAGCAATGCCACCTGCTTGAGGAAGGAAAGGCAAAGGTCAGCCATTTCCGGGAATGTTATCCTAAATACAAGAAGCTCCGTGCAGATTTCGAATCAGCATCGGGTCTCGAAGAGAAGCGCAGGATATTGAACGAAATGTCGGGACTTACCGGAGAAGCGCTTCCGGAGGACCCTTCAGAGGTCAATGGCGTCACGGTCGAGCTCAGCGGCGATGTGGAATACAAGAAGTCGCTCTTCAGCAAGAAGCCTGTAAAGGTCAATATAAATCTGAGAATTTCAGGATGCGGCATTCTTCCGTACAATTGCGTGCTGGTAGTGTCCGGATCCCCTATCTCGTTCATTGACAGGCGCTGCACCTGCATTGACATTCCCAAGGGAACGGAGCGGTCATTCCAGACGGAGTTGACTCTGCCGCTGCCGAACGCTGCCGACGGCAAGTACATCAATGCCCGACTTTTCATTGATGATGATAAAGAAAAGATGTATGATCCTGCCAAGGTTTCCTCTAATATCCTGTATATAAACATTTGACAATAATATCATGAAAATACGCTGTCCATACTGCTTTCAGGAATTCGACAATTCCAAAGCATTGCTGATATGCCGTAATACTCAAAACAACTGCAAGTTGGAAGTCACTTCCAATTTCATCCAACATTGGAAAATCAGTAAAGACTCCACGACTGCCCTACGTCCTCATATCTACAAGGGCGGATGGTCGCTGATAGGAGCTCCTAAAATCAAGCCTTGCCCCGTATGCGGTGACGACATCCCGGATTATGTATGTCCTCATTGTCATAATGCACTTCCTAAAGACATGGTGCATTATGGAACCGACATCATCCCTATAATCGGTGGCCCGGGCACAGGCAAGACTTGCTTCATGGTGGCACTAATAAACCAGTTGAACAAATATGGATGGAGACTGAATCTCACGTCCTCACTTGACAGCATGTATGGGGATGCCTCCCAGAAATTCGAGGAGATGTCCAACATCATGTTCAAGGACAAATTTGTGCTTGACAAGACGGAAATCAGGGATAACACCATCAACATGCCTTGGTTCATAAGAATTGAAAACCGGGAAAAAGGAAAGGTTACAAAACCGACGTATCTCATCTTCTATGACATTGCAGGTGAGCAATTTGCGGATGCCAACATAATGCTTAACCAAGGAGCATTAAGACATGCCTCAGGTGCAATCGTCCTGCTGGACTCCTTCGATCTTCCTGTCGTTCAGGATCTCCTGAAATCACTCGGCAAAATGTCGTCCGAGATTCATTTCAGCATCGAAAAGACGGTCAAGGAATTGTTCAACATTTCTTCTAACCATGAAAAGATACTCCAGGACAAACCTATCGCTTTCGCATTCAGCAAGGTGGACATATTGGACAAGTACAGGGCTTCGCTCAAAGCATTCGAGAATACGGTGGATTTGAAGCAGAACAGTTTGTTCACCAACAGAAACTATGCGGTACCAGGTAGTTTCACCGAAAATGACTTCAACCTGTATCTCCGCGAATTTGACCAAAAGGACAATGATTTCCGGATGGCACTGGCAGACTGCGAAATGGAAAGCATGCTCCAGAACAACAACTGGGATCAGAACAATGTGAAATTCTTCGGCGTGTCCTCCTTGGGAACCGAGCCGGAAAGAGACGGCAGCCTGAATGTGGACAAGGTATCGCCATACAGAGTTCTGGACCCGCTCGTCTGGGTCATGCACAAACTAGGCAAAATCGAAATCAAGAACAAATAAACCAGTATAATAACATTAAAAACTGATAATATGAAATTCCAGGAAATCCTTTACAATTCCTCCGAATCTTCCATAACCGGGAGTGTCGGTTTCGGTGTCAGGGCGAAGACAGACGGGGCGTCGGAAGATGTTCTGAAAGCATTGAACAAGTCCAGCTTTTTCCTGCGCAAGTACTCGGCCGGAACTTTTAAAGTCCCAGCTCCAAAAGCATTGCTGGAAAATCCGTCCGCGATACTGGATTGTCCTGTAAACTATGCTTACAGAGAGACCAAGACCGAGGACGGGCGCACGATTTATGTCTTTCTCCGACAGATTCCGATAGTTTTCGACTACGCGTTTTTCATCGACGGCGAAGCGACAAGGCCTGGAAACTACGGATATGACGCCATCGTTTTCGACCAGAAACCTGAACCGGAAGCATTTGAGATTTTCTATGATGCTCCTGCTCCGGGCGCCAGGGCGTTCTTCCCTGCAAACCGTGTGTTGAGCAAGGACAATCCGGAGCTCAAGTCCATCATGGTGGGCAAGCCTTCCCCGCTTCCGGAAGGGGAATTGGATGTAAGGACAGCCGCAAACGGACCGATAAACCCGACAGCATTGAACATATTCTTCCATTACGTGGAGGCGATGCAGGAAGGCAAATCATTGATAGTCCGCATAGAAGACAAGGACAAGAACATCATAATCGCTGACCTTTTCAGGATTCTCGGGAAATATAGTGCAGACGTGACATTCGATGCCTGCTCGTATGAACAGGGTTTCAGCGCAGATACGAAAATCACCTTCATCAGCCAGTATTATCCTTATCAGCTGATGATTCCGGGTGACAAATTCATCCAGAAAAACGCGGCTGATGTTCCGGATACGCCTCTGTACAAGGACTATGCAGAGAAGATGAAAGTACAGATCCGGAAATGCGACTACACTGAACTCCACAAATTGTCATCCTGGATCTTGTCTGGAGAATGGAAACACACTGCCGGAAAATCGGAAGACATTGTCACCGGCTACTTCACATATTGCTCGAATCCGGATCAGTTCACATTGCCGATGACAGGCAACAGGGAGTTGCTCCGCCTCATCGCCGCGAAAAAGGGAGCGACATCCGCGCGAATACTGGAGCTTGGAAATGAGGTCCTTACAAATGCGTCGGGCGAGACCGGGACTTTCGTCAAGGCGCTCAAGACGATTGCCGATTTGAGGGAGGACGGGTTCGACGTTTCTTCGCTGAAAGACAAGTTTTCTACCAGGTACACAGCTCTGGCTTCAGCGACTCCAGAAGCAATGGCGGGAGCGTTTTCCGCCCTCGGGAAATCTTTCTTCGAGTATTTCCTGGACATTGCACAGTTCGGCGGAAAATACGATTACCTGTCTTCACCGGCATTGAGACCGATATTGAAAGATGTATTCTGCTATATAATTCCTCAACGGGAGAAGCGGATTCCGGTTCTGCTGGAGCGGCTCGTTCCTGCGGTCGGAGAAGATGAGACTGTCAAGATGCTGAAATTGGCCGAAAATGACGCGAGAGCCAGGGAACAGGCTTATGTCAATATCATCAAGACCTCGCCGGAAAAAGTATCCGTCATTTCATCGGTGATGTTCAAGGATATCGTCAGCCCTGCAACCAATTTCATCAAAGAGTTCAAGTCACAGGCACAGAATCCGGACTTCGCTGCACTTTTCTATTACAGCGCATCGCACATTCCTATTACTGACGCGTCCGCTTTCATCGAATCGAACGCCCAGTTGATGAGTGACAATGCGGCTTACAAGAAAATGGTTTCTGACGGAGAGGGCAAGAACCACATCTATCACAAGCTCATTGCCGAAATCACCAGAAAAATTACCGACAAGAATGCCGCACAGATGGCAGATCTCGTCAATCATAACATCCTCGACCATCTTTTCAAGGCCAATCCAAAAGAACTCAACGAGTGGTGTCTTCTCAGCGAATTGCTTACAGGTCAATACGATGATAACATTTCTCTCAAATATGAGTTGACCCGTGACAGTCAGGCCAATAAGATTTTCTCGGAAATCGCGTACAAATGCCTTTCTTCAGCTTCTGGACAGAATGAAATCAGCAAGTTGATAAACGACATGCTCGGAAAGGGATGTCTCGACAAGAAGAAATTTGTCGAGATAGCGAAATCATTGAAGAAAAAAGATATCGTCTGCGCGGCGGGAACTTACATGGAATGTTCAGGAATGAAGTTCCAGGACGCTAAAGCATTTGTAGATGAAGCATTTACGGATTATGCAGACCAGATTCTGGAAACTTACTACACGAACGATTTCAAGTCTTGGAAACGCAAGCAGGCCCTGAAATCATTTTTCTCCAATCTATTCAAGAAAAAGAAAAAACCATCAGATAATATGAAACTGAAAACACTATTGATTCCATTATTGTTCATCTGCTCGATGTTCCAGCTTTCCGCAAGGGATTTCGGAGAGAATATCACCAAATACGAGTACCGCTATGTGGTGAATTGCCGAGCGCTGAACCTCAGGGAAAAACCGAAAACAGGTAAAGTCGTCATGGGCGCCAGACAGGGCGATATCCTCTACGGCACCATAGAGACCGTTCCAGGGGAGACTTGGAACTGGCTCAAGGTGGACGGCGTGGAAATGTATGCATCCACGCAATACCTTGTTTCAGAGGCGAATCCGCATTATATGAAACCCGTGAGTTCGTATGAACTGGGCACGTATGATTTCGAAAGGACATTGCGGATACAGAGGATTGTCCGATGGATTTTGCTGGGACTTTGCATCTTGGCTTTCGTCATATTCATGATCTTGTTTACATGGGGTTCAATTATGGACCTTTTGAAGAGCATCCGTAAGCCAAGCTACTACGACGAGAAATCCAGAAAGGACCATATGATCTACGATATGCGGTTATGGTTCTACAAACGTCAACCATATCAGGCGGTACTGGCATTGACAGAAACAATCGTACTTTCAATCCTTGCCGGAATCATAGTCCTGATGACCGTTGCTGGTATAGGCTGGGGACTGATGGCCCTGGTATGGGTATTGATGTGGGCTCTGGTCGTCATCGGATGGATACTCGTCATAGGTGGCGTAATTACCATCGTAGTCGCTATTTTCAGCGGAGGAGAAGAGAGAGGATGCCTGGTAGGATCCGGCGGCATAGCTGCAATATTCCTCGGCTACTGCATCCTGAAACGGGAAGAAGATATTCTGGACTTCGGCGAAATGGCATTGGAAGGAGGAAAGGCCTTCTTCCAGCATCTATACATCCTCGACTTCGTAAGAGATTTGTTCCTAGTATATTGGAAGACCGGCCTCATCATCATCTTCACTCCTATCGCGATATTCCTGGCACTGGTAATTATAAACTTCATAGTTTCAGGCATTCTCATCATCATCGAGAAAATGGCCATGAGACACTACAATATCAAGAATCCATGCCCTGTTTGCCAGCATAATTCCGAACCGGCAATATATTTCTCAAGGATGACAGACGGAACGATTGCAGATCTTCCGGTAAAACTCCAGCCGGGACGGTATGGCCTGTTGCACATCAAGCATCCTGACACTGGAGAAATCATGCCGACCATGTTCTTCAATGGCAAAGACAAGTGTTTCCGCAAATGTGGTCATTGCGGCGCGGCAATCAAGGCTGACATGGGTATCGAGAAACACATAGCCCTGGTCGGTGTCGCCGAGTCCGGCAAGACGACATTAGCGTACCGAATGATAACCCAACTTATCTCCAATGGTTATGCAAGACTCATGGACAAGGACAATATGGATGCCGGGGTCAAGAATGACATCGAGACCGCATTGAAAAACATCAAAAACGGTGAAGGGGTTCTTGATCAGCCTTATCCGAACAAGACCGAAGTCGGACTGATGCGTTCAATACAGCTCAAATTGAGACGTAAAGATTCTTCGATAGATTACCGGCTTTTCATCAATGACGTGGGAGGCGAGCTGTATGACACCACTTCAGTGGACAGCAGCACTTCGACACAAATCAGCCTTTTCGCAAGGAACGTGAACACGATATTGTTCCTTGTAGATCCTATAACCACTGATTTTTCATACAATGATGTGTCTGATGAATTCAAGGAATGGCTCAAGAAAAATCAGAAGCCTAATACAGTCAAGATCAATATCAAGAGAACTGCCGACAGGCTCATTGATCTGCTCACAGCGCACAACTTGAGCGACAAGGACCTGGGCAAAATCAACTTCGAGTTCATTCTGGTGAAAGCGGATCTCGGGTATCTTGACAAAGTGGATAATACAAATGAAGAAGCTCTCAAAGGGTTCATGTATTCCGACATGGGTCTGGAGCCGCTTATCCAGACCGTGGAGACCAAGTTCAAGAAAATCGGCTACAGCGTATATTCAGCCAACAAGAAATACTCCGGTTATCCGTACATAACAACGAACCTAATCGAGAGGATCACTACGGAATTGGGTATAGCTCCGCTTGAAAAACTATAATGAACATGAAAAGGACAATCATAATCCTGGTAACAGCGTCTATTGCAGCGCTGTTACTGGGGTCCTGCGGGACAACGGCTGAAAAACAGCTGCGCAATCTGGATTCGTTCGTCGACAAGGTCGAGGCGGATGCGGAGAGTTACACTGACGAGGATTGGGAGAGTCTCAATTCCGAATTCGAGGCAATGATTTCCGAGATCGAGGAGAATTCCGAGAATATGACAGAGGAGGAAAAGGAACAGGCTCTCAACGCTATCGGAAAGTACTACGGAATCTGCGCCAAAAAGGGCATGGAAACCGTAGTGGAAAGCGGCAAAAAGGCCATGGATTCCCTGATACCATTCCTCAAAGGTTTCTCTGACGCTTTCAAGGACGTTGACTAGGCGTGGAGCACAAATCCCTGTCACATAACAAATTCGCCATTTTCAGAGTTAGCGAAACGACAACTCTGAAAATGGCGAATTATTTGATAACCATTCGTTTACACTCCACGCCTTACAGCGAAATGAGCGCCTGGCGCGGTGCGGTGTCGTGGCGGCGGCCTACGTTGAAGGAGATGCCGAAATTCAGGCCCAGGTGAAGCTGTCCGTATGGGTACGGAATGCCTTCGGCGGTCGCTTTGGCGTACTTGAATCCGATGGCGTCGGCACCCAGGAACATGTTGAATCCTGCGGCGTGGAAGCCCAGGGCGGCGCCCATTGTGGAGCCGTAGGACGAAATGGCGTAGTTTGTGGCCAGACTGAACCATTTGCATGGCTTCAGGTTGGCGTAGAAACGGCCTTCAGACCAGGTACAAGGGCCACTGAAACGGGTCGAGCTCAGGAAACCGGCGGTGAGGCCCTTGTAGAAAGGCATCACGTATTCGGCACCGAAATTCAGGGTAATTGTCAGCATCTTGAACTTGCTGGCATCCTTGGCCGTCCTGTAGAACTTCGCAAGGTTCTGGAGATCATCGCCTAGCGTCTTGAACTGCTCTGAAAGCGAATTCTCCTTGCCCTCGCCCTCATCGAACGAAATATTGTCGAAACCTTCGAACGACCAGTTGTCCTTCCTAGTCTTCGCCTCCGTGACGCTGTTCCATGAAATACCGCCAATGTCATTCAAAGCAAGGGAAAGCCTCAGGCCAGGAATCAGTTCCAGTTCTGCACCGAGGTCAATGGCAGCACCATAACCGCCTATTACCGAGCCGATATCGGAGCCGTTGAATTCCTTGAAACCGAACTTGTCCAGAAGGTCAGCATCCTCGGGAGAATCAATGTCCGTGCCGGTTTCCCCCTTCGTCTTGACGTCGAGAAGGCCGCAGGCTGCGGTCAATGTTCCACTGGAAGTGACGCTCCACTTGTCCTCGGTCATCTGGACACGCATTTTGTCAATACGTGCCTCGGCGCTTCCCTCGCCCATGAGGAACTTCACACGTGCACCGACATTGATCTTATCCGCGAACTGACGCGACCAGCCGAAGGAATATTCCATATAGGCATCAGCCTTGACAGCCATGTCCGAAATGTCATAATACTGCGACTTGCCGGCATTCTTCATGAAGTCGAAGAGGCTGTACGGAACGTTCAGTCCCGCATTGACACGCTGGCGGATACCGAAAGTGAAGAACGACTTTTTTCCCCAGATGCCGAGCGAGAAGATGGACATGTCCACGTTCACACCGAGTCTGTTGCTGCTCTTCAGTTTACCCAGGAAATCATCCGGGGAGACAGCTGAGCTCATGAATGTAGTCAGCTGACCGTCAACTGGATACAGGAATGTATTCACACCCATGTTACTTTGTGCGGACAATGCCGTGCCGCCAAGTGAGGGCATGGAAAAATAGCTTCTCTCCGCTGAAAATGCGGGGTTCAGGTCTCCCCTTCCGTTATATCCGCTCATGAAATAGGCGGAACGCAACATCGTCTGCTGTGCGAAAGCGCTTGCTGCCGCCAGCATTGACACCAATATCGTAAAAAGAATTTTTCTCATGATTTTCATAGATTAAAGACCGGAATCAATGTCCATTTTGGCCTGGAGCCTGATTTTCATGTTCTTGAACTGCACGCCCTGGTTCTTGTTCAGGCAGACGCCCTCCAACGTACCGGGATCGCTTCCGGTAAGGTTCAGGCGGAGGCCGTCAAGCTTGCGCATCTGCTCCGCGCCACCTTCCAGGTTCAGGGTCAATGCTGATGTAGACGGCTTTTCGACAGATCCTGCCGGGATATTTCCATCCAATGACACCTTTATATCAGGAATAACATTGCCGTCCACATCGATGGCAGCGGCATCAAGAGAAATGGACAACGGAATCATGTTTACGAAGTCGAACTTCACGTCAGCATTACGGACTTCCAATGAAAAACTCTCATCCTTAGGGTTGAAAGTCTCATTCCAGCCTGTAAAATCAGTGCTGTAAACTATCTTGACATCCTTTCCGAATGCCAAAGCGGCAGCCACTTCATAATCATAAACGATATTGTACCTGCCACCCGAGGTCAACGTCACGAACTCGTCAGCAGCCTCTACATCAATGTTTTCCATACCGATACGGTCAGGTACAATGCTGATGATCGATGACAAGTCAGGCACTACGACAGATGCAAATCCGGTCGGAACGCCTTCTCCGGTCCTGGAAACATATAGCTGATTCATCCCGGAAGGACTCAGTGTGACAGCCTTGCCTCCATTGGCATTGCCGACATGAGCAGAACGCCTGTCGGCGCCCTTGTATGACATGATATCGGCATTGAGGTTCAATGTAAGCGGGGTGCGGTTGTCAATATCTATCTTCAGCGCAGGATTGTACAGGTCGAGAACCACGTCATCGCCGCTCACGAAATCAGGCAACGTGCCCACATTCGAAATGAAAGGCTCGATGACAATGCCCGGGTTCACCTTGACCAGCGCGGACTTCACAATCAATGATGAAATGGACATGTCGATATCGGCTGAAATTTCATTCGGAATCGCGGCCACAGTAGCCCCGAAGTCCGACAACACGGCATTTACATCGAAGGCTCCAAGCTTTATCTCATCATTCAGCACGATCTTATGCTTATCAGCGAGAAATCCCTCACCTGAAGGTATCTTGTCGAAATCAATGCCTGCGATATTCAGATGATAGTTCTTGGCCGTCTTGGTGACCTGTGTACTCTTGATGGTCAGGATATTGCCGTTCGGATTGAAGTTCATGCCGGCGTCTTTCACATCTGCAAATTCCAGATAATCAGGAAAATCAATGGTCAGGTCGGACAAAGTCGCCTTTCCCACGCTGGTCCTCAAAGAGACGGTCACGACGCCTGAAACTTCAGCATCCTTTACAGCCAGGATTTCCGTCGGGACATTTTCATTGACCGTCATCGGTGTCGAAGAGGCCTTGAAATGCTTGGTGTACGGTGTAGACGGAACCGTTCCGCTTGACGGCAGCGGGAGTTCGCTCTTCTTGATCGTGGCACTGTATCCGCCGTCCGTCACCAACTTGTCCGGGAACGAGAAAACCGGCAGCGTCACATCCGAAGATGTACCGCGTCCGGTTACAGAAATATAGTAATTTCCCGAAGGATCAGCTTTCAGGACATCCTTGTCATCGTTACCAAGGTTAAGGAAGTCATCGACCAGAATAAGCTCGGAGTTTCCCAGCGGCGCGCTGATATCCCCGTCAATGCTTATATTCGTGTCAATGTCTTTCGTAAGATCGTAATCCTCATTGAAACATGAAGTTACGGATACTGCTGCAGAAAGCATTGCCGCGCCCGACAGCAGATGGGTCAAAATTCTTTGCAAAGACATAAAAAAATGTTTTCGCAAAGTTACCCAATAATTCCGCAAATTCAATGTGCTTGGAGCATTTCCTTCAGCCGGTCCAACGACATTGATGTAAAATCATTGATCGCATAGTCGGACAGAGGCTCGACCACCTCCCGCGGGTTCGAAGTCACGAGTCCCACGACGGTGGCTCCGCTCGCGCGCGCAGCCTTCAGCCCATTGACGGAGTCCTCAAACACCACCGTATCTTCCGGCATTCCCCCGAGTGCGCGCATCGCCATCAGGAAGCATTCCGGATCAGGTTTCGAGCGCGTAAACGACTCACTTGTAAAGACATGCCCGACAATGTCCTTGAAATCGGGATAATGCCTGTAGACATTTTCCATCTTGGCCTTGTTCGAGCTCGTGACCACGGCCGTCGGGACGGAAGCCGCCTTCAGCTGTTTCATGAACTCCATCACTCCGGGAATCGGCGCATACGACATGTTCTGCTCGAATTCATACAATTCTTCGATGATATGTTTCTGCAGTTCCGTCTGTCCCTTGAAGTAAGTATCCAAGATATGGGTCAATGTCTGTCCTTTGCTCAATCTGCCGATTTCGCCGACATCGCCGTACTTTTTGCCAATGTTGTTCCAGAGCACGGTGTACTGTGACTCCGTGTCCAGAACAACACCATCCAAATCGAAAAGGACGACCATTATTTGGAGAGGCCTTTGCTGATTTCGTGAGCAAGATACTCGTAGTGAGTCTTGTCGACGCCCTTGGCAGAAGAAGCTCTCTTATCCACCACCTTCTTGATTTTCAGGAGAGTAGAGTAGAATGCAGCCTTGCCCTGGATCTTGATGTCAGATTCCCTGCGGGCTGCAGTGAGGCTGTTTTCCTCCGCATGAGCATGACCGCAGCCGATATGCTGGCATGGCCATGTGTCATCAATTGCCTCTACACCATGAGCAAAGATGTCATCAGCAGCGAAACCTTTCGCACTTACAGGGCTTTCAAGCAGACCGAGATAGTCGAACATGCTGTAGACGAACGCATACTCCATGTTTCTGTCAGAAAGCGTAAGCTGCTTGCCGGCAATGGTCTTGCCGAATACCAATGAGTAGATGTCATCGATATACTCTTCTACGGTGTAAGGATTGTCAGCAAGTCTGGAAGTGTAACCCACCTTCGGATATGTGGAAATCAGGTTCCTGATATAAGCGGCCTGAAGGTCATTGACCAGAGGGTTGGAAGGCTCGAACTTGCGGAGCAGGTCAGGGTCCTGGAGCCATTGCGGCATTTCTGCGGCTTTCGTATAGATGAACTCGAGAGCCTCTTTCTGCTTTTCTTTAGTAACAGGTTCAAATGCCTGCTTACCGTCACCGTGGACAGGATAGAGAAGGAAGTTTCCGCCGATATATTTCATGACATGGCCCATGTAGCGGTTGAACTGCTTGAGGACCTCGCCATACATCTCGTGGGTATATTTGTAGTTCTCGCCGTCTTTTGCGGTCCACTCGTCCAGATGCGACATAATGATCTTAAGGTTGCGCATACCGTACTCGCTGGCCTTGACAGCATCGTCACCGAGGGATTCGGTCTGCGCTGCAGGGTCGACAGAAGACAGGAATTCCTGCTCGCCATACCAGTACATAGGGTCGTCGGTATGAGCTTTGATCCACTCGTTCAGAACCGGTTTCTCATCTTCCGGAGTAGCGGCCTCATAGATAGGCTTGTAACCCCAACTGATTGCATAGTAATCATATACGCCAAGCCTTGGAGGAAGAAGCCATGTTACGCCATCACCCGGCTGAGCCACATAATTGTAACGGGCATAGTCCATTACCGAAGGAGTGGTACCATATTCGTCGGTGAAGGTCTTGCTGCGGAGAGAATCCACAGGATAAGCATAAGAAGACCTCATGTTGTGCATAAGACCGAGAGTGTGTCCGATTTCATGAACCACAAGGTATCTGAGAAGCGGCCCCATCTGCTCTGCGGTATATACCTCCCTTCTGGATGCAGGCTCCACTGCAGAAGTCTGGATGAATGACCAGTTGTGCAGGAGTTTCAGCACGTCATGATAGAAATATACTGAACCGTTGATGATTTCGCCTGAACGAGGGTCTGTCCATGAAGGGCCCATCGCATTGGCCGTCTGAATGGAAGCATATCGCAGGCAAGAGTAGCGGATATCGTCCGGATTGAAGTCAGGATCGTCCTTAGGATAGTCCTTGGCTACGATTGCATTCTTGAAGCCGATGGCCTCGAATGCTCTCTGCCAATCCTCGATACCTTCCTTGAGGTAAGGACGCCATTCTGCAGGGAATGCATCGTCAATATAATAAACGATAGGTTTCTCAGGCTCTACCATTTCTCCGGCCTTGTATTTTTCCAGATCCTCAGGCTTAGGAGCTATGTTCCAGCGGTTTATATAGCTTACTATTTCGCTGCGGTCCTTTTTCTCCGTATACTCGACATGTCTGTCCTTGAAGTATCCGATACGGTAGTCTGCAAGTCTAGGACGCATCGGCTGGTCAGGAAGTTGGATCATCGAAACCGAAACTACAGCAGTAAACGGCGCTGATGCCACGGTATATACCATTCTGGTACGGAATACGATGTTCTTAGGGAAAGCCTTGAAATCAAGAATGGATGACATGTCTGACTTGAACGAGCCTTTCTTCCTGCTTATGCCGAACAGTCCGTCAAAAGGAGATGCAGGGATGAACGGCGACATATATGACTCATCGCTGCAGAAAAACTTGGTGACATCTATCACGACACCTGTGGAATCAGGATTGACAGCCTTGATAGGGAAAGCCTTCATGACAGGCTTGGCGTAGTTCAATGCAAACCCTTTGGAAATGGACTCTGCAGAATCACATACGGCACGGATGGTGCCGTCCATAAGATAAACCTTATCTTCATCGCAGCTCCACTCGACCAGTGTAGGCTCGCCAGGCATCTGACCTGCAATGACATCCGAATTGTCACTTGTGGATGATACCTTGGTAGCGAGCAGCATCGGTTTTCCCATCAGTTCGAAAGGAATCTCCAGATAATACGTGTTCTTTACCTTGTGGATGTCCATGACACCTTTGGCGGTCTCCGCTTCAGCAGTAATGACCTTGTCATAGCTTTTCTTAGACGAAGCCTCAGACTTCGTAGTGTCTGCGCTTTCTTTCTTCGCTCCTCCCTTCAGAAGACTCGCGAGAGACGGCTGCGCACCCATAACCGCTGTTCCGGCAAGCATTGCTACAGCCCCGGCAGCCAGCATTTTCATCATTTTTGTTTCCATCTACCTTTTTATATTTAGCAAATTTTATTTGGCATATTTGTTTCCTATCGCCTGCAAATCCACTCCGCAATTATCCTTGACGGCCTTTATCAGAATATCGTATTTGATACGGAGAATTTCGTAACCATCCATAAGTTCCTGCATCTGTGCTGAAGAATGAGTTACGATTGTCTTGACGAAATCCGAAATGTCCAATTCTTTCTTAGGGCAAACACAAGGATAAACTCCGTCAGGGTCATAACGCCAGAAACCGACCTTTCTCGGATAGTCAGGATCATTTTCATATTGCTTGTATTCATCCTGCTTGAAAGAGACTCCGTAATACTTTTCACTAGAAGAAAAGAATCCCTCAGGAATGGTCATCAAATTGTTCGAATAGATATAATTCCCCCAGAGATATCCGCTTACCTCTCCCCTGATATCAACCAACTTGTCCTCATCTGTAGGGATGTCTCCTTTATGAAGCCTTCCGATTGCGATATAACTCCTGCCGGAGCCGACCAGGAGGTCGTCACTCTTGCTGGTAGAAACGCTTATACTGTCGGCGAGAAGCACCTTCAGAGGAAAGTATTTTTTCGCGAATTCTTCCGGATAGACCTCGGTCAATACAGCCTTCACATATTCGATGGCATCATCCAGCACCCCGTCCTTGATTCTTATCAAGTCATTATTGGACTCCGAACCGACATTCCACTTGAAATCAACATCAGAATAATCGGTAAGGATATACACTCCCGTCTTCTGATTGTACTCGTAAATATAGTGGAGGGCAGGATTGTCGCTATCCTCTATCTTATAAGGAATCTCGCCCCTCTCAGAATGGAGAGGGTCTTCCTTGTAACAAGCCGTCAGCATTGCCGGCAATACAACGGACGCCAATATCGTCTTTATGGTCAATGTTTTCATTTTCAATACGATTTCAATGTTTTACGCCGCAGCCTGAGGATTTCTTACAGGCCTTTCAATATCAGTGAGTTCCGGTTCCATTTCCAGCACCTCCTTAGGGACAGGGAGCGTATACGCCGGATCATTTTCCTGGAGTACATAAGTCTCGGTCTCTTTTGGATTCTTAATGTCCGGAGTATAGGTATGGGTAATGGAAGGACGTCCCCATCTCCTGAGGTCGAACCATCTCAGACGTTCGAAGCACATTTCCCTTCTGCGCTCATCGCGGACAGCCTGGACTACATCTTCCTTGGAGGTCGCCGTAAGCGGCACATATTTGTCCGGCTTAATCCTGTTCACCCTGATCCTTTCCACATCTTCGAGGGCATCAGCTGATTTTCCGTCAATGTGAGAATAAGCCTCAGCCCTGTTCAGGTAAGCCTCCACAGTCCTGATGGCCTGTCCGTATCTGGAAGTATATGAAGCCATATAGGACTTGAACGGTGCATATTTCTTCACATTCAAGAAGCCGCCCAGCCATCTGATATACATGCCCTTCTTTCCTCCGCGAAGGTCGCCGTCGATGTACATTGCCAGAAGCTCGGCTGACGGGGGATAGCAACATCCTGCACCCTCGGCTGAAAATACTTCAGTAGCATATCCGAACGAGAAAAGAATCTCAGGATTTCGTGAAGTGAAGAACCTGTCCATATAAGAGTCTGCAGATGCATCATCCACCGCCTTCTGGTTCAGGTCCCAGATATCAGCCTTGATAGAGAGTGCCGCATTGGCGTACTTGGCAGCATCTTCCCAATTCTGCATATAGAGGCAGACGCGGGAGAGGAACACCTAAGCGGCAGCCTTGTTCCATCTGAACACAGAATTGCCGTCTCCGCATATTTCGAACTGCTTCAATGCATTTTCAGCGTTTGTGAGAATCTGGTCATAAATGGCAGCCACGCTCTCCCTCTTGAATTTCTTGTTTTCCACGCCGATAAGGCCATTGACAGGTACACCGGCAGCCTTGTCCGCCGTCTTGGGGTCATAAGGCTCGCCATAGAGATTCACAAGCATATAGTAAGCATAAGCCCTTATCATGTAGGCTTCCGCCTTCACCTGTGCTTTCTCCTCCGGAGTTCCCTCCATGTCATCCACATCATTGAGAATCATGTTGCAGGTGAAAATCTGGTGATAATACTGTCCCCAGGCACCATCGCTGTTCAGCACGCCTTCACGCTGTCTTTCAGGCTCCTGCTGCCAGGTATAATAGCCGAATGCAGCTATTCGCTTGTCAGGTGCGAAAGTCGAAACCTTCTTCGCCAGTTCCTCGCAGTCATCCGTCATAGCGTCAAGCCATGCATTCTGCGGGCTATACTCGTTCATCTTGTAATATATCTCGCCGGCAATCAGTTCCTTGTAGTCACTGGCATTCTTCGGCCTGATCTGGTCCTGTGACGACTCCTTGAGAAAGTCGGAGCAAGAAGCCAGGGCCAATGCTGCCGAAGCGCATGCGAACACTTTGTATATTGTTTTCATTGTCATCATTATTAGAAAGTTATGTCAAGTCCGAAAGAGAATGAAGATACAGGAGGAGTAGTGATACCGATATTGCCCATACCCAGCTGTTCAGGGTCCTGACCGTTTAGTTTCTTCGAGCAGACTGTCCAGAGGTTGTTGCCCTCCAGACGGACATTGGCCGCACCTACATGGATTTTCTTGCAGAAGCTTTCAGGGATGGCATATCTGATGTAAGCCGTCCTGAGACGCAGGAAGTTGGCCGATACGACACGCAGGTCGCTCTGGTTGTACATCTGCCATCTGTTGTCTGCGATAGTCAGTTCCCTGTCACTGAAGAAGCCTGTCATCGAAAGGCTTTCCGTCGACAATGCCGGTATTACTGCCCATGCCTCATCGCCAGGTTTACGCCATCTGTTCACGAATTCTCCCGACATATTCTGCTGAGGAGTTGGAAGATACTGGCCGCTGTTGTTATAGAGGTTGTTCCTGCGGACCTTCGCTCCCAAACTGTAGGAGAAGAACAAACCGAGCGTCAGTTGCTTGTATGTGAAGTTCGTACTGAAACCGCCCTGCATGTCAGGAACACGGTTTCCGGAGTAGGCAAAAGCCTTGGCATACATTTCTTCACGGGTGATGCCGTCGGTTTCCTCGATGTCCTTGAATGTCGGAAGTCCCTTGTCATTGAGCCCGGCGAACTTGTAGGAGAAGAAAGAGTTGATGGCATATCCCTTGAGCACTGCAGAACCGTCCACATACTGTGCATAGGTATATTCATCCTGCATGCCGCCTCGGGTAATCTTGTTGATGTTCTTGGCGGAGTTCAATGAAAGTGACCATCTGAAGTCACGTGTCTTTACAGGCACGGCATTGATGATGAGCTCATAACCCTTGTTCATGATGTCTCCGACATTGAGGCTCATGCTGGAAGTACCGGTGGTAGGAGATACCTCGACGGAGACGATCTGGTCATTTCCCTGCTTGTAGTAGTACTCCACTGTACCGGAAATGCGGTTGTCAAGTACGGAGAAATCGAGGGCGAGGTTATATGAGGTCGTTTTCTCCCATTTCAGCAGCGGGTTAGGCAGTTTGGACAATGTCGCCATGTAGTCGCCAGTGGTCTGGTCCATTGAACCGAGCTTGATGATCATGCTTGGAGTCTGGTCGTCCGAAACGTTGCCTTGTATACCGTAAGAGCCCTTGATGGAGAGTTCATTGAGCCACATCACGTTTTCTAGGAAGGACTCGTTCATGATATTCCATCTTCCTGATACTGACCAGATAGGCAGGAATCTTGTACTCTTGTCCTGACCGAACTTGTTGGAGCCGTCCGCACGGACATTGGCATTCACGATATACCTTCCCTTATATGCGTATGAAAGCACACCTTAGACTGAGAGATAATTGGATACTCTGTCGGTGATGGAGTCCGGTGTGAATTTCTGCAATTTGTTGAACTGCGGCCACTGTACCGGATCAATGATTACGGAAGTCATACCGCGGTCCGGAAGATAACCCCACTGGGTGCTTGAAAGACCGGTATATTTGGTGGACCTTGCCTCGAATCCGCCTGCAGCGGAAATGTGGTGTCCCTTGATGTATTTGCTGTAATCCAGCTGGAGACGGGCAGTGTAGCCGAAGTTCCTGGTATTGGAAGAATAGAACTTGCCTCCGTAAGGAAGCTGGCAGAGCTGCTCCTTGAAAGTCTTGTTGTCAGGAAGCGCCACACCATAGTTCGTACGTCTCAATGTAGCCGCCATGTAGGTCTTGTCGCTGAACCATTCCTTGTCTGTGGTATTGGCCACGTTCATGGCGAATGTACCGGTAGCGCGGAGACCGTCCCAGATACCCCATTCGAGATTCGAATTGAAACTGAAAGAGTCGGAAGAAACCTTCCTGCCTGAGTTGTTCTTCTCGTTTACAATATTGTATTTCAACGGGTTGGCATTGTAGCCCTGCTCGGCATTGTAATACGAGAGCGACCCGTCTTCATTATATGCAGGAATCGCACGGGAAGTATTGTACGCATAGCTGTACGGAGAAATGCCGGAGTTCAGGTAATCCTTGTTCTGGACACTTCCTCTCACCTGTACCGTACCGGTAAGTTTCTTGGCAATCTTCACCTGCACCTTGCCCATCACATTGTAGGTCTGCATACCGGTTCCGCGAAGGTTCGCATTGTCGTCGGTATAAGCGCCTGACACATAATAGTTCACGCGGTCATCCGCTCCGGAAATGGAGAGGTTGTGCTTGTGGGAAACGGAGGTTTTGTAGAGGATGTCGAACCAGTCCGTGTTGATTTCCTCGATTTTCTGCACGCTGTCCAGGAAGGTATTGTAGTCTATCTTCCTGTCATACAGGTCATAGAGCAATCCCTCATAACCAACGGCAGCCGGTTCGAACCTGTATGCGAGACCTTTCTCTGCAATCTCCTTGGACACATCGACACGCTCCTTGGAGTTCATGAGGTTCAGCTTGTTGTAGCTAGGTCTCTCGGTAACGGTGACTGTTCCTGAATAATTGATTCTCGGCGCACCTTTCTTACCGCGTTTGGTAGTCACGACGATGACGCCGTTGGCTGCCCTGACACCGTAAATTGCGGTAGCTGAAGCATCCTTCAGCACGTCAATCTTCTCGATATCCATAGGGTTAAGGCCGGAAATGGCATTACCGATAAGGTTCACATTGTCCAAGTCATTGAGCGCCTCGGTGGAGATGGAGACAGGGTCGTCCAGAATCACGCCGTCGACAACCCAGAGAGGCTCACGGTTTCCGGAAATGGTGGAAGTTCCACGGATACGGATCTTGGTAGCGGCACCTGGGGTGGATGACGAGCTGAGGACAGTCATGCCCGGAATCTTTCCCTGGAGCATGTTGTCGAGTGTCGTGGCATTGCTCTGAAGCACTTCTTCACCGGAAACGGAGGCTACGGAAGAGGCAGACATTCGCCTGTCAATCTTCTGATAACCAGTGTTGATGACGGCCCCGATCAATGTCGCTAGTTCATCCTTCATCTCAACCTTGAAGAAGTCCTTGTTGCACTTGAGTTCCTGCTGGACTTTTCCAAGGCAAGAGAACACCAGCACCGGTGTCTCCTGTCCGCTGATGACACGGACTTTCAATGAGAACTTACCGCTCTCATCAGTCATTGTGCCATTCTGGGTTCCTTTGACCATGACAGCAACACCGGGCTCAGGAGAGCCGTCAGTGCCAGTCACGATACCTGAGACCTCTTTTTCAGTTACTTTCTGAGCTGCGGCGGGCTGACCAGAAAAGATCAGAAGACATATCGCCGTCAAGCAAAAAAGAGAAACAGCCATACGGCTGCGGTTAACGGGTCTTAACATAAACACAAAACTAGTTAGAAAAATATTGACTTTTCTCAAATGTAGGGATTTGAAATCAAAAGTCAAGAGAAAATCGACCTAAAACGATAACGGAGACGGCACTTGGAATGCCGTCTCCGCAAGAATATCCAATATCCAATGATTTGCTAGAAGCTGTATCTTACACTGAGTGTAGGAACGAAACTGTAGACCAATCCGTCTGTCCAGAATTCGCCGTCACACAGTCCGAATGCTGGACGAAGGTCCGCAGAAAGCTGGAGCGGGAACCAGAACTTGTATTCGAGTCCGATCTGACCTACAATTCCGAAGAAGAAATGATGGTCATCATTGTAATAGGTGGAACCCAGAGTGATACCAGGGCCGGCATACCATGCCCAATTGCCTCTAGGAGTCCATGAAGGCTGGGCGAATGTGAAGTTATATGTTCCGGTAGCCTTGAAGCCCGCCTTGCCGCCAAGAAAATCAAGTCCTGCATTGATTTCCATGAAGTGCGGTTTTCCGAAATAATGCTGATAGCTTGCTTCCAAACCATAACCGAGTCTTCCGCCGATTGCCTTAGGCTGCGCGGAAGCCATTACTGCAAAGCCGAATACGGCTGCAATGACGATAATAACTTTTTTCATTTTGTCGTGTTTATGGGCATCTGCATCACTGCAAAATGTCCGGTTTAAATTTTCATACAATACAAATATATGAAAAATTTCAAGCAGCGCGAAAAATGTCACCAAGTTTTAGCACATGCCGGAGAATCCCATGAATGCCAAGGCAAGGATGCTGACAGTAATGAGGGCGATCGGAATGCCGCGGAACGCCTTAGGAACATTGCTGATAGCCAGTTGCTCGCGCATACCTGCGAATAGTACCATTGCCAGACCGTAACCCACTGCGGTGGCGAACGCGTAAAGCATTGCCTCGCCGAGACCCATCATGTGGGCAGCTTTGCCGAAGGTGAACTCCTTGGTAACCACTGTAATGGCAACACCGAGCACGGTACAGTTGGTGGTGATGAGAGGAAGGAAAATTCCGAGTGCCTGATACAGGGACGGGCTGACCTTCTTCAACACGATTTCCACCATCTGCACGAGAGCCGCGATGACCAGGATGAATGAAATGGTCTGCAGGAACTCAAGTTCCAGAGGCTGAAGGACATAATTGTTGAGCAGGAAGGTAACCAATGTCGCGAGAGTGATGACGAAGCATACTGCCGCAGACATTCCGGTAGCCGTGGAAAGCTTGTTGGAAACTCCCAGGAACGGACAGATACCGAGGAACTGCGCAAGTACGACGTTGTTTACGAATACCGCAGATATGATGATAAGTAAAATTTCCATAATCCGAATCCTTTGTTATTTCTTGATGAACTTGTTGAACAGAACCATCAGGTATCCGAGAACGAGGAATGCTCCAGGTGCCATGATGAACGCAAGAATACCGTCACCGGCAATGAACTTGAATCCGAAAACGGAACCGTTTCCGAGAATCTCGCGTACAAGTCCGATCACTGTCAATGATACCGTAAATCCAAGACCGACTCCGAGACCGTCAAGTGCGGAATCAATGATGCCATTCTTGTTGGCGAAGGCCTCTGCGCGTCCGAGCACGATACAGTTCACCACGATAAGGGGAATGAACAATCCGAGCGTAGCATAGACTGCAGGGACATAAGCCTGCATAAGAAGCTGAAGCACAGTCACGAACGTAGCGATAACCACGATATAGACAGGGATATGCACCTTGTCCGGAACGGCCGGAGCGATAGCGGAAATCACAATATTGGAAAGAATCAGCACGAACAGAGTTGCAAGTCCCATGCTGAGACCATTGATGGCTGAAGATGTCGTAGCCAATGTAGGACACATACCAAGGATAAGCACGAATGTAGGGTTATCCTTGACAAGACCTTTGGTTATAAGCTGTAATTTTGTCATTGTTCTATCCTCCTTATTCTACTTCAACACTTGCAGCCTCCTCGGAAGCAGGTTCTGCCACAACTTCATCCACTACCGGCTTGCCGCCTTCGAGAGGGGCTGTCGTCAATGCATACAGAGCATTCTGGATTGCAAGAGTATAGGCTCTGGAAGTAATCGTGGAAGCCGTAATGGCATCTACGTCACCGCCATCCTTCTTCACGAGCAATTTTTTCTTCTCAGGATTCCAGCCTTTGAACTGCCCGAAGAAACTCTCTTCGGTACACTTGGCTCCAAGACCAGGTGTCTCGCTATGTGACAGCACGGATGTGTTGTAGACCGTGCCGTCAGGAAGAAGGCCGACCATGAGTGTAAGAGGGCCGCCGAATCCTGACACGGTGGATTTTACGGCGATTCCGATAACCTCACCGTCCTTGGTGCTGAAATAGCACTCTGACTCTCTTCCGCCTACCTGACAAGGCTGGGCATCGGAAATTTCCCCGCCTTCCGGCAATACCTTGGAAACAGATGCCGTGAGGATTGCCTTGTTGGTGATTTTAATCGGTTCCTTGGTTACTGCATAGACACCCGCAAGCACTGATGAGCAGAGAAGTGTCGTGCCGAAAAGGCAAAGGACCATATTCTTTAAATTAGATTTTGCTGCCATGACTATTTCCTCCCGTACTTTTTCTGGTGGAACCACATGTTGATGAGCGGAACCACGGAGTTCATAATAAGAATAGCGAATGACATACCTTCAGGATATGAGCCGAAGTATCTGATCATCAATGTTATGAAACCGATGCCGATACCATAGACGATACCGCCTTTCACCGTCATAGGAGAAGTGACATAGTCCGTGGCCATGAAGCATGAACCGAGAATCATACCTCCAGTAAGAAGGTTGAATACAGGATCGGTGAACCTGTCAGGATTGACCAGCCAGAAAATCAGCGAAACAGCAGCTACAGTACCCCAGATGGAGAGTGTAATATGCGGTTTGATGACCCTGCGCACAAGCAGATAAACGAAACCTGCAAGAAGGGCAAGAGCTGAAATTTCACCTACTGAACCGCCGAGATTGGCGAAAAGCATCTGTGCGTATGACAAGCCTTTCTCAGCCATGATTTCCGGAACTGTCTGATCCTTCGCGAGTCCCTCGGTAATCATGCCGAGAGGTGTGGAACCTGTAACGGCATCCAACCCGAACAATCCCTGAGGCATCTGCCACTTGGTCATGTAGGAAGGGAATGACACGAGAAGGAACACACGGCCCGCGATTGCAGGGTTGAAAATGTTCTGTCCGAGTCCGCCGAAAGTCATCTTCACGACTCCGATAGCGAACAGCGCGCCGATGAACACCACCCACCAAGGAGTAGTGTAAGGCAGGTTCAATGCCAGGAGAATACCGGTCACCGCAGCTGAATAATCGCAGATGGTAGACGGCTTCTTCAGAAGGAACCTTGTGATAAGGTACTCGATAAGCACACATGAAATGACGCTTGTCGCAAGTACCACGATTTCGCCAAGGCCGTAGAATACGACCGAGACAATGACCGCAGGCAGCAGAGCGATTACCACATCCCGCATAAGCGACTTCGTGGAAACCGGTGCATGAACATGCGGAGACGGTGAAACCAAAAGTTTATTCATTGTATATCATTGGTTTATACGTTCAACTTATTTCTGTGGCGCAGCAGCCTGTGCAGCGGCTTTGGCAGCGGCGGCCCTTGCTCTGATGATGCCGAGAACCTGTCCCTTGGCCGGTCTGATGATATCCAGCAGAGGAATATATGCAGGACAGCTGTAGAGGCAGCAACCGCACTCGATACAATCCTGGACAGCATTGGCCTCCAATTCCTCGGTCATGCCGTGACGGGCAAGCCTCTGGAGCAGCCACGGTTCAAGTCCCATAGGACATGCGTCGGCACATTTGCCGCAACGGATACAGTTTCCTTCAATGCCGCGCTTCGTCTGCTCTTCGGTGAGGAAAAGCAATGCCGATGTTCCTTTCAATGTCGCAGCGTCGAGATTGGCAATGGCCTTGCCCATCATAGGACCTCCGCTGATGACCTTCACGGCATTCTCAGGAGCTCCGCCCATCTTCTCGATGATATAGGATATAGGAGTACCTACACGCACGAGATAATTGTGCTGCTTGTCCATCGGAACACATGTTCCGGTAACGGTCACTGAATTGTCGATGATAGGCTTGTTCTTCTGGACAGCGTCGTAAATCGCGAGAGCCGTAGCCACGTTCTGCACGACAGCACCTACGTCGATAGGAAGCGCTCCTGAAGGAACCTGACGGTGCATGACAGCGTCAATGAGCTGTTTCTCACCGCCTTCCGGATATTTCTTGAGAAGGCTCAACACCTTGATACCGGCAAACTTAGGCGATTTTTTCTGGAAGTCAGCCACGATTTTCTGAATATGCTCAATGGCCTCAGGCTTGTTGTCCTCGATGGCGATGGTCGCTTCTGCCACGCCGAGAACCTGCTTGATGATGGCTGTTCCGACTACTACCTGCTCACCTTTCTCCAGAAGAGTCCTGAAGTCGGATGTAAGATAAGGCTCGCACTCGCAACCATTGATGATAAGCATGTCGCATTTCTTTCCCGGAGGAGGAGTAAGCTTGACATGGGTAGGGAACGTAGCACCGCCGAGACCGACGATACCGCCCATCTTGATCTTGTCCATGATGACCTTGTTGTCATCGGTGAACTCCGTGACAAGAGTATCGGTACGGTCAATGTTTTCCATCCACTCGTCACCCTCAACCTGTATTTCAATGCAGGTCTGCATGTTGCCGGCGAGGTCTTTGCGAGGTCCGATGGACTTCACTGTTCCGGAAACGGATGAATGGATATATGCCGAGACGAATCCGCCCGGTTCAGCAATCGGCTGACCGGTCAGGACCTTGTCTCCTACAGCTACAATCGGCTTCGCAGGAGCTCCGATATGCTGTGATACAGAGATATATACTGTCGGCGGAGTAGGCAGGGTCTCGATGGCACAGCCACGCGAAATCTTATTGTCTGCCGGATGTACACCGCCTATGGAAAATGTTCTTTTCATAATATCGGTTCTCCTTATGCTTTAACTACAGGTTTATCAACAGCCGGTGTCTCAGGCTTTGCTTCAACAGGAGCTGCAGCAGGTTTTGCTGCTGCCGGTGCCGGTTTCTTGGTGCGGTCCACCGGTTTAGGGAAATTGACATCATGGATTGCCCCGGTAGGACAAACCACCACGCACTTGCGGCAGAGCTTGCACTTCGCATAATCAATGTATGCCACATTGCCTTCCACGGTGATGGCGTCATGAGGACAAGTCTTGGCGCACAAGCCGCATCCTATGCAGGCAGCCTTGCAAGCCTTGCGGGCAACAGGGCCCTTGTCCTTGTTCACGCATGAAACGTAGACACGCATTCCGCGAGGACCTTTGTTCCTGAGTTCAATGATGGATTTAGGACAAGCCTTCACGCATGCTCCGCAGGCAACGCACTTGGATTCGTCCACGACAGGAAGTCCCGTCTTCTCGTCCATTGACAAAGCACCGAACTGACATGCTTCCACACAGTCGCCGCAACCGAGACATCCGAATGAGCATCCGGTATCGCCGCTGTACAGGCCAGCTTTGACTTTGCATGACTTAAAACCATCATACTCATTGGTCTTAGGTCTGTTCTCACAAGTTCCGTTACAGCGGACAACTGCAACCATAGGAGCTTTTTCCTCTACCTCGTAACCGAGAATCGCAGCAACCTTCTGCATGACGGCATTACCTCCCACCGGACAGAAATTATTGTCCAGATTCGGAGCTTTCACAGCTGCCTCCGCAAATGCATGACAGCCTGCAAATCCGCAACCGCCGCAGTTGGCGCCCGGCATCACTTTCTCCACTTCCTCGATTCTAGGGTCTTCCTCCACCTTGAACTTTTCAGCTACAAGGTAAAGAACTACTGCCAGAACAAGGCCGAGCACTGTGATGACCACAATAGTCCAAATAATTGTTGAAGTCATTATTTTTATGAATTGAGATTATAATCTTTCCGTATGCGGAACACGTAATCTTTCGAGATACGGTTCCTCATGAAATACAATGCCAGATACCAGACCGCCACTCCGGCGAGTCCGGCCAATCCGGCATAAACCTCGTGCATCCCTGCATAAGACATTGACACACAAATAGCAAGCAAAATTACAAGAGGCACGGCATAAGCAGCCAGAACCGCCTTCATACCCATGGATGCCGTCAGCACCAGCTCCACCTCATCTCCCGGAGCATAACCGCTGTTCCCGAAAACCGGGACATCCACTATCTTCTTCACAGCCTCGGACATGGAACAAAGCCCTGCCGCATGACAGGACGTACAAGCCGAGCTGGAAATTATCTCCACGCGTATCTTTTCAGCATCAACCGAAAGGACCCTTCCTCTATGCGAAACTTCCTCTTTCATGGCTAATTGCTTATGATGGAATCGAACGGATATTTGAGCCCCTCCCAGCCGATGAGACACCCGGAAGCCCTTCCGACCTTCAACGGAGCCTCGAAGTAGACCGGAATCCTGTTTTCATCTTCAGTAATCCACACGAACATATCCTGTCCGCTGCCGAAGACATCACCGGCTATAAGCTTGGCGGCAAATTTCATTGTCTTTACCGTCCCTATACCTTTTATATATTTCTTCTCCTTTCCGAGCCAGATGAAATAGACATTGTATATGTCATCGTCAATGACGAAGGTCATCGGATATTTGATGTTCGGCTTCACCTTGCTGAAATTCATGTTCCTCGCCATGTAGAACAATGACGGAAGGTCATAGGTGCATCCAGAAAGCGGCAGTTCTTCCGTGCGTGCAGGCCTTCTGGAAGTTTCCAGTTCCGCGCGGATATGCTTCGACTCGTCCGGGTCCCAGATATATTCATACCTGTTCACGGAATAATAGCCTCCCTCGCGGGAATCCCTGTAGAACTTTAGCGGAACCACGCCGTCGCGTGTGAACCATGACTGGAAATCTTCACGCACCTTGAAGAACATGTCGTAAAATCTGGCAGTCCTGCCGAATACGGAACAATGAAAAGCAGGTATTCCGTTCAATGTCGTCGTGTCAAGCTTCACATAAGCTTTCGCCACGTCGGAATTGATGGCCTTCCACTTGTAATGGATGACGAAATCCAGCTTTTCCCCGCCGACAAAGGCCAACTTGTCCTCCGCAAGGCTCTTGACAGGAATACAATTGGGGCCTTTCAAAGGTTCTACCGCATTTGTATTCACGGACAGGAACACAAGCGACACCGCCAGGATATGTTTAAGACATGATTTCATAATCAGAAGCCTGTATTTTGGAATTCTCCGTTGCCAGGTCCGGGATATCCGCCACCGCCGAAACCGCCGTCAAAGCCACCGCCGAAATCATTGCCGGACGGGAAACCGGAATCTACAGGATCGTCATTCATCGCGGAAGCGAAAGTATTGGAAAGGCCGTCAGAGTCTTCCACGAAGCGGAGCTGGTCGCCCTTGAACTTCATAGGAATCGTACCGATCTGACCGTTACGGTTCTTGGCCACCAGGATCTCCGTATATTCCTTGTCATCAACGGTATCGCCCATGCCGATAGCATCAGGACGATGCACGAAGAGAACGATATCGGCATCCTGCTCTATGGAACCGGACTCACGCAAGTCGCTCAACATCGGGCGGTTGTTGCTGTTTCCACGCTGCACCGCATTTCGCGAGAGCTGTGACAATGCCATGATAGGAATCTCCAGTTCCTTGGCCGTTCCTTTCAAGGTACGGGAAATCGCAGCCACTTCCTGCTCACGCATTCCCCGCAATTCCGGAGGTCCCTGCATCAGCTGGAGGTAGTCGATGACGATGAATCTCACTCCCTTGGACTTGACGAGACGTTTCGCCTTCGTACGGAATTCCATAATGGAAATGCCCGGAGTGTCATCTATATAAATAGGAGATTTCGCCAGGGCCTTGGTGCTGTATGAGAGCTGGTCCCAGTCTGCCTGGTCCAGTTTCACACCACCCTTGATCTTGTCGGCCGCCAAACCGGACTCAGTCGTCATGAGACGCTTCACCAGCTCTATGGCGGACATTTCCAGAGAGAAGATGGCCACAGGCATATTGTTGTCCACAGCCGCATTTCTCAGGAGGTTCAGCGAGAATGCCGTCTTACCGACGGACGGACGCGCACCGAGAATGATAAGGTTCGATTTCTGCCATCCCAATGTATATTTGTCCAATGTCGGGAAGCCTGAAGGCACGCCGCTGATACCGGACTGGCCCTGCATTTCCTCGATTTCGTCCAATGCGGATTTCAGTACGGAACCTACGTCCTGCACATCCTTCTTCACATTGTTCTGGATAGCTGCGAAGACCTTGGACTGCGACATGTCGATGAGGTCATCGACATTCTGGGAGTCGTCGTACGCTCCTTTCAGGATGTCGTAGGCCGCCGTAATCAAGTCTCTCTGAATACATTTCTGCTTGAGAATCTTGATATAGTACTCCACATGGGCAGCCGCGCCTATCTTCTGGGAAAGCGCGACCAGAGCCACTGACCCGCCGACTTCCTCCAGATTCTTCCTCTCCTGGAGCTTCTGCGAAACAGACAGCAAATCTATGGCGACATGCTCGTTGACGAGTGCCACCATAGCTTCGAATATCATTCTATGTTTCGGTTCGTAGAAGCAGTCCGGAGACAATTCCTCCATCGCCTCGTCCACGCATGTCGGCTCGATGAGGAGCGCACCAAGCACAGCCTCTTCGAAATCGACAGCCTGAGGTGGTTTGTTTCCCATCTCAAGCCCGAGGGTATCAAGGTTTACCTTCTTGTCCGCCTTGCTCCTTGAACTTCTCTTTGGATCCGGCATAAGGACTTAGGCTTTTTCCCCTTCGATCTCTGAACTTACGATAATTCTTCCGCAATGCTCGCAGATGACAAGCTTCTTGTTCGAAGCGATGTCGATAAGTCTCTGCGGGATAATTGTATTGAAGCAACCGCCGCACGCATTGCCGTTGAATACGCTTACGACAGCAAGATGATTTCTCTCGCTCTGACGGATACGCTCGTAAGCGCTCATCGTCCTAGGGTCGATCAATGCAGCACAAGCGTCTCTCTTGGTGCGGAGAACCTTCTCCTCTTTCGCGGTAGACTCCACGATGTTGGAAAGTTCCTCTTTCTTGGCTTTCAGGTCCTCGTTCCTGACATTGGCTTCATCCTTGATGTCAGCGAGTTCAGCCTTCTTGGCAGCGATAATTTCCTTTGTATCGGCGACATTCTTCACTGCAATCTTCTTCAGAAGGTCCTGGTTCTCAACTTCCTTGGAAAGGGAATCATACTCACGGCTGTTCGTGACGCTATCCATCTGGTTCTTATATTTCTCGATAGCGGTGTCGCACTCCACGATCTGGTGCTTGTAGTCCGTGATGTTCGAGTTGAGAGTATCAATCTCCGTGTTGATCTGGGCAGCACGGGTCTTGAGTCCGAGCACCTCATTTTCAAGATTCTCCACCTCTACAGGGAGCTCACCTCTGAGCTGAAGGATCTTGTCGATTTCTGAATCTGCTTTCTGGAGCGCATAAAGAGTCTTGAGCTTCTCCTCAACACTCAACTCAGAATCTGCGAAATTTTTCTGAATTGAAACGAAGGTCTCTCTCTGATCTATCGGAGTCTCGACTTTCTTGATTTTCTTGGCCATATCTAATTATATATAATTTACGATGTATCAGTATCAAACGTAAAGCACAGGATTGCTTTCGGCAAGCCCAGCACTTTTGCGAACTGCAAAGTTAGGAAATTTTTTCGTTATCACGGAAAATAATATGTCCACAATATCCACTTCGCTCTCGAAATGTCCGATATCCATAATCATGAAGCCCGGACGCGTGAAAAAATGGTGGTACGAAATATCGCCGCTGATATAAAGCTGCGCACCCGATGCCATGGCCTCGTCAATGAGGGAAGAGCCGCTCCCGCCGCACATTGCAATCCTCCTGACCTTCACACCATCAGGGCGCGAACATCTGGCGGCCACCAGATGGAACTTGTTTTTCACCATCTCCACAGCTTCCTGAGCATCAATCTCTTCCGGAAGATTACCGACGACTCCGAGTCCGACACCGTCACCGTCCTTTTCCAGGATTTCCACATCTTCAAGTCCAAGACGGGCAGCCATTGCACCGCTCACTCCGGCTATCACCTTGTCGGCGGTCGTGTGGGCTGCATATACGGCAACATTGCCGGAAATCGCCTTCATTATCGTCAAACCGACTGGATCGTCCGGCGAAATCTTCTTCACGCCCCCGAAAATCAGAGGGTGGTGCGTGATGATCATGTCCGCACCTTCCGCCACGGCTTCATCCACCAGTTCCGGCGTGCAGTCGAAGCCGATGAGGACCTTGTGCACCTGAGCAGAAGGAGAGCCGATTATCAATCCGCTATTGTCCCATTTTTCCTGTATCCCGAGAGGCGCAAACTCCTCAAGAGCATCAATTATATCCTTGACAATCATATCGTTACAATGATTTTCTGATTTCCGCAAGTTGCTGACGTATCGACTTCAGGCAGTCCACGGCTTTCACACGGCTCTCCACACTTTTCCTGTCCTCGGTCAATTTCTTCTTGGCTCCGGCCAATGTCATGCCGTTCACTTTTACCAGATGATAAATCTGCTTGAGCACCTCCATGTCATCTGCAGTATACATTCTGTTGCCCTTCGCATTTCTGTGAGGCTTGAGGAAACGGCTGAAATTGTCAGACCAATAACGCACCAGAGAGACATTCTCCCCGAGCATTTCAGCGGCCTCGCCGATAGTGTAATAAAGTTTTTCCATCGCCATGTACGATTTTAATCCATACTTTGTCCCGTAGTGGCAGCCATGTATGCAGCCTTGAGGTAATCCTGCGGCGAAAGTGACGCGAACAAGAAGTTCACAGGGTTCAGCACCAGACTGTCACGATGGACCTCATAATGCAGATGCGGTGCAAAAGAGTTTCCGGAAATGCCCACATTGGCAAGTTTCTTTCCGGCTTTCACGGTCTCACCTTTTCTCACCACGATATCCTCCAGATGGGCATATACGGTCACATAGCCCCCTTCATGAGTCACCTCCACGACATTGCCCAAGCCCTTTCTCGACTTCCTCACATCAGTGACCGTGCCAGGTCCTGCCGCAAGCACAGGAGTTCCCTGCCCCACGATAAAGTCAATGCCGTTATGCTGCGTAAGCACCTTATAGAAAGGATTCATCTTCATTCCCACGGAAGCGCCGACCTGCGCAAATTTCAGGCCATCCACAGGAATGCGCATCGGCGGCGTCACATGTCCTTCCACGCACACATCAGCGAAAATCGCCCTGAAATCCTCATCCACCGACTTTACAGCCCGGGTCAATGTCTCCGCTTTCTTCTCCGTATATTCGACAATGTCCTTGTCTGCAACGGAATCTCCGGCGAAAACGAAAGTCATGGAGCTCAACGGGTCCACTGAAGGCGCATCTGCCTTGAAAATCTGCTTGTATATGGCATTGTCCCTGAATTCGAGATCTTTGACCACATCCGAAATGAGGCGCTCCTTCTCCAGCATCTGCGGATAGAGCTTTTCATACATGCGGTTTTCCCTCTTCAGCCTCCGCTCCTCGTCAGTATTGATCACCAGCGAAAAAATCAGATAGTAAAACGCTGCAAGAGAGGCTGTCGCAATGACCCATTTGGCGCAGCTCCACAGAATTTCCCATACGGAATGAGTCACTTTGCGGAGACTGAAATCCTTGTCTACTACGTACTTGCTTTTCATTTACGGCCCTCCCGTCTGGACTTGCGGATATGTCCTGTCATGACATTGTCCGACTCGGCGGCCACCTTGTCCACCATGGACGCATATTCATCAATCGGCATATCCAGGTCGAAATAGTTCACAGGATTCACGTATTTGCCCTTGTACATCACCTCGTAATGCAGATGCGGGCCCGTGGACTTTCCGGTATTTCCGCTTTCGGCAATGCATTCTCCACGCTTGATCTTCATGCCTTCCGTAACCAGGACAGTCTTGAGGTGGGCATATCTGGTCTTATATCCGAAACCATGGTCGATCACGATCGAATTTCCATAGTTGAACAAATCGAAAGTCACGGAAGCCACGACACCGTCACCCGTAGCATAGACAGGATTTCCCGGTTTCAATGCGAAGTCGAATCCGGTATGCATCCTGGTCTTGCCGGAAATAGGGTCGGACCTGTAGCCGAACGAGCTGGAAAGGCGGAACTTGGACCTGTCCGGAACAATCGGCAACACGGCAGGAATACAAGATGCCATGTCTCCTGCACGACGGGAAAGCGATTCCACGTCATCGAAAGACTTGCTCTGCACGAAGGTCTTCTTCGTGAGCACATCCAGACGGATGGTGGTCGTCTTCAGCAATGAATTTTCGGAAATGTTGTCCAGATAGGCATATCTGTTCACTCCTCCGAAGCCGGCATTCCTCACTTCCTGCGGTATTTCATTCATACCGAAGATGTTCCTGTAGATTTCATCGTCACGGATACCAAGTCCACGCAACGTTTCATCATACATGTCCAGCTGCCTGTTCATAAGTTCCAGCTTGGAAATCCACTTTGCATTGGATTTCCGGAGCATGGTCGTCTTAGGCAGTTCAAGACCCAAGACGGAAGTAAAAAGCCATAAATAAACACACGACAAAGCGACACTTGCCACAACAAGCGCCGCCATTTTCAGGAAACGTGACTTCGTGGAGACATTTTCTATCTCATACAGAAGCGTTTCCGGATCAAGTCTATATTTCTTTTTACCAGACATATCAATTATTTACTCAAGTTTCGCAAGTTGTCAAACTTGCTGAACGTTAGCACGAATTTGAGGGTTGTCACTCGTTCGAAGGCCGTAAGTCCAACGCACTTTTTCATGTGCACGTTACCCTCACCCTAAATCCCTCCCCTCGGGGAAGGGACTTACCATCGCCCTAGCGGGCTCTATAAGCGGTGTTTCGCACTTGCGAAACTTAAATTATTTACTCAGACGGCAATGCTATCAAAGTCCATTCCGAAGTCTCGCCATCTTGTTCCACGGTGAACCTGCGCACGTTGAAACAATCCAGTGTCACAGGGAACGAGCTGATAGTCTGCACATTGCCATGCATGTCGGTAGTGGATATGATGCGTGAACGCTTGAGTCCCAGTTTCATGTCATTGATGACAAGATTCGATCGTGAATCTATCGCACTGCCGACATTCGGCTTCACCTTTATACTTATCTTCCTGGTATCGGGGAAAATCGTGGCATCCCCTACCATCTTATCACATTTTACATAACGCTCCACGGGCTGCTCCGCAGAAATCGTCCACTTGAAATCCCTGAATATGGACAATGTCACCTGATACGGGGACGTCAAGTCGATTTTCCTCCCCTCCGCAATGGCAGGGTCCTGGCAGCGGGTTCCTTCCGAGAATTGTACGGTCTTGATATGCAAGTCATTGACATAAACATCTTCGCCCAATACGATATTCACCGTACAGGAGTTGACGTCGATTTTCGAAGAAACCTGTCCGAACACCTCGAAGACAGTGAAGTCCGCATGGTTCTTCGGCAGCGACATATCATTGTCGAGACCGCATGAGACAAGTCCCGATGCGGCCACGGCAGCCAATATGTATAATCCTCGTCTCATGGCACTACAGTTCTGCAGGGTCATAAACGAACGAGAACTCATCCATGTACAGGACGCTTCCCTTTCCTCCGGTGAAGTAGTCGCCATACTTGCTGGCAGCACCTACGATCACTATCTGCGTCGGCTTGCGTGTCGTGCTGCGATATTCCAATTTGATCGTAAACGGTTCATAGCCATTGACCAAACCATCCTTCGTGCTTGTCACAGTTCCGGATTCCACCTTGCCATAGGCGATGATGTCGCTGCCGTTCACATCCACGAACTTGCCTTCAGAAGTGTTTATCTGGAATCTGTCGGCACGGTCCGTCAGGAAAATCTGTATCTGGCAGGTATCCGGCTGACCCTTCAAAGCCCCGTGGGCACCGTCCGCCATGTCGATGTTCTTCGGAGTATAGTCGAAATATCCTTTAAGAGCCAAAGGCCTGGAAGTGAACGGTGTACCCCATTCCAGAGCAGCTCCGCTCATACCGATGACCTTCTGGAAGGCACCCGTATAGATGTTTCCGGCAGCCATGATGCCGAATGCCGTCATACTCTCAAGTTTCACAGCGCTCTTGCCTTCACCAGTTACGGCCAGATGGCCGGTTTCCTGTTTGGTAGGAATCGTACCGAGTCCTGCTGTAGCCTTGTTGGCAGAATCCCATACGGAATATCCGCCGGCATTAGGCATCGGAGCCTTTCCGCTCATATACCATGAATCGAAACTCATGTTGTGCACCTCCGCAGCAGCCTCAGTGGTGAAAGCAATCTGTTTCTTGCCCTCTTCCTTGGCAGTCACTGCTCGTACGATATAGTTCGCACCCGGCTCCAGACCGGCAAGTCTCGCCGTAAATGCCTTGTTTTCAGCATCAGTCTTGATCTCGCCTGCGAAATCAGTCCACGCCTCTTCAGTAATCTTCTTGTACTGGAGTTTCAACCCTTCCGGCACGCTATTGCTTTTCAATGAACCGGTTACATCGGCAAACAACGCCCATGCATTGACCGACTTCGCCTCAGCCTCGGAGCTCGTGAAATCCAGCGTCAGGTCAAACTCCTTCTCCGTCATGTTGTCGTCCAGGACAATCCTGATGCCTGCGGCGCCGGCGCTCGGGTCCACCGTCTTGATTCTGAAGTTCAATGCATATTTATGTTTCGCCTTCACGTCAGCGACAGTCTCGGAGCGGGCAAATGTCCTGCCGGCATTGTTCGTCAATGACAATGTCCATGTAAATGAACCTGCAGGGGCGAAATATCCCGTCTTGCCGAAGGTATCCAGCTCCTTGCTCCACACGAGGTTGCCGTTTCCGCTCACGACCTTCAACGACCATGACTTGAAGTATGTCCCGAAATCATCAGAGAAGGCAGGGGTCACCAAAACATCTGCAAGCGAGCATTTTATGTCAGCATTGGCCACCTGGTCGGCAAGTACCTTGACATCGGACTCGCCGTAGTAGCGCGGGTCGTCGAACACGGCATCTACCTGCGCACGGTTCTCCGCTGTCACCTTGTAAGTCGCGCAATTGAGCTGCAGCGGCTCGGTCTGCAAAGTGCGATGGTCGCTTATCTCCTTGACCATCTCGCTCCCCTTGTATATCTTCAATGCGAACGGCGTCTCCGCAGTCACGTCGGCCTTGGTGGTAATCAGAGTGAACGAATCATCCTGTTCCACGGCTGCCGTCAGATAGCCGTGACCGCTGTCAGGAACTGCCGTTTCCCTGCTGCATGATGCTGAAACAAGAGTCATGCAAGTCAGGATATTTATTAATCTGTTGATTTTCATTTGATTCTTGCTCTAATGGTCCTAGTTTCCGCGATATTGGAATTGGAGAGCCTGTGTCAATGTCTGGCCGGCCTCATCCGTCACTTTCAATGTGAATGTATGATATGAATTCACTTCCGGATTATAAAGCAGAATCATAGGGAGAAGGCTTGAGAGTGAGAATGGAACCGTAGGCTTTCCCTTCACGCTGTCGCCGGTAGGGATTCCCAGATCATTCAGGCTGCTGAGTGCGGCATTATTCACGAGGTCCATGGTCAGGCCGTCGCCGGTCATACTCTTGATAACTCCCTCAAATTCAGCGCAATCAGATTTCACATCAATCAGGAAATCTTTTACCTTTCCAGGAACGTTCACGGTAATCTCCACGGACATGCCTTCGGATTTGAGCTCGGTCAATGCAAATGAAGGATTGGCTTCCCATACTAGAGAAGGCTTCGCCGGCAATGACGGGTCCGGATTAGGATCCGGTGTAGGATCCGGTGTAGGATCCGGTGTAGGGTCTATCGGGTCAGGGATAGGAATTTCTTCGAATCCGCCTACGACGATATTTTCAGTCCTGTCATTTACGGTACCGTCCACAGCAAGCGTAATCTGCTGTACCTGTCCGGTAACACGCGCGTCCAGATTCAGGATGATATGGTCCTTAGGATGGACATTTTTCACCACATAAGTGAGCGCAGCGGTAGAACCGTCGATCTCACGTTTACCGTCAATCTGAACATAAAGCTCTGATGCCGAGAAATATCCGTCCTTGGAAAGTTCTGCAGCAAGGGCGTCGGAATTCTCTTTCCCTGTCTTGCTCCATGTCAGGAAATCATTATCCGTAGCGGAGACCTTGATGTTGAATTCCTGAAGCTCGGTCTTGAACGTGTCGGTGCATTTTATGGACACCATGGTGTTCGAAAGGGCGCATTTCACATTGACAGGAGACGTGGCACCTGCTACGACGGTGAAGTTCTGTGTTCCTTCGAACAGAGGCTGGTCCCATGCGGCTGCCTTTCCGGCAGGCGAACCGGCTGTAATGCGGTAAGAACCGGTAGGAAGCTCGATTGCCTGGTCCAGAATATCCTTATAATTATATGTCTGGGTTCCGCCTCCTTCGAGGTTGCTCTCGATCTTGACGACAAACGTATTGATATCAACCAGTTCAGAAGGCATTGCCTTGGTGCTGACATTCACCTCGTTAAGGTTGGCGTCAGCCGTTACGGACTGCAGGACGAAATAGCCCTTGTTTTCCTCGACCTTCGTCTGCTTGCAGCCTGCAAGAACTGCTGCTGCGGCCAATATGGTAATGATACTGCGTTTCATATCTATAATACTGTTATCCTTGTTTTTATTCATATATAAGTTCGATGTCGTCCACATAGAGGGAGCTTCCGAAATGTCCATCAACATTGTTTCCTGCTACTTCGAGAGAAGATCCTACGGTTACCCCTGGATCTGATGAAGAGGAAGACTTGAAACTGATAAATATATCAGCGACTTTCCTGGTGATATCTGCCCAATCCAAGTCAATGCTGTACTCGGTCCAGTCCTGGGCGGCTGCTCCGTCTGTCACTTCCTTGCTGGAAATCACATTTCCGCTATTATCCTTCAGTTCAACCTTCACATAGAAATTCTCACTTCCGTGAGGAGCATATTTATAATGGAATGTCAGCCTATCAGGTCGACTTGTAAAGACATGACCATCTGATGTATGATTTCCTGAATCATCCGCGGTACCGATAAAAAGTTCTCCTGGATATGTCTTGGACTTGACGCCAAATACAGGGATATTTGCCGAATTCGTATTATATTTTCCAATATTCACACTATATATGTGTGCAGAGCGGTTTCCAGAATGTGCATCTGGCGAAAATGCCACTGTAGGGAAAGATTTGACACTCGTCCATGTGGTTGCCAGGATGCTTGTCGGCATACTCTGCTTACTTGTGACAGCCCACCATCCGGAAGAAGCGTCCTGATATGGAAGATACCAGTCCAGCTGTCTGTTGCTTGATGCAGCCACAGATATAGTTATAGTCTCCGTAGTCCAGTTCTCGAAGCCGGCATTCTCCACCTGTGAAGCATCCTCGGTCTTTACGGTAATGATATCCGTGGCATTGTCAGGATTATTGTTGTAGACAGCTCTGAACTGATAGTCCGTACCAGGAGCCAGGCCAGATATCTTGTTGAATTCCACCACTTTGCCAGAAACCACACCGTCAGCATTCTTCCAAGTCCCGTCTACGGTCCTGTACTGCAATGTGTAATTCTCAGGCTTTCCGGTTTCGACGTTCAGGCTGACATTGCGCACGCTGCGTGCAAAGGCATTGGCCTCGGACAAGTTCAGGACAGCATTGTTCTTCAGCATCTTGAGCGAGAACTCGCCGGACTCGGCAGTGTTGCCGTTCTTGTCGGTCACCGACAGCTTGAACGTGCCGGCGAACGGAGCCGCCTCATATTTGAGACAGTCTTTCATTCCGCTGAAATCAATGTATGCGAATCTGGTGTTTTCCTTCATCTTGAGAATCTGGATTCCCATCTGCGAGAACACCTTGGATGTAGACGCGTCCATCGCCGTAAGGTCCACACGTTCAGCTACGCCCTTGGCTTTAAGGTAGTCAGAGGTAATGTCCAGCCATGCGTGGGAATATCCGGCAGGAGTGAAGATGTCCAGCATCGTACCGTCCAGGTCGTCACCTTCGTAGAACTCGACCGTCCCCGCCTTGAGATTGTCGGAAACCTTGATGGAAGGAGCATCCGTCGCCACATCCGTAGGATCCAGTTCAATCGTCTTCTCCACCGTTTCCACGCCATTGTCAATGACAATGCCGACGGTAATCTTCCCGGTGAAAGGCTTGGTGTCCAATTTCAATGTAATGAAGTCATTGGCAGTGGCTTTCACTTGCGTATGGAAATACTTCATCTTGGCATCCGGTTCAGCCGCATACAGGTTCACGGTCAATGTTCCTGCAGGGATAAAGCCCGCACGGGTCTCCGTCTGGGAGAATCCGAGGGAATCCTTGACGTTCTCCTTGTCAGTGAAAACCGATGTGCAGTAGCGCTTGTAGTAGGTTTTCAATGCATCACCATACTCGACTGCGACCTTGGTGTTCGCAAGACGGGCTGTTCCTGAAATGTTTACACGGCGCTGGCCGGCATTGATGGAAAATGGCACAAGTGCCTGGTAGTACGCCGCATTGAAACCGGCTGCGAGTGAATCGCCGTGGAATGCGGAAAGTCTGTAAGTGCCTTCATTGAGGCGGATTTTCTGATCCTTTGCGTTGGCGTATGTATCCCTGTACAGACGCGCGCCGCTTTCTTTCTTGAAGATCTCAACCGTGAAGTCCTCAATCGACGGAAGGATTTCTTCCGACACGGATTTCGTGTGGTGAGTCCCATCTGTGTCCAGCGAAAGGATAACTTCCGTCGTCCCGTCGCCACCTTCCACTTCCGTAGTGCCACAGGACACCACAAATGCAGATAAAGCACAGATTGACAATAATTTAACGTAATTCATCTGTTATTCGCTTTCAATAAATACCATCTAGCAAAAGTACAATAAAAAAAATCATTCTGCAAATCGAGGCAAGTGCCTGGTTTACAGAATGATAGTCTATAAGTATATATTGTTGTCCTATAAGTGGGTCTACGCTCTGGTATTTTTCAGGATTTCTGCTGACGTGCCCTGCGTGGTGCTCCACGTTTCAGGATTGCGGAAACCGGCAAGGAATGCCTTGACTTCCATACGTTTCTTGCCTGCCATCTGGAGGTCGGTAACCGAAACGGCTCCATCGGCGGTGACAATTGCGAAGAAGGTCTTGCCATCACTCAGGATATCGCCAGGTTTGACGGCATTGGCCTCTTTACCGGCCTTTGCCAGCATTGACATATAATCATCACCCTCGACGCGCGTGCCGAAATAGATTTTCAGCTGGGCCGGTGCCGCGCCCTCGTGCACGAGCTCGGTAAATGCCGTCGGGTACGGGCTGAGGCCGCGGATGAGGTTGTAGATGTTCCTCGTGGAATCATTCCAGTCGATATGACAGAGTTCGCGCGTCAGCTTAGGCGCAGGCTTCAGCACCTCCGAGCCCTGGATGAAGCTTCGCTGGACACGGGTTTCAATGTTCTTTTCAATGATACCCTGCACGGTAGTGACCACGAGTTCCGCGCCTATCGGCATCATCTTGTCATGCAATGTCCCGGCCGTATCTTCCGGTGTGACAGGACATTCCTGACGGAGCATGATACCGCCTGTATCAATATCCTTGTCGATCATGAATGTCGTGACGCCTGTCATTCTCTCGCCGTTTATCACTGCCCAGTTGATAGGCGCCGCGCCACGGTATTGAGGCAGAAGTGCCGCATGGAGGTTGAAGGTTCCGAGCTTAGGCATGGTCCAGACTTCCTGCGGAAGCATCCTGAATGCCACCACCACGAAAAGGTCAGCATTGAAAGCGGCCAACTGCTTCAGGAATTCCGGATCTTTCAGCTTCACCGGCTGGAGGACAGGTATGCCTTGCTCCACAGCGAATTTCTTGACTGCACTTTCATTGACCTTCAATCCCCTGCCGCTAGGCTTGTCAGCGACAGTCACGACGCCGACGACATTGTAGCCTGCGTCAATGAGGGCCTTCAGGGGAGCGACTGCAAACTCAGGCGTTCCCATGTATACTATTCTCGTCTTCTTGAATATGCTCATAACTTTGCTCTTTATCTTTCTCCACCATGACCCGAAGTTCTCCGTGTTGAAGATTGCGGAGTCATGGACGGCTTTCCATGTGAAATATGCGCCGATCGGGCCCAGCACGAATGCCGATATGAATACTCCTGCCGCTGCAGAGACAGCTCCGTCACGTGCCAGCTTGGTTCCCGTGATGTCCACGACCCAATACAGCACGAAGAACATCACCGCGATGATGGCCGACACTCCCAGTCCGCCTTTACGGATGAATGCACCGAGAGGGGCGCCGATGAAGAACAGGAGGAAGCAGGCCAATGCACCGGCGAACTTCTTGAGCAGTTCCACGTCAGTTCTCCTCAATATGTACATGTACGAATAGACATCGTTCTCATATCCGCTCACGACCGTGCGGAAATCTTCCGCCGCACCTGCCGCATTTTCATACGCCGTCAGTTCCTCATGTTCATCGCTCCAGTCACGCAGTTTGGAGTAATCGAACGGCACACGTCCCTGGAAGTGGCTTGCAGTATCCAGCTGTGCCGCAAAACGGAGCACTCGCTTGGACATGAACGTGGCCGTATTGACGACACGCGCGGAGTCATTCAGGTGAGACAGGGAGTCCTTGCCGTGGCTGAGCTGATTCAGGTTCATTGCCCTTACCTGGTCGCCGAACTTGGCCTTCTCAGACTTCTGGAAAGCATAGTTGCTCAACGGGATAATCATGTCCTGCTGCCTGAAATTCACTCTCTGCAGCTGGAGCGACGTGTCCCGGTAGCTCATCTTGTTGGTTTCCTGATAGTTGACGCCGCTGAACATCTGGAATGTCAGATAATCCTTCGACTTGGACATCTTTATCACCGCAGAATCGGCAATCGTCACGCTGACATTGCCCTTGCCGGCGGTATGGTCATAAACCAGCACGCCATGCATGATTCCGGTCTTGTCGTCCTTGGAGTCGATACGGAGCACATAGCCGTCGATGCCGTCGTAGAATGTTCCGGTCGGGATATTGATTTCTTCCTTGGTCTTGCCGATATCGTCGCGCAGCGTGAAAATCTTGTTGTACGCCACAGGCACCAGATTATTCGCAGCGAAAAACGCAAGTACGCTGATTACTGCCGCACAAATGATAATCGGTGACAGGACACGGGTGAGTGAAATTCCGGCGGATTTCATGGCGATGAGCTCGTTGTTCTCCGCCATCTGCCCCACGGTCATCACCGAAGACAGCAATGTCGCAAGTGGGAGTGACAGCGGCAACATAGTCGCTGCTCCCCATCCGAGGAATTCCAGTATAATCTTGAGCCCCAATCCCTTGCCTACAAGTTCATCAATGTAGAGCCAGAGGAACTGGAGCATCAATATAAATATAACGACCAGCAGGATGCCGATGAACGGCCCCAGAAATGATTTGACTATGAACTGGTCGAGTTTCTTCATGTGTAACCTGTTATGCTGTAGCCAGCTCGACAAGTCTTGCGAGGGCGTCTCTCAAGCCATCAACATTCTTGCCACCGGCTGTAGCGAGGCCCGGCTGTCCGCCACCGCCGCCAAGAATTGATTTGGCTGCTTCACGCACATCCTTGCCCGCGTTCTTTCCCTTGGCAACCAGGTCCTGCGAGTACATCAGCACGAGGTTCGGCTTGCCGGCATATTCAAATGCCGCAGCAAGTACGAAGTTCTCCATCTGCTTCTGGAGCAGACCTGCCATACCCTTGACCATAGCCGGGTCTACAGACTGTGTAAACTGAACGACCTTCACGCCGTTGATTTCCTTGGCTTCCTTGGAAATCTTCTCTGCCAGTCTTGCGACTTTCTCCTGTACGAATCCTTCGATTTCCTTCTTGTATCCGGCATTCTCATCGACAATCTTGCGGATAGCCTCACCGAGGTCAGGAGTATTGTTGAAGAATGCCTTGGCATTTCTAAGCGACTCTGTCATGGCGCGGAGATGCAGCCATGCAGCCTCACCTGTAACGGCTTCGATACGTCTTACGCCGGCAGCGACAGCTCCTTCGGACATAATCACGAACATACCAATCTGGCCGGTGGCTTTCGCATGTGTACCACCGCAAAGCTCGACTGACTTGCCGAATTTCACGACTCTTACCTTGTCGCCGTATTTCTCACCGAAAAGGGCAATCGCACCCATCGCATTGGCCTCTTCCATGGTTGCATCCCTCTTCTCTTCAAGCGGGTAGTTCGCACGGATAAGTTCATTGACCCTCTTCTCCACTTTCTCGATTTCCTCATCGGTCATCTTGGAGAAATGCGAGAAGTCGAAACGGAGATAATCAGGGCATACGAACGAACCTTTCTGCTCCACATGTGTTCCGAGAACCTCACGGAGAGCCTGGTCGAGAAGATGCGTTGTAGTATGGTTGTTGGTGATTTTCAGCCTTCTGTCAGCATCCACATGCAATGAGAATGACTCGCTGCAATCTGAAGGGATGCGCTCTGCGATATGGATTGTAAGGTTGTTCTCCTTCACGGTATTGAGGATGTTGATTCTCTCGCCGCTTTCGGATTCGATGTATCCGGTGTCTCCTACCTGACCACCCATTTCAGCATAGAACGGAGTGCGGTCGAACACGAGCTGATACATCACCTTGTTCTTCTGCTTTACCGTACGCTGCTTGATGAGGCTGACGCCGTCGATATCGGTATAGTCATAACCGAGGAATTCCTCTTCCTCACCATTATGGTACAGGATCCAGTCGCCGAATTCATTGGAAGTAGCCTGACGGGCTCTGTCCTTCTGCTTCTGAAGTTCAGCGTTAAACTCTTCAAGGTCAACCGTATAGCCTTTCTCCGAAGCGATAAGTTCGGTAAGGTCGATCGGGAATCCGTATGTATCGTAAAGCACGAATGCGTCTTTTCCTGAGATGACCTTGGTCTCGGCGGACTTTGCCAGATAATCATCCATGAGGCGGATTCCCCTGTCCAATGTACGGAGGAATGCGAACTCCTCCTCTCTGATTACGCTTTCGATAAGGTTCTTCTGCTCACGGAGTTCCGGATAAGCGCCACCCATATCATCGGCGAGCTGCTGCACGAGGCGGCAGAGGAAAGGTTCATTGAATCCGAGGAACGTATAGCCGTAACGCACTGCCCTTCTGAGGATTCGGCGGATGACATATCCCGCTTTCACGTTGGATGGCAGCTGGCCGTCTGCAATAGAGAAACTGATGGCACGGATATGGTCAGCGATGACTCTCATCGCCACTTCCGTATTCTCTGACTCATGATACTGGTGTCCGGAAAGTTCCTCGATCTTGTGGATCATGCCGGTGAACACGTCCGTATCATAGTTGCTCTTCTTTCCCTGAAGTACCATGCAGAGACGCTCGAATCCCATTCCAGTATCAATGTTGTGGTTAGGGAGCAGTTCAAGTTCGCCGTTCGCCTTTCTGTTATACTGCATGAACACAAGGTTCCAGATTTCGATCACGAGCGGGTTGCTCTTGTTCACGAGGTCGCGTCCCGGAACGGCTGCAATCTCTTCGTCGCTTCTGAGGTCAATGTGGATTTCACTGCAAGGGCCGCATGGACCTGTGTCGCCCATTTCCCAGAAGTTGTCATGCTTGTCTCCCAAAAGGATATGGTCCTCAGGCAGGAACTTGAGCCATGTCTGGTGAGCCTCCTCGTCCATAGAGGTCCCGTCTTCCTTGGAGCCTTCGAACACGGTAGCATAAAGCTTGGTCTTGTCAATCTTGTATACGTCCGTAAGAAGTTCCCATGCCCATGTGATCGCCTCTGTCTTGAAATAGTCTCCGAAACTCCAGTTTCCGAGCATCTCGAACATCGTATGATGGTAAGAGTCGTGTCCCACTTCCTCCAGGTCATTGTGCTTTCCGCTCACTCGGAGACATTTCTGGGAGTCGGTCGCGCGATGTGTCTTAGGCGTAACATTCCCGAGGAATATGTCTTTGAACTGGTTCATACCGGCATTGGTGAACATAAGCGTAGGGTCGTTCTTCACGACCATCGGAGCTGAAGGGACTATCTGATGTCCTTTCGATGCGAAGAAATCAAGGAATTTCTGTCTTATTTCGTTAGATGTCATCATAATGACTTTGTTTTATTTTTCTATAGCCAACCGCCCCGACGCAAGACCGCCCGGAACATCATCCGTTGGCCATCCGTCGGAACAACCCGCAAATTTAAGATTATTTTCTCACATTTCCGATATTTAGCCGATCTCGGCGCCGTTGTGCAAGGTCTCGGCAGGAGCGATGAAACGCATCTTGCCGTCACCCTGGCGCGCCATCAGAATCATACCCTTGGACTCGATGCCGAAAATGGTACGCGGCTTCAGGTTCGCGAGGATACAGATCTGCTTGCCGACCATCTCCTCCGGAGTATAGAACTTGGCGATGCCGGACACGATGACTCTCTTGTCAATGCCCGTATCTATGGTGAGTTTCAGCAACTTGTCGGACTTAGGGACCTTGACTGCCTCCAGAACCGTGGCGGTACGGATATCCATCTTTCCGAAATCATCGAACTCCACCTCATCCTTCTGCGGAGCCACCTGGTTTGCAGCAGCGGCCTTCGCTGCAGCCTCACGTGCTGCACGGATTGCATCAAGACGGTCAGTCTGGGCCTTGATGGCCTCATCTTCAATCTTGGCGAAAAGCAATTCCGCAGCACCGAGCTGATGCCCCTGAGGAAGAAGATTCTCAGCTCCGAGGACATCCCAGCCGAGACACACGCCAGTTCCAGGACATGCAGCGGCAACCTCCTTGACATCAGCACCTTCCGGAGCCGAAACGGTATGAAGAGCAGCACCTTCGCCATCCTTGTAAGTATTGACGGTCTCCTGCTCGCCATGCCTGTGGTCCACGCCGGCGCAGAAGCTGACATCCAGCATCTTGCGAAGTTTCTCTGCAGCAAACGGCGTGAAAGGCTCGAATGCGATCGCGAGGTCCGCGCAAATCTGGAGGCTGACATTCAGGATAGTCGCGGTGCGCGCCATATCCGTCTTCGCCACCTTCCAAGGCTCGGTGTCAGAAATATACTTGTTTCCGAGACGCGCGATCGCCATCGCATCCTTCAGCGCTTCGCGGAAATGATAAGTTTCAATGTTCTTCTCCAATGACGCTTTCAGCAGAGGCACCTGTGCCAATGTTTCCTTGTCAATGTCAAGCAGCTCTCCGGCAGCAGGGACCTTTCCCTCGAAATACTTGTGTGTCAGGACAATGGCCCTGTTCACGAAGTTTCCGAAAATAGCCACGAGCTCGCTGTTGTTGCGCTGCTGGAACTCTTTCCAACTGAAATCATTGTCCTTGGTCTCAGGCGCATTGGCCGTGAGGACATACCTCATGACATCCTGTTTTTCAGGGAATTCCTCCAGATATTCATGAGCCCATACAGCCCAATTCTTGGATGTAGAAATCTTGTCACCCTCGAGATTCAGGAACTCATTGGCAGGGACATTGTCCGGAAGGATATATCCGTCGCCGTATGCTTTCAGCATTGACGGGAACACGATGCAATGGAAGACGATATTGTCCTTGCCGATAAAGTGTACCAGCTTGGTTTCCTGCGATTTCCACCATTTTTCCCAACTCTTCGGAAGCAATTCCTGAGTGTTGGAGATGTAACCGATCGGCGCATCGAACCACACGTAGAGGACCTTTCCTTCAGCTCCCTCTACAGGCACCGGAACGCCCCAATCCAGGTCACGGCTCACTGCACGCGGCAAGAGGTGGGCATCCAGCCAGGACTTGCATTGTCCGTAGACATTGGTCTTCCACTCCTTGTGCTGCTCGAGAATCCACTCGCGGAGCCACGGTTCATACTGATCCAGAGGCAGATACCAATGCTTGGTCATCACCTTCACCGGCTTGCTGCCGCTAAGCGTGGACTTAGGGTCGATCAGCTCTTCCGGGCTGAGCGTGCTGCCGCATTTCTCGCACTGGTCGCCATAGGCATTAGGATTGCCGCATTTAGGGCAAGTGCCTGTGATATAGCGGTCTGCAAGGAAAGTCTTGGCTTCCGGATCGAAGAATTGTTCCGACTCCTTGGTGATGAATTTATCTTCATCGTAAAGTTTACGGAAGAACTCGGATGCGTTTTTTTCGTGGATCTTGGATGATGTCCTGGAATATATGTCGAAATTGATTCCAAGACCCGTGAAGGAATCCTTGATAATCTTGTGATATTTGTCCACGATGTCCTGAGGTGAACATCCCTGACGTTTGGCGGCGATGGTGATAGGCACACCGTGCTCATCGCTTCCGCACACGTAAAGGACGTCTTCACCGCGCATTCTCAGATATCTCACATAGATATCCGCCGGAACATACACTCCGGCAAGATGGCCGATATGCACAGGACCGTTAGCGTACGGCAATGCGCATGTGACCAATGTTCTCTTGAATTTGCTGTCCATAATTATTTAATTGTTAATATTTTCCGTTATTATGTCTACTGGACTCTCCCGAGTTTTCCGACGATTTTTTTCCTCAACTCCACGACCTTCTGGAATTTTACCAGGATTTCCGCCTCTTCCGCCATGGTCTCCGGCGTCTTTTCCATACGTCCGAGTTCCTTCAGACGTGCTGCCAATGCCAACTCCTGCGACCTGACAATCTTGGAGTTGTAGACCATAATCGCTTTCGGCACCTGAATCACCAGGAAAGACGACTGCGATGTCATGGCATCGGAAAAGTTCTTGACCGTCAGCCTGTATTTTTCTTCCACCAAATCGCCCACGAGCGATGCCATTTCCCTGTCGGGACTGTTCATGAGACTTCTGATGATATCATCCTGTCCCAGAGTCGCATCCGCGTCATAAAGTCTGAAATATTCATCGAATGTCCTGGCATACAAGCTGTTGGAAAACGGATGCTCCTCTATCGCATCACGTATGAAATCCGCCGCAGTGGTTTTCTCGCTGTCATAGAATTCCGAATCAGATTCGAAATCCATGGTGTCCAGTCCGCTCACCAATATGAATTTCAGGAGGTCGCGTTCCACCGGCGCCATCACGGGATTTTCCAGATAGACGCCACCGGCATTTGCCCTGGCAGGAGCGGTGTCAGCCGGTACCGGAACATCGACAGGCTCCATCTGGCCATCCATGTAGCCATCCCCCGCAGGCTCGCCATAATCCTCAGGGAGCGGAACGGATTGACCGCCGGCATTGGCGCCAGCCGACTGTGGACCGGCATTGGCCCTGGCCTGTCTTTCCTCCCGCATCCGCTCGCGCTCCGCCTCCTTGCGCTCGTCATCGATCATCTTCTGCCTGGTATTCAGGATCCTGGCATAGAGCGCGTCCTCGTTTATGCCGAATTTCACGGCCGCCGACTGCACGTAGACAGCGCGCTTTATCTGATCCGGAATCAGCGCAATCGTATCTGCAATATCATTGATCAGCTCCGCCTTCTTCAACGGGTCGTTGCCGGACTGGCCCAGCAGCAGGTCCGTCTTGTATTCGATGAAATCCTGCTCGTTCGCCTGGAGAAAAGCCTGGACCTCCTCCAGATTATGCTTCTGCGAGTATGAATCCGGGTCGTCGCCATCCGGAAGCAGCACCACGCGCACATTCAGTCCCTCCTTGAGTATCAATCCGATACCTCTCAACGCGGCATGAATTCCGGCGGCATCGCCATCGTACATTATGGTGACGTTGTCCGTAAATTTCTTTATCAACCGGATCTGCGGGACCGTCAATGACGTTCCGCTGGACGCCACGACGTTCGTGATTCCCAGCTGGTGCATCGACAGCACGTCCAGATAGCCTTCCACCAGATAGCATTTGTCCAGCTTCGATATCTCGCTCTTGGCGAAATAGATGCCGTACAGCGACCGGCTCTTGTCGTAAATCTCTGTCTCAGGGGAATTTACGTATTTTCCGATATTGGCGGTCTTGTAGTCTGACCGGAGTGTACGTCCGCCGAACGCTATGACTCTTCCGCTGACCGAATGGATCGGAAACATCGCCCTGTCATAGAATTTGTCTATCAGGCTGCCGTCATTCCTCTTGATGCAGACTCCGGTGGCTGTCAGGAATTCCTCCTTGTAGCCTTTCGCCAATGCGGCTTCCGCCAATGCGTGTCCGCTTTTCGGAGACCAGCCGAGTCCATATTTCTCAATCGTGGCATCTTCCAGGCCTCTGCTCCTGAAATAGGCATAACCGATGGATCTGCCTTCCTGCGTCTTCAGGCTGTCCTTGAAGAATTGCTCGGTATAATCCATCACCAGAAGCAGACTTTCATTGCGCTGCCTTGCGGCAATCTCTTCCGGCGAATCTTCCTTTTCCTTTACCTCGATGCCGTATTTCCGCGCAAGATATTTCAATGCCTCCACATACGTCATGCTTTCATGTTCCATCACGAAGCCGACAGCCGTGCCTGACTTTCCGCAACCGAAGCATTTGTAGATACCTTTGGCCGGGGAAACGTAGAATGACGGCGTCTTCTCGTTGTGGAACGGACAGCATGCAATGTAGTTGGCGCCCCGCCTCTTGAGGGAGACGAAGTCGCTTATGACATCGACAATCTGCGCCGAGTCCAGAATCTTATCTACGGTATCCTGGGGAATCATTGATCTTTACTGGTCGTCAACTTTGTGATAATCAACGTCTTTCACATCGCCAAGTCCCTGCGGTATGGAGTCGTCGTCATCTACATTGTCACGATTATATCTTATCTCGTATTCGACTTTCGCCTTGGAAACCCTGCGCATGGAAATCAGTTCAGATATTCCGTAAAAAATCAGGAAAATGCCGGCAAGCACGCTCATAATCCTTTCCGAGAAAGGATTGAACAGCAATGTTATACCGCCAATGACTGCAAATATTGAAAGTATCAATGAGAAGCCGCCCATGCCGACGAGGGACATCGTTCCGCCGAGGACAATCAGCTGGAGGATACCGAAGAGAAGTATCACGATACCGATGATTGTCACGATCGCGCCTGCGACCACGTTCGGGAAGCAGAACAGCAAAAGGCCTATTACAATGTCGACGACAGCATTGACCGACATCAATGCCATGGCTCCGGATTTCCTGTGCGCGAAGCCGTAGCCCAATGATACCATGCCGGCTGCAAACAGGAATGCGGCAATGATTTTTACTACATTGACGGTAGCTTCGGTACTGAATACCATCACAAGGCCGATGCCGATGGCGGCCAGGGCACGCAATGCCGTGCTGAATTTATTGTTATATCCAAATGTTATCATACGCTGACTGATTTGTGTTCGTTTATTGATATACTTGCCACAAGTTTCGCAAGTTGTCATCAAACTTGCTGAACGTTAGTGCTAATTTGAGGGTTGTCTCTCGTTCGAAGCCGACTAGGCCGACACGCCGCATGGGCTAGAACGGGAGGTCGTCGCCAGGCATATCATCGAATGTCGGAGCCGGGGCAGATGGCTGTGGCGTTGAGGATGGAGCGAAACCTGCCGGCATGTCATACGATGCCGGAGCGCTCTGCTGATAGCCGGACGGAGCCTGTGCATAATTGCCTGCAGCCGGAGCTCCGGCCTTGCTTATTCTCCATGCCCTCAGATCAGTGTACCACTTGCCATTATACTCGCGGCTGGAGACATTGAACGACAACTTTATCTTGTCGCCGATCTGGAACTGCTCCAGTTCCTTGACTTTGTCTGCACCCCAAACATTGAAGCATGCCTTGGTCGGAAAATTTCCTTCCTGATATTCTATCACGAAGTCCTGCTTGGCCCAGTCTCCTCTGGCCGATTTGCCCGACTGGACAGCAAGTTTCTGAATGAGTGTTCCTTCTATTTCCATAATTATCAATCTATTATATACAAAATTAAACCAAGTCAGAGGCTCGGTATCACCTCCAACCATAATAATGCAAGTCCCGGATTTTCGCGCGGTTTTTACAATTCCGAGGTTCGCACGACAAAATTAGTAAATTTCAAGTAATTTTCCGCAGCCCGGACAAACACAAAAAAACGGACCGCCGAACTTTAGCCCGACAGATCCGTTTTTCAATTATTTCTATTTCGTCCGAAGACTTATTTCTCAGCCTCTTCTGCTACTTTTACTTTGTTGACCTTGACAAGTTCTACATCGAAGATAAGAGTGCTGTTAGGCTCGATACCTCTGGTACCATTCTCGCCATAACCGAGCTCTGAAGGAACGAAAAGCTGAATCTTTCCACCTTCGCCGATGAGCTGAAGGCCCTCTGTCCAACCTTTGATCACACGGTTGAGAACCATTCTTACGCCTTCGTCATTCTCTGGAGACTCGTCGAACTTGGTGCCGTCGGTAAGAGTACCCTTGTAGTGAACGAACACTGTATCGGTCTCGCTTGGCTTCACATCGTTACCAGCCTCGATGATGATATACTGAAGACCGCTCTCGGTAACCTGTACACCGGCTTTCTTGCTGTTTTCAGCGAGGAACTTGGTCTCTTTCTCCTTGTTCAGGGCCATGGTGTAATCACGTCTCTTGGCGAGGTATGAGTTGAACACTTCGTTAAGTTTCTCAGGATCAACCTTGAACTGCTTTGCATAAGTAGAATCACGATAGTCACCCTTAGCCTTCAGGAAATCCTTGATACCCTCTTCGATGAGCCTGTAGTTGAGATCGTCACCGAAATTGTAACCCTTTATGAATGAACCGAAGTTGATACCCATAAGGTAGCTGACCTCGTTGATCTCCGACTTGCTTGGTCTGAAATCCCTAGGATCTGCAGGCTTTACTGTCTTGGTAGAATCTGCACCCTCAACAGTTGCTTTTGCTCCATTTCCCTCGGAGCAAGACGCTGCCAGTGCTACAACGAGCGCAGCGGCGATAAATCTGAATGTCTTCATTATTATAAGATGTTTAATGTTTCTGTTCTGCCAGCCGCCGGGATATTTTTCACCATGGCGACAAACAGCCGCAAATATCGCAATTTTATTTGAAAGACCGAAACAATTTTTGATAGTACGGAATTATTTATTAAATTTGGTATACATATAGAAACTATACACCAGATTGAAACGACTCATGCCTATGGCTATCAGTTCGGCAGAAATTCATTCAAAACTGAAGGAATTCTTTGGTTATACCGGCTTTAAGGGTGACCAGGAGAAGATCATCACGAATCTTCTTCAGGGCAATGACGCTTTCGTCATCATGCCTACGGGTGGAGGCAAATCATTGTGCTACCAGCTCCCGGCGCTGCTCATGCCCGGGACAGCCATCGTCGTCTCCCCTCTTATCGCATTGATGAAGAATCAGGTAGATGCCATCCGGGGATTCGTTTCCGGAAACGAAGGCATTGCACATTTCCTGAATTCATCATTGAACAAGGCTCAGATCGCCGAAGTGGCCGCAGACTTGAAAGCCGGCGTGACGAAGCTTCTCTACGTGGCGCCGGAGAGCCTGACCAAGGAGGAGAACATTGCCATCCTGAATGATGTGCACATCTCGTTCTATGCCATTGACGAGGCGCATTGCATTTCGGACTGGGGACATGATTTCCGTCCGGAGTACAGGCGCATCCGTCCGATAATCGACGAAATAGGAAGAGCCCCGATCATTGCATTGACAGCGACCGCCACCCCGAAAGTGCAGAGCGACATTGTAAAGAATCTCGGCATTTCAGAGGCACAGGTGTTCAAATCTTCTTTCAACAGGCCGAACCTTTATTACGAGGTACGTGACAAGGTGGAGCCGGACAAGGACATCATCCGCTATATAAAACAGAATCCGGGCAAGGCCGGAATCATATATTGCCTCAGCCGCAAGAAAGTCGAGGAACTTGCGCAGGTATTGGTAATCAACGGAATACGTGCCGTACCTTATCATGCAGGCCTGGATGCCAAGGTCAGGGCCGAGAACCAGGACCGTTTTCTGATGGAGGATGTGGACGTGATCGTGGCGACCATCGCATTCGGAATGGGAATCGACAAGCCGGATGTGCGTTTTGTCATCCACTACGACATCCCGAGAAGTCTGGAAGGCTATTATCAGGAAACCGGAAGGGCGGGCCGTGACGGCAAGGAAGGCGTCTGCATCGCATACTATAGTTATAAGGATATCCGCAAACTGGACAAGTTCCTGCAGAGCAAACCGGTCGCCGAACAGGAAATCGGGCGTCAGCTGCTGATGGAGACATTGGCGTACGCCGAGTCCGGAGAATGCCGCAGGAAGCTGTTGCTCAGCTACTTCGGTGAAGATTACCCGAAAGACAATTGCGGCGCTTGCGACAACTGTCTGAACCCGAGGCCGAAATTCGACGCGCGGAAGGAAATGGCCCTGGCCATAGAACTGGTGAAGTCGCTGCCGGAGCATTTCAAAGTCGAGCATCTTGCCAATGTCCTTACGGGTGTCGCCAACGGCATGATCAAGTCATATAAACACGACAAGCTGAAATTCTTCGGAGCGGGATCAGACCACACCGTGCGTTTCTGGGAAATGATTCTGCATCAAGGACTTATAAAGCACTTTCTGGGCAGGGACATTGATTCCTACGGCTTGCTGACCGTGACGGAAGAAGGCCTGAAATTCGCTGAGAAACCTTACGAACTGATGCTTTCCGGCGACAGGAATTTCTCGGAAAGCACTGATGATGAGGATGATGACGATTCACCTGTTCCGGCAAAAGGCGGCCAGGGCGGCGACCAGGTGCTTCTTTCAATGCTGAAGGACCTCAGACGTTCAGAGGCGAAGAAACTTCATCTCCAGCCGTGGGTCATCTTCAGCGACGTTTCGCTGGACGACATGTCCATAATGTACCCGGAGACATTGGATGAGCTCATCAAGTGCCAGAGTGTCGGAGAGGGCAAGGCGCGCAAATACGGCAAGCCGTTCATCGAATTGATCACGCGCTACGTGGAGGAAAACGAAATTTCCCGCCCGGATGATTTCGTGGTAAGGTCAATGCCTAACAAATCATCTGACAAGATATTCATTATCACCAGCATAGACAGGCGGATGGACCTGGAGGACATTGCAGACGCCCGCAACATGGACATGAACGAGCTTCTGTCCGCAATGGAAGACATCGTGGAGTTCGGCACGCGTCTGAATCTGGACTATTACATTGAGCAGAACATTGATGCTGACGTAGTTGATGAGATTTACGAGTATTTCAAGGACGAGGCAGAGTCCGGTTCTCTCGAAGATGCGATCCAGGCGCTCGGCGGCGACTATGAAGAGATGGAGATCCGTCTGGTGAGATTGAAATTCATGTCGGAGGTGGCCAACTAATTTTTTAACGCTTACTAAAAGGGGCTGGAAGCCAAGCACTTCCGAAGCTAGGATTTTACCATTACCAGACGTCGCGCTTCGTAGTGGGCGAGGTATCTGAAACCGCACGATTTCAACAATTCGGCGAAATACCCGAAATTGAACCCGGTCCGGCACGCATCATGCGAATCGGAGCCGAGACTTATTATCTCACCGCCCAATTCCATGTAGCGCAGGAGAATGTTCCTGTCCAGTTCAGGAGTCCTGCCATGCAGTTCCTGATATGTTTTCGTATTGATTTCCAATGCTTTGCCGTTCTCGGCCAGATAACGGAGAATCGCATCCAGCAAATCCGGAAAGTCCTTGTAGAATATGCTCATCTGCGGATAAGGAGCATAACGTGTCACATAATCGTAATGCCCCATGATATCGAAACGGTCCCCGAGCCATACCATCTCCTCGTACAAGGTCTCCAGATAATGCCCGTATGCCTCACGCCAATCCTTGCCCTCGTAATATCCGCCCCAGAACGGGTCCGTATCATCGAGATAATGCACTGAGGCAATGATTTCATCGAAACTGTGCTCCGCCAGGTGCTTTGCAATCTTCTCCCTCTCACTCTTCTGCACGCCTATCTCAATGCCTTTGAACACTTTAAAGCCTTCCGGAATCACGACATCCCTGTTTTCAGGTTTACTGCGGTCCAATATTTCCCCGGTATGCACAAGGGCATTGACCCTGTCAATTTCCTGATTCCTTGCGTCGACGTCGAAAACTTCCGAGACGTAATCCTCGTGGTCCGCCTTCATCGGAGGAACGAAGAAATCGCAGTGGTCGGTGAAGCAGAGGCCGCCCAACCCCTTTCGGATGGCCTCTGCCGTAGTCGCCTCCACTGTCGTGCGTTCCCCATCGAACGAGAATTGACAATGATTATGATTGTCGTAAAGCATCAGCTCAAGCCGTCAATGTGTCCGTCAACCACGTCAATTCTCAATGCCTGAGGCGATTTCGGCAGGCCAGGCATCCTGATGATGTCTCCGGCAATAGCCACAATCATCTCAGCACCGGCATTGATGACGATGTCCTTGATATCGAACTCGAAGCCTTCCGGCGCACCATAGAGTTTCTGGTCCTGGGAGAACGAGTATTGGGTCTTGGCGATGCAGACAGGGAATTTCGCGTAAGCCGTGCCTTCGATCTTCGCGAGCATCTTGCGGGCCTCCGGACTGAATTCCACCATTCCGGCGCGATAAATTTCCTTCGCTACGCCAACTATCTTGTTTTCAATGCTTTCCTCGTCATTGTAGATAAACTTGACAGGCTCCGACGGCTGCTCGTCAATGGTCTTTACCACCAGTTCCGCGAGTTCCACGGCGCCGTCGCCTCCGCGTGCAAATGCATCATTGAGGGCGAAAGGCACCCCAAGTTCGGCGCAATGTTCCCTGACCATCTGAATTTCTTCGTCGCGGTCATCGCCGAATTTATTGAAGCATACCAGTACGGTCTGGCCGAATTTCCGCATATTTTCAATGTGCCTGTCCATATTGGCAAAACCCTTTCTGACGCCTTCTGCCGAGGCCTCGCTGATTTTGTCGACAGGGACATCGCCGTGCATCTTGAGTCCGCGGAGAGTTGCCACCAGAATCGTCAGCGAAGGATTCAGCCCGCTCTTGCGGCATTTGATATCGAAGAATTTCTCTGCACCGAGATCAGCACCGAAGCCGGCTTCCGTCACCACATAGTCGCCGTAAGTCATTGCCATCCTGGTAGCCAGGATAGAGTTGCAGCCATGTGCTATATTGGCGAAAGGACCTCCATGGATGAATGCAGGCGTGCCTTCCGTGGTCTGCACCAGATTCGGGTTCATCGCATCGAGAAGCAGGGCGACAATGGAACCTGCCACGCCCATGTCCTTCACGGTAAACGGTTTATTGTCAAGAGTATAGCCGAGCAGAATGTTTTCTATTCTACGTCTGAGGTCATTTATATCCTTGGAGAGGCAGAGTATCGCCATGATTTCCGATGCAGGAGTGATGTCGAATCCTGATTCCTGGACAAGCCCGTTGGAATGAGGCCCGAGCCCTGTCACGATATGCCTGAGCGAGCGGTCATTGACATCGAGTACGCGTCTCCAGAGGATCTGCTTCAATCCGAAGCCTTCTGCCTGATGCTGATATAGATAGTTGTCCAGCAATGCCGATATCATATTGTTGGCAGATGTGATGGCGTGGAAGTCTCCCGTGAAATGCAGGTTGATCTTTTCCATAGGCAGAATCTGCGCATATCCGCCGCCGGCTGCTCCGCCTTTCATTCCGAAGCAAGGTCCGAGAGATGGCTCACGCAGCGCCGCAACTGCCTTTTTCCCGATTTTGTTCAATCCAAGCGCCAGACCGACCGAGACCGTGGTCTTGCCGATGCCGGCTTTCGTAGGGGTGATGGCCGTCACAAGGATAAGTTTGCTTTTCTTGACTTTTTCCTCGTCAATGAGAGTGAGCGGCACCTTGGCCATGTTTTTTCCATAAGGTTCCAGTTCGTCCTGAGGAATCCCCAACTGGTCAGCAATTTCCGTCACAGGCTTCAGCCTGATGCTCCTGGCAATCTCGATGTCTGATTTCATAGCTCGCTTGTAATTTTAAACAATTCAAGTCTCGCAAGTCATCAAACTTGCTGAACATCAGCGCGAATTTGAGGGTTGTCGCTCGCTCGAAGACCATAAGGCCAACGCGCATTTATCACGTTACCCTCTCCCTAAATCCCTCCCCTCGGGGAAGGGACTTACCCACGCCCTCGCGGGCTCTATAAGCTGTGTTTCGCACTTGCGAAACTTGAGTTAAACAAAATGCGAATATACGAAAAGGCCGTGGCAATCAAAATAGAGGGAAGCTATTTTTCCCAGTTTTTATATGGATTTTTTGTCAATGCCGCATTATAGTAGCGGCTGTCGCCGGTGACCTCGTCACCCAGCCAATCCGGTTTTTCGAAAGCCTCGTCTTCACAAGAAAGTTCAATTTCCGCCATGACCAGGCCCTCATTGTCCCCGTAGAACTCATCGACTTCGAATGTATGTCCCACATAATCGACCAGATACCTGGTCTTGTCGATAACGCCCGGCTCACATAGCCCGAGCAATGCCAATGCGTCATCCACGGAAATCTCCTTTTCCCATTCAAACCGGCTCACGCCACGGATGTCGCTCTTGCCTTTAACCGTGATAAATCCCTGATTGTCACGCACTCTTACACGCACCGTCCTTTCCGGCACGGAGCTCAAATATCCCTGACTGATGCGCATGGCCTTTCTAGCCGACGACTTGAATTCGCCACGCACCAAAAATTTCCTTTCTATTTCCTGTCCCATAGCTTTACAATTTTTCGCTCCCCGTTTCTATCCTCAATCCTCTCCTGCGAGCATCTCTCCCGTGCGTAATAAAACGTTTTCCACGCACGTCACCTTGAAAACCGTCCCTCTCGTGAGCGCTAAAACGTTTTCCACGCACGAGAGCCAGAGTTCTCGGCTCCGTCCGAGGTGGCTCCTCGGGAGGCATGGTCGCCCGTGACCTTGTGAACGGGGTGGCAGGCGCAGCCTGACGGGGATGAGCGAAGCGAACCTCCCGAGGAGCCACCCCGGACGGAGCGCCACACAAACCTCATTGACCAAATATATACACAAAAACAGGAAACACAAAAAAATGTCAGAGCCTACAAGACCCTGACACTATCTATAAACATTACCTTTAAACAGGCAAACAAATCAGTCCAACTTGTGGATTGCGAGACCGGAACGGAGCTTAGGCTCGAACCATGTGGTCTTAGGAGGCATGATGTTGCCGCTGTCGGCGATGTCGGTGAGCTGCTTCATGGAAACAGGATAAAGCGCGAAAGCAACCTTCATCTCACCATTGTCCACGCGGCGGGAAAGCTCGCCGAGACCACGGATTCCACCTACGAAATCAATACGCTTGTCAGTGCGGAGATCCTTGATACCCAGAATCTTGTCAAGAACCAGATTCGAAAGGATCGTCACATCGAGGACGCCGATAGGATCCTTGTCATCATATCTTCCGGCCTTTGCCTCAAGAGAGTACCACTTGCCCTCCAGATACATGGCGAAGTTATGAAGATGGGAAGGACGATATTCGCCTTCGCCGTCATACGGCTTCACGTCGAAATCCTTGCCGAGAGCCTCGATGAACTGCTCCGGAGAAAGACCATTGAGATCCTTGACCACGCGGTTGTAATCGATAATCTTCAACTGGCTTTCAGGGAAGCAGACAGTCATGAAATAATTGTACTCCTCCTGGCCTGTATGGTTCGGATTACCTTCTCGCTTTTCAGCACCGACACGCGCAGCAGCAGCTGTACGATGATGACCGTCAGCCACATAGAAAGCATCGACCTTTGTCGTGAAGATTTCAGTGATGCGGGAAATCACGGCATCATCATCGATTACCCAGAAAGCATGACCGAAGCCATTCTCATCTGTAAACGAATACTCCGGTTCGCCGGAAACAGCTTTGGCTACTATTTCATTGAGCTCCGCATTGTCCTTATATGCGAAGAATACAGGCTCGATATTGGCATTCTGGATTTTCACATGAATCATGCGGTCATCCTCCTTGTCCTTGCGGGTAAGCTCATGCTTCTTGATCTTGCCGTCGGAATAGTCATCGGTATGGGCGCAAAGCACCAGACCGTACTGTGTTCTTCCGTCCATGGTCTGGGCATAGACATAATAGCAAGGCTTGCCATCCTGAACGAGCCATCCTTTCTTCTGCCACTCGGCAAAATTCTTCACAGCCTTGTCATATACACGACTGTCGTGATCAGGAAGTATAGGATTGAAATCAATCTCCGGCTTGGTTATATGAAGCAGGGATTTCTCGCCGGCCATGTTCTTCGCCTCTTCCGAGTTCAATACATCATAAGGAGGTGCAGCTACTTCAGTAACAATATCTTTCGGCGGTCTGACAGCCGCAAACGGTTTTACTTTTACCATCTCAATCTACTATTTTCAAATTCCGCGAATGGAGCAGTTTCATACCGGACTCCATTCGTGGAAACTATGTTTTATTATTTGTTGACCTGGAACTTGGTGCAGCCGTCGGCGAAATATGCTACGATCTGACGGGCAGCTGCAAGACCGGCATTGATATTGGCCTCTGCAGTCTGGGCACCCATCTTCTTAGGAGTAGCGAACACGCGGGTTCCGAATTTCTCCTTCAACACATCGATATTGTCAGGAGCAACGTCTGTAATGTACTTGAGATCAGGACGATCCTCCAATGCCTTCTCCAATCCCGCCTCATCGATAACTTCCTTGCGGGCAGTATTTACGAGGGTCGCGCCCTTAGGCATGGATGTAATCAATTCGTAGTTGATGCTGCCGATGGTCTCAGGTGTAGCAGGGATATGCACTGACACGAAATCAGAATTTGCATACAGCTCCTTCACGGAAGCGACAGGTGTAGCGCCAGCCTCGGCAATCTTCTCTGCAGGAATGAATGGATCCACTGCAAGAACGCTCATACCGAGAGCCTCAGCTTTCTTGCCGACAAGTCTGCCGACATTGCCAAAGGCCTGAATACCAAGTCTCTTGCCGGAAATCTCGCATCCGGAAACAGGGGTAAACTGGTTACGGCACATGTAAATCATCATGGCAATCGCCAACTCTGCGACAGCGTTGGAATTCTGTCCAGGAGTATTCTCCACGACCACGCCACGCTCCTTGGAAACGACCAGGTCAATGTTGTCGAAACCTGCACCTGCACGAACGACAATCTTCAGTTTTCCTGCAGCCTCAAGGACAGCAGGAGTAACTTTGTCAGACCTGACAATCATAGCATCCACATCAGCGACAGCATTGATAAGATCCTGTGCCTCCGCATATTTCTCAAGAAGGACCACCTCATGTCCGGCGCCTTCAAGAATTTCTCTGATTCCCGCTACAGCTGCAGCTGCAAATGGTTTCTGAGTAGCCAACAATACTTTCATGACAAGTGGGTTTTATTTTTTCATTGATTCAAACTCTTTCATGCACTCTGTGAGAGCTGTAACATCCTCAACCGTACATGCATTGTAGATGGATGCGCGGAATCCGCCGACTGACCTGTGGCCCTTGAGACCGACCATGCCCTTGCCTTTGGCGAATGACATGAACTCGTCCTGAAGATTCTCGTAACCTGGAGCCATCACGAAGCAGACGTTCATGAGCGAACGGTCTTTCTCTGCTGCGGTTCCTACGAAGAGTGAGTTGCGGTCAATCTCACCATAGAGCAATTTGGCCTTCTCCATGTCATATTTATGAATAGCCTCGACGCCACCCATGCCCTTCAGCCATTTGAGGGTTTCGTTCATCACGAAGATGGAGAATACAGGAGGTGTGTTGAACATTGACTCCTTGTCGATATGAGTACGGTAGTCAAGCATTGTAGGAATATAGCGGCTGACCTTTCCGAGAGCGTCCTTGCGGATAATCGCGAACACGACGCCGGCAGGGCCTACGTTCTTCTGCGCGCCACCATAAATGAGGGCATATTTGCTGACGTCAACCGGACGGCTCATGATGTCTGAAGACATATCCGCGATAAGAGGAACAGGGGAAATGATATCTTCCTTGATTTCGGTACCGTAAATGGTATTGTTCGTCGTGATGTGGAAGTAGTCAAGATCTGTAGGAATCTCGTATCCCTCAGGGATATACGAGTAATTCTTGTCTGCAGAAGATGCGAGCGCATAAGCATTGCCAAGTCCCTGAGCCTGCTGGAGAGCCTTGTGAGCCCACACGCCGGTATCAAGATATGCAGCCTTGTTCTCCAGGAAGTTCATAGCGACATAAAGGAACTGAAGGCTGGCACCGCCGCCGAGGAAAATCACCTCATGGGTATCAGGGATGTGGAGCAATTCTTTCCAATTCGCGCGAACCTCATCCATGACCTCGCCCCATTCTTTCGACCTGTGCGATACGGAAAGCACTGATATTCCAGTGTTCTTGAAATTCTTGAGCGCCTCGATAGAATTGTCAATGGCCTGCTGAGGCAGAAGGCATGGCCCGGCATTAAAGACGTGAACGTTCGCCATAATTATAAAAATTAAATAAAAATCAAACAACGATTCGGATTTTGCTTTCCAAATCGTTGTAAAGATAATGATTATTTAGAAAAAACAAAAGATTTGATAAAAATTATCAACTTTCTATTCTTTCTATCTGTAACCGAGAAGATAAGAAATGACGGCCATGCGCACATACATGCCATTGCGTGCCTGCTCGAAATAATATGCGTAAGGCGTATCGTCCACATCCCGGGCGATTTCCGTAATACGTGGAAGCGGATGGAGAATCTTCATGTTAGGCTTCACATTGCCCAGCATTGACGCAGTCAGCTCATAGACATCCTTCACGCGGTCGTAATCCTCCTTGCTCGGGAAACGCTCCTGCTGGATTCGCGTCATATATAATATGTCACAATCGTCGAGATGTTTTTCGAGGGACTCGGTTTCCTCATACGGGATATGTTTCTCCTCCAGCTCCTTCAGATACTTGTGCGGCATCTTCAGCTCATCCGGTGCCGTGAAAATGTAGCTTGGGGAAAAATCAGACATCGCCTCGGAGAGCGAGTGCACGGTACGTCCGTATTTCAAGTCACCTACCATATTGATTGTCAAGCCGTCCAGCTTACCCTGAGTCTGCCGGATGGAATACATGTCCAGAAGTGTCTGGGTAGGATGCTGATTCGAACCGTCGCCGGCATTGACCACAGGGACAGGGGAAACGCCTGCAGCAATGGCAGCAGCTCCTTCCACAGGATGGCGCATCACGATCATATCCACGTAGTTGGAGACAATCTTGATGGTATCTTCAAGGGTTTCGCCCTTGGTAACGCTGGTGTTACGGGAATCCGGAAATCCGATGACACGGGCGCCAAGACGGTTCACAGCCGCCTCGAAAGAAAGCCTCGTCCTCGTGGACGGTTCGAAGAACAGGCAGGCAATGACTTTCCCTGCCAGGAAATTCTGTTCATGATTTTTCTCAAATTCCTTGGCCACATCCAGGATATGAAGGATCTCATCCTTCGAAAAATCCCTGATTGAAATCAGACTTTTAGGCATAATGCTCATTATTATTTAATTAAGTATCGTTGTTTCTTCATGTTTCCGAAGTCGCCGGCCCCTCCTCCACTGCAGTGCAATCATCAATGTTGCCGACACGCTCCAGGAAATCCGATTCCGAGGAAAGGCGCACTTTCACCGTCATCGAGCAATCGGTGCCGAAATCCTGCCCGCTCTGTTCCAATGACATGTCCTTCGCCATCTTCATGACGCTGTTCATCGCCAGATAGCCGAAGCGGAGACGATACCGTTTCATCGCTACCTTCGTGATTATCACCGCATTGGAAATGGCATCCGCAGTAGATGTCTTATATGCACGGATCAGGCCGGGAATACCCAACTTGATTCCGCCGAAATAGCGGATGACGACAACGAGTATATCACTGAGGCAATTGGAATCAATCTGTCCGAGAATCGGACGTCCCGCAGAAGAAGACGGCTCCCCGTCATCATTGGCCCTGAACACATCCCCGCGATAGCCGAGACGGTACGCATAACAATGATGCCTGGCGTCATGGTACTCCTTTTTCAAAGAACCGACAATCATCTTCACTTCCTCCTCCGACTCGACCGGATAGGCTTTCGCAATGAATCTGCTTCCATTGTCCTTGAAGAGTCCTTCCGATTCTCCGGAAATACTCCTGTAGGTATCAGGAATGATGATTTCGTTCTTTTCCATGGCCTCAAAATTAGCTAAAAACACGTTATTATGCAACGGAACGGAAATATTTTGTTAACTTTGGCGCTTGTAAGGAAAGCTACATTCAATATGATTCTTAAATATCGTGTATCCCTGCCGGGAATAAAGGGCTTCGCCCGCGTTTATGAGCTAAAGTCGACCACGACTTTGTATGAATTCCACAAGAGAATGAGAGATGACATGGACTTCTCCCACGATCAGCTGATTCAGTTCAAGGGTCTGGACAAATCCGGATCGCTCGTGGCCAGATATGGCATGTTCGACCTCGGAGCAGGAGCCGTGGATGATGTCACCCTGGCTGACACCATAAAGAAAGGCATTGCCGAATTTACTTATTTCTACGATGTCACAGACAGGAAAAGTGTCATTGTAACCTACGAAGGCGAAGTAGAGGAAGAGCCCGGAAAGACTTATCCTGCCCTCGTGGAGTCGAAGGGGCCTAACCCTGTCGAATTCGAGAACGGTTATGTCGCATATGAGGATTTGCCGGATGAGCAGAAACATCTGCCGGGCGAGTCATCATGGGGCAAGGGCGACGATGCGGCTGATGACGCTGACGACCTGACCGATGACATTGCGGATGTGGACGAAGATGATGAGGAGGATGAGGAGGACGACCTCAAATCATCAATAGAGGAAGACAGCGACATCATTTTCGACGGTTCAGAAGACCTGATGCTGTAATTCTACCGGAAACGAATTCGGCAAGATGGCTAGAAGACTCGTCGTAATTACCGGACCTACAGCTGCCGGGAAGACCGATTACAGCATAGAAGCGGCATTGTCATGCGGCTCTCCGATAATTTCGTGCGATTCCAGACAGATTTACAAGGAAATGACCATAGGGACTGCTGTCCCGGATGCTTCACAGCTGAATGCCGTGAAGCATTATTTTATCCGGACCATCCCTGTCACGGAACCTTATTCTTCCGGACAATACGAAATCGACGCCCTCGACCTGATAGAGCGGCTGTTCAACGAAGGCCATGAGACATTGATAATGACCGGAGGCTCAGGGTTTTACATCGACGCAGTCTGCAACGGGCTGGACAATCTTCCTGTAGCACCGCCCGAAATGCGCGAGAATCTGACGCGCAGAATCCGCGAGGAGGGGGTCAATGTTCTCGCACAGGAATTGAAGGAATTGGACCCGAAAGCATGGGCCAGCATTGACATAAACAATGGCCAGCGGGTGGTGCGGGCATTGGAAACGGTCCTGGTTTCCGGCCGTTCTTTCACGGAGTTCAAGATGACGCAGCCCAAGAAACGGGATTTCGAGATAGAGAAAATCTGCATCACACGTCCACGCGAAGTCCTGTATGACAGAATCAACAGGAGAGTGCTGAAAATGATAGATGCCGGGCTGGTGGAAGAAGCTCGCAACTTGCTGCCATATAGGGATTTGCCGGCATTACAGACCGTAGGATACAAAGAGATTTTCAGTTACCTGGACGGGGAAATTCCTCTTGATGAAGCGATACGGCTGATCCAGAGAAACACCAGACATTACGCCAAGAAACAGCTTACATGGTGGAAAAGATATCCAGATGTAAAGTGGATGGAATTATAACAAGAAAACACTATGCCAACTACAACTTTCACAAGAATAACCACAGTAATCACGGTTTGCGCAACTCTTTCAGCAGCAACGGTTTCATGTATTTTCCAAAGGGCAAATGCAGAAGAGGTTTCCGCAGGACAATTCACTGCCGGTGCCAATGACAGGATGTATTATGAGTTCCCGGCAGCAATCTGGGAAGAGACCTTGCCGCTCGGAAACGGACGTCTGGGCATGATGCCTGACGGCGGAGTGCAGACCGACCATATAGTGCTGAACGAGATTTCCATGTGGAGCGGCAACGAGGCCGACTACAGGAATCCCGATGCGGCCAAAAGCCTCCCGGAAATCCGCAGACTGCTTTCCGAAGGGAAGAACGCAGAAGCTCAAGAGGTTATGTATGAACACTTTGCAACCAAGAAAGAGACAGCCGACGCAAGATATGGCTGCTATGAGACATTGGCAAACCTCGACCTGAAATTCAGCTATGGTTCCGGTGCGGCACAAGGAGGAATCCCGGCAGCAACGGACTACACCCGTGACCTGTCGCTCGCAGACGCCGTCGCCCGCACCGGATTCACCTGCGGCAACACACGATATACCCGCGAATATTTCACGTCCAGGGACAATGACGTATTCATCATCCGCCTGACAGCTTCCTGCAATGACAAACTGAATTTCACCGCGTCACTCGGAAGAGAAGCCAACGCATCAACAAGGGCGGCAGGCAATTCTTCGATATTGGAAGGAGCTCTGCGCAATGGCAACGGGCCGGACAGCGGCGTCAAGTTCATGGTAGCCATGAAGGCAATCAACTGCGACGGTAGGCAACACATTTCACCGGACGGCACGCTCCACATAGAAGGAGCCGGGACCGCGACACTCGTTCTTTCAGCCGCCACATCCTTCCACGCCGAGGGCACCGACTTTCCGGGCGACAAATACAAGGAAGCCTGCAATGCCAGACTGAAAAGCGCCGTCAAACTGCTGGACAAAAAGAAGCCGTCACAGCAGGAACAGGCTTACAAATCAATGCTGGACAGCCACATACGTTCACATAGAAACCTATACGAAAGAGTACGCATCCAGCTCCCGGCAGTTCCTGAAGACAATCTGCCGACAGATATCCGCCTGAGGAAAGCCGCCGAATCGGAAACGGCACAGGCTTCCCTTGCCGAACTTTATTACAATTTCGGCAGATATCTGCTTATCAGCAGCACACGACGGGGCTCATTGCCGCCGAACCTCCAGGGCCTGTGGGCAGATGAAGTCCAGACTCCTTGGAACGGCGACTATCATACCAACATCAATCTCCAGATGAACTATTGGCCTATGGAGCAGGCAGGGCTTCAGGAACTCATGCAGCCTCTGGAAACGTTCATTGACAGACTCATACCATCGGGCAGGGAATCCGCAAAATGCTTCTATGGCGAAAGCGCCCGCGGATGGGTACTCCACATGATGACCAATGTATGGAATTTCACCGCACCGGGCGAACATCCGTCCTGGGGAGCGACCAATACCGGAGGAGCATGGCTCTGCGCACATCTGTGGGACCATTATCTCTATACCGGAGACAATGATTTCCTCCGCAGAATCTACCCCGTCATGAAGGGAGCGGCGGATTTCTTCCTCTCCACGATGGTAGTGGAGCCGAAGCACGGCTGGCTCGTGACATCACCAAGTTCATCGCCGGAAAACGAATTCCTCTGCAACGGCAAACCTGTAAGCATCTGCATGGGGCCGACAATGGACGTGCAGATTCTCACGGAGCTTTTCAGGAACACTTCCAAGGCTGCCGCTCTTTTGGGAACGGACAAAGCATTCGCAGACAGCCTCGACGAGGCCGTGTCACATTTCCCGCCGATGCAGATAGGCAGCGACGGCCGACTGATGGAATGGCTGGAAGAATATCCCGAGACAGAGCCGCATCACAGGCATGTTTCACACCTCTACGGTCTGCACCCAAGCAATCTCATATCTCCGCACAAGACACCTGAACTTGCGGAAGCATGCCGCAAGTCGCTCATGGCCAGAGGAGACGAGGGCACAGGATGGAGCCGCGCATGGAAAATCTGTTTCTGGGCAAGACTCTGTGACGGTGACCATGCCTGGAAACTGTTCCACAATCTCCTGTCACCTGCTGTCAGCTATGACCGGCTGGACAGCCTTCACAAGACAGGAGCCGCACTGGACGAGTCTCTGCCTCAACATAGCGGCACATTCCCGAACCTTTTCTGTTCACATGACCCGTTCCAGATAGACGGCAACTTCGGCGGCGCATCCGGCATAGCGGAAATGTTGCTGCAGAGCCACGAAGGCTATGTCAATTTCATTCCGGCACTTCCTTCAGGATGGCATTCCGGAAGCGTCCGCGGAATGCGTGTCAGAGGTTTCGCCACGGTGGATTTCAGTTGGGAGAACCATACCCTGCAGCAGGCCGTTGTCCATGCAGACAGAGGTCATGGCGATATCCGCCTGACAGTCAAGACACCTGACGGTCTCATCGCCCGTGACATCTACGGAAACGAGTTCCCGTCAGACATCAACGGCTTCATCTACCCTACCCTGTCACCAGGCTCCTCCTTGGAAATAAGATTCACGTCGATATAAGTCGATATAATCTTACCTCTCAAGGAACGAGAAGGTCAGGTCCACGTCGCCGAAGCGGCTGGTTATACCGTCATACTTTTCAAGGTAGCGGGCTGAAAGCTCGCCGCGCCAGACGATGTCATCCCTGGAATTGAACGGCAGGGACACATCGAAACCATAGCTCTTCGACTTCACTTTCACCACGGCTGAACACTTCCATTCTGTCCTGGTGCCACCGTCATCTTCGGTCAGGAGAAACGCGATATTGTCCAGCTGGTCAGTCCATTGCGAGACAAGCATAATGTTCATCGGAATCCGCTGCCCTACCTGGTTCCTCTTCACCACCAGCATGAAATCCGTAATCTGAGGATTGTACAGCTTCAATTCCGCTTCAGTGCTGGCCGTGAAATTCTCCACGCTCCCCACCTTGAAGAAGAATTCCGAGGCACCGGCGAACCAGCAGTCGTAATTCCTGTGCATCAGGAAATCTTTCAACACCAACGAACGCACTGTACCTGAGGAACTTGCCTGCTCTGCCGCTACACCCGACGGCCTGATGACAATCGAACCTCCGCCTGTCCCCCACTCGGGGTCACGTTTCTTTATCATTTCCAAGGACTCGTATTGGCAATCATCGTTTCTGTTGACGACCCAGACAGGATGCTCCGCAGCCATTTGTTCATCGACAATGACTTCTTCCACATACTTGCTTCCATCGGATTTCTCACGCATGCGATAACCGACATTGACCTCCGCCCCATTTCCCGGGTCAAATGTGATTATAGGCCACTCCCTGCCGTTCCATTTCTCAGAATAAGGCCAATATATCTGAATGTCAGACTTTTCCAGAGCATCCAGATATTCCTCCGGAGTCATTGCGCCGCGTTCGGAATCCACTGCCGCCTTCGTCATTGCGGCAAAATGTTCAGCAATGAGCTCTTTCAAAGGGCGCGCATACGACTTGGTGCGTACGGCACGGCTCTTCGGATCCATACCGACTCCTGCACCGGGTGATTCAAAAAGGTCCTTCATCAGATACTCCTCGTCGTAACCGTTCCCGGAAGATGAAGAAACGGCATCATGAACTTCCTGCATGTGACCGACTTCAATCGGCAGCACGGAAAACAATTTCGCCACAGTGTCCAGCGGAATATACGCCGTATCGGGATAATATTTCTCGCCGGAATGGTCCACTCTCTCACACGAGACTGCCAGCATCAAAGCCGCAGCCAGAACAAAAAGTAATTTTCTCATAAGCATTGTCTTTTACAATGCAAAGTGACGAAAAACTATCCGTTTTCAGAAAATGAACACGGATAAAGTTAAAAATCGGCCTTACAGCAACCTGCAAAGCCGATTTATGTTAACATAATAATTTTAGATTCTAAAGTTATTTGTGATATACGATATACCTGTTCTTGTCGGAGAGGTCACGGACAATCTCGGTATGTGCATATCCTGCAGCCCTGAAGACCGTTTCAGTCTGCCTGGCAAGCGTCTCATTCACTTCTGAAAGGCCGACGCCGTCGGGAGACATGAACCGCTGGCTCCATCTGGCTATCGCACGATAAAAAAGCAGCGGGTCGTCATCAGGCACGAACAATGCCGATTCAGGCTCATATTCAAGCACATTGCGACGCATGTCCTCCTTTTCGGACTCCATGATATATGGCGGATTGCTCAGGACCATATCGAAAGGGCCGAGTTCAATCTCCTGCTCGGAATCCAGGACATCAGCCTTTATGAATTCCGGCCTGAATGTCTCCTTGGATTTCAGCTCCGCCGCAAAGTCTTGTCCGGCAGCCACTTCCAATGCCGCATCAGAAATATCCACTGCGGTCACCCGGCTTCCGGGAATAGACAATGCCATGGTCCACGCGATGCATCCTGACCCCGTGCACAAGTCGAGGATACGCACCGGTTCGGCATTTTTCCCATACGGCGAGCGCATGCGGTACACCCTCATCCCCAGTTTGATGGCATCACGACATAGGAGTTCCGTCTCCGGCCTCGGAATCAGCACAGCGGGACTAACTTTGAAAGTCCGTCCATAAAACTCTGTGTGGCCAAGCACATACTGCACAGGCTCCATCTTCTTCAGGCGCTCCATAGCAGCCTCAAGATCAGGCAGTTTCTTATCGTCTATCTTGAATTCAGGTTCAACGATATGGGTATAGTTCTCCGTTCCCAACACCTCTTCGCAAAGCATCAGGACAATGGAACGGGCCTCCTTCTGAGGGTACAACGATTCCAAAGCCTTGGTGCCGGCTTTCACAAATTCAGCAAGAAGCATTTTCCCTCCTATGAATTTTCAATGACAGTCGTCAGGAATGCCGTCATATCCATCCCGGCAGCCCTGACCATCTTAGGAACAAGCGAAGCGCTCGTCATTCCCGGAATAGTGTTCACCTCCAGGAAATAAAGTCCGTCTTCAGCGGAAATATAGTCCATACGGACAATGCCGTTGCATCCGAGATGTGCATATATCTTCTCCGTAACCTTCTGGATTTCAGAGGACAACCCTTCAGATATCTGCGCCGGGCAGACCTCCTGGCTATGGCCGTTGTACTTGGCATCATAGTCGAAATACTCATTTTCCGTGATGATCTCGATCACAGGAAGAGCCTTGACCTCACCTCCGTCCAGATAGGCCGCACAGGTAAACTCACGGCCCTTGATAGACTTCTCGACCACGACTGCAGGTCCCTCGGAGAAGGCATAATTGACAGCAGGCACCAGCCCTTCGGCCTCTTTCACTTTCGTGATACCGAAACTGGAACCTCCGTCAGTAGGTTTCACGAAGAGCGGCAGTCCGAGACGTTCTACGGCCTTGGCAGCGAAAGCATTGACATCCATTCCTTTACGGACGAACGCATCCGGCGCAAGCTTCACGTAATCAATATCGCGGAGATAGCTCTTGCAAGAATATTTGTCGAACGCCACCGTAGATACGAAAGCGCTGCACCCGCTGTGAGGAATGCCGAGCATCTCGAAATAACCCTGAAGAAGGCCATTCTCGCCAGGCGTGCCGTGCTGCATTATATAAACGTAGTCGAACTTCACTTTCTCCCCATAAACAGTAACGGAGAAATCATTCTTGTCAATCTCCGGCCTTGCCTCTTCCGGGAATGGAACTCTCATGGAGTTTTTCTTGCGATATGCTACCAGAGACCATTTGCCGAATCTCGCAAAAATCTCATACACATCATATTGAGTATCATCAATCCTTGATGCAGTATACTCACCGCTGCGGCAAGCCACCTCCCACTCGGAAGAGTCGCTGCCATAAATCACTGCGATAGTGTTATATTTTCCCATATACTATATGTTAGTCAAAATAATAATCTGCCTCGCTGCTGGTTTTGCGGTCCGCATCTTCGTCACCGCCGCTGCAGCTAAGGTCAATGTTCATGCCGGCAGGTGCCACGAAACGGTCAGCCTCGGAAATGCCGAGAGAGCCGTCCTTCAGCACTTTCTTCATGAAAATGCCCCATATCGGAAGCGCCATATTGGAACCGCTTCCCAACGCAAGTGCCTGGAAATGGACCTGTCTGTCTTCCGCACCTACCCAGATTCCGGCAGTAATGGAAGGTGTATATCCGATGAACCAACCATCCGCATTGTCATTGGTCGTTCCCGTCTTTCCTGCGATTTCGCCTTTCAGCTGATATACCGACCTCAGACGTGCACCCGTACCATTGTTGATCACACCCTGCATCAGGTTTTCCATAAGATATGCGGTCAGCTCGCTGATCGCCTCACGCTTGCGGTTAGTGAACTCGCCAAGCACATTGCCCTGATTGTCCTCTATCCTGGTAACGAATTGAGGCGAGATGTAAACTCCGCGTGACGGGAAGGTATTGTAAGCAGCAACCATCTCATACAGAGACAAATCCGCAGGTCCGACGCAGAGTGAAGGCACCGCGTCGATATGGCTCTGGATACCCATTGTCCTCATCATGTCGGCCATAGGCTCCGGTCCGAGCTGCTTCATCAGGTATGCGGAAATATTGTTCGAACTATGGGTAAGTCCCCATTTCAACGTCACTGTCTTTCCGATCCAGATATCCTTGTCGGTACTTCTTGGCGTCCACTCATTGTCCCCGACGATGAAAGTCTGAGGCACATTGACAACCTTCGTGCAAGGGCTCATGCCGGACTGCATTGCCAATGTATAGAGGAACGGCTTGACGGTGGAACCGATCTGGCGCTTGCCCTGACGGACATTGTCATACTTGAAATAGCGGTAGTTCGGGCCGCCGACATAGGCCTTGACGTGTCCGGTTACCGGCTCAATAGCCACAAAACCAGCTCTAAGTATTGATTTGTAATATCTTATAGAATCGTCAGGAGTCATTGTCGTATCGATGTAGCCCTTCTTGTTCCACGAGAATAGACGCATCTGCGCAGGCACGGAGAAACTCTTGAGGATCTCTGACTCGGAAGCACCTTCCTTCTTCATGATACGGTAACGGTCGCTCCATCTCCTCGCCTGCTTCATGACATAATCACGTGTGGATTTGTCCACATCATTGGAGAACGGCTTGTTCTTCTTCGAACGCAAATCCCTCTCGAAACTCTTCTGCAAGTTCTTGCCAAGATGCTCGGCCACAGCCTCTTCCGCATATCTCTGCATCTTGGAATTGATAGTGGTATAGATTCGGAGGCCGTCCTTATCCAGATTATAAGGTGTCCCGTCCGGCTTGGTATTCTTGTTCAGCCAACCATAGAGAGGATCGTCCTCCCAGGACAATGAATCTGCGACATAGTCCTCACGATAGGTATATTTCGAACGGACAGGCTTGCCAGCATTCATCACGCGACGGAGCATGTCCCTGAAGTACGGAGCCAGACCGGCATTGTGGTCCTGGACCTGATATGACAATGATATCGGCACCTGCTGGATGGAGTCGCGCTGCTCTTCCGTAAGATAGCCTGCCTTTTCCATCTGGCTGATGACGAAGTTCCTGCGGTACAGGGCCTTGTCCGGATTAAGAGCCGGGTTGTATCTCGTCGGCTTGTTCACCATGCCCACCAGCGTGGCGCTTTCCTCAACGGTCAGGTCAGCCGGTTCCTTGGCGAAGAATGTCTGCGACGCCGCCCTCACTCCATACGCACTGCTGCCGAAGAAGACAGCATTCAGGTACATGTCCAGAATTTCGTCCTTCGTATAGTCGCGCTCCAGCTTGACCGCCGTTATCCACTCCTTCAATTTGATCCAGACCATCTTCACCTTGGAGAATCCCGGGATGCGGCTGGAGACATCGGCACGCGGGTACAATGTCTTCGCAAGCTGCTGGGTGATGGTACTTCCGCCGCCCTGTCCGGAATCGCCCATCAGCAATGTCTTCACGAGCACGCGCCCGAGGCTCTGAAAGTCAATGCCGGAGTGCTTGTAAAAGCGGATGTCCTCTGTCGCCACTGCCGCCTGCACCAGATAAGGGGACAATTCTTCGTAGGAAACATACGACCTGTTTTCAATGTGGAAGGTCGTGAGAACCTGACCGTCATCGGCAATGACTTCGGTCGCAAGCTTGCTGTCAGGGTTCTCCAGCTCCTCGAATGAAGGTATGTCGGCAAATGCCCAAACCAGCAAAAGCATGATAAGGACCATCAGCACAGGCACGGAAACGATTATCCAGAACCATTTCACGCATTTTTTTCTCGTATCGTCTGTCATATCTGTATTCTTCGAAAGAGCAAAAATACATAGAAAATTTGGAAAATATCCTTATTTGTTCCTTACTTTGCAGTCCGTTTACTGAAATAGAGGTAAAAACATCATTAAAAATTGGAGCTAGAGTTGGCGATGGAAAAGAATCTTGTAATTGTCGAGTCTCCTGCGAAAGCCGGGACAATACAGAAATTCCTGGGGGAAGGATATGTCGTAAAACCAAGTTTCGGTCATATCAGAGACTTGCAGGACAAGAAATTGAGCGTGGATGTAGATCATAACTTCACACCTGAATATGTCATTCCTGCGGACAAGAAGAAAGTCGTGTCTGAGCTCAAGAAGCTGGCTGCCGGCGCCGAGACCGTATGGCTGGCATCCGATGAGGACCGGGAGGGAGAAGCGATATCATGGCATCTCTATGAAACTCTCGGCCTGAAGAAAGAAAGCACCAGAAGAATCGTATTCCACGAAATCACCAAGAATGCGATTCTGAATGCAATAGAAAATCCTAGGGACATTGACATGAACCTCGTGGATGCGCAGCAGGCAAGGCGCGTGCTCGACCGTCTCGTAGGCTTCGAGCTTTCGCCGATTCTCTGGAGAAAAATTCAGCCGAAGCTCTCTGCCGGACGCGTACAGAGCGTCGCATTGAGACTCGTCGTCGACCGCGAAAGGGAAATTCTCGGGTTCAAGCGCGAGCCTTACTACCGCACGACCGCCGTCTTCCATCCGGAAAGCACCGCCGCAGGAGTGAAGGTCAATGCCGTGCTCGATACCAGGTTCAATGGCATTGACGAGGCCCGTAAGTTCTTGGAGGACAGCGCGGATGCCGTATTCCACATAAGCAGCATAGAAAAGAGGGAGGGCACCAGGACACCTGCAGCGCCTTTCACCACATCGACATTGCAGCAGGAAGCGTCCAGAAAACTCCGTTTCTCCGTGAGCCAGACAATGCGTATTGCACAGGGTCTTTACGAGCGAGGTCTCATCACGTACATGAGAACTGACTCGACTAACCTTTCGGGGCTGGCATTGAATACCTCCAAGAAGTTCATTGAGGAGAATTACGGCGAGAACTATTCGAAGACCCGTCAGTACAAGACCCACTCGAAGGGCGCACAGGAGGCGCACGAAGCCATCCGTCCTACATATATCGACAATGTGGAAATCGACGGAACACCACAGGAGCAGAGACTTTACAGCCTCATCTGGAAACGCACCATCGCTTCCCAGATGGCTGATGCACGCATATTGAAGACTGACATCAAGATAGCTTCCGACAAGAGGAACGAGAAATTCGCCGTCCAGGCAAACCAGGTGAAATTCGACGGTTTCCTGAAAGTATATCTGGAAGGCACTGATGACCAGCAAGATGAGGAGGAAGTAATCCTGCCGGAACTCCATGAGGGAGATGTGATGAAACCGATAAGTTTCGCATCAGACTGCAAGTTCACGACTCCTCCGGCAAGATATTCCGAGGCGACTCTGGTCAAGAAACTTGAGGAGCTCGGCATCGGACGTCCTGCCACATACGCACAGACCATCACGACATTGACCACCGGACGCGGTTATATCATCAAGGGCGACAAGGAAGGCGAAGGCATTCCTGTCACATGCCTGGCAATGAAGAACGGGAAAATCACCGAGGCTGTCAAGACCGAGACTGTCGGCGCCGAAAAGAGCAAGCTTCTCCCGCAGGAAATCGGCATGATCGTAACGGATTATCTGGTAAAGAATTTCCACACGATCCTGGGATATGATTTCACCGCCAATGTCGAGAAGGATTTCGACCAGATCGCTGACGGCAAACTGGTATGGAACAATGTGATAGGACAGTTCTACACGCCGTTCCACAAGAAGGTGGAAGAGGTGCTCAGTGACAAGGAATACAGCCATGTCAGCAGAGATCTGGGCAATGACCCGACTGACGGCGAGCCGATTGTGGCCAAGTTCGGACAATACGGCCCGTATATCCAGAAGGGAGAAGGCGACAAGCGCCAGTATGCTCATCTGGCACCGGGACAGCTCATCGAGAGCATTACCCTGGAAGACGCCATAAAGCTGTTCCTCCTGCCTAAGACCGTGGGACAATATAATGGTATAGACATCGTTGCGACCAAAGGCAGATTCGGACCATACCTGAAATACGGCGACAAGAACGTATCGCTGCCACGCGGCAAGGACCCGCTCACGGTGACATTGGACGAGTGCATCGCAGTAATCGAGGCCAATGCCGAGAAGGCGAATGCCAACACCGTGCTCGCAGATTATACGGAAAGCGGCATTCAGGTAATCGACGGAAGGTATGGCCCTTACCTGAAGCAGGACGGCAAGAACTACAAGATTCCCAAGGGAACCGATGTCGCAGCCCTTACAGAAGAAAAGTGCAAGGAGATAATCGAGGCTTCCGAGCCGACGAAACGCACGGCCCGAAGAAAATTCACTAAAAAATAAAACCTGAAAAAGCACTGTTTTTTCTGACTGTTTGGTCAAAAACGGTGCTTTTATCTTATAGTATCGTACTTTTTAATGCAAATAATTATAGATTATTAAAAAATATTCTGTAAATTTGCATCGTTTAAGTAATGAATCGTAAGATATGGTTAAGTATCACATCGACCAGACGGACCAGAAAATCCTGTCTTTCCTGGTCAAGAATGCAAGAATGCCGTTCCTGGAAATCGCACGCGAATGCGGCGTGTCAGGAGCTGCCATACATCAGAGAGTCAAGCGTTTGGAAGCCAACGGCGTCATCACCGGTTCCAGACTTCTCGTAAAACCGCAGGCCATCGGGCTCAACATTTGCGCCTTCATAAGCATCTCCCTGTCGGAGGCTGACAAGTACAATGTCGTCATCGCGCACCTGAAGAAGATTCCGGAGGTCGTGGAGTGTCATTTCGTGACAGGCAAGTACGCCCTTCTTGTGAAGATTTATTGCTTTGACAATGACCACCTTATGGAGATTCTTCTGAACACCATACAGAAGATTCCTTACATCCTTTCCACAGAGACAATGATCGCTCTCGACGAGGCCATCGACAGACAGGTCTGGGTCAAGGATTACAGAAACACAAGCTACAGCGGTTCGAACAAAAACGATGATTCGGACGAATAGGCTCTAGCCTTTTGAAATCGAAATTATAGCTTCCGCGAGAACCATATCTTCAGGGGAAGTTATCTTGATATTGAGCCGCTCGCCTTTTACGAAGGTGAGCGGTATTCCGTATTTGTCGGCTACGGAAGCGTCATCCGTGAATAATCTGTCGTAAGCTTGTGAATATGAATCCTTTATATCGCCGGAGCGGAAAATCTGGGGCGTCTGCGCTCCATATACCTCCGAGCGATCGACACTGCGCCCCGGAGCAGAACGGAGAAATTCATTGTCCCGGTCATCCTTGACGGTTTCGAGGATTTTCAGCGTGTCCACCATGGGAATCACAGGAATGAGCGCCCAGCATCTGTCATCATTTTCAATGCGGGAAAACATTGACCTGATCATGTCTTCCGACAGGAGCGGACGGACTCCGTCGTGGATGGCGACAATGGCGTCCGAAGGGACCCGCGCGAGGGCTGCTTTTACGGAGTGGAAACGGGTGATTCCGCCGCGGACGAGAATCTGGGCGCAGTTGAAATTGCGGCTGATGCAGTAGTCGCGCCACCACGTATCATATTGACCGTCAGAGGGAAGGACCGTGATGACGTTTATATCCGGGACGGCTGCCAGAAATTTCAGGATAGTCTGATGAAGAATCGCCTTCCCGTCCAGCTGCATGAACTGTTTCGGGAGATTGCCGCCCATCCTGGTCCCGTGGCCCGCAGCCATGACTATCAGATATTTTTTTCCACTCATAATTGGCTAGATATTTTAAGCAAATTTAAGTTATTTTTCGTATATTTACGGAAATTATGAAATTAACAGGAAATTCCTATTTGAAGATATGAGTTTTTCTTTCTTGAACCAAGAATTGGCAATGGACCTTGGTACCGCCAACACGGTCATTTTTCAGAATGACAAGATTGTTTTGGACGAGCCAAGTATTGTCGCAATAGATAGTGCAACAGGCAAATGCATTGCACTCGGACATAAGGCGAAACTTATGCACGAGCGCGAGCAGCCGGGCATCAAGACAATCCGTCCGCTCAGGGACGGCGTCATCGCGGACTTCAACGCGGCCGAGATGATGATACGCGGTTTCATCAAACAGGTGAACAGCCAGAGAAGGACATTGTTCTCACCTAACCTCCGGTTGGTGGTCGGTATCCCGTCAGGAAGTACCGAGGTGGAAATCAGGGCCGTCAGGGACTCAGCCGAACATGCGGGAGGACGTGACGTATATCTGATTTCAGAGCCTATGGCAGCAGCACTCGGTATCGGACTGGAAGTGGAGGCGCCAAAGGGAAGCATGGTTGTCGACATAGGTGGCGGTACTACTGAAATCGCTGTGATTTCACTCGGAGGTATCGTGATCCAGTCAAGCGAACGTGTTGCAGGAGACGTATTTACGAGCGATATCCAGTCATATTTGAGGCAACAGCACAATATCCGTATCGGAGAGACGACTGCCGAGAAGATAAAGATAGCTGTGGGCGCAGTTCTGCCGACATTGCAGGAAGAACCTGACCCGTACCCTGTGAAAGGACCGAACCTCATGACCGCACATCCGGTAGAGGCGACGATTTCATATCAGGAAATGGCGCATTGCCTGGACAAATCCATCACCAGGATAGAGTCATCGATCCTGCATGTATTGGAGCAGACTCCTCCTGAGCTTTACTCAGACATCGTGGAGAACGGTATCTTCCTTTCAGGAGGCGGCGCATTGCTCAGAGGTCTGGACACCCGTCTCTCGGAGAAGGTGAACATTCCTTTCCACGTGGCAGAAGATCCGCTTCACGCCGTGGCAAGAGGAACATGCATCGCATTGAAGCATGTAGGCAACTGCTCTTTCCTGAAGAGGTAGGCAGATGCCCAAGCAGCGCACCATAACAGGAACAATCATTAACACGGCAGTCTTCATAGCTCTGGAGATTGCCGCGCTTAATATGTTGAGCCACAGCAGTTCCGTGCAGAATTTCTTCATCACGAAGGCATTGCACGTAGTGAGCGGAAGGGTCTGGGGCGTGACGGAATCAATTTCCGGATATTTCTCATTGAACAAGGAGAACCGCAAGCTGGCGGACAATGTTTTCGAGCTGAGCAAGGAGGTTTCGAGACTGCACAGCATGCTGGAGCAGATCCATCTGGATTCGCTGGAACAGGTGAACATGGCACGGGCCGGGGAAAAATTCAGCTACATCCCGGCTTCGATCATAAAGAGCAGCACCAACAAGCAGCACAACTACCTGATAATCGGGAAAGGTTACGAAGACGGCATACGTGAGCAATCCGGAGTCATAACGCCGCAAGGGGTGGTCGGAATCATCGATGCCATAAGCAAGCATTACTCATACGTCATCTCATTTCTGAATTCGGAAATCAGCATCAGTGCCAGAATCGGGAAAAGCGGCGCGGCCGGCCCGATGGTATGGGACGGGGAGCATAAGGACGGGGCCATTCTCAAGGAGATACCGCTCCAGTACAAATTCGAGGAGGGCGACACGGTCTATACCAGCGGCTACTCCTCCATATTTCCGTCCGACATCCCGCTGGGCACGACAGGCGGTGTCAAAATCGTGAACGGCGCCACTTATGAAGTGAAGGTCAAGCTGTTCCAGGATTTTTCAGCATTGAGATACGTATCGGTGGTAAGCAATAACGACTCGCAGGAAATAGCGGAACTGGAGAAACAGGAAACACCTAAGAAAGGAAAGAAATGAAGCAGAACTACATCATGATGTTCCTACTCATCGTCGGAGTACAGCTGCTGATATGCAATTATTTACATATCAGCACGTTTCTCACGCTCAGCATTCTGCCTTGCGCCATCCTTCTCATGCCCACCAGGTACAGTCCTGTCGTGGCGATGATTCTTGCCTTCGCTTCAGGTCTGGCAGTAGACACATTGGCCGAAGGGGTCACGGGCCTCAACGCTCTTGCACTCGTACCGGTGGCCGGAGCCCGCAGGTGGATCTGCGGTTTCATCTTCGGAAAAGAATTGACCTCGACCGGAGAAGACGTTTCAATGATGAAGTACGGAATGGGTAAAATGGCATTGGCAATATTCATTGCCCAGTTCATTTTTCTCGCTATATACATCTGGGCCGATGGTGCGGAAGCCAGGCCGTTCATGTTCAATGCATTGAGATTCAGCGTCTCGCTCGTGGCGGGAACATTGATTTCCCTGATTATCGCGAACTTGCTGGATCCTAACGAGAGGAAATAGCGATGAATGCGTCCAGGGTCAGCAAACTCCGTATCGGACTGTTGATATTCGCAGGCATATTGCTCGCGAAGCTTTTCTATATCCAGATCATCGACGACAGATATAAGATCAATGCTTCCAACAATTCGATGGTCTACGACATCATCTACCCGACCCGAGGCATCATCTATGACCGCAACGGAAAAATCATCGTCGGAAACAAGGTCGCATATGATATCCTGGTGACTCCCAAGGAAGTAGAGCCGTTCGACACGGTACTTCTGGCTGACGTCCTGAAGATTTCGCCGGACTTCATCCGCAACAAGATGTCGGAGTACCGGAAGAACAGACGGAGAATCGGCTTCCAGTCAATGGTCATGCTGAAGCAGATTCCGTCGGACACCTACATGAGGTTCGCCGAGGTCCAATACAAGTTCAAGGGATTCAAGGGTCAGATACGAAGCATCCGAGATTATCCGGTCAATGCCGGAGGAAACCTTCTGGGATATGTCTCTGAAGTGGACCAGTCATACATAAAGAAGCATCCGGGAGAATACCGGCCAGGAGATTATGCGGGCAAGACGGGCATAGAGGCGGCACGCGAGAAGGAACTGCGCGGTGAAAAGGGTTATCAGATCTACCTGAGGAACTCCCACAACCAGATACAATCCAGATACAGGGACGGCGAAATGGACAAGGAAGCCATCCCGGGAAAAGATGTGGTGACCACCATTGACGCTGATTTACAGCAATATGGACAGGAGCTGATGAAAAACAAGGTGGGCAGTCTGGTGGCGATAGAGCCGTCGACCGGAGAGATTCTGACAATGGTTTCAAGCCCCGGTATCGATGTGGAGATACTGGCAGATATCGGCAAGCATTACAGCGAAATCGTGAGCGACCCGCACAAGCCTATGTTCAACAGGGCGGTGCAGGCGCCGTACCCTCCGGGTTCGGTTTTCAAACTTGTGAACGGTCTCATCGGCATGCAAGAGGGAGTGCTGAAGCCGGAATACACCTATCCTTGCTACAAGGGTTATCCATACGGAAAGCACAAGCTGGGATGCCACGCGCACAGGTCGCCGATAAATCTGGAGGAGGCCATCATGATGTCCTGCAACGCATATTTCTGCTATGTGATGAAGAATGTCCTCGAGAACAAGAAATACAAGGGCCCCGGCGAGGCATTGGACAAATGGCATGACTATGTGCAGAGTTTCGGACTGGGCCGGAAACTGGGGAGCGACTTCCCTGCCGAGCTTGGCGGAACTATCCCTACCTCAGCATATTACAACAGGATTTACGGAAGGAACGGCTGGAAGTTCACGACCGTGATTTCATTGTCCATCGGACAGGGAGAAATCGGCGTGACGCCGCTTCAGATTGCGAACATGTGTGCCATCGTGGCGAACCGCGGCTACTATTATATCCCTCATATCATCAAGGATTCCGATTCGCTGAAAATCGAGCAGAAGTACAAGGAGCGCCAATACACCATGGTGGACACATTGCAGTTCCGCAAGGTGATACAAGGAATGTGGCGTGCCGTGAACAGCGGTTTCGGTTCAGGAGGTACGGCGAGCATTGCAGCCGTGGAGGGACTGGACATCTGCGGAAAGACAGGTACGGCACAGAACCCGCGCGGAGCGGACAATTCCGTGTTCATCTGTTTCGCGCCCAAGGACAATCCGAAGATTGCGGTGGCGGCATATATTGAAAATGGCGGTTTCGGTGCCACATGGGCATGCCCTATAGCCTCGCTTCTGGTAGAGCGATACCTTCGGGGAGAAATAGATCCGAAACGCAAGCCATTGGAAGACAGGGTGCTGCAAGGCGACCTCATGTCGAGGGTAAAGAAGTATTGACCTTCGTAGAAAACATTGAAATGAGCAGATACAGCGGCAGAAGCATTGGCGAATCATACGACTGGAAACTGATAATCCTTTATCTGTTTCTGGTATTCATCGGCTGGGCAAACATTTACGCTTCAGTCCATGGTGCCGATGTCGAGGGAATTTTCGATTTCAGCGCGAACAGCGGCAAGCAGTTCATCTGGATGCTTACGGCTTTCGGACTTGGCGCGACAATCATATTTCTGGTCAATCCCAACTTGTGGGAAGGAGGCGCAGCACTTTTCTACGTAATGGTGATAGGGCTTCTGGTCGCCGTGATTTTCCTGGGTGTGGAAGTCAAGGGCTCACGGTCATGGTTCGCTTTCGGCCCTGTGCGGTTCCAGCCTGCCGAGGTGTCGAAAATCACCACTTCCCTGCTGCTGGCATTCGTGATGAGCCGTGCAACGTTCAGACTGACAAGGTTCAAGGACTTTCTTACGGTGGCATTCATCATCATTCTCCCGATGGTCATCATTCTGGCGGAGAAGGAAACAGGTTCGGCCCTGGTCTACGTCGGCTTCATTTTCATGCTTTACCGAGAGGGGCTTTCCGGATGGCTGCTGGCAATGATAGCATTGGCAATCCTGATATTCATCCTGACCTTGGTGGCATCGCCGTATACCGCAGTTTTGGTTCTCATAGGCATAATTTCGTTCTGCAGCGCATTGATTTCCAGGAAGATATGGCAATGGCTGCTGATTTACGCGGTGGGCATAACGGCGCTGGCCTTCCTTCCGCATTTCTGGACAATGCTGCAGGAACTCAAGGGTGAAGAGTGGCCGTTCCTGATGAACATCACGCCGTTCATGATTCTTCTGGGCGTTTCCGGAATCGCATTGCCGCTGATAATCTGGCATGCCATGAGCAGCAAGAACAGAGTATTTTCATTGGTATCGGTATTGACTTTCCTCTGCGGTGTGGGACTGGTGCTGTCGGCTGACGTGGTGTTCAACAAAGTGCTGCAGGACCACCAGCGCAAGCGCATCGAGGTGCTCCTCGGAATGAAGGAGGACCCTGCGGGTGTCGGGTACAATGTGAACCAGTCAATGATTGCCATCGGCTCTGGAGGTTTTGCCGGAAAGGGTTATATGAACGGCACTCAGACGACGTACGGATTCGTCCCTGAGCAGAGCACCGATTTCATCTTCTGCACCGTGGGAGAGGAGTGGGGTTTCGTAGGCTGCCTTATTGTAATAATGCTGTATGTGCTTCTGATTCTGCAAATTATAAAAGACGCCGAGCACAGCAGGGAGAGTTTCACCAGGATTTACGGCTATTGTCTGGCAGGCTGCCTGTTCATGCATCTTTTCATCAATGTGGGCATGACCATAGGCATCATGCCCGTCATCGGAATCCCGCTTCCTTTCATGAGTTACGGCGGTTCATCCCTCTGGGCATTCACCATCATGCTCTCCATCTTCATCGCCCTGGACCACAGGGAGAAGAAGTATTTCTAGGGAGCAAAAAAGGCCAGCCGCGAACGGCTGACCTTCTGCAATTATTTGTATTTCAATGATTAGCAATTCATTGCACCGCACACGTGAATAACCTGTCCGCTGACATAAGAGGAGAGGTCACTGGCGAGGAAGAGGGCGACATTGGCAACATCTTCCGGTGTACCGCCGCGACGGAGCGGAATCGTCTTCATCCACTGCTCACGCACTTCCTCTGAAAGCGCCTTGGTCATATCGGAAATGATGAAGCCAGGGGCAATGCAGTTGGCACGGATGCCACGAGGGCCCATTTCCTTGGCGATAGACTTGGCAAGACCGATAAGACCGGCCTTGGAAGCGGAGTAGTTGCACTGGCCGGCATTACCGGAAACGCCTACTACAGAAGACATGTTGATGATGCTTCCGCCTCTCTGGCGCGCCATGATAGGGGTCAATGCGTGAATGAAATTGAATGCAGATTTGAGGTTGACATTGATGACGGCATCCCACTGTGCCTCGCTCATCCTGAGCATAAGACCGTCCTTGGTGATACCTGCATTGTTCACGAGAATATCGATATGACCGAAGTCTGCCATAATCTGGTCCACAACCTCCTGAGTCTGAGCGAAATCAGCAGCATTGGAAGCATAAGCCTTCACCTTGTGGCCGAAAGCTTCAATTTCCTTTACGGTCTCTTCTGCAGCCTCATTGATAACGAGATCAGTGAAAGCCACGTCTGCACCTTCTGAAGCGAATTTAAGGGCAATCGCCTTGCCGATTCCTCTTGCAGCTCCTGTTACAAGAGCGACTTTTCCATCTAGTAGTCCCATATTGATTTTATATTTAAACAAATTTTTCTAACTTTGCATTTCCAATTCGCTTTGGTGGTGGAATTGGTAGACACGAGGGACTTAAAATCCCTTGGGCAGCAATGCCTGTACGGGTTCAAGTCCCGTCCGAAGCACAAGGAAAACATTGTACCGCTTACAGCGATGCAATGTTTTTCTCGTTCAAGAGGTTCTTGCCTTCTGCCGTAAGCGCATATTCAATGCGGTCGGCATAGTGCTTCTCCACTTTACCACGGACAATCTTCATCGTGCTGTTCACCATGTGGTTCTGCTCGGTGAACGGCTCGTCAGCTACGATGATCGCAGCAGGAAGCCATCTCTCCGGGAACATGCCGGCACGTGAACCGCCCTTTCTATATGAATTCACCTCTTCCTGAATCTTCTTCAGCATCAGCTCTTTAGCTTCACGGGAATTGATGTCGATATCAGGATTGCCGGCCTTCACATACTCTTTCAGCGCTTCCTTGTTAGGAACGATGATGACCGTCGTGTACGGGTCCTGATTGTTATGGAGCACTACCTGGTCGATGAACTTCGAGCTGTCTGTAAGCGAGTCCTCGAATCCTTCCGGACTGTATTTCTCGCCGTCAGCAGAAATGAGCAATGACTTGAAACGGCCTACCACATAGAGGAAGGTCTTGTCTCTCATATAACCCATATCGCCGGTATGAAGCCATCCGTCAACGACTGTTTCAGCGGTAGCCGTAGGGTTCTTCCAATAACCTGCCATAACATTCTCGCCCTTGATGACGATTTCACCTTTCTCTCCATAGCCGAGAGACTTGCCGTCGCCGTCGCAAATCTTGATTTCCATCGGTGTCACTACACGACCGGAAGAGCCGAAGATGCAGGCGTCGAATGAGTTGGCAGAAATGATCGGTGTCGCCTCGGAAAGGCCGTAGCCCTGGAACATCGGAATGCCGATGGCGCAATAATATCTCTGCAGTTCAATGTCAAGAAGCGCACCGCCTCCTACGAAGAACTGCATCCTGCCGCCAAGTCCCTGACGTACGTTCTTGAAGATAATCTTGTCGAACAGCGCCATGAGAGGTTTTTTCCAAAGCTGGAAGAATCCGCCCCTGTTGTAATATTCCTTGTTGTAGGAAATCGCCAGGTTCAATGCGAAGTTATAGAGTTTCTCCACCTTAGGTCCCTTGGCCTTGATGCCGGACTCGATATTTTTCTTGAAGTTACGTGCGAGAGCAGGTACGGAAAGCATCACATGAGGACGTACTTCCTTGATAGCCATAGGAATGTTCTTCAGCGATGCCATCGGTGTCTTTCCTACAGGAACCGTGGCGATACTTCCGCCATAAGACATCATCGTGTAGAAACCTGCCACATGCGCGAAGCAATGGTCCAGAGGCAGGATAATGAGCATCACGGCATCCAGAGGAATGCCGACTACGGAATGAGCCTGCTCCACATTGGCAGTATAGTTCCTGTGAGTCAGGAGGATACCCTTAGGGTCAGCGGTAGTTCCCGAGGTGTAGCTGATGTTCGCGTAATCGTCAGGCTGAACAGACTTGTACCTCTCTTCGAGAGCGCCCGGATGTTCTGCCATGAACTTGTCGCCGTTTTTCAGGATCTCCGACATCGGAATCTCTTTCTCCTGATACTCAGGAAGATCGTCCAGGACAATGATTTTCTCCACGGCAGGAATATCTTTCAGGATACGTCTTACCTTAGGAAGTTGTGTTCCGGACACCATCACGAAACGTGAGTCAGAGTGATTGATACGGAATACCAGGTCGCTGCCTTCTTCAAGCTTGATGGAAAGCGGAACGTTCACGCCACCGGAATAGAGGATTCCGAGTTCACCGATAACCCACATGTTGCGGCCTTCGGAGAGGAGTGACACCTTGTCGCCTTTATTGATTCCGAGAGCCATAAGGCCCGCAGCAACTCTATAGGCTTCAAGCCTGGTTTGTTCAAAAGTAGTTTCCGTCCAGCGGTCAGCTGGCTTTTCACGAAGGAAAACATGTGATGCGAATTCATGGGTATATTTCTCCACGAAATCGATGATAGTCGGTCTTGCTGTCATATATGAATTATTTCGATTCTTCTGCAGGGAACAGTCCGAAGAGTTCCGAGTCAATCATGTTCGTGATGGCTTCGAAGTCTTCTTCCTTGTTTCCGAATTTATATCTGTCTGCGTCAATGACGAGAAGATGGCCGGTATAACCGCTGATCCATTTCTCATAACGCTCGTTAAGTCCTGTAAGATAATCAATTCTGATAGTTTTCTCATATTCGCGGCCTCGCTTCTGGATCTGCGATACGAGATTAGGAATGGATGATTTGAGATAGATGAGCAGGTCAGGCATCTTCACCAGTGACATCATCAGGTCGAAAAGGTCTGAATATGTCTCGAAATCGCGTGAGCTCATCAGTCCCATGTCGTGGAGGTTCGGCGCGAAAATCCTGGCATCCTCATAGATTGTCCTGTCCTGGATGATCACTTCCTTGTTCTTGGTGATATCCACGACGTCCTTGAAACGCTTGTTCAGGAAATAAATCTGGAGGTTGAATGACCATCTGCTCATATCTTCATAGAAATCAGACAGATATGGATTAAAATCCACGGATTCGAATTTAGGTGTCCAACCATACCTCGCAGCCAGCATCTTGGTCAATGTGGTCTTGCCGCTGCCGATATTTCCTGCTATAGCAATATGCATAATTTTATGATATTAACGCGTTTAGTAATCCTTAAAAAATAACTTGACAATCTTTGCTCGTCTTTTCGGTCTATATTCCTTTTTTCATCAGTCGTGTACGTCCAGTACACTCCTTCTTCAAAAAGAAATCTATCCTCGAAAATCCTTCACAAATCTTTACCAACTTATTGTTTAATTATTACTTACAAAATTATATCGTCCTACCAGGTCCTGATAGAGACGATACAAAATTACTAAATTTCCGTATAGTGTCAAAGCAAGTGTTCCTTATTGAACAATCTATGTGGTTTTACGCACCTCTATTTCTTGTTCTTGACGAACTTGAAGACAGCGATGTCTGTATCTTGCTTCTTGCCGTCAACATAGAACCTTCGGGTAATCACCGGTGATCCGTCCCACTTCCATCTGAAGTTATTGAAAATAGTTATCGTGTTGGAGCTCCCATCTCCCCAATTTATAACAAGGTTTTCATTGGCAATGTTTTCCGTCCCGTCAAGTTCCCCGAATGAAATCATCCACTTTCCGTAACGGTCCACCTGAAGCATCAGCCCCGAGAATTGCGGCATGTATGCTTTCGTGGAAATCCACGCCCCGGTTTCATTGAAACGGCTCATGTCCACGGCATAGGTCTGTCCCCTGAATTCCGCGGAAATCCGACTGATGTCGAATGAATCCTCGCGGGCGTGCGGATCAAGCATGTTCTGTCCGTCGGAATCTTCGAGATAGATATAAGAAACTATAGGCGCGATATCATAAACCATGTCCGAATTTTCCACCGAACAAGACATGACCAGCACCGCCGCCGTCAATATATTGAATATTCTCTTCATATTGCATTTTCCAAACACCATCATAGATGCAGTTTTTCATCAAAATGTTGCATGGCGGGGCCGGTTGCGGTTCAGTGATTTTTTTACACGCCCGGTCGGTGGTGGGGCCGCCGGAGGTTCGCTTCGCTCATCCCGTCAGGCTGCCGCCTGACACCCATTCACAAGGTCATGGGCGACCATGCCTCCGGCGGCCCCACCACCGACCGGGCTTTCATGAAACGGGGATATTGGCGGCGGGACGCGGCCACGCTGCTATTCTGGAAGCATTGATTTTCAATAAGTTATAAAACAGAGCGTGGAAACGCAGACTTTTTTTGGCTGTGTTTCCACGCTCTTGTGAAAATGGTATTTGATTATCAATAAGTTACGGAATGTGGCGTGGCCGCGTCCCGCCATCTCAACAGGAAATATGGTGAACAGCCGAGTACGGATGCTAGATTCAGCACCGCGGCAGATTCCGCCTTGGAAATGTCCTGCTTGTTTTGTTCGTAGGCGCGGATCATCCTCAATGATACACCGGACCGTTCCGCGAGTTCCTGCTGAGTAAATCCGGCGGACTTGCGCTGACGTTTCAGCGGGGAAACATCTGTTTCGGAATTTGACATGATTTTCAATGCTGAAGCCACGAACTTGCTTATGTCTGCCTCATGAAATGTAGGGTACATATCCACAACTCTATGAACATCAATGCCTTTTGCATTCAGGGATTCAAATGGGAGATTGGTGTACCATTGAAGATATGCCAGCACCCAGCCTGTCCAGAAAATGGCAGAACGTTCATCAAGCACATAGTTATAGTCCCCGACATGACCACCTGTGCCTTCAATAATCTTTTTCCCCAATTCAATGCCGGACAAACCGGAAACGTATTTCGGATTGCCTTTCTCGAATTGGCGTATCACATTTCCGGCAAGCATCCTGTCGTAAAACTCATCGATGCCTCCGGCACATGCAATGGAGCCATAATCCAGAGCCACTGCCAGATTCAGCATGGCATCTTCCAAATAAGATTTATCGTAAGCGCGGATCATCATTCTTCCAATTATTTCTTACAATGTCAATAACGTATGTACCGTCCAATACTGTTTTCTCTCTTTCGCTTCTGAACGTGTCACGTGCAGTCCTGTCACGCGCAGCTTTTTTCGGGTAATAGGTCTGATTGTCTGCAAGGACAGCACGGGAATACTCTAGTTGTTCAAAAGCATTCCGGCTTTTAAGGACTACTTGTTCTCCCAGTTTCCCCAATTTCATGGCTTTCCCCAGTTGTTCCAGTGAAATCGTATTGTTCAAGAAAGCAGATGCAAATGAGAAGTAGGAATCATCGGCTCTATAGCCGCGTATCACATCGGCTTCCTCGTAGTCGGGAAGAAATTCCGAAAGGATGTATTCTTTTGCAGCCGACGGGAGTCCTCGTTCTATTACAAATGTCCGGTTTTCCAACAGAATGGCAAGCCAGTTAAGTATATGATACTCAGCTCCTGACAAGTTCAAGACGCTCAATCCGTCCATTTCCAGTTCATACTCATTGGCGAAGCCGTCCCGATTTTCAGCGCAGGCCCATTCCTTGGCCAGTTCAATATGTTCAGTGCAATAAAATCCCAAACCGTAATCATTCTTCGCATTTCCAAGTCCGAATTCCGGTTTTTCTATGATATTGGCAGAGCCATGATACAATTTCAATTTCATAAAACTCACGTTATAGCGTCACTTTTCGCAAATATAATGGATTATCCGCAAAATGTCAATAGTTTTAGCATGAACGAACAAGAACCGGATTTTCACCTTTTCAAGACTTAGCGCACCCTCGGATTTACACCTTTTCAAGGTTAATTGAAAGAAATCGGGAAAATATTTAGGTTTCTATGATTTTTCACACGTCGGGTCGGTGGTGGCACGACAATTATTTTATTAGCATAATTTCATTAAAATAATTATATTTGCATAAAACACGTGGATATGGAAACGAATCCCTTTATTTTGACAAGCCGGATTCCTGAGCAGTATTTCTGCGACAGGGTTGCCGAAACGGAAAACATTCTCAAATGCATTGACAATCAGGAGAACATTGTGCTTACGGCAAGACGGCGCATCGGCAAGACCGGACTGATCAATCATTGCTTCGACGTGGAGCGCATAAGGCAGAACTACTATGAAATTTCAATTGATATTCTGCATACGGCATCGCTCAAGGAATTTGTCCAGGAGCTTGGCAATGTCAGTTTTCGTGCCGTTGCCAGTCGGAGCGAAAGAATGATGAAATCGTTTGCTGCCGCATTGAGGTCTTTGTCGGCGAGTTTCGGGTATGATCCCGTGTTGGCGTCGCCGACATTTGACATTAAGCTTGGAGATATCGAGCGACCTCAATACACGCTTGATGAAATTTTCCAGTTTCTAGAAAATGCCGACAAGCCATGTATTGTTGCCATTGATGAGTTTCAGCAGATAATCAGGTATCCAGAAAAGAACGTGGAGGAGCTTCTGCGTGGAAAAATTCAGAAATTGACCAATACGCATTTCATATTCGCGGGTTCAGAAAGAAGAATAATGTCCGAAATGTTCTTTTCCGAGAAACGTCCGTTTTATCTTAGCGCCACATCTGTTGCACTTGATCCGATAGATAGGGATGTCTATCGGGAATTCGCAGAACTCCAATTCCGCAATGGTGGAAAGCAATTATCTCCAGATGCGTTTCTACACGTATATGACAAGTTTGAGGGTGTCACAATGCATATCCACAGGGTTCTGCATGATGCCTATGCCTATACTGGGCACGGAGGATGTATCTCAGTTACCGATATCCTGTCCATCTGCAAGTCCTACATTCACGAGTACGGGTCGCGTCTGCGTGAATTGATGTCAAATGTTTCGGAACAGCAAAAGGAAGTGCTTTATGCGATCGTAGAGGAAAAGGAGGCCACATCCATAACATCATCGGCATTTATAAAGCGCCACAGGCTCAAGTCTGCCAGTTCGATACAATCAGCCATGAAATATCTTTTGTCTGAGGACCTTGTGACCAAGACCGGAAACGTATATACCATCTCAGATCCTATGCTGCGCATCTGGATAGAGTCGGAGAAAATCTGTTAGCGTGGCCACTGGCGGGACGCGGCCACGCGCGTTGTTTATGCGCCCGGGCGGTGGTGGGGCCGCCGGAGGTTCGCTTCGCTCATCCCGTCAGGCTGTCGCCTGACACCCATTCACAAGGTCATGGGCGACCATGCCTCCGTCGGCCCCACCACCGCCCGGGCTTCGATTAAACGGGGATATTGGCGGCGGGACTGTCGCCATTAATGTAAATAGGGCTCCGCCGTATTAGAGATACCTCAGGTACATTCAGTTGCACCTTTGCTGCATTTATTTCCTTTTTGGCATACTGGACCTTTTTATTATCCACAGATAACGATCAATATCTTTATAGGTCAGCGGATTACCGTTTACATCAGAGAGTTTGTCCATTCCCGACAGTTGAATAAAAACTATTGAGCGCTGCCACCTTCAACATTATCGCCGAAGTATTTTGCGATGAGTCTTACGGGCAAATCCATCCGGATTAAAACGATTATTTCCGGACAAGTTTGTGAAATTGTACAACTTGTCCGGAAATAAGGGCGTTTTTATGGACGATATTACAAATAGCTAATTATAGAGCTCGCACAGCACGGACACTATAAGTATTACTCATATCGCCGTAGTAGGTGTTGCTTGTATTACCGCTACTGAAATTCACGGCGTACGCGGTATTATTACTATAGCTCTCAGTAGAAGACCAATAATAATTAGTTCCGAGCTGAGTACCACCTACTGACGGAGAGGATAGTGTCGCATTAAGTTTAGCCTTATTGTTATATACGACCTTCAATTCATTCAGACCAGGGAGGTACCACGCGGCCCCCTTTGCTTTACACCAAGTCTCCGCTGCACGCCATGTCTTAGTAGTTTCATCATTGGAAACTATCTTAACAACAGCATTAGTATTATAAAAGACCACGCCTAATACACCATCAATTGACACATATTGACCAACCTTATAAATTGAAGGATTCAACCCTTTTGAAACTATAAGTTTTACCAATAAAGACACATCCAATGTCTCCAGTGCCACATTCTTCGACACATCCAATGTTTCCAGCGCCAAATTCTTAGACACATCCAAAATATGCATGCTGCTGCACCCTGACAGATTCAGGTTCTTGATTTCCAAGTTCTTGGACAGGTCTATATCTGTCAAGGCGGTATTGGATGCCTCAAGTGTTTCCAGCACTGTGTTGTAGCCGAGCGCAAGGGCTGTAATGCCGGCATTGTCAGAGACATTGAGGGTCTTGAGGACAGTGTTGCTGCGGACATTGACATTCAGGAGATTGTTCTTGCTGACATCGAGTTTGTCGAGGGCGGTGTTATTGACAACCCTAACCGTAGACAACTGGTTATCAGAGCAATCAAGCATAGTCAGCGCGGCATTGTTATTCACATCCAACGCAGTCAGCTTGTTGCTTGAGCAATCGAAATACTGGAGTTCGACATTCGAATCCACGTTCAGGTCGGTGAGGCCGCAGGCATTGAGATCCAGATGAGTGAGGGCGGTAAGCGTGGAAACATTGACACCTGTCACCAGACTGTTTCCGCTTGCGACCAATTTGGTCAGCTGGATGTTTTCATCAATATTGAAAGACGTCAGCACGCTGCTGCCGGTGAGGTTCAATGTCGTGAACTCCGTGCCCGCAAACGCCAGTTCGAGAGTTTCAGCCTGGTCGTAACCGGTGATTGTAACAACATTGCCACTCAACGCATTGGTGTTCACATTCTGCAAGTAAAGGTCCTTCAGAGCTATGTCGTTGTTCACATTGAGTTTCGTGATCGGGTTACCGTAAGCCACGATGGTCTCGAGCTTCTGGAGGTTCGGCAGGTCAATTACCGAAACATTGTTACCGTTGAGATTCAGATATTTGAGGTTAGGACAATCCTGGAGGCCCACGATGCTGGAAAGGCCTCTGCCCGAGCAGTTTACATTCTGAACATTCTGTGCCTCGGCAATGCTTATCTCGCCATCCTCATCATCATCGAAAAGTGCCAGCAGATAAGCTTTCAGATTCGCATCAGGGATATGGATGCCGCCATCATTGTAAGAAATGGTCGTGAGTTCCTCCTTCTTTATGGTGAGCGCAGTCTCCTGAGCGGCATCCTTCACCCAAAGTTTCGCCATCTCCGCATTTCCGTCGCAAGTCACGCTGACCAGAGCGGAATTGCCGCTGACATCCAGGCTTGTAAGCTTGTTGGAAGAGCAATCCACGGTCTCCAGAAGTGCGTTCTTCGAAAGGTCGAGAGCGGTCAAGGCATTCTTGCTGCAATCCAGCGTGAGCAATGCCGTATTCGCGGTCAGCCCGAGACTCGTCAGATTGTTCGAAGAGCAATAGAGATTCTCCAGAAGAGTGTTCTTGTAAAGGTTCAATGCGGTGATGCCGGTGTTCGAGCAATCGAGTTCTTTCAATGCCGGCAAACCGGTGACGTTCAATGATATAAGACTATTCTTGCGACAATACAGTACTTCAAGTGCGGTATTGTTCCGGAGATCGAGCGCCGTCAGGTTGTTGGAAGAACATTGAAGGTCGGTGAGGGCCTTGTTGTTCTTGAGATTGAGCGTGCCCAAATTGTTGTTCGAGCAGATGAACTGTTTCAATTCCGGAGACTCGCTGACGTCAATGCTGTTGAGCTTGTTAGCCGAACAATCAAGGGTCTGAAGAGCCGAGAGACCGCCGAGTCCGAGTTTCTGGAGATTGTTCCCGTTCACATGGATTCCGGTCAGTTTCGGAGAATGGCTGAGGTCGAGGGATGTAAGTTTATTGAGACTTACGTCAATGGTTTCGAGATTGCTGAAGTACTCGATTCCCACGAGCGAAGTAAGTCCGAGCAATGATGCGTCGATGGCAGTCACTGCCTTGGCTTCGTCTTCGGAAATCTCGCCGTCACCATCCGTATCGAAATTCTCGACACAATATGCCTTGAATTTAGGGTCGGCAAAGCTGATGACATCACGGGTCCAAGGGACCATCTGGATATACTCGGAAGTGAGGTCATTGTTGCCGTCAGAGATGCTGAGCCGGACATTGGCAGAGCATTTGTTCTGGAAATATGCATCCTTGAGGTTGCGGCCGCTGACGGTTACGCTGAGGAAGCCGTTCTCGGCTGAAACGCTTTCCACGGTGAGAGCCACTGTCTCAGGGGAGGCCTTGGTGATGGTGTAAACAGCTGACATTGAGAGAGCTGTCTGCCATACGGCGGCCACTTCAGCGGCTGTGGATGCAGGTTTCAGTTCGAAGTCGAAGGTGGCGGTGCCGGGAGTTATGGTACCGTTGTTCGTATAGGTCATGACCGCCTTGCCGTCAGAATATTGCGGCACGTAAGCGATGGAATGGATCCTGGCGAGGATGGCCGTAATCTGCTCCTGGATATCCTCGATGTCATTCTGGATGGCATAAATCTGAGACTTGATGCTCTTGATATCCTTCTCGCAGGTCGCTACCCTCTTGGTGAGAGCCTCAATTGTGGAATTGACCGCAGCTACCTCGGACGCTATCTTCGCATTGATAGTGTTTACTTCTTCCGCAATCTGCGCAGTAATCTTGCCTTCGGAAGTCTCGATGGCCTCCTTGATCGCTGCCTTGTATGCGGCGGTCAGATCAGATTTGGCAGTCTCCAGGTCGGAACGGAGTTTGGCAATGTCGGCTGCATTGTCAGCGATAGCTGATGCATTATTGTTGATGGCGGAAGCATTGTTCGCGATAAGTTCACCGTTGTCAGCGATATCCTTCGCATTGGCGGCAATCTTCGAGACGTTTTCCGCAATGGCCGCGTCGGTGGAAGTCTTCAGGTCCGCGATGGCAGTCTTGTTCGACTTGACACCTGCGGTGTTGGTCTCAATGGCTGTCTTGTTCGCCTTGATCAGGTCGGTGTTGGCGGATATGAGCTTCGTCATCTCCGTCCTCAATGCCGAAATCTTCGAAGCGTAGTCCGACTTGACGGCAGTTATCTCGGAATTGATTTTGGTGATGTCGTCCTTGTTCGCGGTGACCTTGTTCTGGAGCGCCGTAATCTTGGAATTCATCTCCGATTCCAGCGATGCAATGTTGGACTCCAACTTGCTGATTTTCGTGGAATTGGCACTTATGGCCGATGCGTTCTTGACGATAGCCTTGGCATTGTCGGCAATCTTCGTGGAATTGTCCGCAATGGCATTGGCGTTCTTGGAAACATTGCCCTGGAGTGTGGTCACATCGCTTCGCAATGCCTTGATAAGAGTCGTGTTGGCACTGATTTTTCCCTCCAGCTGAGTTTGCAGGCTGCTGATGAGATTCTCCAGATATGATTTCTGGCTGGCGAGCTGCGATTCCAGATTAGTCTTGAGCACGGAGAGTTTGGCATCCGTCTGGGCTGTAGTGTAATAGCCGGTGAGTTTCTCGTTCACCCAAGATTTCAAGGATGTTTCCAATGCAGAAACAGCATCTGCGATAGCCTTGGTATAAGCTGCCTCGATTTCAGATTTGGCATTGGCGATAGCGGTGGTATAACCCTCTGACACGGCGGCCGTCACATCACTTGCAATATTCGACTTTATCGGTTCCAATGCAGTCTCTATTTCAGTAGTGACAGCTGTCTTGATTTTATTGTCAATGTCGGTCATCTGCTGATTCAGTCCATCAATGGTCTGCTGGATGGAAGCGACGGTGGAGGCAGTGGAATTATATTGTTCCAATGTTACGAAGGTGGCTGATGCCCAATCTTTTACGTCGGTAGTCTGGTTATCGACATAAATCCGCAGTTCAGCAATCTTGCCCTCCAGTTCGGTATCCTTTGCCTTCAATGCGGTTATGGCATCATTGATATTGTCCACCTGATTCTGCAGTTCGGTGCGTGCGGCGGAAAGCTGAGCGATGACATCCGACTTGGCTGCCTCGATAGATTTGACGAGGTCGTTCTTCAGCGTGGCATTGTCGCCAGCGGCTTCTTTCTTGGCATCGGCAATCGCCTTGTTGAACTCAGTCTTGGCAGCTTCGAGCTTGGTATCATTGTCCTTGATGGCCTTGTCGAGCTTTTTCGAAGTTTCCGTGAGGTTGTCAATGTAGGTTTTCAGCCCGGCGTCCGCCTTTTCCAGGTCGGACAATGAAGTTGTGATGGATTTGAGCTGCTTGTTGATTGAACTGATTTCACTGTCTTTGATAGTGTCGATCTGGTTCTGCAGGTTCTTGATGTCGTCCTGACTGACGCAGGAGAACGTCAAGAATAATCCGGTAAGGATTAGAAATGCGAATTTAGATAGTTTCATATAATGGTAAATTTAATTGATTTCGCTATAGCAAATACGAAAGCAGGCGGCATCAGTCACGGCGTCGCTTTCATTACGTAATATATTGCTTATCAGAACATTATACCCCCCCCCGGACTGAAAAATCAGCGCGGGCAGCACTCAAGATACAAGATGCGCATATGGGTATCATCGTAATTATTAGAGTTTTGACTTCATGCAAAGGTAGTCAATATTTTCATAGGATGTTCAAAATATTTTTCTACAGTCATCTTCCGCAGTAAATCATTGAAAAGAGGTGATTCAGAGGAGCGGAGTCGCCGGAGGAGAGGAGGGTGACCGCTGGGGTGCCGGCGTGGGCGGGATTGTCCGAGCTGGAGGGATTGTCTGAGCTGGCGCGGGGGGAGTCACCGGAGCCGTCGAGGGCGAGATTGAGAGCGCGGGTGCGGGCTGTTGCGGAGTTTGAAAGAGGCTCGAAAGACCGCAAGAGCGCTTCTTCGGCCTTTTCCGGTGAGAGAAGATGCTCTTCGGACATGACGTGGACCAGCTGACGGGCTACGGCAGGAGCGGGGTCGATGAAACGGATGCCCGGGCCTGCAACTTGCCCCGGTAGTTTGACACTTTAAAATCCGAAAAAAAGTTAAAAATATTTGATAGAGTTCGTTCAGAACTCTTTTTTTTGTCAAATTTATTTTCTATCTTTGTAATGCCTTTGTGATGCTTATTAGGTTTTACAGATATGATTCTAAAGACTTTGTCAATGGGCAAGCAGTCCGTCTATTATGTTCAGAAGAGTTACCGCAACGAAGACGGCAAGCCGTCCACCAAGTACGTAGAGCGCCTCGGCACTCATGATGACCTGGAGAAGCGCTTCGGGAGAGAAGATCCCATCGGAGAAGCCAAAAAGTACGTTGCTGAACTCACTGCCCAAGAAAAAGAGAACAGAAAAAAGATAATGCTGGAGCTCAACCCTGCCGCGCTCATTGACAAGAATGCCCAGCGCTGTTGTAATGGTGGATACCTCTTTCTTCAGAAAGTGTATCACGAACTGGGGCTGGACAAGATATGCAGAAAGATAGAGAAGCGCCACAGGAACAAGTACGACCTGGACGAAATACTTCAGATGCTGCTCTTCACAAGGATACTTTATCCTGGTTCCAAGCTGTCGTCGCTGGAGGATGCAAAGCGCTTTATAGAACAACCGAAAGTCGACATTCATCAAGTATACAGGGCGTTGTCCATCCTCGCGGAGGAAAGCGACGACATCCAGGCGGACGTATACAGGCGCAGTCTGAAACTTGGCAAGCGACGCGACAAGGTCATCTATTATGACTGCACCAACTATTATTTCGAATCGGAAGAGGAGAACGGACTCCGCCAATACGGACATTCAAAAGAGAACAGGCCGAACCCTATAGTCCAGATGGGTCTGTTTACCGACATGGACGGCATTCCGCTTGCGTTCTGCGTCAATCCGGGAAACACGGCAGAGACCACCACGCTCCAGCCCTTGGAGGAGAAGCTCAAGGAGAAATTCGGTCTGTCAAAAGTGGTCGTCTGCACTGACGGAGGCCTGTCATCGTACGACAACAGGAAGCACGACAGTGTCGGAGAACGCTCTTTCATTACCGTCC
>OWIQ01000014.1_pt1 | contig 143988 bp, 127 predicted proteins | sample 1732701 | NCBI WGS metagenome assembly OWIQ01 (sample SAMN05065744, study PRJEB22554) | human gut metagenome | biome: ENVO:2100002; feature: ENVO:00000062; material: ENVO:00002003 | host: Homo sapiens | place: USA
ACGGACATTCACAATTACAATATATTTCAAAAGTTCATTTGTACGAGTATTACAAGGAGTGTACAAAAACTACTTGATTTCTAATCAGATTATTACCCTTTTATTTTATTGAATACGGTTATGGATACCCAAGCTATAACAATAAACGAATATCATAACGACGGTTCATTTATCAATTTGTATTATAATGAATCAATAGGTGAATGGTGTGCATACGGTTTTTCGGCATACAGATTATGGATATTCTGCAAGTCAAACGGACACGATACCTTGCAAAGTTTCTCCAAAGAAATGCAAATGCCATGTCTGATAATCACAAAGAATACGTTTACGCTATTATTGCAAAATATGACCGACATAACCGAACAGATAGATTCTCATGTCAGAATCAGAATGTCAGAGAAAACAGCTATGGATGCGTATAGAGCCTGGGTAAAAACACTGAAAGGCAAAATACCTGAAGTTTATAAATTGTAACCTGTATAAACGATGGAGATGCTATTAATTATTGGCTTTTGCATGATTGTACTCAGTGTCTTATACGGAATAAGCATTTATTTGTCCGCAATAGGCTTTTTGGAGAAAAAGCATTTGCCAACGACAATTTGGTTATTCATCTTTGCCACAATCGTAGGAAGCATCTGTTCATTCTTTGCCAGCCAGACTTATAATGGAATTATTTACATTTCAAATATTTATTTAGTATTGGGCGGCATCACCGCTTTGACTTTATTTTGGAAAATATTCTGCTTTGCAAGTATAATCTTCAGAAATTCTACACCACTCATGACTCGTATTGCACAACGGAAATTATTGTTTGACTAAACTTATTATTACGATATTACAATGAAAACGTATAAAATTGCCGTAGCCGGAACTGGCTATGTAGGAATGAGTATTGCCACGCTTTTGGCACAACATCATCAGGTGATAGCCGTGGATGTCATTCCCGAAAAAGTGGAGAAGATAAACCATCGGGTATCCCCCATACAGGATGAATATATTGAGAAGTATTTGGCGGAAAAGCCATTGAACTTGACAGCCACCCTTGACGGTGCGACAGCTTATCGGGATGCAGACTTTGTGGTTATTGCCGCTCCCACCAACTACGATCCGGTAAAGAACTATTTCGATACCTCACATGTGGAGGAAGTCATCGAGTTAGTAAAGAGCGTTAACCCTAATACCATCATGGTCATTAAGAGTACCATTCCGGTTGGTTATACCGAAAGTGTACGAAAGAAACTTGATACAGAAAATGTTATCTTTTCGCCGGAGTTTCTGCGAGAAAGCAAAGCTTTGTATGATAACCTCTACCCCAGCCGTATCATTGTAGGCAGGCCGAAAGGGGATATTCGTTTGGACGAAGCAGCACATACCTTTGCAACTCTCCTACAAGAAGGAGCGATAAAGGAAAATATTGATACGCTTTTTATGGGGCTGACCGAAGCAGAAGCGGTGAAACTTTTTGCCAACACCTATTTAGCTTTGCGTGTAAGTTATTTCAATGAATTGGATACCTACGCTGAGATGAAAGGTTTGGATACACAGGCTATCATCAACGGCGTGAGCCTAGACCCTCGTATCGGTACACATTACAACAATCCGTCATTCGGTTATGGAGGCTATTGTCTGCCCAAAGACACGAAACAGTTGCTTGCCAATTATGCGGATATACCTGAAAACTTGATACAGGCTATTGTGGAGAGCAACCGTACTCGTAAAGATTTCATTGCCGATAGAGTATTGAATAAAGCCGGTTACTACGACTACTACAATCGTGGAGATTTCAATCCCAATGAGGAAAGAAAATGCGTAATCGGTGTCTACCGTCTGACAATGAAATCGAATTCGGACAACTTCCGCCAGTCATCCATTCAAGGAGTAATGAAGCGTATTAAAGCCAAGGGAGCGGAAATAATTGTTTATGAGCCGACATTGGAAGATGGAAGCACATTCTTCGGAAGCAAGGTGCTAAATAATCTAAATGCTTTCAAAAAGCAATGTCAAGCCATCATCGCTAACCGTTATGATATTTGTTTGGATGATGTGAAAGAGAAAGTTTATACAAGGGATATATTTCGGAGAGACTAGCTATCGTATTTAAATACACCTTTCTACAAAGTAGAATTTTTTATGCCATGCTTACGTTGAGAACCAGTATAGCCAAGAATTCCATTATGCTTTACATACGAATGCTGATTACTACAGGTATATCGGTATTCACTTCTCGAGCAGTACTGGAGATTTTAGGTGTTATAGATTTTGGTATTTATAATGTAGTAGGTGGAATCGTAATCGTATTGGGATTTGTAAATGGGTCTTTAGCCGGTGCTTCTACAAGATTTCTCACGTATGCAATAGGAGCAGGAGATAAAGATAAAGAAAGACATACATTTTCCACTCTGTTGATTATCCACAGAAGCGTAGCTTTGTTTTTGGCAGTCATAATTGAAATTGTTGGAGTATGGTTTTTATATAATAAAATGAATATTCCGGCAGATCGCATGGGGGCAGCATTTTGGGTTTTACAATGTTCTGTGCTTACTAGTACTATTTCATTGATAAGTGTACCCTATAATTCGCTTATTATTGCAAATGAACGAATGGATGCTTTTGCGTATATTTCTGTATTTGAGTCAATAGCCAAATTAGGAATTGTTTATTCGTTACTACTTTTGGGTAATGCTGACAGGTTAATAGTATATGCGATCCTCATGTGTGTCTTACAAATAACAGTGCGTATTATTTATGGATGGTTTTGTCGTAAAAATTTCTCAGTCACCCATTCTCATATGGGCTTTGATAAGCATCTGACAAAACAGATGGCGGTTTTTATAGGGTGGAAGATTAATGGAGACCTTGCATTTGTTGGTTGTGGGCAAGGTTTGAATATTGTTTTAAATATGTTCTTTGGTCCTGTTGTCAATGCTGCCCGAGGCATATCCGTACAAATTCAAAATATTACTAATACCTTTATCCAAAGTTATCAAATGGCATTACAACCGCAAATAATAAAATCTTATGCGGGTGGCAATCTGTCATATATGAGACGACTGGTAATTATATGTTCTAAATATGGATTTTATCTTATGCTGATGGTCGCATTTCCGATATTGAATTATACTGAATTTATATTGAACCTATGGCTAGTACGTATTCCGGAAGATACTGTGTTTTTAGTACGGATTATTTTATTGGTATGTTTCATAACTCCATTACGCCAGCCATTGATACAATCCATAAACGCAACCGGAAAAATCAAACGATTCCAGATAATAGAAGGAACAATTTTACTGATGGCTGTACCTGTGGCCTATATCGGATTGAGGTATTTTCAATTTTCCCTGTTTACGGTAATGGTTTCCTACTTGTGTATCGAGTATATTGCCCAAATAGCTCGTATATGGATAGTGTTACCATATATAGAATTTTCATATCGGGAATATTCCAAAGAGATTTTATACCCGATAGGAAAAGTCACAATTGTTCTTGTTGCTATCCATCTTTTTATAAAATCATTCCTTTCAAATACTAACTGGGAAATATTCTGTGGATTATGTTTAAGTGAATTGCTGTGTATAACTATTTGCTTTTCGCTTGGAATAAATTCCATCGAACGCCAACAAATCATAATGTTTATAACTAATAGAATAAAGCAATGCAAGAATCGGAATATCCCTTAGTCTCTATATGCATGCCGGTTTATAATGGAGCCAGATTTTTACCCTATACCATTGATAATATTTTGGCACAATCATATCGGAATATTGAGCTGATAATTGTAGATGACGGCTCTATCGATGACTCGTATAATATTGCGAAACAATATGTTAACAAATCTAAACGGAGGGGGGGGGTAAAAGTATTTTCTCAACCAAATGAGGGCGCATTTTCGGCGAGAAACAGAGCTTTAAAAGAATCTACAGGCGAATATATAATGTTTATGGACTGTGATGATTTTATTTCTCACCATAAGGTTCAACGTCAAATAGAAATATTGCGAGAGAACGATCCGTACACTATAGTGTCATGTAAATGGGATACATTTTATTTGAACATTGAAGAAAGTACATTTCCCAAACGGTGCGTTTATAAAAATTACCATACTCCGATTGACATGCTTATAGAAATGTTGAACAAGGGTGAAATGATGTTGATTTCCTGCTGGATGATATCGCGAGAATTGATAAAGGGTGCCGGATACTGGGACTGTCGTTTTACAATTAACGACGATGGCGTTTATTTTTCAAAAGTTCTAGCTTTAGCTTCCAAAGTTATATTCTGTCCAGAGGCGAAAGTATACTACCGTAGGGGACATGCGTCTTTAAGTACCTATGATATTTTTAGCGATGCCAAATTGACTTCCTTATTAGAATCATATAAAGAGCAAGCAAAAATATTGTTCGCACAGACAACATCGGCAGAGGCTTATAAAGGGGTTGCTAGAAATTTTGCTTTGGTAATGTGCAAGGCACAATTCAATTCCCAGATTTACAGGGAAGCAAAGAATGAAATAACAAAATTAGGCTTAGAGCCTTCTCATCCTCACAAAGGTTCAAAAGCTGATAGAATTTGCAGTATTATAGGGTTTGAAAACTTCCTCAGGTTACGTAATTGTATATGCAAATGTGGGAATTGAGGGGGCATATACGAATATTGTAGTTAAAATTCGATTGAATGTTACAATTTACAACATGGGGTGTGAAATCAGTGGATTAAATATAGATTTATGTGCGGAAACAGAACAATGCAACCTTTAATTTCGATAGTAATTCCTGTTTACAATGCTGAAAGATATATAAACAAGTGCATTGATAGTGTATTAAGCCAGTCGTATGCAAATTGGGAATTGCTATTAATCGATGATGGTTCATCAGATGATAGTGGTAGAATTTGTGATGGCTATTCAAAGAAAGATGATAGAATAAGGACTTTCCACAAACGGAATGGAGGAGTCGGTAGCGCCCGGAATGTAGGTATAGAACAAGCATCCGGCGATTTTATAACTTTTATTGATAGTGATGATTGGATTAGTTCTCAATATATTGCAGACTTTGTAAGATGTAACCCACAAAGAAAATCAATAGTAGTTAGCGGATTGATAACCAAGACACCCTCGGAGGAATATGTTTCATTTCAATATGCTGATGAAAGTACGTTGAATGAAGTGACTGCACGTGACTTAATTGTTCGGTATAATCTTTTTCGTGACGGAGGCCCAACTAATAAATTATTTGATTTGCAGGAAATCAAGAAAAAATGTTTACGTTTCCATACAGATCTATCATATCATGAAGATCACATATTTGTGTACTCATATTATTTCCTTATTGAGAATATTATTCTTTCTAATTTTTGTGGATACTATTATATGTACTATGGAAAAGATTCAAACAATTCCCTTTCAAGAATAGGGAAGTTACAAGTACAGAAACTGTTCGATGCTTCTGACCGTTTTTTGTCAATCATCCCAAAACTATTCGAAAAGTTCCAAATATCGGATGAAAAATATAAAGCAGAAGTGTTGACTCGTACAGGGTATAGTCAACGTATCTTGGCGATATACAATCTATATTTTCATTCTCATATGTTAAACAAAGAGGGTATAAGGATACTACGTAGAGAAAAAAAATATATCCGTCAGATGAAGAAAGAATATTATCCATTATCAACTAAGCGAAAAATCATATTGAATATATTGTCTCTACCTATAATACTAAGTCATACGACACTCTTATTTATGGCTTTTTTATTTAAAAAAATTTATTAATCATACAATGGAAACCATATATCAATCACGTATCAGAAAAAGAGGATATATACATTTTCTTATTGGATTGTTTGTGAGAATTCCTTCATTTCTGAAGTTTTCATATTCAAGACTCGTTGCTCGTGCTAAAGGAGCAATTGTTGATAGATCTGTAACAATCCCCGTTGCAGTAGCAAAAAAATTCAACCACGGTGTAATTGTCGACAGCAATGTTTCGATTGGATATCATGTCGACTTTACCTCCATGTTATATCCTATGCATATTGGACATCATGTAATTATTGGGAACAATGTAAGTTTCATATCAAGTACTCATGACATAGACTCTTCCGAATGGAATCATATTCAGCCTAGTAAAGGATTGGAGATAGAACCTTATGTTTGGATATGTCCGAATTCAATAATATTGCCCAATGTCCGACGCATTGGTTATGGTGCTGTTATAGGAGCAGGGAGTGTAGTGACAAAAGATATTCTTCCTATGACTGTAGTTGGAGGAAATCCAGCGAAAAAAATTCGTGATAGAAAAGTCGTACACTCCGATATTTGCATTGAATCTCTTTTAGGTGGTGATTTATTGACTTACATAAAAACATATATGACAAAATGAAAATTGCAGTCGTTAGTCCAGGACGTTCCCACTTGCTTGATATGTCGATTATGCATATAAAGAATGGGCACGATGTGACTTTTTACACAATGGTATCCAAAAAACGTTGTAAACAGTTCGGATTTCCAGCAGAGAGGGTAGTATCCTTCTTTTATATATGTGCACCACTAATGTTCATTTTCCGAAAATTCAAACTCCCCAAAGATGGTAATCGACATTTATATTATTGGATCGTAAGGTTGGTCGATTTTTTATCGTCTCTATATTTGAGAAAATGTGACATATTAATTGGTTTGAGTGGCTGTGCATTATTGAGTGCAAAAAAAGCAAAAAATCGATATCATGCATTGTTTTTTTGCGACCGTGGATGTCGGCACATTTTGTCGCAAAATAACATTTTGAGCAGTATTCCATCCGCTAGGCAAGTATATAAAAAAGATATAACAATCGAACTTGAACAATATGGAATAGCAGATTATGTAATATTACCATCCCTACATGCCAAAGAAAGTTTTATTGAAGAAGGAGAAAAAATCGACAAACTATTTGTAAATCCCTATGGCGTTAATTTAAAAATGTTTCATCCGTTACCCCTTGAGTCTGATGGATACGACATTATATTCGTCGGGAATTGGTCTCTCCAAAAAGGTGTGGATATTTTAGTGGAGGCATGCAAGAAAAGAGGATTGTCTTTATTACATGTGGGAGCGATTATTGATTATGCATTTCCAAAACAAAGCAAACAATTTTGTCATGTAGATCCTGTCAATCAGCCAGAGTTGGTTTATTTTTATTCGAAAGCAAAAATATTTTGTTTGCCATCTCGTCAAGATGGATTCGGTTTAGTTTTGTTTCAAGCTATGATTTGTGGACTGCCGTTGGTCTATTCACATTACACAGGCGGTCCTGACTTAAAAAAATTAGTTAATGATCATGAATTTTTATTTGAGATGCCAGAGTATACCGTAGAATCATTGTCAGAAACCCTGCTTAAAGCCTTAAAAAAAGCTGAACAGCAACCGCGAAACTGTGTTCGCAGCTACCTGACAGAAGATGCAGTATCCAACATTTCATGGCAGGCATACGGACAACGATATAATGAATTCCTACTTAAAGTCACTACAAATAAATGAAAAAATGCCTCATTGTTTTTTTTCTATATCTATTTTTGGAGGGAGTGCTTAGAAAGTGGATTATTCCTGGTGCGCCGGGCACCTTATTGTATTCAATAAAGTACTTACTATTAATTACAATAGCCTTTTTCTATTTACTTCAAAGACATAATGGATTAGAAAAGATTCCTACTCCTTTTGACAGGACATATACAATATATGGTTTTATGGTTATTTTTTCGGCAATAGGTATAACTTTTTTAATTAACGGTTGCATTGTCGGAGGAATCACTATAGTACAATATTTAAGTCCCATAATTCTAATATATGCCATACCTGCATGTATTGACAGCAAGCAGCGATTAAACCGATTTGTTATAGGAGGGGCTGTTATTGCCTTTATCGTTCTGATTCTTGCCATTATTCAATATGCAAGCCCTCCTTATGCATACATCAACAAATATGCAATGGAGATGAAAAATGGTATTGCCATGGTGGGTGGGGCAGTACGTGTGTGTAGCGTGTTCTCTTATATGACTCCATTAGGTGATTTCTGTATAATAACATTGGTCTTTACGACATTATTGCTTTCTTTGAAATGGGATTCTACTACAAAGTGGATTATAACAACGTTATTTATTATTGCTTTGTTGGGTTGTTTCATGACGGGATCGCGTAGCGTAGTTCTTTTAGGCAGCTTGGTTGTCATAGGAACATCTGTATATGAATGGATTTTTCGAAGGAATACAAAATTAATTCTCGGAATCATATTAATAGTGTGTTGTGCATATATATACTATGACATATATGGAATTGCCGCTATAGATAATTTTATACTTCGCGCCACATCTTCATCCTATGACGTAGATACACGTATAACTCGCACTTTTGATATTTCGCGAATGTTTAATTATGCAGGAGCATTCGGTAATGGAGTCGGAATCGCAAATATGTCTGTTCAATCTTTTTTAATCCAACCATCATTAGTTGATTGGGAAGAAGAGATAGGTCGAGTTATGATTGAATTTGGTTTTTTTGGTTTTTTAATAATTACAGCAATAAGACTTCACACATTGATATACATGTTTAGGATTAGTCGTTCCATAGGAAATCAATACTTAGCGGTTCTTTCTTGGGCTACGACAATTATAATTCTTCCCATGACCTTCTATGTACAGTTATGCCTGTACAATTGGTTTGCTTATATGATGTATTTCACTATGATTGGATTAAATATTACTATAAACCAGATAGATGCGCAAGAGAAAGACTGTGATATTTATTAGAAAAAAACGTCCGGAAGCTAATAGTATCGAGGAAATATTCAATTCATTAATCAAATACTTGGGAGATGATGTTGAATTGTTAGAATTACCGTGTTCCGGAGCTAGTATTTCAGCTATTGTCAAAAACATACATTTTGCCCGAAAACATCGTGGAGACATCAATCATATAACGGGAGAAGTCCATTATATCGCATTGGGTACAGGATGTAGAACGTTGATTACAATCCATGATGTTCAGTCTATTATAAGAGGTGGAAGAATTGCGAAAACAATAAAAAAATGGTTATGGTTTAATCTTCCACTGTTAATAGCTCGCAAGGTATCAGTCATCAGTTCATTTACAAAAAACGAACTTGTCCTGTTGTGTCCTTTTGCGGAAAAGAAAATCTCTGTTGTGAATAATCCCATTAATGACTTGCAGATCATATCACCTACCGTTCCCCGTAGAATGGCTTCGACAAAAAAGACGATTTTACATATAGGCACAAAAGCAAATAAAAATCTGGAAGGTGTTTTCAGAGCTATTACGAATCTTCCTATACAACTTGTTGTTATCGGAGCTATGACTAAAGAACAACAACTATTAGCAGATTCATCGGGCGTAGAGTATGAGAACTATTACAATCTTCCATATTCCAAAGTTTTAGAACTGTATACCCTAGCTGATGTGGTCACATTTCCATCTTTTTATGAAGGTTTCGGTATGCCTATCTTAGAAGCGAATTTAATCGGAATTCCTGTTCTCGCAAGCGATATAGATGTTCTACATGAAGTTGCTGGTAATGCCGCATATTTTATAAACCCCTATTCGATTGAAGATATACGTCATGGGGTTATCGAACTATTGGATAATAATAAATTAAGGGCGAGTTTAATATCAAATGGCAGGAAAAACATCATGCGTTTTTCTCCTCAAAATATCGCAAGACAATACAAATCGCTATATAATCAACTATAAATATGAAAATAATTCACTCTGGAACATTGGATATTGAATACGGAGGACCAGCCCTTAGTACCTATCTAACTATCAAAGGATTAGAGCGAAATAATGTAAACACATCGCTATTAATGGCTCCATTGGATAATCATAAGCGACTGCTCGCTGACGATATTGATATCCACTATACGGAACAAATTTTAAATCGCCGTTGGGGGTACGTTCCGAATATAAGAAAAGTCTTGCGAAATCTGAATGCTGATTTATTTCATATTCAAGGCTTATGGCTCTATCTAAGCCATGCTACAGCAAGTCACGCACGGAAATATAAAATTCCCTACATCGTTACGCTCCGAGGAATGTTATATCCTCAGGCTTTAGCTGCGTCGTCTGTTATAAAAAAACTTTCTCTTGCTCTTTATCAACGAAATGATTTACAACAAGCGGCATGCATACAAGCGACATGCGTAGAAGAAATGAACCATTATCGTGCATTAGGTTTTTCTAATCCGGTAGCTATAATCCCCAATCCTATTGACATTACCAAATTTGTCCAAAAAGAAATACCGCCAAAGCCTACTTTCAGAATTGGTTACTTGGGACGAATACATTCTCGAAAGCGTATAGAAAGACTTATTTATGCCATAAACACATTACGTCATAATATTGATGAAATGGAATTAGTAATTATTGGTTCCGGAGATAAGTCTTACGAAAAATTTTTATATGATGAAGCCAAGAGATTAAAACTTTCCAATGTGAGATTCACAGGATTTCTTGTTGGAGAGGAAAAAGATAAGGCAATTACGGAACTATCAGTATTGGTCGTTCCCAGTGATTTTGAGAATTTCGGGAATATCGTATCGGAAGCATTAGTTCGTGGAGTACCAGTTATCGCATCTAAAGGAACGCCTTGGAAGGAATTGGAATCTTACAATTGTGGTTGGTGGATTAACAATGATCAAGACACAATAACGCAAACCATACTAAAAGCTTATAACGTAGGAAAAGACATTCGTTTCAATATGGGAATGAATGGAAAATCGCTAATGTGTAATAACTATTCCGTAGATGTGCTTGGTGCTAAAATGAAGTCACTTTATGAATGGGTTTTAGGTCAAGCATCCAAACCTGATTTTGTGTATGAAGACTGATCTTAGTTTATACGATAATTCGTGGTATCATATAGGAGCTGGAAATTTCAAAAATATTCTATGGTATTTTTGTAACATCTTATTTGTAAAATGTAGTTTACAGCCTTTATCGGTAATTAAGGTACGCCTGCTGCGCCTTTTTGGAGCAAAAATAGGGAAAGGAGTTGTAATAAAGCCCGGGGTCAATATTAAATATCCATGGAATTTATCAATCGGTGATTATTCTTGGATTGGTGAAAATGTATGGATAGACAATCTCGCCAAAGTAAAAATAGGCAACAACGTATGTGTAAGTCAAGGAGCTATGTTATTATGTGGTAACCATGATTATAAACGCCCGACATTTGACCTCATGGTAAAACCTATTGTTATTGAAGATGGTGCATGGGTTGGTGCTCAATCCACTGTTTGTCCCGGAGTAACAATGCATTTACATAGTGTTCTTGCTGTCGGTTCCATAGCCTCTAAAGACTTAATGCCATATTCGATATATCGTGGGAATCCTGCGGTTAAAGTCGCAGAACGGGTAATGTTTGAATCGTAATCAAACTATCAATTTAATTTAATCTGATGAAAATATCAATAATCACTGCTACATGGAATAGCAGTGCAACTTTGCGTTACACAATGCAAAGTGTGTTGTCACAATCCTATCCAAATATAGAGCATATTATCGTGGATGGTGGTTCAACAGATAGCACAATGGAAATCGTACATGAATTAGAACCTGAATATCAAGGTAAATTACGTTATATCAGCGGAAAAGACAAAGGAATATACGATGCCATGAATAAAGGTATCGCAATGGCGACAGGCGATATCATAGGAATACTTAATAGCGATGATTTTTATACCAGCGATATTGTGCTTTCAACAGTGGCATCTGCATTTGAAGACGGTAACATAGATGCTGTTTATGGCGATATACATTATGTACAAGACAATGACTTGCAAAAATGTACCCGTTATTACTCCTCGAAGCTTTTTCATCGCCGTTGGATGCGTCTCGGCTTTATGCCCGCCCATCCGAGTTTTTATTGCCACAAAGAAATATATGAGAGATACGGCGGCTTCAATTTGTCATACAAAATTGCTGCCGATTTTGAATGTCTGTTACGATTAATATTCGTCCATAGAATACGACTCCGATACATCCCAATGGATTTTGTAACAATGCGTACAGGAGGTGCATCGACCAGCGGATTATCCAGCCATAGACAAATTTTACGAGATCACCAGCGAGCATTCAAGGATAATGGAGTTTACAGTAATATTTTGCTTGAATCGTTGAGATACATTTACAAAATATATGAGATCATTGAAACTAAAGTTTCACGAAAATAACACATCACAAATTTGATATTTATATGAAGACAGCTTTAATTACCGGTATCACCGGACAGGATGGATCGTATCTTGCTGAATTGCTTTTAGAAAAAGGATATGACGTGCATGGTACTATACGCCGCTCATCGGTCGATTTTCGTGAACGTATCGCTCATTTGGAAGGACATCCTAACTTCCACCTTCATTATGCCGATCTCGGCGATTCGATGAGTATCTTACAAGTGGTGAAAAAAGTAAAGCCAAACGAAATATACAACCTTGCTGCACAGAGCCATGTACAGGTTTCGTTTGATTCGCCAGAATTTACCGCAGATGTCGATGCAACCGGTGTGCTACGCATTTTGGAAGCTGTGCGCCAATGTGATCTGACTGATACCTGCCGTATCTATCAGGCTTCCACGTCAGAGCTATACGGCAAGGTGGAAGAAGTACCCCAGAATGAGAATACTCCTTTCCATCCCTATTCTCCCTATGCCGTAGCGAAACAGTATGGGTTCTGGATTACCAAAGAATACCGCGAAGCGTACAACATGTTCTGCTGTTCAGGTATTCTGTTCAACCACGAGTCGGAACGCCGCGGAGAAACGTTCGTTACCCGCAAGATAACCCTTGCCGCTGCACGTATTGCCCAAGGCAAGCAGGATAAATTGTATTTAGGTAACTTGTCATCGCTCCGTGACTGGGGCTATGCCAAGGATTACGTGGAGTGTATGTGGCTGATCCTCCAAAATGACAAGCCAGAAGATTTTGTCATTGCCACCGGCGAGCAGCATTCGGTACGTGAGTTCTGCCAATCGGCTTTCCGATATGCCGGAATCGAACTGCGTTTCGAGGGTGAAGGTGAAAACGAAAAAGGCATCGACTGCAAGAGCGGTAAAGTACTTGTCGAGGTTTCTCCCGACTTCTACCGCCCAACCGATGTGGTAAATCTTTTGGGAGACCCGTCGAAAGCGAAACGTGAACTGGGTTGGAATCCGCAGAAGACATCGTTTGAGCAACTTGTAAAAATCATGGTGGATGCCGATATGGCAAAAGTGGCCGTTGAACGTGCATCGCAACAGGTAAGAACCAACCTTGCCGAATATCTCGAAAAAGGAATCGTAAAATAATCGAGAAAACAATGGAGAAGAACGCAAAAATCTATGTGGCAGGACACCGTGGAATGGTAGGCTCTGCCATTGTACGGGAACTGCAACGCCAGGGATATACGAATATCATCACACGCACGCACAAAGAATTGGACTTGACTCGCCAGGAAGCCGTAGAACGCTTCTTCGCCGAAGAAAAGCCCGAATATGTATTCCTCGCCGCAGCAAAGGTGGGCGGTATCATCGCCAACCAATCGGCATTGGCGGACTTCATGTACGAGAACATGATACTGGAGATGAATGTCATCCACTCGGCATGGCGCAATGGTTGCAGGAAGCTGGAGTTTCTCGGTTCATCGTGCATATACCCGCGTATGGCACCCCAGCCGATGCCTGAAAGCTGCCTGCTAACCTCCGAACTGGAAAAGACCAACGAGGCATACGCATTGGCAAAAATCTCTGGATTGAAATACTGCGAGTTTCTCAACCGCCAGTACGGCACGGACTATATCAGCGTGATGCCCACCAATCTCTATGGGCCGAATGACAACTACCACCCCGAGCACAGCCACGTGTTACCGGCGCTTATCCGCCGCTTTCATGAGGCGAAGGAAGCGGGCTTGAAAGAGGTGACCTGCTGGGGTGACGGTAGCCCGTTGCGAGAGTTTCTCTATGTGGATGATTTGGCCAATCTCTGCGTATTCTTGATGAACAACTATTCGGGGTACGAGACAGTAAACGCCGGAACAGGAAAGGAACTGACCATAAAGGCACTGACAGAATTAGTGGCAAAGATAATCGGCTACACCGGCGAGATACGCTGGGACACCTCACGGCCGAACGGTACCCCCCGCAAGCTGCTTGACGTTTCGAAAGCGACTTCGCTCGGATGGACATACAAGACGGAACTGGAGGAAGGCATCCGTCTTTCCTACGAGGATTTCTTAAACAACCCGATGAGGGCGGAAAGATAACTTTCACAACATAATCATGCAAATCATACTCTTATCCGGCGGTTCAGGTAAAAGGCTGTGGCCGCTTTCAAACGAATCCCGCTCCAAACAATTCCTCAGACTGCTTCCTTCCCCGGACGGAGGCAGGGAATCTATGGTACAGCGTGTCATACGACAGATCAAGGAATCGGGACTTTCCTGCCCGGTTACAATCGCTACAAGTGTATTTCAAAAGGATGCCATCACCAATCAGCTCGGTGAGGATGTGACTGTCGTCACCGAACCTAGCCGTAGGGATACCTTCCCTGCAATCTGTCTCGCTTCCGCCTATTTGGAGAAAACAGCGAAATGCGACAAGAATGAAACAGTCATTGTTATGCCATGCGACCCGTATACGGAAGAGCGTTATTTTCAAACTATAGCGGAAATGGCGGAAGCAGTGCAGAATAATGTGGCTGATCTTGTACTGATGGGCATAAAGCCCACCTATCCGTCCGCCAAATACGGTTATGTGATACTTCAAAAGCATCGCAAAACAGACGGAATATATGAAGTGGAGCGTTTTATAGAAAAGCCGGATGTCGCCACTGCTGAAAGATTTATCGCAGATGGCGCATTTTGGAATGGCGGCGTGTTCGCTTTCTGTCTCGGATATATGATTGACATCGTAAAGAGTTATCTCGCATACGATACTTTTGAGGAGGTACGCCTCCGATATGAGGAACTGCCAAAGATCAGCTTTGACTATGAGGTGGTGGAGAAAGCGAAGTCTGTGGCTGTCGTTCCATACGACGGGAAATGGAAAGATCTCGGCACATGGAACGTGCTTACCGATGAACTGAAAGAGCGTTGCATCGGTAACGTGGTGATGGACGAGAAATCTGAAAACACCCATGTGATCAACGAATTGGAAATACCTGTCATGTGCATCGGTGCCAAAGACATGGTAATAGCCGCTTCATGCGATGGCATCCTGGTTTCAGAGAAAGGCAGGAGCGAGCACATCAAAACATATGCGGACCGCTTGCAATGCCGCCCGATGTATGAGGAGCGTCTCTGGGGAGAATATAAGGTTATCGATACGGTGAGTTTTCCTGACGGATATGAGACTCTTACCAGGCAGTTAAAGATAAAAGCCGGTAAGAGCATAAGCTATCAGGCTCACCGCTATCGCGATGAAGTCTGGACATTCATTGATGGCGAGGGTATGCTGGCTCTTGATGGGAAAATGACTAGAATCGGCCGTGGAGACACCGTCTGTATCAGGAAGGGCATGAGACATGCCGTCAAGGCCATGACCGATCTGCTCTTTATTGAGGTACAGTCAGGAGATCTGCTCGTGGAGGAGGATGTCGAAAGGTTCGATTGGAACTGGAAATCATAAAAAAAAGGAATCAATAGATCATGATGAAAAAATGGTATGCCCTGAAGGTTTTCTATAACCGTTTTTCGGAAATCAAGGCCACATTGTCACGTGACGGGATTGAGAGTTATATCCCGATGAAAACCAGAAGCTATCCGCAACCGAACGGGGAAGTCGTGATCAGGCGGGTTCCGCTTGTCGCCATGTTGATGTTCCTGCGTTGCGATGATGACTATATCTCTTCCTTGAATTCGATTCTCGATGAGAAAACCATGGTGTATCATCATCCCAGTACCCAGATTCCAGCTTCCATTCCGGATGAAGAGATGGACATGTTTATCATGCTCACTTCTTCCATGGAGGACGGTTTCGAACAGATACCGTATGATGACAATCTCGTGAAGAACGCCGAAAAATACCGGGTGACAGGTGGGGAATATGCCGGAGTAGTGGGATATTACAGACGTATCAAAAAGAACAAGCGGCTGGTTATTCCTTTTGAAGGCTTGCTGATATTGGTCGCCACCAATTATATTCCCAAATGTTATTTACAGGAAATAGTATAATGATAACCTGTGCAAGCAGATATAGAGTCTAATTTTATGAGTAAACACGCATAAAATCAGAATTCGGATATGTACATAACTGCCAGCAATTCCAGGCACCTTTAAAAGATGTTGTTACCAAGTTTCGCAGACATGGAAATGAAATCGTCACTGCATATTCCTTTAAAGGAAGGCAGCTTGAATATATGAGGTATGGCTACAATTCAAATAACCTTTATACCCCAACCGAGAAACATAAAATACTTCTTGATTGGGGTCATTTTTTATATAATTTCCGGTCGTGTAATCGCCGGTAGAAGCAATATACAGGGATTTCGAATATGACTTTTTCGATAACTACAAATCGATTATGCGATTTCCCTCACTTAATCCCTCAACCTCCCTCTCTTGAATTTTTCCAATCCTCTCTCCCAAATATTTTTTATTTTTCCCTTCGGGATTTTTCTTTAATCCAAAAAATATTCTTACCTTTGTTCAAAGAAGAGTTATACTCATGAGTATGAGGCTGTAAAATGTTGAAATTAGCACAATCTCTAAATCGTTACCTTAGACTTTTCAGAACTTCCATAAGCGTTTGTCTTTCAAATTAATCCATTAAATTGATAAGAATTTAAAGTAGATTTAAGCGATACAGCCTATTTTAATGGCATAACAATAGATTCTTCATATTTATCAGAGGGCTTGGAATATGCAAAAAAACATGGAATTAACAGAGTCTTAATTAGAAATGAAGAAGGAATAAAACAGAAAATTGATTTTGAATTATTTAAAAAGTATGACTTTATAACAACATTACATTGGATTGCTCCATTGTCTAAACTATCAAATATTGAAGGAATATATAGTCTTGCAAAATTAAAAGAACTTAGGTGGGCACCTACAATCAATCTACCTATAGATTTGTCTGCATTTCCTCATATTGAAATGTTATCAACAACATATTGTAAGCAAATGTCAGGTTGGGACGAATTAAACAATCTTAAATTCTTATTTTTAACAAAAGTAGATACATGTAATTTGTACTTTTTGCATAAAGTCATAAACTTAGAATATTTGAGAATTTTACGAGGGAAAATAGTATCAATTAGTGGAATTGATAATTGTTCAAAACTTAAAACATTATTCTTACAGTCATGTAATTGTATTAGTACATTAGAACCTACAATCAGAAAATTAAGTCTTGATAAACTGATTATTGAAAATTGTACCAATCTGAAAGCAGATGAAACTTTAAATAAATATATCAAAAGTATATCAATAATATAATTCTTATTTTTTGATGAATAGATTGTCAAAATAAGTAGCCATAAACGTGCAGATAAGATTATTTGCTCTTACAAATGGCAGTAGATTAGAGTTTTAATTAGATCTATCTCTAATCTGCTGCCATATATTGTAAATATTAAGGTTTATTTGTTTCTATAATCCATAGTTTTATCATGTCTCAAACATTTCTGACGGAGTAAAATATACTTCTGTTCAATATCATTCAGCCTGTGATTTTCACGTAAAATAAAGAATGAGGTTACTATGCTGACTACCCATATAAAAAGGGCTACAAGGATGCAGAATTGTTTGATATACCTGAACCCGACATATCTGTCAATCCAAGACCAAAATTTCTTGAAGGTCCAAAGAACCCAGCCTTTAATGGTAGTAGGTTTTACCGGTGCTTTTGACATGTTGTGCCGTTCTGCTACAACATCAAGGATACGGTTCATTCGTTCTATGTAAGGGATAATCTTAAGATATTGCTTGTTCGTGTCCGCTGTCAGTGCAACAGCGTTAAGGCTGTTCTTTTGTATATCCGTACATAGATTGGCAATCTTAACCAGTAATTCTTCTGTCTGGGCATCGGACTTTCCGGTTTTCAGTTCCTCGTATGCTTTGCTCAATTTATCTAATATATCATAGAACAAATTCCTCAGCTGGATAAACTGTCTGTCTCCACTGCTATCCATATTGTGGCCACCGGTTTTACTTACAGAGGCAATTTCACTCTTTATAGAAACAAGTCCGGCTTCTATCCGGTTAAGTTTGTCCGTATGTCTATCCAGTGTAGTCTGGATTTCATCAATGGAATCATATTCTTCATCCTTTAACGGTTTGTTCTTTGCCATTGTTACCTCCTTCTGCCTTTTCGTGGTACATATTTGTCTTTTTCTTCATCACGTTTGTTATCGTCGCTGCTTCCACCACCGCCACCTCCTGTTTCCGGTGCCTGATGTGGCTGAACTATCAGTTCAATGGCGGCTCCAACTATTCCAGATCCTATTGAACTGCCACTATCGGTTCCGCTTTCTACATTGCCAGCATCCATAATTTCCTGATTGGATTGTGCATTCTGAATATTCGGGCTGTATTCCGGAGTGTCTACCGGACAGGCTTCCGCATGAGCCATATCCTTTGAGATATTCATGTCAGATCCGGTAAAAACGGAGTCATGTTTTCTGATATCCGATATAGCGGTTTTTTCCTGTCCATAACTGCCGAACTTCCTTCTTAAATTTCCGAATGACAATTCCGGATCCACTTTCTTTCCGGCAAAAGAAAGATTTTCTGCTGTATATACGATACCACGTACATTCCCGTATTCATCCCTTACCATGGTTATATTGACACCTTCTGATTTCAGCCTTGAGATATATTCTTTCCACGAACTAGCTTTGTCAAGAATAGGGAAAGCTATGTCCATGATATGATATTTGACCTTATCCTTTCCGATAAGTCTGTCTCGGTTTACATCTTTTTTTCTCTTTGATGGAGCAGAAAGTCCGTATTTTGCCCGGATAGATTTGCAGATATTTACTGAACGTGCATAGTTGCTGTCGCATGTGATAGCCTTTCCTTCGTTGTCTATACGACTGTAAGCGATGTGTACATGATCGTGTTCTTGATCAAGATGACGGTAGCCAAGATAGATAGTGGGCGGAAATTTCATACGCTGCATGTATTCCTTGCAGAGCTCCGTTATAAATTCGTCAGTCAGCCTTTCCCGGTCTTTGGGCGAGAAACTGATTACCAGATGTCCCATCTTGTCCTTTATCTTGGAAGAACTGTTTGCCCATTGGAGATTGAAGGCAGCAACGACAGTCCGGTTTGAGGTTGTACTGACACCATTGGAAAAAATCACTTTGGCATTTTTCTCTTTCATGCTATTGAGGTAGTCAATCAGACCTCCGGCTGATTTTCCTTTCATTATTTTTGCATTCATCGTTATCTCAGTTCACTTAATTTATTCAACACTTCATCTATCTTTTCTGACAATAGCCTGTCAGCTGCTGCCACATCCTCATAGCCTGCAATGTGCGCTTCGTGTGCCAGCTGGTTCAGGTTGTTTGCCATTCCTGCGAGCTTCCTGAAACAATCCATCATCTCCTGGGAGAGCGGTTCGTTTATCTTACCGTTTATTGCCAGATCATAGACTATGGAGGAAAGTGAAGCCTTCATTCTGCGGCTTCTTTTTTTTAGTTTTTTGAAGTTCAGTTCATCAAAACCGACCTTTATAAAATGGCACTTTTTCTCTGCCGAATCCTTTCGAGGGCGGCCTCCTTTTCTCCGTTCTGAATCCTTTCGGGGTGTGGGTGCAAATTCTGTCATGTCCGTTTGTTTAAGGTCATCCAGGCGGAGCCTTCCGACATTCAGTCGGTGGTTTTTTGGCACAAAAAACCTATCTTGCTCCCACACCCCTTAAAAAAGTGTCCTACTTTCTGAACAGGATGTACAATGCTACGGAAGCCATTATAACAGGCTATTGTACAATATTCGTCGTGGATGACGGATTTATAAATGGAGTTTTATCTGTGCCAGTGTACCTGTGCTTCTTCATAATATGAGTGGTCTCTGGCTATTGATTCAAGGACTTTGTGCAGATAGTCCAGTTCGTGGTGCTCCAGGCATGGAATGGCTCCGATTTCTATATTGTATGATGCTATCCACCTGTATTCGCTCCACTTCTCATAGTCTTTTCCGGTACAGCTTACTATGGAGTCAAAATAGGCATTTACCTGTTCTATCTGCCGTTCCGACGGTACACTATCTTTTCCTTTAGTGTGTATAAAGGAAATCATGGAATCAACGGCATTTGCCAGTAAAGGATCAACTTTAGCGAGTACCTTTTTGAGTTCTTCCTGTTTCATGTCTTAACTTGTTTGGAGAATATGTCAGCTCCGGTATGAACTGTTGCCAAACCTGATGGGCACGACCATTTCAATAAGCCGGTCGGCGATACGTTCCTCATATTTTTCCTTAATCTGTGAAAATGTCAGATTTGTCGTAAAAAGGGTGAACAGCTGTTCCTCATACCGTTTTGTTATCAGGTCTATCATAGGGGTAAGACAATTGCCGAAACTGATGATTTCCTTCGGGTCTGTCCCGAAATCATCTATCGCAAGGATTGGAAGTCTGGCTATCCGAGCCCATTCCTGATATTCGTCTTTGCACCTGTAAGCCAGTTCCCTTGCATTCCACAGCGATACGCTATAACTGGAATTGGTCTGCGGATGGCGCAAGTTCAATGAATTTATCAGGGTACGGATGGCTTTAAGCCATGTGGTTTTTCCATTTCCGCACATTCCGCTGAAAAACAGACCGAACTTTTCGGAATTTCCCGTAAGGAAGCGTGCAATCTGTTCACGTTGGCTTTCAAATTCTTCACAGGTTGTGAAATGTCTGCACCTGTATTCGACTTCTGCCTGGTATGCGGCCAGCAGCATATCCTTTGTCTGTTCGTAGGAATATGGCAGCCTAAACCGGCCAATCGTAATCTTCCGGTGAAGTAGCTGTGATTTCAGTAGCTCTACGTCCACTGTTGACTCGTTTTGATTCTGCTCTTTCATGTTTTAGTCTATAATTCATTTTAATGTTCAGCCAGTTGCGGAAATGTTTCTGGATGTCTATTATTTCCCTCTTGTCGGATGACTTCATTTTTTGTTCGGCAATGAACATTTTCAGGTATTCCAGTACAGTTTCACGGTCTATATCGCTTCCCCGTTGAAGGATTACCGAGTCCAGCCAGGCAGCATCATTTGCAAGAATCATTTCCAGTTCATCCAGTTCCAATTTTCCGTTGCTGATATTATGAATATTATTATTTCTATTTTTATCTTTTATATTAATAGGGGACAACGGCACCGACATCTTTACCGACAAGTTCTCCGACAACGGCACCGACAACTGAGAAGTACGGTCAATTATGGTATATAAAGGCGGATTCTCCTTTCCAGTCCCGGCTGTGAATGAAATCAGACCTCGCTGCTGGAGTCCGGCCCTGGCCTTTACAATATTCTGCTTTGTTGTCTGAAGATCGGCACTTATTCTTTCCGTATAGCCTGTAAACGGCATCTGCCATCTGGCGGAATTTGCCATATTAAGAAGATAGAAGTATAAGATTGTTTCTGTCTTGGAAAATGCCCTGTATCCGTTATCCCTCCAGAATAGACTGAACAATTCATACAGGTTCATAATACAGGCTATTTAAGTAGGTCTTTTTGGGTCACATAGGCGATTGCCTGCCGGTCCACTTCTTCCTGTGGTGCTATGCGTATCCTGCGGAGCCATTGATCAAGTTCGTCCTTGTCAAAGAAGCACAGTTTGCCGTTTGGTTTGTAGAAAGGAATCTCCTTTTTCATCATCAGTTTATGCAGATAAGACTTTTTCATCCCCAGATATTCGGCAGCTTCTACCGTTGTCAATAAATTGTTTGTCATATGATTCTATTTTATAATTATTATTTCCGTTTCGACAGCAAACAGGTTTTTGAATGCTTTTTCTTTCCTTTTGCTCTGTTGCAAAATTATGCCTATTCCCAAGTGGAACAATGTGTACGATTTGTGGTTGGGGACAAAAAACGAATAAAGCCATATCGTTGTTAATCAACAATATAGCTTCATTTGATTTGTTAAAAGATGTATAGCTCTGTGGTCGCTCTGTAATTCTGTGTGGTCACTTCACTGATTTTGCTTTTTCGATGGCTTTTTCGATTGCCTTGACAAATTGGGCATTGGTTTCTCCTGTTCCGGAATTGAGTGCATCTCTATAATGGGATTTGTAGTATCCGGGACTGATTTTACACTGTTCCAGCATGTGTTGTATCCACTCCTTTGCTAAAGACTCATTCATTATCTCTTTACTGACGACATACAACAGGTAACAGACACGGCTGTTTTCACGATGACGGACAACAACAGGTCGTGAAACTTCTTTCAGGTTCATGAAATCTACGAAATCCGTACCTTTCATGTGTTCAAACTGGTTGCCGTTGCAGATCTTGTACAGGCTGCAACAGATGGTCAAATCTACTATATCAAATAGTTTGGCCGTTTCTTTCAAGTACAGTCCTGTCATATTTTACCTTCGGATTTCAGTTCTTCTATATCTTTGATAATGCTGTCTGCAATCCTTTTCATTCGGACAACCAGCATTTCAAGGTATATCATCTCAAAAAAATAAAGTTTGGCTGTTTTCTCACGTTCTGCGGTGTAAAAGCGGTATGTCTCATCACTCTTGGCTTTCTCTGCTTCATATCTTGCCTTTGCCTCCTCGGATTCTTTTTCTATGGCCTTGTAATCGTCATCTTCAGGATTGAGATAGTCCATGCGGACACTCATTTGAGAATACCGTTTCCATAGTTGTGAAGCGGCATATGCAATAGAGTCATATTCCTTTTCAAGCGGCTTGATATGCCTGTCGCAGACTGGTTGCGGATTATAAGAGCCAAATATATCCTCGTGACTTTCATATGTGGCAAGGAAGTCAGCCGCAGCGGCAGCCAAGGCTTTTGCCTGTTCCATGAGTATTGCCGGGCTGTCGTTTAACTCTTTTTCAGCCGAGTTGATTATACTGTTTATGTCTTTGTAGTCATGATAGAATCCGGAAAAAACCAGATTTTCCTCAAAGGTCAGTTTTGTATCTTTGATATATTTTAAAAGGAGCCTGTTTACTTCAAGCAACCTTTCAGTTATTTCAGCAATATACATCTTAATAGTGGGGTTATGTAATCAATACTAAAATTCCATGTCACTGAATGCATCGTCTATAAGACTGACTGCATCATCCTTTTTCTTGTTGATGATCTTCGCATATATTTGGGTTGTTTCCACCTTGGTATGCCCAAGCAGTTTGCTTACAGTGTATAAGTCAACTCCCAAAGTCAGCATCATCGTTCCGAAAGTATGCCTGCTGCAGTGGAAGGTGATGTTTTTGGTGATACCTGCGGCTCGAATCCACTCTTTCATGGGGTATTGCGTCCAGCATCTTTTCAATCCTTTGAATACCAGCCCTGTCTTTTCGGGAGAATAACCAATCAATTGCAAGGCTTCGTCACTAATGGGGATGATGTCTTCTGTCTTTGTCTTTTGAGTGACGGTGTGGACGCATTTTCCTCCGGCAGCAAAGTCCACGATTTCTTCCCATCGCAATGTGAGAATATCGCTGATTCTCAGACTTGTCAGACAAGAGAATAACGAGGCTGTTTTCAAAACCGGTATCTTGCAAGGTGTTTCTGCCAATCTGTACAGTTCATCTACGCTCAGATAGTCTTTCACTACGTCTTCCGGCTCTATCTTCTCCAAGAAATCATTTACATTGGAGTGAATCAACTTGTTGCGATAGAGTATTTTGAGAAATCCTCTGAATGTGGACCAGTAGCCCACAGCCGAATTGCGTGATATGGGACGCTCAGGACGTCTAAGCTGTTTCGCATTAAGCAGATACTCTCTGAACTTGTTGCATAAGTCCACATCGATTTCCTCGAATGAACATTTTCCACCCACGAAATTGAAGAAATGTAGATATACGAACTCCCATTTCTGGTCGTGCTTGTGGAGTGTCTTCTTATAATAGGCAAGAAAATCTCCTTTCATCTTGCTTTTGTCAAAGAAATCGTACCGCTCATTTACGATGGATTCAAAACGTCGGCATCGGATGGCTTCCGCTTTTTCCGACATGACGGCATTAAAGTTCTGTTCCCGTTGGTTCTTTGGTTCGGCATAGATGTAGATGCCCAAAGATTCATGACGGATTACCTTCATACTTTCTTTGTCGCGATAACCGGGATAATAATCCAAATAGAACGACAACATGTTTTTCTTTAGAGGTCTTGTCCTCAATGTTACAGTTTTACATTCGTGCATAATGATATGTTTTTATAATTGAAAATTAATTTGTTGCAAACCAATACAATGAAATAATGCTGATGACTGCCATTGCTGAAAATGATTCTTGTCTGTGCAGAATAATTCTCAGATACCGGATTTTTCAGCCATCACCTTGTCAAAATCCTCTTTCAACAGGAACATGGACTTTCCGTGATGCATTTTCCGTATCTTGTTATACCTCGCATAATTGTAGACATCATCCCTACGCAGGTTATATTTTTCCATTGCTTCGGCTACGCTGTAATACATTTCCCGTTGGTCGAAACCTCCGCTTTTGATGATGTCGATATGGTCTTTTGAATATTGGACTTTGCCATAAACAACACGGGACGGGATTTTATGGCGATGTACAAATGAGCATCTGACATCTTTGCTCATACCATAGATTTCCTTCATTTGCTCCGCACTAATCCATTCCTTTATATTGTCTGCAGCTTTATATTTGGCGAAGAATCTGTCAACTGGCAGTTGTTCGTAATAATTGAATCCACCATGACTGATTTTAGGAATGTCGTTTTCACGGCATAGCTTGCAAATGGTTTTCCTGTTCATCTGATAAGTTGCCGCAATTTGCTCGGATGAGTAATAACCTTCAGGGATTACAAAGGTCTCTTTCGGTAGGTCGCTTTTCTTTTCCCGTTTCTTGGGTGTATATGTTCCATCACGATGCTCTATATAGACTTTGTCAAACTCGGAACGTAGCACCATTGTCCGGCTTCCTTGTTTGAACCGTTTGATGTCGTATTTGTTGACATAGTAGCTGATATTAATTTTGGTAAGTCCGTATTTCTCTGTGATTTCATCGTAGGTATAATAGTCAGGATTCAGCTTCTCCTGCTTTTCCTTAATCGCGTCTATATGGGCACGGGAATAATACACCTCGTGGTGGCGGTTGATTCGGGGGATATTGTGCCGTAGTGCAAAGGTGACAACGGCATTACGGCTCATACCGTACTTTTCCATGACCTGCTCCGGGGTATAATAACAGTCCGGATTGATTTCTTCGGCAAGGTCTGCAAAATACTTGTCTATAAGGGTGCGGTTGTAGAACACACGATTTCCTTCTTCAACCTTAGGGATGTTGTATAATTTGCATCGACGATACAGTGTTTTCTTCTGAATTTGGAACTTCTCCAGAATCTCATTAGTAGTGTAATAAAGAACGGTCTGTTTTCTTCCATAACTCCGTTTCTTATAACCGTGTGCATCATCAAACATTTTTTCAATGTCCGACTTGCGGATAATGGTACGTCCACGAAGTTGCAACGCCCGAATGATACCGGCAGCCATGTGTCGGTATATGGTGGCGCGACTGATGCCTAAAAGTGTTGCGGTTTCAGCAGGGGAGAGATACAGCTTGCTTCCTACGATTCCGACTTCCTGCATGGGCGGCTCATTTTGCCGTTCCTCGTATTCCTGTAACCTCTGCTTCCGCTTCTTCTCTTTGTACGCTTTTTCATTGCACGATTTACTGCAATAGCGTGTTACCATCGTGTGTGCTATAAATGGTTTGCCGCACCACTGGCATTTTCTTTGTACCTCCATATATTAGTCGCCTTTAATTTCGTCGATTTCGTCTCAACGCGTCTCACAATTTCTCACAGCGTCTCACACTGTGTCTTCTATAGCGGTTCCGCTCATTTTCATAGCATCTCACATCGTGTCCAAGATGTCGCTATGATGAGTGCGAAGTGTCCGCTTAATTGTTCGGCGGTAGAATTATGGTACAAAATAATGCTGGAAATCCGCAACCAGTCAGATTTGACTGAAAACCATATAAAAAGAAAAGTCGCTGGTTATCAGCGACTTTCTTCTAATTGGCTATGGTTGCTTATGGCTACTTACAAGCCATCATTTACCGATGCAGAAAATATAAATTGATTTGTAATATATTGATATTTAGTATGCTTTTCCCTATTATTTATATGAAGAGGGACAAACTGGGGACAAAATTTATACAAAAATAACACTAAAAAAAGAAAACATAATTTTTTGGAACTAAGTAATTCTCAAAATCGTATGCTAACCAAAAGAAAAAGGAAGAATTCTCTGCATAGTTATCATAATCTGATACCTAGTAGTATTAATTCTAACCCAGATTCAAGATGCATAGAGTGCCGTTTATTAGAGAAAAGAAATTATAGGTTTAGTCTAGTATCTTGTATATTTAAAAAGGTTCTAAACCAAACATTATACAACTTCATAATGACTGATATTGGTTAATAGAATCTTGTATTTTCTCTTTTCGCCAGCAATATTATTTATCTTGATGCCTTTCTTTATTTTTAATGCGTGAAATTTTCACGTGAAATTTTCACATTTCTGGTTGTTTTAATTATCTTTGCATTGAGATAGGTTAATGTCTCATTGATATTACTGTTTGATTATTTTATTAAATACTATTTTATGATACTGCGTGTTATATTGAAGAATTTTCTGTCATTCAATGATGAGGTTCAGTTTGATATGTTTCCTAATATGAAAAGGACAACCTTGTCTAACCATATTACTATGCTTAATGAGAAACTGCCTGTATTGAAAATGGCTGCTATATATGGAGCCAATGGCGCTGGAAAATCCAATTTGTTAAAGGGTATCAATTTCTTGAAAGCAATAGCTTTGAACAAAAGTTTTCTCGACAAGGATACCTTTGGTAAGTACATCTTTGCGTTAAAAGAAAATACAGGAACAGAACCTATGGAACTGACAATAGAGTTTGAGACAAAAACAGGAATTCCATATATATACTCTGTGGAAATTATGAATACTGGGATTGTTTCCGAAATACTACAGATTTCCGGTTTGGGTTCGGAAGAAAACCATAATGTTTTCACTCGCAAAGAGGGCAAAATCGAATATGCAGTTACGCCTTCAGAGGAAGTAGGCAATATGGTTTTGGGATGGATAGAAAAAAATCCATTTTCCAGTCTTTTGACTATAAACAATGATATGCCGGTATTGACGGATGAAAATATTAGTATTGCACAAAAATGGTTTGAGGACGAACTTACAATAATTGGCTTGCATTCTTTCAATCCTGCACTGATTGGAATATTCAAGAGCAACAAAGAAATCAATCAATTTGCTTCGGATATATTTAAGGTACTTGGTCTTGGTATTAACAGAGTTAATGTCGAAACAGAAAATTTTGAAGATTGGATGAGTACCCATGACATCAGTAATCTACCTATGGACAAACTTAAAGAAATGCGTTCCGGAGTGTTGTCGGAGGTCGTTGATTTCAGAAATACAAGATCTATTAGTGTAGAAGATGGAGTGCAGAAGATAAGTCAAATGCTATTCCAGCAATTTGGTAAAAACGGATTTTCAAAGGATATGGATATCCAGGCACAGTCTGACGGTACGGTTAGATTACTGTCGCTTGTTCCGGCATTATATGATGCAATGAAATCCGCCAAGACGGTAATCATAGATGAACTCGATCATAGCATACATTCACATTTGGTCAGGGAACTTGTCCGTTATTTTTCCTCACAGGACACCAATGGACAACTTATTTTTACAACGCATCAGACCTGTTTGCTAAATCAGGATTTTTTGCGCACCGATGAAGCTTGGATGGTTGAAAAGAAGGATGGTGGGAGTCATATGTATTCATTAAACGATTTTAAGATTCACAACACAATTAATATTGAGAACGGATATATGGAGGGGCGTTATGGCGCTATTCCTTTTATTGGTGAATTGAATATGTAAAATGTTAATATTGTTATGGATTTATCTAAATTTACATATTCAAAAAAAATACTCAAGATTAACTCCTAAATAGCTTGTACATCAGTCTATAACCCAAAATAAGGAGAATTGTCAGGTATATGAAACATCAGGAGTGTCTTCTGCTTACCAAAAGCCTGAAGGGATTCTTTCCACCAGTCTTATATTCGTACTCTCTGGGGGGAAAGGATTTTCTTCTGGAATTGATTAAACAGCGTGAGCTTAACTCTTTAAGAGTTGTATTTATGTCTGAAAAAGGACAAGGATTACAGCCATATCAGATGCAAGAGAAGTGGGAATAAATACAGTTGACAGGAGAAATAAAAATAGAATCGCAGCTTTTTCCAACTGGATACTATGGACAAAGTATTTCTCCTTTCGGATGTAGATGAATTCTATGATCAGTTGGAGAAAATATTTAAAGGTAATCAAACCGATGTACAAGGTAGATGGGTCGTGAGCAATCCTTGTTTTGAGATTTGGTTGTATTATTGTTATTTGGATAGTCCAGAAAAAGTTCTTGGATGCTTGAAAACAGAACCTATTACTACTCGGAGCAAAAAAATGAAGGCCTTGGGTAACACATTAGTCAGTGGAGGGTTGAACCCTTGTTTGGCATTTGAAAATATGTTGAATGGAATAGAACACTGTATTGCTTACTATGCTGAGGATGATAACAGAATAACTGTCTTGTATGCGACACAAATGCATGAAATGGTTCAGTACCTTTAGTCAGCATAAAAGAAATTTCAACAATATTTCATTTCTACATAATTTTGCACACAATCATGCGGATATGATTATGTGTATAGATAACGATTATCTGCTGATTTTCAGCATGTTATTTTTTGAATCAGCAAATGTAATAGATGCTGTATGCATATTTTTGAGAAAATATCTCAAAAATATGCATTATATGAATTGAATTTTGTACCTTTGTACTCGAAAACAGTTATGAAAAATAATTGAAACACTTAAAAGTCAGATATATGTTACTTGAATTTACAGTTGAGAATTACAGGTCGTTTTATAGGAAAAAGACCTTAGTATTGGAGGCCGATAAAGCTTTGAAAGAATGTACTGAAACGAACTTGTTTGACTGCAATAAATATACTCTGCTTCGTTCGCTTGCGCTGTATGGTGCCAATTCAAGTGGGAAATCCAATCTTGTCAGTGCGATGCACGCAATGGCGAGTTGCGTGTTGTTGTCGGTGAAGTTAAATGACAATGAGCAATTGGAATATGACCCATTTCTTCTTTTGAAGGACAATCACCATCCCTCTATGTTTGAGATTATATTTTTGAAAGGAGAGTATTGTTACAGATATGGATTCAGGTATAATCTGGAGCGTATCGTTGAAGAATGGTTATTCCGGAAAACAACACCTCGTTCTAAAGAGCAGATGATGTTCGTAAGAAACGAAGATGGGATTTGTGTAGATGAGAATAATTTCCCGGAAGGAGTCGGATATGAAGAAAAGACCAATGACAACCGTTTGTTCCTGTCATTATGCCAACAGTTAGGCGGTGAAATATCTCGTCAGGTTATTTCTTGGTTTCAATCGGACTTTAATGTGATTTCTGGATTGAATAATCAACAATATAGAGCATATTCAAAATTATTTTTTCACAAAAAAGAATCTTTGAGTGTTGATGCTCTCAACTTCTTCCAGAAATTGAGACTTGGATTTAACAACATTCTTACTCATGAGGAAGAACCCAATATTCCTCAGGACTTGCCTATGGAATTACGAGCACTCTTCCAAAGAGAAACGCAAGGCAAGAAGAGTATTGAGTTGGATTCTATACATAACGTATATTCAGATAAAGGTAATATAGTAGGTACAATTAACTTCTCGTTTGAAGATAGGGAATCTTCCGGTACAAATAAGTTATTTGATCTTTCGGGACCGATATTCGAAACGCTTTATTCTGGGAGCGTGCTTGTCATCGATGAGCTGGATGCAAAAATGCACCCTCTGATTTTTCAGTATATTATTGAATTATTCAATAATCCGGAAACAAATCCAAAGAATGCCCAATTGATATTCACTACCCACGATACGCACTTACTTTCTCAGAAAATTTTAAGACGAGACCAGATATGGTTCACGGAGAAAGATTCTAAAGAGCAGACGGATTTGTATAGTCTGATTGATATCGTACTCCCAGACGGGACCAAACCTCGTAATGATGCAAATTATGAGAAAAACTATATCGCCGGTCGTTATGGTGCCATTCCTTATATATTGAATGATTAATAATGTAAGGCTATGGCAGCAAAGAGAATAAAGATAGATAATGCTTCTTCAAAATTTAGGAGGCAATCGCAAAAGAGAGAACAGAAAGTCATACGTTGCTCTGTGTTAATTGTGTGCGAAGGGACAAAGACTGAACCTAATTACTTTGAAGCTTTTGCCGAAAAGCAACAGGGGGTAATTGTATATGACATCGAGGTTAAAGGGCTTGGGCGTGGAACAAAAGATGTTGTGGAGAAGGCCATTGATCTTAAAAATAAGAATAACTATGACCGTGTTTGGGCTGTTTTCGATAGGGATGAATTTCCTGCAAAGGATTTCAACGAAGCCATTGCGATGGGACAAAAAAATAGCATTGAGGTAGCCTGGAGTAATGAAGCATTCGAATTGTGGTATCTATATCATTTTCAGAATGTAATAACAGGAGTGTCTCGAAAGGATTATGAAGAGAAGATTTCAACAGCTGTAAATGCTTCTCCGAAATATAAATCGAAGAAAAAGTACAGATACGCCAAGAAAGATCCTAACAATTATAAGATAATGACTACTTACGGCTCAATGGAGTCCGCCTTGCGGTATGCGGAAGCGAAGCATTTAGAATATGCAGATTCACGTTATGCAAATCAAAATCCTTGCACTACGATTTATCAGCTTGTACGGCAATTGTTGGGACGAGATGAGAAACTGAATGCTGAACTGATCGCAAGGATTGGGGAAAATGAATTATAGAACTTCAATGATTCAATGGTGGTGTTTTGTGTGTAAAGATAAATAACACCTTAAAAGTGTTTGAATGTAATATTTAAGACACTGATGGATTTTAAACAAAATAATTTCGAATAACATTTATGCAAGTAGAAGAAATAACACAAATATTACGAGAGTCACCAAGCGTACGACTCATAAAATCAAGAAGTGTGGATTTCTTCTTGTCTTTTGTCATTGAAGCGTTTGAAGGACAGGCGGCTATAATGCAGGAACGCTTGCACATGCTACTGGAGAACCGACTGGATGAGCAGGAAAATACGTTGGTGGAGGATGATTCTGAAATGACGAGACTAGTAGAGTCTAACGAACAGAAAGCGAAACGGCTCATCAAAGACTGGACAGACAAGGGATTCTTGACCAATTATCAGAACGAAGAGGGAGAGGTGATATACGAGATTTCGTCACACACAAGCAAATTGATAGATTGGGTGGTGAGCTTGAAAAAAGAAGATTACATCGGTACTGAATCAAAGTTCAAGACACTGTTTTCCCAACTGAAGGAATTGGTGGAATACTCGAACGAGGACCGTGAGAAGCGACTAGAATTGCTTCGAACCAAAAAAATGGAGATAGAGCATCAGATTCAGCGGCTGGAGATGGGCGAAGAGGTCGAGGTTTACGAGGACTACCAGATAGAACCACGATACAACAGTTTGAACAAACTGGCGAAGGAACTGCTGAGCGATTTCAAAGAGGTGGATGACAACTTTAAGGGGATTATCAAAGAGATATACGAACGTCAGACAGAAAATGCAGAGAAGAAAGCTTTGTTGAACTACATCTTTGATGCATATGGCGAACTAAAACAATCGCAACAAGGCAAAAGTTTCTATGCATTTTGGGAGTTTCTGCTCTCGGCCGATCTGCAGAAAGAATGGGACGAGTTGACTGGTGTACTCTACAAAACGCTGGAAAATAGAGGCATTGATGCACATGACATGTTTCTCAAGGAAATGAAAAAGCATCTGTTTGACGCTGGTGAGAAGGTTGCGAAAACCAACGACCGCATGAGCGAGAAACTGAGTCGAATCATTCGCCAGAACGGACATATGAATGCTGAGGCGACAAAGCAAGTAATCAACGATATAAAGAAACTACTCATCGAAGCCAGCAGACGGAAAGAAAAGCCAGATGCTTCGCTTGAATACGAAACCATTGACATCAATCTGCCGCTGGAGCGCCCTCTTACCCTCACACCTGTAAAAGAAACTGTGTATAAGGATAAGCCTGACATAGCCGGACTGAGTCTGGCTGATTTGGAGAGTATTGGTAAACTCTACAATCCGTATCACATCGACCGAAAGGTGCTGAGAGACCGCATCAACGAGGTGTTGAACGACAGACAGCAGACGACCCTGGCAGAGGTGATAGAGCGGAACGAAGGCGTGGAGAAAGGTCTGTCGGAAGTGTTTGGATACATTGGCGTGCTGAAGGAATATAAGACGGTGGTAAGCGAAGAACGCCAGCAACATATTATTTTTACAGAAAATAAAACCATATCAATTCCCGAAATTATAATAACAAGATGAACGCAGCAAATATACAACCATACAGCAGGGCTGTAGTGAAACTGTTGAAAGGCATCGTAGAGAAAGACGATGTAGTTTGGAATGATTTACTCGACTACCAAAGCGAGATTCAGGACTATATCAGTGTGATGGGACTGGAACTCATCGTGAAAAAGGATGAAGGTTTTGCCTTTGTCAAGCAAATGAAATTGGACGAAGACAAAACATTGAACATGGTGTCGAGAAGGTCGTATGGTTTTGAGGTTTCGGTGATACTCATCGTGTTGAGGCAGATACTCGAAGACTTCGACAGCAATCCAACAGAGTCGCAGGCTTCGGACAAGTATGTAACTGCTACTGAAATAAAGGAAGAGGCAGAATTGTTTCTTCCCGCCACATTCAATCGTGCCAAGTTTGAGAAAGATCTTGACCGCTATATAGACAGCATAGCAGGCTTTGGTTTCCTGGTGGAAGCAAAGCATATTGAGGGTGAGAAGCGCTATAAGATACATCGCATCATCAAGGATAAGGTGACACTGGACGATATATTAGAATTTAAAAACAAACTTAATGACTATAATGCAGCAGATGAACCTATTTAATACCAGTTCGGAAGTGGCAGGCTTTAAGCTTGACTATTTGGAAGTGTGGAATTGGGGAACCTTTGACAAAAAAGTGTACCATATGAATTTGCATGGTAACAACTCGCTATTGACCGGAGCAAACGCCTCGGGCAAGAGTACGCTGATAGATGCTCTGCTCACGCTGATGGTGCCACTGAAGCGCCAACGATTTTACAATCAATCATCGGGTGTGGAGAAGAAGGGCAACCGTACAGAGGAATCGTACTTCTTTGGCAACTATGGCAATCAGCAGCAGGAGGGTGCAGCGAGCACAACCACGCTGAGATTGCGCGACAAAGGGGCTCGTTCGGTATTGCTTGCATCGTTCTGCAATGTGGACAAGCGCGTGGTGACGCTGTTTCAGGTGCGCTACTACACTGGCGAGGAACTAAAGGTACTGTTTGGTGTAGCCCGAGAGTCGTTGACTATAGAGCGTGACTTTTCAGAGTTTGACTTGCATGGCGATTGGCGCAAGCGACTGACGAAAAAATACAATACGAATGAAACAAAACGCACGATAGAGTTTTTTGATGGTCCGGTGGCATATGGCGAAAAGATGATAACCCTCTTCGGTATGCGTTCGGACAAGGCGCTTACACTCTTCAATCAGATAGTGGGTGTGAAAGTGTTGGACGATCTGGACAGTTTTATTCGTACGAATATGCTCGAGGAACTGCCGGCTGAGGAGAAGTATCAGGAACTGAAGGACAACTTCCAAAATCTGATGGAGGCTAAGACTAATATCGATAAGGTGAAGGAGCAGATTGCCCAACTGGAACCTATCAATGCATTGACAGAGGAACTGAAGGAGATAGACATACGCATAGTTGAAATGGAGCAGGAGAAGAGTGTGGCAGCCTATTGGTTTGCTGCGCGAACGGTGGATTTGTGCGACAAGGAGTTGGTGTGCTGCAAGAGCGACTTGAGGAAACTGGAAGATAGGTTGAAGGAGTTGAAGGTGCAGAAGGGTGAGCTGGAACAAGAGCAAATGCGCTTGACGGTGGCTATTGAGAAGGACGAGGTGGGTCAGCAGATACATGAAATTGAAAAGGAAATCAATCAGAGAGTGAGGATACGTGATAACCGCAAGGCCAAAGCCGAAGAATACGATAAGTTGGCAAAGCTGGTGAAGATGGAACAAAGTCCTGATGTAGAGGTATTCGAAATTAATCGTGCGACCGCCAAACGCGAGAAAGATGCTCTGCAAGTGACGATTGACAGGCAACTTATGGAAGAGAAGCGTCAGGCACAAAACCGTCAGGATGAAATCAGTAGCAACATAGAAGAACGAATGGCCACCATACGCTATCTGCAGCAGCATAAGAACAATATATCCGGTCGTGTGGCTGAGATTCGTGATGAGATACTGGAAGCTGTTGGTGCAACTACCGAAGAGATTCCATTCATTGGTGAACTGATATGTGTGAAGGATGATGAGCGTGATTGGGAATATTCCATTGAGCGTATTCTTCACAATTTTGCATTGCGGTTGGTAGTGCCGGAGAAGTATTACAAGCAGGTAAATGAGTATGTGAATGGTCATAATCTGCGAGGTCGTATCGTGTATCAGCGATACCAGGGCGCAGAGACTATTCGTGAGTTTGAGGATAGGACATTGAAAGCGGATTCGTTGCTCCGTAAGCTTGAATACAAGCCAATGTGTTTGTATTTGGATTGGCTTGAGGACAGGTTATTTGCTGAGTTCAACTATAGTTGTGTTGATTCGCTTGCGGACTTCAACCATCTGCAAGAGAAAGCAGTAACAAAAGAGGGGCTGATAAAGGCGAGAGGTGGTAAGCATGAGAAAGACGACCGACCAGAGATACGAGGCAAGGAACACTATGTGCTTGGCTGGGATAACAAGGAGAAAATTGCCGTGTTACAGGCAGAGGTGCGTCAGTTGCAGCAGGAAGAAAAGATGACAGCAGCTAAAGTCCGTAAGCTAGAGGAAGACATAAAGAATGCTCAGAAGAAGCGGGAAACCTATTTGACGCTGTTTAGTAAATACGATAAATTTGATGATATCGACTGGCAGTCGTGTGTACTAGTCATTCAGCAAAAGCAAGAACAGAAACGACAACTGGAGGAAGCCAATAATCGGGTGAAGATTTTACAGGAGCAATTGGCGGGGGTGAGAAAAGAAATCGGTTTACTTGATGATGAGAACAATGAAGCTATCAAAAAGAAAACATTATCGGAGAATCGTGAGAATAAGCTCAAAGAAAGGAGAAACGAAAGTAATTCAGCTTTGGCTCAAATAGGCGTAGTTGATACGGATACTTTTGAGTCGCAACACACAGATTTACTGAATGTGGCATTGGAGGATTTGAACGGAAAGCGTGACACGTTACAACATGAGATCGATTTAGCTTTGCAGAAACAGCGTGAAACGAAGAGTCGCAAGAATAGCGATTTGAAGAACCTGATTTATCGCTTCAAGAATCCCGCAGAGGAAATTACCATGAAGTATCACGATTGGCGTTCGGATGTGAGCCGTTTGCCCGAAGCCGTGGAGTTTATGGGCGAATATCAGGCCTATTACCAACGATTGCTTGACGAAGATTTACCAGGGTTTGAATCGCGCTTCAACAAGTATTTGCAGGAGAATATCATCAACAAAGTCAGTGCATTCAATGTATTCTTCCAAAACTGGTGTCAGTCTATCACCAAGACCATCGACCAATTGAATTCGTATCTTATAGGCATTGATTTCAAAGATGCTCCAAAGACTTATATCCAGTTGGTAGCAACCAAACGATTGAATGTGGATGTGAAGGAGTTTCAAAACCTGCTGAGCAGTGCAATACCTAATATTCATGAGATGAATTCAACAATCGATGGAAGCAAGATTCATTTCGAACAGCATATTGAACCGCTGATGTCTCGCTTACAGGTCGAATCATGGCGAAAGTCGGTGATGGATGTGCGTGGATGGTACACATATAAGTCGGAGGAGTTTTACCAAGACGATGGGCAGAAGCGTAACACCTATGAGGCGATGGGGCAGCTGTCTGGTGGCGAGAAAGCACAATTAACATACACGATTCTGGGATCGGCTATCGCTTACCAGTTCGGATTAACCAAGAGTGGATTAGATTCTTCGTTCCGCTTCATTGCAATAGATGAAGCTTTTCGCGCACAGGACGAGGACAAGGCACGCTATCTGATTTCGCTCTGCAAACAACTCCATCTGCAGTTGCTCGTGGTGACTCCGAGCGACAATATTCACATCGTGGAGAACGATATTTCGTATGTGCATTATGTGGAGCGCAAGGGCAACTGTTCTGTGCTCTATAATATGCCTATCAGTGAGTTTAAGGCAGAACGTGAAAGGAGTATGGAAGTATGATAACGGCAGTAGAAATACGTAAGAAGACTGAACGCAAGTATGTAGATTATTTGCGTTCGGTGGTAGCTGGCTCTGAGTTTGAGCCAATTGTGATCCCTTGCGACAAGAAGGCTAGCGCATCGATGGACGAGTATCAACGTGAACTGACGGACATCCGTTCGCAATCGAAAGAGGTGAAGGGCTTTGGTTACACGATTGAGTGGAAAACAGTGAAAACGAAAGCATTGGGCGAACAGGATCTGCCTGAGCGCGTGTTATTCGAGAGTGCATCGGACATTGAGCGCTTCTTGCAGAAGTGTGGTGAAGTATCACAGTTTCGTAAGGATGTGGCAATGTTGCTTGATGAGTTTCCGCAGCTTCGTTCATGGGTGGAACGCTATCCGCTGAAGGTGGTGGAAAATGCTTCCTTTTGGTCTGATTTGCTGAAAGTTTTGCGCTATTTTGTGGCAAACCCTTGTCCTAGGTTGTACATTCGTGAATTGCCCATTGAGGTGCATACCAAGTTTATTGAACGTAACAAGGGAGTGCTTCGTGAGTTGCTGGATATTGTCATTGTAGAGCATGTTTGTTCGGATGAGAAGGTGTTCGAGAAGCGCTTTGGATTGCGATACGATGAGTCATGGGTGCGGATTCGTGTGCTGGAAGCATCGATTGCGAATGAATACTTTTCTGGTGTAGACGATCTTACGATGCCTCAGAGTCAGTTCTGTGCGTTGTCGTTGCCTGTGCAAAAGGTGTTTGTGGTGGAGAATAAAATCAACTTCCTGACTTTTCCCAAGTTGGCAGGAAGTCTGCTGATTTGGGGGCATGGATTCACCATTGGCATCCTCAAGTCTGTTCCGTTCATGCGGCACGCTTCACTATATTATTGGGGCGACATTGATGCACAGGGCTTCGAAATTCTTTCGCAGTTCCGCAGTTATTTTCCCCAGACACAAAGCCTTCTGATGGATCGCACTACCTTTGACACATATTTTGAAGGCGACAAAGGCACACCAAGCAATGTATCAAAGCCTCTCCATCTTACCCCTGCGGAAGCCGCACTGTACGATCATGTCAAGTTTCACAACCTACGTCTAGAGCAAGAGAAGATTCCGCAAAAATGTATTAATAATATATTCAATAGTTTGTTAAAAAATGGCCAGGTAATATCTGAGGTCTAACGGATAGATGTAAAATTATTATGGCAACTTTAGCTGAATTGTACGAATTCCTTGAAACAAAACAGGATGATAGTCATCTTGACAGTAGATTCTCGTATGACGCATTTTTACCGGTAGAACAGCCAAAAGCACGTCTTGAGATTCTTACATGGTGGAAAATTGAACGGCTGATAGAGGATGAGAATTGTAATTTTGATAAGAATTTTATTGTATCTTATTTTGATGAACGTGTTAAAGCTACGAATAACCAGTTATTAAAATACAGATACAATTACTTTATTTCACTATTAACGAATGACAACCGCTATGCTAAGCAATCTATTGATGCTTTGATAGCGGTGATTAACACTTTATTGCCAAAAGACAAAGAAGATTATCCGCATGTAGCAGAAAAGGCTATAGAGGTTCTGATGTCACTGATAAAAAGAGTGAAGTATAAGATACCCGAGGCTACCGATTTGATTTGGGGCGTGTTGGAATCAGACTATGGATACCGCACAAAAATGGTTTGCATAAGGTTGGCTAAGGAAAAGGGTTTCTTTCCAAGTCGTGATGCAAAGAAAATCGTATGTTTGTGCAAGGATTTGTTGTCATTAGTCAAAGATAGCTGGCGTGAGAACTGCTGTGAGTTAGGTTTATTCTATTCATCAAAGATTCAGGGAGAGGCAAAGCCGTACATGAACTTTTTTTATGAAGCGTTGGGAGATATGGAAATGGGGCAATTAGTTGATCCGGCAACTGCACCAAATAATATTGCCATCCCATGGATGAACGAAGATCATTCCCAAAAAGCTATGGCGTTTTATCAGAAGGCGGGGTTGACCCAAAAAAGGAACAGGGCAGAACTGGCATTTCGAGAAAATAAGAAAAAAATGGTAATGCTGCATTTCAAAATTGAGAAGAAAACAGATAAGAAGATTGTTGAGTATTTTGGCAACTTGGAAAAGGAACTACTTGAAGGGAAACTAAGTTGGCTATTGGAGAATCTTTCATGTCCCGTTAGGTTTTTGTTTCCCTCTTACGAACAAATACGCCTACGAATGTCTGCAAGCAAATCTACGGTAGAAAAACTTGGCTTTGAGAATAAGATTATGGACATCAACGGAAACAGCAAGGACGCAGGTAAGGATTTCGATTTGCGTCAGAAATACGGTATATGGCTCATGAATATTGTGAGAAATACTGTTATAAATATGATTCTTACAGCAGTCAACATAAAACAATTAACCTATAGTAAATTGAGGAAATGGTTCCTAAAAAACACTTGTTTTGGTATTCAACTGGAATATACTAGATCAGGTCAAGTAGTTACGACCACATGGTTTTCGCAGATTGATTACGGAGTTGAAGCACTCATTAAACAGTATAATCGTTTTTTGCAAGGAAAACCAACTGATTGGCGATTGCCTGTGGATATTCTTTCCATACGTTTTGAAGGCATTCTGCGTGATATGGTTGGTGATTATGGAGGTTGTGTTACAAAAGTAGGACGAGATAACAGTATTTCTCAGGCATTACTTGATGATCTACTGAGAGAACCATGTTTACTGCAAATATTCAGAAAAGAAGATATTGAATTCTTTGAGTATGTGTTCACAGCTAAAGGATACAATATTCGCAATTACGTAGCACATGCGTTCTATATACCGCAAGATTACGGAATGATAGAGGCAACGCTTGTGTTTTTGTGCATATTGCGCTTGACGATGTTTAGTCCTAAAAGTAAAACAATAACGGCAAATATGAAGTAATTTTGCCGTTATTGTTATAATTGTAGTAGAAATACTGCTGCTTTTATGTTTTATTATTGCGGTATTGTCAGTATGCGGTATCTACTTACTGATTACCTTGGTGAACATAGCAACAATCATATCATTAGTGCTATTCTTCGCTGCTTGGTATTATTAAGATTAATCGAGGGCGATTATATCTGTGGTGGATCTACCTCTTCCCATTCCGAACAGAGAAGTAAAACCCGAAAGAGCAGATGGTACTGCAATGCGATGCGGGGAGTAGAAAGTCGCCCATTTTTATATTAGAGAAAGGAATAATAATGGACATTAGTTCTATATTATGGGGCTTCATAGCCTCTTATTTGGCAGGATCGTTACCTTCTTTGAGAGAATTCATTTCAACGAAGGATAAAACAACGTTGGATGAAAGGATTGAACAATGCTATCAGACAGCATTGGGACGATGGTGTGCAAACGATGCCGTCAGGCAGCGCATTGCCCAAAAACACTTTAATGACCTTAAACAAGTAAAGAAACTTTACTTGACAGAAAAGTGGGAAAAGGAGGGCGTGATTCTGAGTAGTCTTGCTAATTTATGGATTGAGGAATTAAGTAAGGATGAAGAAGTATCCTATTATATTACCACACAAGGAATTATTTTGAAAGATGAAAAATTAGACAAATTGACTGCGTCCCTGACAAATCAAGAAACTAGGAATGAGCAACGGATACGTAGAGGACTGACAAAACACAAAGCGGTAGATGGCTATATTCGCCGTTTCTGCACGTCTGACCAATCGGAGAACAACTTCATATATTACGTGCTTGGGAAAAAAGAACGTCATACATTGGCTGACTATGTTACGGGAGTAGAGGAGACTTCTACCAATAAGATTGTTCTGTATAGCAGTGCTCAGACAGGTAAGACAACAGAACTGAAACAACTATGCTGGGAATTGCAGCAAAGTGGTCTTTACCTTCCCGTGAGCTTTGAGGTTAGAACCAATACGAAACTTAAGAGAGACGATTTGCCGGAATCACAATACGTAGATGGCAGGGAGGTAGTTCTCGTAATTGATGCGCTGGATGAGGTAAACGGCCAGAAATATGAAGACTTGCTGGAGGAAATAGGAGGTTATGCTTACGAACACCCAGAAATGAAAATGGTGCTCTCGTGCCGTAGTAACTTCCGCAGGGAACGCCAATTGGAGTTATTTACAGAATTGTTTCTGGAAGAGTTAAGTATAGACGATGCCAGAGACTATGCTGCCAAACGTGAGGTTAATAGTGATAGGTTTATGAGAAGCGTCTTTGCCAATCAGTTGGAAGACTTCATCAAGAATCCTTTCTTCTTGAGTGTATTGATTGATGCATATAAAGGAAAGGGGAAACAACTTCCTAAGACCAAGGCGGATATATACAAACTATTTATAAAAAGCAGTTACGATAAAGAGGTAAAAGAAAAGAACGTATCACTATCTGCACAACATAGTTTTGAAGAGTCTGTTCGGCTACTGGAAAGAGTAGCCCTTGGGCTATCACTGATGAATGCCCAAAGTCTGAACAAGGAGGAACTGCGTATATGCTTGCAAAACGATGATAACAATGTGGAAGAATGTTTGCGATATGATCTTATTCGCGATGAGGGAGGTCAGTATTCATTTGCACACAACGCATTCCGCGAATGGCTTGTTGCCAATTATTTGAACAGATATGGTATAGAAAGAGCTAAGCAACTAGCCACACATCCCAATGGACGTATCAAGCCAGAATGGTATAACATCATTATGCTGTGGCTGTCAATGTATGGGAAAGATAAGAAAGAAGAAGTGTCTGCCATATTAAAATGGTTGAAGAAAGCCAGTCTGGATTTAATCATCTACATTGACCGAGATATGCTAGACTATGAAACTCGAAACGAAGTGTTCAAAGGGCTTTTATTGGAGTATAAATCGCTAGGCATTAGAATGTCGAACATTATGACGCACGATTATGAGGATTTGTGGCGATTTGCATATTCGACAGATACAGTGGGGTTCGTTGTGGATGAATTAAGTGATACAGAAACAGGAACGACTTATTATTCAGACTTGATGTGCCTGTGCTATTTCCTGAAATGGGATAGTTTGAAGTCTGATAGCGCTGATTTGACTGAAAAACTTTTCAGCGTGTTGGAGAAAAAGACAGCTGAATCACTAGAGAAAGAAGACAAATACCACGATTTGTCATTCTTGTATTTCGATAATCCCTTTTTTACTCAGCAGACCTATTTAGAACGCTTGTTTGCCATTGTAAAGGACTCAAACCACTATGATGCCATCAAATCGATGATAAGGCTGATAGGGGAGGCGGACAAGGCCGATGGATATATAGACTATATACTCGATAAAGAAGGGTATGTTCATAATCAACACAAGGGACATACTACACATATGGTAACTCGAACGCCCATCTATACAACCCTTGCCAAAGTTCGTTCTCTTCAGAGTGTAGAAAAAATCCTTACTCACACGTTCTATCATTCCCAATATGAATATCATGATGAGCAGGAAGAATATTCCAACATGATAAAAGGAGTGTTTGGAAGGGCAAGTGAATTCATCAAACAAGGACATACAGAACTGATAGGGATTATAGAGGCTTATTATAAAAAGGCCTTTAAAGAATATCACCGTCATTTTGATAAAAATAGACAGACACAAGAATTGTTGATGGTTATTAGGGATTGTTATTTGACCGCCAGTTTACGAGAAAAAGGAAGAAAGACCTTTTATGAGAGACAGGCAGAACTGTTTGCTCCAAAAGAAGAATCCTCGAAGTGGGAAGATATCAGACAAGCCTATATTATGGCTGCTTTATGGATGACGGCAGAAGATGTAAAGGATGATTTTAAGAAGTTTGCAGTAGACAACAGTACAGACTGGGCCAAGGCCAGTTGGTATCAGGAAATACCCTATGCCGAAGTGGCGGAATGTGCAGAAATACTTTACAAGGAGAAGTTTCCACAGCCTGAAATAATAACCAAAGGGCGGGAGAGACGGCAACAAGCATTTATGGATTTTACAGAGTATCCTGTATTTAAGCAGATTGTGCTAGAAATGGTGACAGGATTGGACAATCATAGTTCCAGAAAAGAGTTCTATAAGAAACTGCGCGATCAAGACGAAGGATACAATCAGTATGCTTTCAGTTTTTTGTTGCTTTTCGTTGATGACAATAATTATTACAATATTGGAGAGATTGTCAAAGGTGTTAAGAACATGGATATTTATGAATCTTTCTTCATGAAGGAAGTGTCGGGAATGATGGATAGGTCTGATATGGATGTGTCTGTAACAGAGGAAATCAAGATTCGGGTTGTAAAATGGGCTAAAGCATCTGTCTTGAAACTGAGCGATGGAGAGCCCATATTCTTCTGGCGAGAAGCCTTGGGACTAATGCTGAAGGGTGAGTTTGAGATTCCTTCTGAGAAACTGCTCTCACTGCTTTGTTTTGGCAGTTATACAATTTCCAGAAAGGATTTTGATGAATATTATAGCCGTGAGTATTCCTTGTTTGAATATATAACAGAGAGAGTAGATTCTGTAACCCTAGCTCCTAAGGTGATAGAAAAACTACGGGCAAATATTGACAATGCAGAATACCCTTTGTTGTATTCATTCTCGAACTATATCATAGAAAACCAAATAGAGGAGGGGTATAGTCTTGTGCTTTGCTTCGCATTGTCTGGTTATTCATTGTCTGCAAACGTAATGGAGACTCTTGTTAAGAAAGGAATGAAAATAGAAGAGATAAAGAAAGCTGCATCGGGCTTGAAAGTGTCTGACAGACTATTCTGTTATTCAACACTTATAAGGAATACGCAGGAATCGGTTTGGGTGAGAGAAAGGCTGGAAGGAGAATACAAGAGTTTTAACGGATATGATTTAGAACATGCGGTACGTCTGTTGATAAGTATTGGCAGCATGGATGCGCTGGACTATCTTGTGACGCGCCCAGAAATGATAAAATATAGGGATGACTACCACTTTAACTATGACAATCCAAACGCCATTTCATCGCTATGCTATTTTATCCGCTACTGCTATGAGCATAAGATTGATGGTCATTTTATGCTGAATAGTATACTTAATTCTTTGGAAAGGATTGCCATAAAAAGCAAGGATGTATTGATGGAGGTGACGCAATACTTACGGCAGTTAACCCAAAGGGGCGAAATGTATAAATATCTGAACCGCTATATTATCGGGTTTGAAGATAAGTACTATGCAGCTTATTCTGGTATTAGCGATATCAATGAAGCTATGCGTATAGCAGATGGAGGACGCTTAACGAAAACAGAAGAGGAAAAAGCTGAAGAGATTCCGTGGAGAGAGGATGAAGGTATTTACATATCTTACAATTGGGAAGGTCATTCAGCACATATAGTGGATTATCTTGGATTTGTATTGGAGAATAGAGGGATTCCTTTTAAGTTGGACAAGAAAGATTGTCCTTATACGGTCAACATCAAGGAGTTTATGAATGCCATAAGGGCTGGGAAAACTGTAATAGTGGTACTGAGCAGGCCTTACTTAAGATCGAAAAACTGTATGTATGAACTATCGGGCATTATGGAAAATGTCAATTATAAGGATAGGATGCTGCCTGTGGTGGTTGATGATACGATAAGAGATGACGATTTCTATGTGGAACTGGTTAAGCATTGGAAAGAGAAGAAGGATAAACAAACAGAGATAGTAGAAAAGTTACGGGACCTTGATCCCGACATGGCTGAGCCTGAAGAAATGAAATTGAAAGAGATAGAGCAAGTGTATGGTCTGTTGAAGGTTATCAAAGAATATATAGATTGGGCAAATGCTGACAATTTGGATGCGTTAAGTTCGTCGCGATTTAAGAAGATCATAGACGAGATATATAAAAGAAGGGGGATAGAACATGAAGATATATCTGGATAATAATGTGCTTGTTGATATAGAATCTGGAAACACAGTCCAAAATTCTGTGTAAATGGAAACAGGATTCAGCTGTAAGTTGATTTTATATCTGGATTCTGTTTTCAAACATAAGCATAAATTGATTCATAATCAATCCCCAGTTATGAATAGGCTGTGTCCATTTCTTCTCAATCTCCATAAGCGATAGGTATACCATTTTCTTTACAGCATCATCTGAAGGGAATGAAAGCTTTGATTTTGTGTACTTTCTGATTTTCCCATTCAGGTTCTCAATGAGATTTGTGGTATAGATTATCTTTCTGATTTCCAGCGGGAACTGGAAGAAAACAGTCAGGTCATCCCATTTGTTCCTCCATGAAAGTATGGCATAAGGATACTTTCCTCCCCATTTCTTTTCCAGGTTGTCAAGTTCTGCAGCAGCAACCTCTTTGTTGGGCGCATTATAGATATTCTTCATATCTGCCGTAAACTCTTTCTTGTCCTTATAAACGACATATTTACAAGAGTTTCTGATCTGATGTACCACACAGATTTGAGTGAATGAATACGGTACGGATGGTATCCGTAAATCCATTCAGATTATCGGCATAGGTAATCAGTATATCCTGCACTCCACGAGCCTTTAAGTCGGTCAGAACGCCGATCCGGAAAGAGGAACTTTCCGATTTGCCGACCCACATGCCAAGGACTTCTTTCAGGCCGTTCTGTTTCAGACCGACACAAAGATAGACGGTCTTGTTTATAATCCTGCCGTTATCCCGTACCTTGACGACAATACCGTCCATCCGGACTATCATATAAACCGTATTCAAAGGTCGGTTCTGCCACTTCTGGGCAGCTTGGTTTACCTCGTTTGTAATGATGGAAATGGCAGATGTGGAGAACTATATTTCATAAATCTCACGCATCTCTTCCTCTATGTCGGAAATACTTATCCCTTTGGCATATAGGGAGATAACAAGTTCTCTATAGAAAGCCCCGGCTTTCATGCTTGGGGACTGCTATCGGTTCAAACTGACCGTTGCGGTCACGCGGAATGGAGATGACAGATTCTCCATGTCCTGTATGAATCTTTTTCGGATAACTGCCATTCCGAGAGTTGCCGGTGTTGTTTCCTGCCATGGAATTTTTCTCATACCCTAAATGGTCATCCATTTCACCTTCAAGCATTTTCTCCAATACCTGGGCATGCAATTGCTTGAGGAATTTGCTTACATCGGCTTCTGTCTTGAACTGGCTGATAAACTCCTTACTTAACACTTCGTCAGGTACTGCTTGATTCTTTTCTTTCATAATCTTCTTTATTTGGTAAATGTATAAAATAAAAAATACGGAACGCTATTTTGAACCCCCTATTTTCCATTTACACAAAATATTTTATAGTGCCTTTTTTAGCCAACATCCCTTAGAAATGGTTCTTTTACATAGTCATTGTTTTTGTTTATTTTCTTCTTTTTCTATGATTTTGCATACCTTATCTACCTCTTTTAGTGAAGGCATAATCTCAGGGTCTATCCATGTAAGAAAATCACTGATTATCGTATACATACCCTTCACATAAGAAAAATCACATTTTCTGTTTACAAAACATATCGGCTCATTATGATTGATGCGGTTACGCAGTTCACGAACTTGTACTATAATATCGTTAATCTCCTTACGTCCGAATCCGGGAGGCAGTTTCTTGAAAATCCGGCAGGGTACACCAGCCAAAAGCGCATAGTGGTGTGTTTCATAAAAGCTATTCCAGAAGCCCAGGGTCTGTTCAGCTATTACTCTCCCAGTCGTAACCCTGACACCCCGATCGGCAATTTTCTTTTCTGCTTTCAGAACCTCTTTCAATATATAGTCATTGGTAACTTTTTTCTTTGTCCGCTTGTTCGTATATGTCAGAGAAGGAGCAATCATGAATCCGGTTTTCTGGTTGATAATCCAGTTACCATCGGAAAAATGGTGTGCCAGCGCATAATGCAGTTGGTTACGTAATATAACTTCAAATGAAGACAGTAACGGATGAAACGCTTGTGCTATTTTCATGTTGGCAAAATAGAGCATGACTGCCTTGTTTTTGTTGCGGTTGGTCGCCCTGTAATATTTGGCGACCCTCGAATTGGAATATAATCTGACTACTTTTTTATATTTCATTTTGCATATTCAAATAAAAGTCGTACCTTTGTATCGTAATGCTTGGTAAAGCCTCTGTTGTCAAAACACGTAACCAAGTTAAGGATATACCCGTTCATCAAGAACGGGTTTTTTCGTTTGTGGCCATCCTTTTGTTTTATAATACAAAAGTACGAATAAAAAGTGATAAACAGAAAAATGTAGCAAAGTTATTGGCAGATAGGCGTTTTAGGAAGATGGCTTGAAAAAATGAAAGACAGAAAAGGCAATGAAAAAGCCAATATGAGGATACTCTATGAAATTATAAAGGTTATATAAATCTTCAATATCTCATAAAAGATTATCCTGAGAAATATATGCCTTTGGATTTTGAAGCAATCAAGAATTCTAAAGACAGATTTGTTATAGTAACCAGTATGTATTACCGGTGAATCTGAGTGTTTTGAAGAACGGACAAATAAAGAACGCCTATTGGATATATGTCAGGCATCCTGTTCACTCACCATTTTATGTCCTGAAAAATATATAGACGGTATCCCTATGTTGGATGGAGGTGTATGCGATTCTATACCAGTATGTCGTGCTAGGGAAGATGGCTTTTTAAACAATGTGGTAATTCTTACAAAGCCCAAAGAATACAGGAAGCCAAACAAGAAATTCTATTTGCCGAAGTTCCTTCTACATAAGTACCCCAAACTGAGACACCAGCTGGTGATGCGTTATATCGGCTATAATGAAATATTGGATTATATCGATGAACTGGAAAACAAAGGATATGTTTATGTTATTCGTCATAAAGGCGACATGAGAGTGACAAGAACTACAACAAACTATCATTTGCTAAAAGAACTTTATGACGAGTGTAGAATGGAGGGAGAGAAATTAATACGTGATATGGAACTTATTTCTCAAATTTCCTTTGCAGCAATTTTCAGGTATTTGCAGGAATTTTCATGAGGTGTCCAACATGTCAACGGGCGCATATTTATCACTTTTGCAGTTTTTGCATGAGATGCCATATATGTCATTTTCCCATTGCCATTTGGTCGCAAAATTTAGGGACAGGAACGATATTTGAGCCAAATTTACCCTTTAAAACTGGTTGTAACAAGTTTCAAATGGAAAGTGTTAAAAAGAAAAAAGAGGCCATCTCAAATTTATTTTGAGACAGCCACCTCTCTTTCTTCTGATATCGGTTTGTTGGACTTGGCTGGATTTTATTGGAATATCTTCTATAACGTATCCTTATTAAGTTTCATATGATAAAGCAAAGTATGCAAACTAACGTTGAATCCGAGTCTTTGCTAACACCTGTTTTTTGCTGATTTCTTTATATGAGACTTCTTTCTGCTGAGCTGATTTATAATATCCGGACTTAAAGTGAGGATTGCACTTTTTTAAAGAAAGTCAATCAGTGTGCTGTTAATCCCTTATTCCTCCATACTCTCATATTCCTCGAATATCCTCTCCATAGTATCGGACATATCAAGTGCGTTGATTACATATTCTCCCGTATCGTTGTCTGTAGCCATCAGTGAAATGATTTTTCCTTCATTTACACGATATACGGCAATGTCGTCCTTCTCCAGGAAAGGGTAGTTTTCCCTTGCCTTTTCAAAATATCCGGCACGCAGCAGTACATTCAGATGATTGACTATATAAGGGCTGTGGGTCGATACCATCAGTCCTAGTTTGCGGTCTTTTTTGTTTTTATGGAATACCTCTTCTACTAGGTTGCTCATAAAGGCTCTTTGATCTTCCGGAGCAAGACTAAGTTCGACTTCTTCTATATGGATATGGACATACTTTCCCAATTTGTTCCGGTTGATTCCCAGAGTGAATTTTGTAAGCAGGTCCTGTTTGTACAGATAGTTCAATACAGAACGTTGGAAAGCGTCCTTGAATGAGAACTCTTGGGCGAAGTAATGAACAATTGCAACCAATGGAGCTGATGTCTGGATACCGGAAGATGCGTATCTCAGTTCTATCGGTACAGCATCATTCTGCAAAGATTCAATGGTAAATAGTTTAGGTCTGTTGCCTGATTTACGGACTTTCATTTTCAGATTCAGATACTCCAGCTTCTGTTCTTTAATGACATCCGTAGCATCATTGAAGTCATTGAAGGTTTCGTGAAAGAAGAAGCCCAGGTTTTCTCCCTTTACTGAGACTGCTTTGGATGCCCATATAGGAATCAGGCTTCTCATTCCGGAAACATAAGCTTCTTTGAAGAATATCAAGTCCTTGTCCGGTATGTTAATGTCAGACTGCAGACCTCTGTTGGTATATTTCAGGGTATATTTGTTCCCATTAATTTCCACGGTGTAATATATTTCGGTCTGTGCTGTTATCATTCCCTTCAGTCCATCATGTAGCAGTGAGTTGAAACGGAGCTTGAATGGAGAACGGGTGATTTTCGCATTTTTCAAATACGAACGGATATTTACCATTTTGTAGATGTAACGCATAAGTACTATTACTTTCATAATTATACTCTTACCACCGGCTGACTTGCCTATGAATACGGTCAATGGCTTGATATCATCTATTTCCACTTCTTTCAATGGACCAAAATTCTTTATGATTATAGATTCTTTCATGATAATCTTGTTCTTTTCTATCTGACAAATATAACGCTAATTAATGGTTAACAGATGCTTATATTGTATTTTTATCTTGCTAAATGCTTTGTCTGTTGTTTTACACGGCTGCAATCATTATAAGACATTACCTGTTTTCTTGTATTTTAGTGGGTAATGTTTAAATTTGTAACCGAAATATATTGATTATGTTTAAATTCTCTGAATCTACAAAACGGAAACTGGGTAATGCTATAGTGTATATAGCATATCATACATCAGGTCTTTGTAGGAACAAACTATTGAAACTTCTGTATCTGATGGAGGAACATATGGCTCTGAAATATCATGTTCCATTCATCGGCATGCCATATGAGGTGTGGCAGGCAGGTCCTGTGGCAAAGGATGTCTTTATTGACCTTTCAGACGTACCCTATATTTTGAAAGGCTTTGTCAGGACAGAGTTCAGGGACGGTGGAATTTTTATTGAGGCTATAGCCGATTTTGATGACAGTGAGTTCTCTAAGTGTGAAATAGAGATAATGGACTATGTTCTGGTCAGATATGGTAATATGACAGCATCAGATCTGTTTTTAGAAACCTGTAAGAAGGATAGCCTGTGGTATCGGGCAGCTGTCCGTACCGGGTTACTGGAAACATTCAACAGGCAGGAATGCAATAACTCCGACCTGCAGATTAACTTTGCAGAGGTAATGTCCGATAGTTCGGCAGAGGTGTATTGCGAGAGCTTGAATATACGGCAGACTGCAAATCTTTTAAATGTAGAATTTTATGTTTGAAGGTGTGCCTGTTTCTAGGGGCGTATGGTACGATTTAAATGAGATAACGAATTGTTATTGGCAAGTGGAAGTTAGTTGTTAAATTTTGGTGAAAATTCATTATTCGTAGAGAAAAAGACTGGCTCTATCTTACTATAAGCAATCCATAGATGTGACTCCTTCCTTAGTGAAACCGATAAATGATGGAATATCTACTAATTCGACTTCAGCAATTGTGGCCTTCAGTTTTTCAAGCGTACCGGTAATTTTAAGATAAAGCGTTTCTTACAATTTGTTTTTCGCGGATATAATCTATCATTTCCTTATTAGCTTTCCCGGCCCTTGCAATATCTATGATGGTAATCAGATTCTTTTGAGGATTATCCTTAATACGTGCCCTTGCTTCTTTCCATGCCAAGTCGTGTGACAGGTCTGACAGGTCATAAGGATCTGTATCCTTATATTTGGTAATGGCAGCATCCAGACAACGCTTGTCTGAGCCTGAAATGTAGTTCATATCAGGTTTGGCAGAAGCATAAATTTTCTGTTCATGCACTTCTATTCCGGCAAGGAAATCATTAAAGCTTTCTTCTGTTGGCTTTTCTTTTACAGCCTGTAGGACCCTATAAATATAAGTCGGCGCCGGACCATACTTCAATGCCATAAAAGAGTCTTCTATAAGTACCTTTCCATATTTGACAAGATAATCCTGTTGTGCAAAATAAAGAATTCTAAAAAGCTTTGCACATTCAACTCCTTTGGGGAAACTCTGCATAATATAGAGTAATACTGTCTTTATTTTTGTAATCTGTATAAAAGTTTTCATTTTTATCTATTATAACCGATGTATACTCCCAAATATAATCATTTATTTAAAAACAATAATCTTTGGTTATAGTTTTTATGATTGTAATACCTCCTAATAAGTCTATCCTTCCTGTTTTAACTTGTCGTACTTCCTGCCGGTAGTTTCTTTCTGTGAAGTTCGGATAAGAAATATTCTAATTCTTATAATATCGTGTTTTCAATAAAATATTAATTTTGCAAAAACGAGGAAAATCAGTGTTTTGTCCTCTTTCTCCCGTATCTGATCTTTCTGCGTGATAAATAATTATTTTACTATTCAACCTATCGGAAATAACAAATCGTATTCAAATAGAATTATGACTTGATATTTTACCGAATAAAGATTAGATTTGTATGGTACTTGACACAATGACACTGGAGGAGCTTATAAGAGAAATCAAGACAGATTTTAGTGAAGTAAAAGGACGATGGAAGAACTACGTACGGAAATTCAGGAAAACAGCTCAAAAAAGGACAATGTTCCCGTGGTTGTGGGAAGCGAATATCAAGACACGAAGATTCAACGAATGGTACATTTCTTTTTATGCAGAGTCGAAAAAAGAGGTTGGTATTTTGAATCCCACATTCACAATGTTATTCAAGTATAAAGGACAATTATTGGTAGGTGCAGTAACAAACGACGTGGTTCTTATTTTTACTGGGCATTTTTTTGACAGATACAAAGAAAGGTTCTTTAAAATACATAAGGACAGCCGTCCGGTTACAAATCGGGAAATAATGAAGGTGTTCTTCCTGTTCAACAGTAACTATTGTTTTTACAGCAAAGAAAAAGAGGAGAATGTAAGAGGTTACTGCTATGACGGAATGCTGTTAGGTGACTGGATTGGAGAAGAAGGTGGTTTCGTGAAAACATTCATATCAAGACAGGAGATGAAGATGAATCAGTTTGTTGAATATTTTGAATTTTTTAAGATGTGGATTATAGAAGATATGTTCAAATCCAGGAAAGGTTTTGAACTGAAGAATTCACTCACTGAATACATACCGGATACATATTTTGAATATGGAGAGTGGGACAAGTTCCTGTTTGAGCGTGATAATCTGAGACTGATAAAGGCAGCGGAGGAAAGCCAGGAGATATACATGAAGAACCGGGAGGAATATAGAAGATGTTTTCAGCTGATAGACGCAGTCAATATCAATATGTTTGAAAAGAGAAAACATATTTAGGTATATTATAATAAAAAAATATTCAGAATTGTAGCATATTGGGGAATACCTAATTTTGCTCGGACTATTAATTTCTTAAATAGCTGCATAAAATATAGTATCTAATGATGCATAATGGCTGTGAGGTTAAAGATGTTATGCAAATTCCTCGGGACTTGTTTTATTATTAGTGTCTGATAAATATATTTGATGGGATGATTATAAATATTGTTTTTATGTACAAGTCCTTTCTCTAAATTGAGATTGCTTTATAATTGTGTATATATCAATAAGCTATAAGGTAATCGAAAAGTTTTATTGGACAGCAATAGTTTTATTTATATAAAATTAGTATCTTCGTTATGTAGGGTAAAGAGAGTATTCCTTATAAACCTTCTTCTTCAGGTGTACTTGATATCCTATGCCCTCTTTTAAAAGAGGGCTTTTTTATTTGATAGTATTATCTTAAGATTGGTGATATATGCTTATAAGAACATCTAAGCCATATCTTATTAGAGTTTATATCTAATAGTTGATTAAAAGCTATCTTTGGAATATCTTTGAAGTATAAAAAGCTTGTTGCAATATTCTTCACACCCATAGACCGGTGCTTGCAGCACCGGATTAACTCCGGATTAACTCCAGTTGAGTTTGAAACTTTAATGATTACATTTAAGGGACATTTACTGAATGTCTCTTTTTAAACTTGGAACCGTAGATCTGACTTATGTAAAAGTAAAAATAAATATTTCAATAGAATATTATTTGTTTCTATAATAGAATATCATCTGTTGTAATTTCTGACCCGAATATTTTTAATGTATATATTTGTTTATCAGCGTTATAAAATTTGAATATATTCGAGGCTGAGAAATAAAAAAATATTATTCAGACATCAAATATTTATGATTTTGACGGATTTTATAGAGAAAATCTCAAAAATACATCGGGGGACATAATTTTGTCCCCCGATGCCACTATAGAGGACAAACTGGGGACAAAAATGAGGAAAACATATGCTAAAAAGAGAAAATATGGTTCTCAAAACAGCTTATTTTCCATCTATATAAGTCATTTTCTATCAGAAAATTATAGGTTTTGACTGTATAACTATCTGATAATCAGATAGTTAGCTATTTGCCGATGCAAAAGATGTTAGTAATCTGTATGTCAGTTAGTTGGGTCGTATTGGAATGGTATTTGAGCCATGATTTTATTGTTGGAAATAAGAATTTAAGTAGTTGTAAATCAGTTTATTATGTACTGTATAAATGTTGCTTTCTTTTGTTTTCACAAGTTACTTACCAATACACATTTGTTATATGGTTGATTGTCAGATAATTAATGGCTATTTGGCTCGTATTTGAGCCATTACTTCCACTTACTTGTGAAAATGATTTATATAATTGATTATCAGTGTTTTGCATTATATGCCAGCAATCTGAATGCGTAATTGCTGGTTGAGTCTTCATCATTCAGCTATTTACCCACACAGTTATATAAACAGTCTGATGCTCAATTTGATACAGCTAATTGAATCATATTTGAGCCATTAAATTTTACGTTTCTATCCATTTGGAAATATGAACGGTTCTGATTTTCTTATAAGTTTCAATTTTTTCATCACTTTCCTGATTTAGATGTGATTTTATTAGAGTTTAATATTTAATAACACAGATGCGAATGAATTTATCTCTAATATGCATCTATATTTTGCAAAATTAGGTAATTATCAATTATTTCGCATAATATGTATCGAAAATATTTCTCAATATCTCATCTGTGTTTATTTAGTCGCCAATTATTTCAGCAAGGAGAAAAAGGTATTCACATATATACAGGTTTTCAGATTCTCAGAAAGATGTACGTTATGTTGATCCTGCATATGGTAGAAATTTATGCTACATGATTTTTCAGCAAAGGAATAAAGAACTTACTTTCTGCTTAGGGATGAAGTTTATAAATAAGTTTATCAATTCATATATACATATATGAGTTCTATTAAACTTGTAAACTCAATGGCTTATCCTGTTGTATGGCTGAATCAGTCAAGTAAGTTTAGTTTAAGATACATGTATATATACATGGGTAAATCTAAACTTTAAACTTGTAGAAAGCCCTCCATCAGTCAGAATGCTGTTCTGGTTGATGGAGGGCTATATTGGTCTTTTTCTCCTTGCTGAAATTGTATTTCTGTTTATAGTTACAACTGTTGTAATAGATGGCTGGTCTTTGCCCAATAGTAATAGGCTTCAGGAGAAGTCCTTTTCAGCTTATTCAGTCGCGAAGGAAGTGTGGGTGCTATATCCAGGGAGCCTATGGTGGCAGGATTACCGTCGTATTTTTCTATTATTGTGTTGCCCGTCTCTATCATTGTGGCGATATAGGCTGCGCGTGCTGCGTCTCTAATCGCATCGTCAATGAAATAACCGCCATTGAACATGAAGGATTTGATCCTTTGTATACCACGTTGTAGTGCATCAAATTGTCCGTTTCCTTCACTTCCCCTTGTTGCCAGACACAGCGAAGTCTGTCTGATATCATCGAAAATGAGTTTTGGATTGTTTGGCAAATGCCTGTATGAGAGTTCAACTTCTGCAATTTGTACAAACGATTTTGTCGTTGTTTCAAGGACCTCTGTCTTCTCGAACAGTCTGGCTATATCATATAGCTGTTTGATGATCTCCATGCTGGCATCCTTACCATTTTTGATATATGGAATACCTGTTGTATTGGGTGCATACGCCGTAAGCTTGTCTCCGAGAATATCTCCAATGGATGGTACTTTTACATAATTCAGTTCACCTTCTGTCTTTATAAAACGGCTTTCTACAGGTAAAGTCACGACTTCGTTGTAGTGACAGTCTTCATTTAGAACGTCCAGCAGGATGGTTTCTTTTCGGTCTATGCCATCAAGGAAAGCCACTTGATAAAAGAATTTGGAATGCGATTTTGGTATGTCTGTTCCACGCTGAATTCTTTCTATCGGCTTATAGTCAATAAAGCCATAGTCTTTGTATGATTGCAGATACTCTTCTATTTCAGTACCTGGAGGACATATTATATCAATATCTATAGACAGCCTGTGTCTTTGTTCTTTTAAAAGAAGCATCAGACTGCTTCCACCTTTGAAATGAAATGGGCAACCTGAAGCCGCCAACATGTCCAGCAATGAAAAGGCATGGATGACCTTTTCAATGATATTTTTGTCCGGATAGTTTAGCTCCTTGGATTTTTCTTCAATCCATCTTGCTGTAAAGCATTCTTTATTTATCATATTTTTGTGATTGTTCTATTAATGAATAAGTACTATCGTATGCTCCTCTACGTTTTGCATATCGGAGCATTTTGGGAGTATTGACTGTGTACAAATCAAAGGCGGTCTGATACATATAAGTGATTTCCGTGCCCTGCATATAATCAAAGTCTTCGTCTTTCTGTATATCTACGAGTAGCTTTTCGATGGTAGGAGTAACCATCCCATCAACCTTATTTACTGGAGATTCAGTGACAAATATCTTTACAATGATGCATGGTTCATGCATGTTTACGTAGTCGTACATGAACTTTGCTGTCGGTTGCTTATAAACGGGCATGTCTGAATCCTTCAACAGAGAAAAAACAGAATCTACAGCATCCCGGTTGGTCTCGACATAAATAGCATGGTTCACAGAGACGTGATGTTGTAGTGTGGTGAAGATGCTGCCATCGTAGATGCAGAAATCGGTGAATGGCAATTTCTCTTTCAATCCGACATATAGTTTTCTCAGTGTTTCTGTTGGAGCAAATGAGAACACCTGTTTATCTGTAAGCATGTATTCACCATTTCCTGTACGGGCTATCTTGTTCTCTTTGGTTAAGGTACAGAGATACTGGCGGGCGGTATTGGTCTTTATCCCCAATACTGATACTAATTGAGGCACTTCAATCCGTCCGTAAGTACGAGCATAATTCAATATGCTCTGTTTAATACTATATTTCTCGTCAATACTCATTGCAGTGCAAATATAATATAAAGTCGGCAACAAACCAACTTTATTGCCGACTTTATATATAAGTTCTGAGCAATTAATCATTCTTTAGTGTGTTTTTCTATATTAAGTAACACCATTATGAATTCATCATATTATGTAATATATGAGGTATTTTTCTTGTGTTGTAAAAGCATAGTATTAAAAGTATCCCGCAAATGACTAAGAAATTAAGTAGAATCTCTTATTAACGAAACTACACCTATCTGCTTGACTGTTTCCTAATATGAAGAGGTAAATATTTCTCGATCAACAATCTGAAATCACACCATAAAACATTGTCTTACCATTTACGTTTACTCTTTGTAAAATGATTCCATTGTTCTGCTAGGATAATATAAAGTCGGCAATAAAACCGATTTATTGCCGACTTTATATTATCAAATTCTTTTATCCGGGCTGTTAACTACTTTATGAGAATATTTACATGGTTGTGCATTGTCTGTCGGTGCTTCAGTAAGGAGAAAATGTAGTTCCCATTTTCTTTCTCATATGATATTTCTATTCGCAATGAATTGTTCGTCAGTCTTTTTATAAACCTGTTCAGGTTTGTAACCAAAGTTTAAAATACATGTATATATACATGGGTAAATCTAAACTTTAAACTTGCAGTAAGCCAGAGTAGGACAGAAGTCCGCTCTTTGACTGATAGGCATTGCCTTTCTTTTTCTCCTTGCTGATTTTGCACCTTTTCATCACTCACATGAGTGGCATCAGCCTTGTTGTGCTTCACCTCTGGCTTCCATCCTCTTGAATAGCTTCCGTGTTCAGACCTTTTTATGCAGAGTGCGGAGTTTCGTATTTCTCTTGCTATGCTATGCCGGGTTCATGGTGAAGTTTGGGAGTTATCGCTTTCACTATGTCCGGATTGCTTGCCATGGATCTGTGAAACCTGTCGAGTCTGACTATGAGAACAGCATTCTTTACCATGACCAGACACAAGAATATCAGGCCATTCCCTTCACATCTCATTTTGGACGAAGCCGTGACACTTACTTTTTCCTGTTGCGAAGTTAGTGCAAGCCGCATACTGCAAGTACCAGAACCTTATTCCCTGAATTTTTTCAAAAACTTTTCCAGCTGCAGCTTTTCGGAAAACTTTTCCTGCCTGACGGTGAAATAATTCGGTAATTACTTGCCTGATTGCTATCCTTGCCAACTTTGATGGCAACGTAAAAAATAAATGTTTCACTTCTAAAATTTCAATGTTATGAAGAAAATGGAAAATTCTTTCGTAGTTTCTGGTTTTGTAGGTAAGGATGCAAGCATCCATCAGTTCTCAACCGCAAGCGTTGCACGTTTCCCTTTGGCAATCAGCCGCACTGAGAAATCAGGCGAGGAAACAACCCGCACTTCCGCTTTCATAAACGTCGAGACATGGCGCAAGAATGAGAATACTACATCCTTTGACCGCCTTGTCAAAGGAGCACTCCTCACGGTTGAAGGCTATTTCAAGCCGGAGGAGTGGCAGGATGCCGACGGTGTCAAGCGCAACAGAGTGGCATTTGTAGCCACCAGGTTCTATGAAGCTGTTGAAAAGGAGGAAACTCCAGCAGCTCAGGAGAAGAACTCCAAGAAGGGCAAGTAAATCCTTTCTTCTCTCCAATAGAGCGGCCTTCGGGTCGCTTTTTTTATGCTTATACTTCTCTTTGCCGAGATTCGTTCCTCATACACCGACTTCGGGGAACTGGCATAAATTCCGTTGCGAAGGTAATTGTCCGGTCTTGTCATCAGCAAGGTCAGGGCTTCGCTTTGCCGCAAAATCTCCACACCTGCGGGTAGTATTTTGGAGCAAAACCTTGCAGAGACAGCCCCGACACCTTCTTGGTGCAACAAAATTTATATGTGTTCCCGAAGTAGTTGATCTACGAGAGGGAAGAAAAAAAACAGATGATATTATGACGACAATCCAATCAATCCTGAGCCGACTGACCAAGGCTGTTGGCGGTACTGAAAAGATGCTCTACATAGAGCCGGAGTTGAACAAGTTTGCAGAGTTCTACCTTGACAAGTGGGACGAGAACACCAGTGAGGATGTCATAGCCGAGTCTTTCACTGACTTCTGGTGGGACACAGACAGGGCTTGCAGAAGATGTTCAGAGTGTGGCAGACTGATGCGTGCCGGGTATTGTGCTGACATGGGAGTAGCCTACTATTGCAGTGATGAATGTCTGCACAGTGACTTCACCAATGAAGAATGGGCTGAGGAATGCGAGAACAACGACCAGAGTTATTATACGGAGTGGTAATCTTTTAAAATTCAATGATATGGCAAATTTAGCAACAACGACCTATAAGGTCACTGGGACACGTGAAGCAGTAAATAACCTGTGGACTACCTTTCAGGACATGGAAGTGGATAGTAAGGATATAAGGCTGTTCAAGCTTGCCGAGCATTACGGCATTGACTATGAGAAAAAGCAAATCAGTGTTAGAGGACATATCTATTGGGCTGAATATGAAGAAGACGAAGAGAATGATTATTTCCTTCTTTCATTTGAGACAGAAACCGCATGGGATGCCTGTAACGAACTCTTCTTTGAAATAAACCGGATATTGAATGATGAACTGAGTATTTCATACAGATGTTGCGAAAGTGGATGTGATTTGTTCTATACCCATGACGAGGGGGATTTCTTTCCCGAAGAATGTTGTGTGAGTTCATACGGCGAACCTTTCGAGGATGCATGTGAGGATGTTTTTGACACCATTGAGGATGCCATAGCTGAATGGACATCAAAGACCGGTATTGGACAGGGAGACCGCAGTGAAAAAGAAATGGTGGATTTTATCAATAGCTATGAATACGAAAGCGAAGAGACCTATTTCTACATCCACCCTTTTACATTCGAATAACATACCCGCAAGGACATGAGGCAAGTCTCGTGTCCTTGCATAAAAACAAGATAATATGGACAGGTACAGCGCAGAACTGATTGGAGCATCTTGCGAACTTATAACCCCATGCAGGGGCTGTAGCCATGGAATAATTGTGGCAGTGTATAACGAACAACTTCTTGTACGGTTAATCAGCGGAGCACAACGATTAGTGAGCAAAGATGAAGTCATATTATTATGACCCTGATACTTTCCCTGACTGTTTTCAACTGTTAGGAGACATTGGTAGGTGTTTGTATATCATACATTTACCTTTGTATACATTGATACATGTGGACAAGTACACGTGTAAACAGGAATACAAGAACACATTGAAACATATAAACATAAAAACAAATAGTATGGCACAGAAAATCATCACTTTCGCCAACCATAAAGGTGGCGTATCAAAGACAACTTCAACCGCCTCTATCGGGGCTTGTATGGCAATGAAAGGCAAGAAAGTCCTGCTTATAGACCTTGACGGACAGGCAAACCTGACACTGTATTTCATACCTAATGAGGATGAAATTGAGACGAGCATTTTTGATTCATTGGTAAACGGTGTTCCTTTGCCTGTAAAACATATCCGGGAGAATCTTGACCTTGTCCCTTCTTCCCTTGAAATGGCAAGTGCGGAAATAGCTCTGACCAATCTGTTGGCAAGAGAGCAACTGCTCAGCCGTCTGCTTGAACCGCTCAGGAAAGACTATGACTATATCCTGATTGACTGTCCGCCTTCTCTTGGTATTGTCACTACCAATGCCTTTATCGCGGCTGATGAGATCATCGTACCGATGACACCGGAGCTGCTTCCTTTGAAAGGCATGAGGATGCTTGACGCATTTGTCACCACCTTGCAACGTGTCAAACCGTCGCTTCGCCTGGGAGGTGTGTTCATCGCCAGATTCAATCATCGTAAACTGAACAAGGTAGTGGAACAGGCTGTAAAGGAGCGTTACGAAAGTATCACCATGAATACCCGCATCCGTGAGAATATCGCCTTGGCTGAATCAGCCGGTAGTGGCAAAAGTATATTCGAGTATGATTTAAATTCCAACGGTGCAAAGGATTATCTTGCACTTACGGAGGAAATTCTTTCACGTAACCAATAACAACTATGGCAAAAAACAATATGGACATTCTGCTTGGCAATATTTTGGGCAGTGCTGCTATCAGCCCTGACAATAAAACAGTAGAACAAACACCCGAGACCAAGCCAATTCCGAAACAGGAAAAACGGTCAGTCAAGGCAGAACGTAAAGAGCAACTGGACAATTCCTGGCGGCATTTCTCCTTTATCTGCTCCAGGGAACTTGTAGATAAGGTACAGGCAATAGCTTACAAGGAGGGTTTCACTATACGTGCCTTTATGGAGTATGTGATGAAACAGGGCATCGAGGCATACGAGGCGAAGCATGGCAAGGCTCGGAAAGTCAAGTCCAAAAGCATCAATGATGTAATGTAAACGTGTATACACGTAGCCATGTGTACGTATAGGTATGTGTACGTGTAGCAATATATACATGTTTACACGTACACGTGAATACACAGATATATTCAAGTCAATAACAATCAAAATATTATGAATATGAATAAATACTTCTCATTTGCCATTGTAGTATTCCTAATGGCAGTACCATTGGTATTAACTTCTTGTGGCAAAGACAACATTTTGGATGATGTTGAAGAGCTTCAGCCGGAGTTGAAAGTATGGACGGAGCCTTATCATGTTGAAAGTTCAACCATAGACGAGGTCAAGAACTATATGGAGTTTTCAATGAAGCGATATGGTCTTGTATCGGAGGCAACAATAGCTGGTTCTATTCAACTCACTTACAAAACCGGCAACGGTAATGAGGGTATCCTATATAGCTTTTATGCTTCAAATGGGGAATTGTATTCGGTAATAGATACAGAGCTGATAGCTAATAGCCGTCTGGTTATCGACTATTTGAAGGAACATTATTCTCTGATTGTTCCGGCGAACGAGGCAACACTTGAATACTGTTTCACGAACTCAGACAGGTCAATGGTCATTACGACTGCAAAGGTTTCTGACACCTATTTCAACGTAAATTACGCCTACGTCAATTGATATTGTCTTATATAGCTTTGAGCCATCATCAAGTCTTATGATTTGGTGGTGGCTTTTTGTATACATGTATTCATATGGACGTGAATACATGGTTATATGTAAACATGTATATAAGTCCACTTGTATAGGTGTATATATGTAAACGTGTGGACATGAATACATGTGGACATTGGATGAATGAAAGATAATTCTCTAAATCATTGATAGACAAATGAAATAAACCCTTTATAGTTGAATCTAAATTCGCCTTCTTGTAATTGATTAAAGCATATTTCATAAGCTTTTTGTATGCTGACAATTCACGGCTTGTCAGATTTTCACCGCAAAATTACTGTGAATGTCCGAACGCCAAGTACCGATTCTCTAATGTGTCTCAGATTGGTATGGCAACCTTCCGCAAATCAGAGATTTGGGTATTCCATACAAATCTACAGCCATTTACTTGTCTTATCTTCCATGTCTCACAGTATCGGGAGCGTGAAAATTTGAAGCCCTTTGAAATTGTCATGATTTCACAAAAGGGAAATGATTAATTTTAATACTTATAGATATGGAAGTACAAAAGATTCATCCGGCAGAAGAGTATCTTCGCAACGAAAAGAACCCCACATCATTGTATGTCAGAATTAGTGGAGAACGTAGAAAGTTGTTCATTAACCGCAGTGACGGAGAGGGAGTGATTGGCATTATTGCAAAAGGTAAACGCAAACGAGGTTATGTTTTCAATGCTTGGTCAAGCATTGAGAAAGTCTATTATCCGACCACTGAAAATGAAGAAGAGGCAGAAAAGAAGATGATTCTCAAATACCAGAAACTTGCCAGACTTGCCACACATACAAATGATTGGTTGCGCAGGATTGCAGGTGCGGATTTGACAAAATCCCTTTACGAGAACCATATAACCACAGGAACAGGTATTGACGGAAAATGTATCAGATTGAGCACCATCGAGAAGTATTGCGGCTACATGGTGATGGCATGCTTCAGGGAAGCCTTCAAAAAGAAAGAGAAGTATTCAAGCTATAGGTTTGACTTTTGCGGTTATGACGGGACACTTTGGTGTGAACCGAAAGAGAATGGTGATATGATAGCCGGATTCAGCAAGGAATACCGAAATTGTGGTAACGGTTATTATTATCTGCTTATCAATGATGATTGTGTGATAGGTTATGACATAGACTGATATAGTTATAATTCAAACAGACCATATCGGGAAGCCCCGATGTGGACTGTTTGAAGATCGAGTATGCTGACGGTTGATTACCTCTTTTAATACTTACATTCCAGGTTGGAAAGTAGTGAATATATTCCTTGAAAAGTCGTTGGTTGTTATTCCATAGCCAAAATTCCTGTTTATAAGACGTAGTCAGTTCTGATATATGTTTGAATCTGTAACATTATTTGTAGAACTTTTTTTACTCTTCGCCCACGCCAATGTCCGCATTCGCAAACAGTTTGCCATAGAGATATTCTGTCCATGGTCGAGTGGATCGACTATAGCCAGAACATCCCTCTGTCAAAAGTACGGCAGGAGCATTCCGCTATCAAAGATAGTGGAGAGCTCCTTAATACCGTACTTGCTGTTGGCGTTGCAGGACATTTCCCACCCGACAGTTGTAATGCTATGCTCTTACTTCTTTATAAGCTGACGCTTCCCTTTTATAATCTTAGAGTTTTCTTTTTCTTGTAATCTTCGCCCACACCAATGTCCGCATTCGCTAACAGTTTGCCATAGAGGTATTCTGTCCATGGTCGAGTGAATCGACTATATCCAGAACACCCCTCTGTCAAAGGTACGGTAAGAGCATTCCGCTATCAAAGATAGTGGAGAGCTCCTTGATGCCGTACTTGCTGTTGGCGATGCGAGACATTTCCCACCCGACAGTTATAAGGATTGTATTCAGTTATAAAGTTCCTATATACTAGTATTTTAACCATTGTGTCTTCATTCCTACTTGTGATTCAGCGAACTTTTTTCTGCAAAGTTGTTGCATCCATCACCAAATTGGCAAGTCGTTCTTAGTAAACAATCTTCCTTTTCCTTGAAAAGAGTATTGTCCACTGAAGACTTGCTGTATTGGTTTGTCTGCACTTTGTAAAACAGAAAAAACTTCCCGATCACAGTCCGAAAGGACTTAACAAAAGGGAAACAAAATCAGAGTGCAGTATGAACACAGTGAATGTTTACATCAAAGGTCAGGAAGACAAGGAACTGATTAGTTTCTTGCGATATTTTCCTTCACGCATCAAGAACATAGGAATGGACGCAGTTTTTGACCGTCAGATTGTCTATGACTACAAGGATGGCCGCAACCACCTGGAGGTGGCCAAATGCGTGGCAAAGTTCCTTGTAAAGAAGTTTGGCCGTAAGATATGCAATGTGGTATTCTCGTGCATCCCTGCAAGTAGTCCGGAACGTAACGAAATGAGAAACAGACATTTTTCCGAGCTTGTATGCAAGTTTTCCGGAGCCATTGACGGGTTCTCTCATGTGAGTGTCATCGGTGAACGTACTGCAGTCCATGGAACAAAGATAAAAAAGGAAGAGCGTGCCAAACGGATAAATGAGCAGAACAACATTGAGATTGATGCTGATTTCTTCAAGAACAAGGAGGTCTGCATTTGGGATGATGTAGTCACAACGGGTGCATCCTTTAATGCCTATGTCTCCCAATTAGAACAGGCCGGAGCTCATGTGACCAACGGCATCTTCCTTGCCAAAACAAGCTATAAATACGTACTAAAATGACAATTATGAATGATTTGAAATTTGACAGGACAGTCTCAGCTGCTTTTACAGGACATCGGTTCTATGACTTTTCCCAAAGGGAATTTATTCAGGAACGCCTTACCTCAGCAATATCCGAAGCCTATGACCATGGCATCAGGAATTTCATTTCCGGATTTGCTTTGGGAATAGATCTGATGGCAGCACAGTTGGTACAATCGCTGAAGTGTGATTTGCCCGGAATATCTCTGACTGCAGCCATACCGTTTGAAGGCCAGGCAGAGAGATATAATATCTATGATAAAAGAGTTTATAGACGGTTGCTTGAACTGGCTGATAAGGTAATTGTGCTCAGTGACTACTATTATCCGAGGTGCTTCCTTGACCGGGACAAGTTTATGGTTGAGAATGCTTCATATCTCATTGCCTATTATGATGGCCGTGAGAAAGGGGGAACATACTACACCGTTAAAAAGGCACGAGCGAGGGGCATCCCGATTATTAATGTGTATTGATTTTAAATGGAACGAGTATGAATGAACTTTTTGATACTATTATTGTCTTTTTCGTGTTCCGTTTTTTCTTCTACATTTTGGAAGTATGGTGGAATGGAGATGAACGGAACGATTTCAGAAGAGACAGATAGCAATCCTGATATATAAGTCAAGTACAGGTGAGTAGGAGCGGTCTTGCCGTCAGCTTCTACAGGACAATCACGCTTTCATTGCAAGGATAGGTTTTTATCCTTGCCGGGTCTTTGCGTATTTTGGTGAACGAGACTTTGGTATAACCTGTTAAAACTCCGGAGTATCAAGTCTTCTGATAGACAGAATATTGTCAATCAGAAGCACTCTTCCGTCCGATAACGTGAGTGCTCTTGTCACCTCTTCGTATTTCTTGGCTGTGCCTGTTATTGACACGTATTTGCCTCCATCTTTTTGAGTATCAGGTACGAAATACACGAAAGTGTATTCTTCCTGTTCCGGCACCTGTTCAATGACGCGGGCGAGTTCTCTTGTAAGACTTGCCATCTCATCATCAGAAAGGAGCTTCTTGGGAGTAGTCAGCCTTGCTGTTTCGGCTAACGCTTCATCATGTCCTGTGAGAGCGGCAAACGGGGCAAACTGGGCGGCACGGTTCTCCATGGACATGGGTGTCCTGTTCTTTGAGACATGATGTGGCAGATTGATTATGTCGTCATATTTACTCATGGTGCCCTCCAATCTGTTGGTTACGTTCTTTCTGGGTTGCTCCATCGGCATAATTGATGCCCTTCAGGATGGCATTCTTCCCAAACTTCTTCTTTATACTCAGGATAGCTTCCTGACGTCTGCGTTCCTTCTCAGCTTTTTCCAGGTCAGCTTTCCGCTGTCTTTCTGACTCTTCGAAATCAGTAAAAAGATCGAGTTGGACGATTTTAGGTTGCTTTTTATACTGCTCCTCATGTACGAGGTGATTCACCGACAGGTTAAGACGGCGCACGAGTAGGACAGGATTCACTATGCGGCCGTACAGTTCAGCCACTTTTTCGGAGATGATACTGCCTGCAGAAGTCGGCTCCTCGATATTGATGGTGCCATGAGCATTGACCGGCACCTGTCTGCCGTAATGGTCGGTTGTAATCTTACCATGGTACTTCTCCCTTATTGAAGGGTTGGTCAATGATTCAATGTCGTATCCGACGGTAAGCACCAACTGGTCAGTGAGCAGCCTCTTGTCCACAAGGTCGAGCGACACACTGTCGGCCATTTCAAGTATCACATTACGGGCCATATCCGTAGTGTAAGCCGACTGGAGAACCTGTCCGGAACTCAATGATTTGCTTTCAGGCTTATAGGCTTTCACATATTCCATGGTAACTGGTTCCCATCCCCAGGCATGGTCAATAAGCAGTTCAGCATTGACTCCAAACATCTGGTACAGGAATCCTTCATGTTCTATAGAGCATCTGGCTACATCACCCATCGTCAGGATATTGTACTGGGCAAGCCGGTTGGCAATACCTTTGCCTACACGCCAGAAATCTGTGAGAGGAGTGTGTTCCCAAAGCAATTTGCGATAAGTCATTTCGTCAAGTTCGGCAATGCGTACACCGTTTTCATCGGGTGGCATCTTCTTGGCCACAATATCCATGGCTACCTTGCACAGATACATGTTGGTACCGATTCCTGCCGTAGCTGTAATGCCTGTATCCGAAAGGACATGACGGATCATCTTCATTGCCAGCTCATGAGCAGTCATCCTGTAAGTCGCGAGATAGGTGGTAGCATCGATGAAGACCTCGTCGATGGAATACACGTGGATGTCATCCGGACTTATATATTTCAGGTAGATGTCGTAGATTCTTGTACTGTATTCTATGTAGTGAGCCATGTGGGGAGGAGCCACCACATAGTCTATGGCCAGACTTTTATTGCTGTCCAGCTCCTTCTTCGAGTAGGATTTTCCACTGTTACCTCGCTGCCTGTTTGCCACACGTACTTTCTCAATCACCTCGAATAAGCGAGGACGACCTCCGGTACCATACTTCTTTAATGTCGGCGAAACAGCCAGGCAGATGGTCTTTTCCGTTCGTGAAGCATCAGCCACGACAAGGCATGTGTCGAGTGGATCCAATCCCCGTTCAACACATTCTACTGAAGCATAGAATGATTTCAGATCTATGGCTATATATTGTCGTAATGGCTCTGTACTCATTATATTTCCGGAAAACGATACAAAGATAACGAGAATCCTCCAAAAATTCCTTAATATTGTTATTGCTTATCAGTTATATACAGCCCATATCTCACTCTTACATGCAGTCCCGGACTGATTTTCACCTGTTATATGTCTGCCTTTAAGCACATCCGCTGTCGTGTCAGAGGAAAATTTTTCAGCGAAGTTATCTTGGATCTGTCAAACTGCAAGACGTGTCTTGTGAACAATCTTCCTTTAAGTGACAGGCACTTAAAGAGTATTCTTCATGCCATTCTTGCCTTATTTGCCTTCTCCAAACTTCTGATGCAGAAAAATCTTCCCGACACACAGCTGAAAGGCTGTAACAAAAGGGAAATAAATAATTCAGATATTATGACAGTAACAAAATTAAACAATCGTCTGGTAACTCCAGAACTGAGAGAGGCTCTGAGTGATTATCCCCTGTATTCACAGGACGCAAAAGGAAAGGATGCGCTTTGCATCGCAGTGTTTCACCTTGGCAATATCCGTTGGTATATTATGGAAGGACAGCCCGAAGGAGATGACTTCACCCTATATGGTATAGTGGTCGGTCTACATGAAACAGAGTACGGCTACATGTCAGCATCTGAAATGGCCGATGTCACTTATGATGCGAGTAAGTACGGACTCGGCTTATTGAAGATAGAACAGGATAGGAGTTTCAAATCTTGTGCCCTCAGAGAGGTAAAGGATAAAGAACTTCAGTCTTTCTTGTCAAGACTTTATGATGAAAACTAATGTATAACTTAAAAATTGGACAGCTATGAAGATTATTGTTGTGGATTGCGCAAATGTCCGCATCGATGTTTTGAACGTTCCGGAGAATATGGTTGGAGAGGACGTTGAACTTTTCCTTGTAGAGCACGACTACTCCTTGAATAACATTTCATGGATGGCAGTTCCTGCAGATTATGTTCCGGTGCAGTTTCATGAATTTGGCATAGATGAAGAGAATGGCAAGGAGGTACATGAACAAAGGGATACCAGGTTGAAGAATTTTTCAATCTATGATAGCGTGCAGGAGGTAAAGCATCGCGAACAGGAAGAGCTCGTTTCTGCAATTCGCCAATATGGTGAGAAGGTTGCCGATGGCTATGAATGGCACTTTGAGGGTGATTGCCCGATAGTGGCAGCGTATGACTATGATGAGCCTTGTGATGTGGTAATCCTTGCAGTGAGGGTTAGCAATGATGGAAGAATAACCATCATAGGAGATGAGAAAAACGACCGGGGCAATGAACATGAGATTGATGCCGATGATATATTTGCCGGTCACATTGATTTCATTACGTCGGAAATTGAGTGATAAGAACAAAGGAACAGGAGCCACAGGGATGGTCTTCTGTTCCTTTACTCGTTGCAGTCTTACGGTTATAGCTGCTATGCGGATAAACCTTAAACACTCAGATGTCTATTTCCGTAAACCTTGAAAAGCGTCTTCCGTCCCTTTCTATAGTCTCGAAAAACATCTTTTCCGGTCTGACCCAATAAGATTTCTCTCCATAGAGAGCCTGATATACAACCATCCGCTCCTGAGTTTCACTGTCAAAAGCGGAATGGATATATTTATAGGTACCACCCTTGAAATGACGGAAATATCTTTCTTCTTTTTTAGGAAACTCCATCAGCATCTTCATGGCCAAGGGCGCATACCAGGTCTTCACTTCCTGTTCTGTGGGAGTATGCGCACCCGGGAAATGATGGGAATTGTTGTAATGCTCCAGGAACATGGGCTCATAGTGAGCCAGTCTGTCCTGTTCGCCGAATAGTCCCCAGACACGGTCTCTGTAATACGGATTACAGCAGTCAAACTGAATCTTTTCGAGTTTGGCAAACTCTTCGATTAAAGCTTCATCTATGATAAACGTCTGATTGCCGTCCTTGCGTGGGGCTTTGTACTGATGCTCACCGATTCTTTCTTTCAAGAATTTCGTCATCTCAAAGTGCGGATTGCCAAGCAATGCCGGGATGCCGACTATCGGGGCGAGCATCTGCGCAAGAAAAGATCCGCAGCTGTTACCCAGCAGCAGGTCGGGCGATTCCTGTTCAATGATTGAGCGTACCTGTTTTAATGCCTCCTTGGGATGAAGCGGAAGGTCTGGCGTTAAGACGGAGGCATGATTTTCAAATGCTTCTTTCAGAGCAACTGCCATCGGACAACTTCCTGTGGCAAAGAATCCGTGAAGGAAAAGTATCTTTTTCATTATAGTCAGCTTTTATCCATATCTTTCGATGTATCCTCTTCATTTTTCTTTTTGATAGGTCCGGAATGGTTTCCTCTATTGAGTTTGATGCCATGCTTGTTCAGAATACGGAACACAGAACTTCTGCTTTTGAAGCCGCTTGCTCTCCATATCTCATCTATAGGATGACCGGCTGCATACAGATTGATAACTGTCTTTTCTCTGTCGAGCTTTTGTAATTTTGTGGAAGAAACCTTCGGTAATGATGCAATCATCTTCGCCTGCAGGTTCACCATATGCTCGGCAGTCTTTCTCAAAGCAAGTACTTCTTCAGGTAAGGCACCCATCATTTCCAGCACATCCGATGGCTTGGTTTCAGGGAAAAGCTGGTTCTTGGAATCAATCCGGTCGTGTATGCTTATGACGCGAATAGCTTTTACCCGGCAAAATTCCAGGAAAGTAGCCAGTTCCCGACTGCCACGGATGGCATTTGAAAATTTGGGGATAACAAGTTCATCCCCCCTTTGCAGGGCAACCATGAGTTGCTTCCAAAGCGGCCTGTTGCGTTCGTTCTCATCGCACTCCTCTACAATGCGTATACATCCGAAGTTATTCATCCACTCCCTGTCTTCTTCCAGTTTGTCATACTGGGATATTGCCATAATGTAACCTATCTTTGCCATATTATAAAGGTTTTGACTGATAATCAAATAGATGTCTTATCTTGTCTTGAAAAATATATAGTATGATAATTCTCCAAGAGTATAATGAACACGACTCTGATGCAAAGGTATAAATTATATTCATATTGGTAATCATACTGATATGACAGATTTTATAATCGACTTCTTTTTTAACAACTTCTTATTATCAATAGATATGTATTATAAATCATACTATTATGAGTATGAAATATAAATTAGTATAAACTGAATATTTTATACTGACAATGTGGAATTTTATCTATACATTTGCCACATAACAAACAAAATTATGCCAATGATATATAGAAATTTAATCGGTCAGAATCACTGTAGTAGCGGTTTGATTGGTATGTCTGACGCAGGTTCAGGAAAACAAGTGAAAGAAAGTAAATCAAGTGAAAGAAAAAATACTCAAATGAGTTTAATCTTTCACTTGATTTTTTTATGCTCTGTACTCTTGTTTTACTCATGCAACAATCATGAGAAATATGATTTTGAGTCCTCTGATGAAGCTCTGAATGAATACGATAATCTTTATAAGACTGTCAGATCACAGGAAACGTGCAATGCCGAGCAACTTGCCTCATTTATCAATCTGTGGTATGAATGCTCAGACACAGTCTACAAATTTATTCAGAAAGACCCTTCGTTTACGGCTCATGCCGGTCTGACCATGAGGTTTGACAGTATAACGGATTCCATTCGCACGAGGTTGATGGAGCTTGCGGACAACTTTACTCTAAGCGATGTGGCATATGTCAAACTTCATACTTCTATCTATGGTCAGGATAAGGAACTTGACTCATTAAAGCGACATGCAACAGTATTCTTTTCCTCATTGGATAGCATTCCTGTATATACCGGGAATATTAGAGACTTACTTGCCGATTACTCAGAGTTTCTGCTTTCATATAAATTACATGGGGTACACTCAGAAGATGCGCTTCTTCGATTTATCCGTATGGAAGACTTCTTCTTCCGAAGCTTTCTTGCTTCCATTGACGAGTGCTCAGCTTTGGGTATGGCGGATATTACTGATATGACGGCCAATATTTGTGACAGCATTTATAAGGAAGCATCAAATGGTAAAATCAAGGCTGATGAAACTATTACCTATATGTCCATGAGGACAGGCCGCCGTCTGCTTCTGAATGCCAAAGTCTGTCATGAGAAACTGAAACGTGGTATAGTAAAGGATTCGCAATATGCCAATGCTTACTTGTGGATGATGTTACAACCTTATCTCTCGATAGATGCCCTTGCCATAACAATGCTGACACCGGAACAGATTCGGCTTATGACGGATATGGCAAAGGATTATCCGGCTATCATTTCCAGATTAGACAGCAAACACTTAATCGATCGGGATGTGACCACAAAAATACCGAATCAGCTAATTCGATTATACATATCAACCATCTAATCATATAAATATCATGTTACAGGAAGCTATTTTAAAATTCAGATCATCCGGTCCCATATTGTTGCCAGCCATTATTGATAATTACTGGCTTGGGGAAATCAAGACTTACGAAGATTATGCCGTACTTCCTTATGAAGTACACGAACCTCAGCCTCTCGAAAAGGTTTTGGACATGTTTGAGATGAATGCGGATCTTGCCATTCTTTACCACATAGTGCCATCATCCGCTACCGCATACGGACATGAATGCTGCGCCTACTGTTATCCGGTGACGGAACGTATGTTCAAGATAAACTGCAAGACACATACGGACGGTCTTATCCATGAGTTATATGTTACCATCTACAATTCCATTGAGGTTATGTCTGCTGACATTTTTGAAGATTTGCGACTACATGAACGTCGTGGAAAATTCATAGAAAAGCGAGAGCATGTCCAGATAATGAATGACTTCAACTGCGGATTTTAAATGAACAGGAAAACGTATTACCTCATTGCAGACATCATACAGAAAAACAGGACATGGATAAAGGTTATCGGTACAGAAAAACTGGTAGAGATGCGAATACTTCAGGATGGAATGCTGAAGCCGCTGCTGTTTAAAGCTATCACTTTGAAAAGCTACAGGGAACATTACTGTTTCAAGAGGTCCTGTACCTGGAACATCAATGAATACGATTTGAACATGGGTCTGTTGGCTCTCTGCAAAAAAGACCCTTCAGCCTCTGAACGGATTAAGCATGATGCGCTCACTTTGCGTGATGTCGAATACATTATAGAGAAAGCTTCTTTCGGTATAATAAAACTTGAACTTGACGATTATGAATACTAACAGGAAAATTTATGTTTTTTATTTTACAGTCATCCTGCTGGCTGTACTGGCGATGATGGTATTTGACCTGAATATAATAATCAAGGCTATACTGTGTTTCCTCATATTCTCTTGCCTGATGGTTATGAGAAGCATTAAAAGGGCCTATGACCTGGCCGATGATATTGACCCTGATACGTTGGACAAGGTGACTTCATTGACTGATGATTATGCCATAGGAGATGAGAAAAGGAATCACGATTCCAATTTGGATTCTTATCTGAATCTTCTCATCGAAACGGATGAAGAACTTTCAAAAGACCCCACTATTGACCAGAAATCGTTCAGCTATAATGTCCGGTTGAACAGGCGCATAGCTGAACGGTTGGAGTCAATCCAGAGAAAAGAGCAGGAACACGTTGAGAATACAAATAACTAAATGAATTCACTATGATACATACATTAACCATCATCCGTTTTTTGTTCCCGTTCCTGCTACTTCTGGCATTTTTTTGCTTATATAAAAAACCGTACCGCTGCATGCAAAGCTTCATGTGGAGGATGGTAGTATTTGACAGTGCAAGAAAATTTTATTTAAGTATTATGATGCTTACACTCATCTTCATCAACTGGTGCTGTTGTATGACAGAGCCCAATCTGGCAGTTGGACTGTCAAGCATCCTGACGCTGGCACTTTTGAACAGAAGGATTGCCGATAGTACCCTTCATATTCTGCATGAAAGGAAACGGTTTTGGCTTATCACACTCCTGATAGCAGTGGTATGTTATGCCACCCCTTATATGAACAGTGTGTTTCAGCTTTTTTTCCTGCTAAGTGTGGCAGCTGTCTTTTATCCGTCTGAAAGAGTCCTTCAGCAGAAAAGCGTACTTGAAGACTGCGACAGTTTTAAAAGCCAGGTTGAATGGATAATGAAGAACTACTATTAATGCCACTTACATGTGGAATATATATTCTTTGCTTGCTTGTTTTCCACTTTTTTAATGTAATCTAAAAATGACGCAAATGACTAACAATAAAAACAATTATGCTTCTGAATTGAATGACCCACAAGGCATAGACCGCTCTTTGTTGGAGTATCTGAAGCCTAAATCAGAAGACCGATACAGTAAATTGGAAGCCTATTGTGATCTGCTCACAAGAGCGACATCAGGAACATACTCCACATCTGTTGTGGTAGGAAATCTGAAAATACTCCCCGGCCAGTTTGTTGCCACCATATCTGAGCTTGCGCGGAAATGGCAGTGGCAACGTGCAACAGTCCGTCAGTTCCTGACCGGTCTTGTCAATCTGGGCCATCTTAACATGGAGCAGTATTCAAAAAGCTACGTGTTTTCTGTAAGCCAGAAACAACGTCTTTCTCTCTTTGTTGAGACTCCGTCTGATATATTGGACTTTAACGCACTTCAGTTTGTGCGGTTCCTTAAAGGACGCAATACTTCCAGTCAGGTAGCCCAATCCTATAATTGTTATTTCAATAAGGTAATGGAATTGGCGGTAACGGAAAATGACGGAGGCAGACCTGATTGCCATGTTCTGAAACAGCAGAGTCTGGTATTCGATTCATTGGTAAAGTCCATATTTCAGATATTGAAAATGGAGAAGGAAATGCCTGAAGAAATGACGGATTCAACCGGTCTTCTCTTTGGAAAAGACCATGTATGGGACTGGCAGAAAGTAATAGAAATCCTTGGCATTCTGGCTGTGGCCATACGTGAAAACAGAAAGCCGGGTTATATGGCAGAACCCGTATCCCGTTATACGAAAGCAGAAGTTATTCTCCTTGACTGCATATTTGAATACTACGTATCTGACCCGGGAACATTTTATTATGATGACCCTCCTCGACCTGATTTAAGCCCCGTAGAGGACAGAACGGATGATAAGCCTGGGGGCACTTCCTCTATTGAAAACGGAACGGATTAAACGCCTTATTAACGATGCACGGCATGTCATACGCTTTTATACACTTCGTCTTTGTCCCGCTAACGGATAGATGCAACGACAGGCAGCGTGCTTGCACGTGCCACTTTTTTACAGTCTCGGGAAGCCTAATACCCCGACCGCTATGAAGCGGCGGGAGGGCTGACCAGATAAACAGCAAGCTGGGTCAGTTTTCTAAGTGTGCGTATGACCGCAAAGGAGACTGAAAAAAGGCTCAGAATAACGCAAAAAATAAAATTGTCATTATGGGTACTACATCAAAACAAGTCATGGATATAAAGACTTCCAAAGGGCTCTCACAGACGAGCAATGAGGAGTTACGTGCCTGGACGGATAAAGGATGGGAGCAGGCTATGCGTGAGGGTAACTATGACCGTAGCCGTGAACATCTTAATTTCGAGGTACAAAAAGGTGGCATAGTCACACCGATAGATAAGAAGCGTCCGCTGACAGAACGCATGGCAGAAAACCTTGCGTCACGTGGCATCAAGGATCCGAATGAAGGACTAGCCGAGCCACGTTTCCGGACAGTGGTCAACTTCATATTCGGAGGCTCAACCGACCGTATGCGTGAGCTGGCCTTCGGCAATCAGGTAGTTGGCTTTGAGAGCAAAGGAGGTAACGAACATGTAAGGCGTATGCCGGAAATAGAAGAATGGGCACGTGACATTTATCGCTTCGTGGCAGATAAATATGGAGAGGAAAACATCATTTCCTTTATAGTTCACTGTGACGAGAAGAACCCGCATGTTCACTGTGCTCTACTACCGATAGACCAGAACGGCAAGTTTGCTTTCAAGCAGATTTTCCATGGACAGAACCGTCTGGAGTTTAAGAATTATATGCTTGCCCTGCACGACGAGCTTGCGAAGGTCAATGAAAAATGGGGCCTTACAAGAGGGGTGTCGGTTGTAGAATCTGGTGCGAGGCATCGCTCTACTGAGGAATACCGACGATGGCTGGCCAATGCCTGTGTGACACTTGAAGCCCAGTTGGAGAACAACAGGAAGTTGCTTAAGTCTCTGAACGAGGAACTGGCAATAGCCCAGAAGAAACAGAAGTCATTTACGACCATGATTGATAATCTGAAGACGGAGAAAGACCGTCTTGAAGATGAACTTCGTCCTCTTCGGGAAATGCAGGCCAACAGCGAGAGTATCAGTGCAGAGATTGCACGCAAGATTCAAAGTCTCGAATACCAGAAGGCTCAGGTTGAAGCTAAACTGGCAGACAAGGAAAAGAAACTTGATGAGACTAACCGGTTGCTTGAAGCTCTTCGTGAAGATAAGGCTGACATCGAGCAGCAAGCCAGGGAACTGGAAGACAAGGCCAATCAGTCTGAACTTTCATGGGCTCATAACATGAGCTATCACTTGAACGGTGCAATGCTTGACACAATGTCACAGGAGTTCACATCCCGCTATCACCATCTGCCGGAGGAAACAAAATCCTTGTTTGACGATACCCTGATCTGCCAACTGGCAGAACAGGGAAATCATGTTGTCATGGTTGCCTTGAACCTTGTGTGCGGTTATGTGGACGATGCTACGACCATTGCCCAGACTCACGGAGGTGGCGGTGGCCCCTCCACTGGTTGGGGAAGGCGGCCGGAAGATGATGACCGTGAGTGGGCACGTAGGTGTCTGGCAATGGCACGCAAGATGTGTGCGCCATCTGTCAAACGGAAGAAGAGAATGTAATGGTAAGCCTGTTGGCTTATGACAGTATCAACGACTATTAAAGTATAAACTATATGAGAAAGAATATTCTTATGCTTTTAACTGGATGTCTTGCTGCAATGACAGTCTCTGCAAGTAACATCCATCACAATACTGACAGCATTTATAAGCAAAATACTTTCAGTCAGGAGCAGATGCTCTTGCCTATGAATCCTACATATCTGAAGAATGTAAGCGAAGCAGCCAACTGGGGTAGAAATTGGTTTATAGAAATTAAGGGCGGGGCTTCAGCTTTTCTCGGATCACCCATTGGTTGCGGTGATGTGTTCGACCGGATAACACCTGCCTTGAAGGTAGGTGTTGGAAAGTGGTTCACACCCGCAATCGGTGGACGTGTAGGTTTCCAGGGACTGACGTTCAAGAACGCTGAGTTCAAATCCATGAAGTATCAGTTCTGTCATGCAGACCTGATGTACAATCTGACTTCAGGACTCCGTCAGAATGAGTACGGACTCTCTCTTTGGGATATTGTTCCTTATGTGGGAGTGGGTATGATTCATAATGCGGACTGGTCTGATCCTTGCTCATGTGGCAGTGGTTCAGATGGCAGCCGTCCGTTCGCCTTTACCTATGGACTGGAGATAGGTTACAGAATTGGCAACAGGGTAAAACTTGTTGCTGGTGTCAGTGGACTGACTACAGCCCAGAATTTTGATAATATGGGTAGCTCTATAAAATTCAAGGATAATATGCTTACGGTCTCAGCCGGTCTCTCCATCACATTAGGAAAGGCTGGATGGAAGCGTGTAGTTGATGCTACACCTTATATCGAGCAGAATGCTTATCTCAAAGATTACATCTCCTATATGAAGGATGAGAATATACGATTGCAGAAAAAAATGTCCAGAGAGAAAGAGGTGCTGACAGTCTATCCCAAGAATAACTATAGTGGGCTTAACTCACTAAGAGCACGGTTGTCCGGGAAAAAGTCTGGCTCACCAGAAAGCAAATCAGGTATTGACGGTATAGCTGAAAATTTGGATGATGATGCAAAAGTCGGTCTTGTAGATACGCATGTACGGACTGGGAACTGCCAGTCAGACTCACTTTTGTCTGCCGGTCAAAATGTATCTGATAATCTTATGTCTGTAAATAATAATGCATTGGACTCAATAGTAAATTCAGGTAATTCAAAGATAACAGTGGGTGTTCCGGTGTACTTCTTCTTCCAGCTAAATTCTGACAGGCTTGTAGATGAATCCCAGATTGTGAACCTTGATGACATCGCTGAAATATCCAAGGCGCATAATTTAAAAGTGACCATATCCGGAGCAGCAGACAGTGCCACTGGTACACAGTCCATCAATCAGGAGCTTGGCCAGCGTCGTGCCAGATATGTAGCTCAAAAGCTTATTGATAGAGGGGTACCTGAAGGTTTAATTCATCTGCACAGTTTTGGTGGAATAGATAAGTTTAAGGCCAATGACTCTAACCGTTTTACGGTGGTCATGCTTACTGAATGATAATAGATAATGCGAAACTTTTGCTAAAAAGTCGTGAGACTTTGATTTGTATTTTATCCATCAAATTATGGTTTACATAGAGAAGGTATGCTCGGATTTTCCTTGCATACCTTTTATGTTACCTATTATATTTTTTTCTAAACAACTTCCATGCTCATCCGGTTTAGTTCAATTTGTGTTGATGACAAGGTAATCTGCTGAAAATTGTAAAGCCTTTTATTGTATATTTTGCTACACACATATTAAGTAGCTTGGCATCCTTATCTGATTTAGATCCTAACAGTCGAAAACATAATATTTCTTCGATACTTAAGTTGTAAATCGATTTTTAAAATAAAACTCCTCTGTATAATGATAGGGCATTGTCATTGCCTATGATACAGTTCAATTCCAATTCGCCACAAGATGCCATATAACTGTCATTTACTTAATATGCCAGATTTTAAAGTTATTGGATTCGTGTAAAGTGGAATATGTGAATTTTGTTTTCATATAAATCTGAACATTCGGAATGTAAACACTACCCTAAGCAAAACGAAAGCCGGAATGGTGAAAATATTTCTATTTTTTATAATAGGAACTGATATCACTCAAAATCTTCGTTAGTATGTTCTTAAGATTATATTTTGAGTAAAGGACTTGGCTTTTCAAACGGCCATTATCATTTTTCTTAAACAGTTCACTATATTCTGGAATAATAGATGAGAACAGCGATTCGTTTTGGGTGAAGCACTTATCGGCAAATAATTTTCTTTCTTCATCATTTATGGCATCATAGTGAGTCGGACGGATAAACAGGTCGAATGCATAGCAATCTTCACTATTCCTGTTACCATTGTCATCATAAAAATAGACATCAATGGCAATAGTTCTATTCTCTTCTCCGGGGATTTTGAAATCGAAATACATACACGATTTTTCTTTTGGCCATATAGAAACGCTCCATCCTTGTTGATTTATGGAATCCTTTTTCTCTTTATAATCCAAAAACAAAGATATTGTGCGCAGTTCCATCCTGTTACTGTTATTTCCATTTGCCGATTTTAGCACGATGTCATAATTATTATCGTTCCAAACACACCGTTTTGTATCCATGAACGCCCAAATAGCAGGATACTTGATAAAATAATACCGATGGGAATCTTTATCTTTCTTACGTATATCCTCTTCGAAGTTTGAAGAAATATCAGTAATATATTCTGATAAGACGTTTACTAAATCTTTGCCGGACTTGAATTCAGGGATAAGTAATTTTTTCATCAGCTGTTGTAGGGAGCTTATATCATAATCTTCTTGGGTTATGTATTCTCTCCACTCAGTTAGACCATTGTTGAAAGACCAGCATGAGCTTACTTCTTTCCCAAAGTAATATGGAGGGAAAGACATTAATGCTCTGCGTAAAAGGTAATCCTTTTCGAATTTTGTGGAAAGTCCATTATCATTACCGTCGAATAATTCAAGCAGAACGGATGAATAGCTTTTCACGTTTTCTTTCGACATACAGTCATATCCTTCTTGCTCTTTTAGCATACGGAACAAGATACCTATTCTACCTCTGAAGAATCTTCCGTTCTCCATGTTAATCATTTCATCTTTAAATTCGGGCATAGAAGCCTTTCTGGTTTCTTCCTTCACTTGACTTTTGTTGAATTTATCCAATACATTCTTCACATCATCCGATTGTAATACCGTATATATATTGCTATTCTTACACAGTGTGCTGAAAGCGTCGATGTCTTTAATTATTGAAGGTAAATCCTCACTGCCTATAACAGTATTGAGAATGAGATTCCGCATTGTCCTCATCCAATCAAACAGCTCGGTTTCGCCTTCCTGGTATGCCAACAAAGCATATAATAATGGGAGTGTTCTGCCGAAAGAGCCTTCGCACATACATAGTTGGTAGGTCCTGGATGTTTTTTCGGAATCGGATTCTCCAATGTAAAGCTGCATCTCATTAAATTTTTTACAATATGATGTCAGCGTGTTAAGCTTATTATAAGCAAATTTAAAGAAGCCGGGTGATAGCAAGTTAAGACGCTCAAACCAGGTGAGCGGGAAATTGCCTGCTTTCTGCAGTCTTTCTATAACAGACTTTATCACATCCTTGACTTCGGTCTTTTCATTCTTTCCGAAGAATGAGGTCAACTCCTCGTATAGAAGCGTTTCTTCATCCTTTATTCTGATTATCGTATCAAGGAGCTCGTCATTCTGGATATGATAGAGTATGAGGAGATTGTATAAACAGTACAGCTGTTCATCGTCAATCTCTTCAGGATGTTCCTGCTGGCGGTTCCGGTTATCCCAAAACATATCCGCCCACTTATTGTCCATTTTCATTTTCCAATCCTCAGCAAAAAACAATCCAGCCACATTTTCATCCATAAACGACTTTAAATTTTCGAAAGCAGACAGCTTTCTTCCTCTACCGTTCATCTTGATGTATATGTCATCGTCTAAACCGTTTCTTTCATCCATTTGTAGAAATGCAAAGGTAATACCTGGAGTTGCCGATACGACCAAACGATTCCATATTGAATCAAAATTCTCTTCGTTTATCTTCCTATGAATGAATTTAAGTGTTGCCAGCATATTCCTTACACTTGTGTTGCTGAGCCAGGATTGGATGAACCAGTTTTGATTGACGATCACTTTATCCAATGAATCGGCATCGTTCTCTTTGACCAGTTTCTCCAAATGAAGGGACAGCCTTTCGCAAAAGTCTTCGGCATATTCTCTTGAGGCAAATCTGATATTTATATTAAATTTATTTTTACATTGTTTTCTTGAATACAGATATAGGTAAAGAAGCCAAAGTGTAGTAAGACGCTGTTGTCCGTCTACCGGTACAAAACATCCGTCTTCCTCATATCCGTATATGTAGTTCAGGTCCTGATTGGTTTTGAGAAGAGAATCTAAGAATGGCACTATCACATCTTCTCTGCCTCCCTGTACATAGTCACGCTGTAGTAGGGGTATCAGTATGGTTTTACTGTTGAATGACTCGATGAAATTCATAGCTTTTATATTTTTTCGTTGTTGAAATAATATCCGAGCTTCTGCTCCATGTCTTTTACATAAAAATCGGCATCCTCCTGCGTCCAGGCATTAAGCGATAGTTTGTTGGTCTTGTTATATGCTTTGGTGAAGACCTGTCGTGTGCATGGAGGGATATAGCGAGGTGTGAGTGAGCTCTCGAATTTGTCGCTTTTATCGGAAATGCCATCGGCAACAATTATATATCTCCGTTTGCGAGGAAATAAGGCATTATGATAACTGCGGTTAGTGCTGCTGTCTAGAAGAGTAAGATTCCCAATCTGCATTTTGTCTTTCCCGTCAGGAGCGTTGTCTTTTATAGAGTCCGTTTTATCATCGTATTGTCGCATTATGGCTGTATACAAACGGTTAAAGTCTTCACGTTTTTCACTTGTACTGTATATCATTTCCAGCTCTTTTATTTTACTGTTTTCATCTTTGGTGTATTCATTGCCTAAATCTTGCTTTATGCTTTCTAGCCAGGCTTTTCTGTCTGCAGAATTTCTGAAGTCGGAATCTGTATTCGATGAAATGTGTTCTATGTCCCATGACTGCCTGTGAAGAAGCTCGAACGGGAACTTTTCATACTCATTTTCGAGACTTAACCGTTCGTCTTCATGCAGCTGTTCAAATCGCTGGAGTATTGTTTCGATGTTATGCATCAGGAATAGAAGACGTAAATCTTTTTTATCGCTATAGTAACTGTATTCTGTAATGGCTTTATGTTTTCTGGTAAGTATAGTCTTGATTTCGCTTCTTAGTCTGTTGATAAATTCAGAATGAGTAAGTTCCCTGTTAAGTGCAAGCCATCTTGTTATATTGTTGATAGGATTCCTGTTTGAATTATACGTGAGGCCCCCAATGTAATGGTAGCTGTAGATGTTATCATACATGTCTTTCAATCTTAGAAAAGTATGTCGTACAGCTTTCCATTTCTGCGATAAATTTTCCTTCTTAGAGTCATTGAAGTAATTTCTGAACGACCATCTTGAATCAATGTCATAGTCGCTTTGTTTGCATCCAGCCACAAGGTTGAACAAGAAATCCATCCTTGTTTGTCCTTCCCGCAGTTCATTGCCGTTAATCATATACCAGAAATGGTCGTTCTGCAAGTCACGTTCCATTCTTTCGAATATGGCAGCAGCCTCCATCCGTTCAACTTGAGGCAGTCCTGAAACACGGTTGAGCAACAGAGCCTTGATAAGGTCTGTATTTGTCAGATGTATCTTGCCGCTATTCAGATTTCTGAAAGTTTCATATTGTCTGGCTCTTTCTACCTCATACCATATTACTTGCAATGACTTCTGATCCTTGGGGCGTTCAAGCAAGTCCCTGAAGGATTGCTTAAGTTTGTCATCCAAAAAAAAATCAGAAATATAATGATATGCTGTATAGATATAAAAGAAGTCGATATTCTTATCCGCTGTCTTTTCGTTTTCCGAAGCAATATTTTTCAGGTATTCACTTCTTGACGGAATGTTACTGTCGTCACGATCATATTCAAATGTGTAAGGTTCATTACCGTACAGGTACATGTGTAGAAGATATAGGGTTGTAAGTCTTTGTTGTCCATCAATGACACTGTACCTTTCATCGCCCAATGGTACAATGGCCAATGGTTGCAGACAGTACACTCTTTTTGATTCCTTATTGCATGATATAAATTCACGCAAATCGTTCAGAAGTTCTTCTACATTTGATTTAGTCCATTTATATCCACGCTGTTGATATGGTATATGGAAAATCTTTCCTTTTAACTCCGAAAAGGCTTTTAAATGTATTTCTTTTTTATTTATATCACTCATAATGATATGATTTAAAGGTAAAAGTTTTTCTTGATTTATAAAATCTCCCTCGCAATCCAGGCACACGCTTCGGCATCGGCAAGGGCATGATGATGGTTCTTCAGCTGATATCCGCAAGCTTCGGCTACAGTGTGGAGCTGGTGATTGGGCAAACAGGGTAGAGCCCTGCGTGAAGCACTGAGTGTATCATAAAACTCATAGCAGAGATAATCCATCTGATATACCCGGAACACTGCTTTCAGGCATCCTTCATCAAAAGGACGGTTGTGGGCTACCAATGGCAGGCCTTCTATGAGAGGTTCTATCTGCCGCCACACCTCAGGGAAGACAGGGGCATTATCAGTGTCTTTACGTGTAAGTCCATGTACCTGTGAACACCAGTAATTATAATAATTTGGTTCCGGGTTTATCAGTGAGTAAAAAGTGTCTGTTATTTCTCCGTCCCTTACTATCACTATGCCAACGGAACACACTGATGAGCGTTGGTTGTTGGCTGTCTCAAAATCTATTGCTGCAAAATCTTTCATTCGCTGATATTATATTTGTTATACATTCTTTTAATCTTTTCCGCCAGTTCTTTACGTAGCCATGTCGGAGCAAGGACTTCCAGATCTTCACCATTCCAAAGCAACTCCTGCTGAAAATCAAAAGTCGGACGGAGGTAGTAAGTGAATATGATGTATTCTTCATTACATTCGGTTTCCTCTTGTGACTCATGAAGTTTCAGGTCGCGCAGATAGTTTGCCTGTCCTGCGCTGACCTTTAATTTTACGTGTTCTTTTGGAATGTTATTGTCGGCTATGATTCCAAAGCAGCCGTCGAAGAACTCTTCGGCTGACCAACCTTCAGGCATTTTAAATGTTTCCTCTCTCTTTTGCAGATACGTAATACGGTCGAGGCAATAGATTCTTGGTCCCTGTTTGTGATAATAGGTATAGGTACTGCGTGCCACCAGATACCATCGCTGACGAAAAAGCTTTACACAAAAAGGTTCCACATCAAAATTATTTTCTTCGTCTTTCCAATAACTGTGGTATGTTATATTGAGAATCTGATTTGATTTCATCGCTTCAATAATCTTCTGAAGATATTCCTGGCCAGAAGGGACGTATTCCAGCAAGATTCGGTCTTTTATGCTTTGGCTCTCGTCCAGCGCGTTGCTCACACAGAAGGTGTTGTAAATCCATGAACGGAGACCATTCTTGCTGATGTCCTCTTTATTCATAATATAGTAGCGGTATTTGCCCTTGCCTTCGTTCTCAATAAATAGTCCGAACATATCCTGGATGGCATATCTCCAGTTGTCGAACGTGCGTTTGGGAATTTCCACTCCCTCACTAATCTCACTGTCAAGCCATAGGCTGTTAAGTTCCTTAAAAGATATTCTGTCGGCCTTATAAATGGTATCTATAATCCAAACGTATTTACTTAATAAGCTTTGTGCCATACTATTCTGGGTTTTATTTATGGCAAAGTTACTTAAAACCTACGCCAAAATATTGCGTAGGTATCTTTTTTTGATAGAAAATAGAAGGTTATGCTATAAATCGGCGTAGCTTTTAATCAATTTTGTAGCGTAAACTTCAAAACCTTTCAGAAATGAATTTTTCTTCAAGAGATTTCGTAGATACAGTTCGCAATGAATCGGATATCTATAAATTGCAGGGTATGTTGCGGAGTGTGGAAAGTGCTGTCAAGTTGCATGTTGGCACTGATCCTATGGACTTCTATCTGCGTCACGTTGGCGGGCAGGAAATGAGGACTGTTGAGAGTCTTGTCATGAGTAGAAAACTCGTTTTGGACAAAATGTTTCAGGCCACTCAACGTGAGATGGAGATTTTTGTAAAGCAGAACAATCGACTTCTGGATTTGACTAACCAGATGTATCATCGTACTGCTCAGATGTATCGCATGTCGTTGGCCAATATGAACATGTATCTTGATGGTGACGATTGTGATGTGGAAGGCAAGTTGGTATATTCATACAATGACTGCGACTCGGTATTGAAATATGAGGAGGATAGGATTTACCAGTCTGATTTTGACTATATGATAGAATTGGTCAGTCTTTTGATGGAGAAAAGCAGACATCGGGTGGCAGAGATAGAAAGTGCAATTGTATCGTACAGACCTGGATGTAACCCTTCGATGACAGATGAGGAACTGGACTGTGTAAATACTTTAGACGACGGAGAAACATGGGCAGAAGGATGTCTGATGAGGCCAGAACTGGATTCAATCTGTATTTGCCATGCAGTGCACGACATTTGTACCCATAAGGATTATTCCATACCGGATTTGCTGCGTATGGATGATTTCTTTGTAGATGTATGTATTACCAACAGTGCTCGTAATAAAACTGAATATGATGGAGAATAATGGACAATCAATGGCAGAAATAATGAAAGACCTGTATCGTAAAAGTTATAGGGAGGCTGCCAAAGTAATAGTGGCAGGTGGACGTGACTTCACCGATTATGAGTTTATGAAGGAAAGCCTGGGACATTTGTTCGCTCAAGAGGATTTCTGTGGTGATTCTGATATAAAAATCATTTCGGGAATGGCTGATGGAGCAGATACGCTTGCCATCCGCTTTGCCGATGAATTTGAACTGACAAAGATTCTTTTCCCAGCTAATTGGAAGCTGCACCATCGTATGGCAGGCTTTCTCAGAAACGAAGACATGATGGAAATAGCCACACATCTGGTGGCTTTCTGGGATGGTAAGTCCAAAGGAACTCAGCATATTATTGAGCTGGCTAAGAACAAGGGCATTCCTTATAGGATTTTTATCTATAATCAAAAATAATAATATCACAATGGATGGAGCGAAGAAATTAACGGGATTAGAATTAGACAATTATCAGTACCCCTTGGCTGATGTTTCACATCTGTCTGAGGAAGAGAAGAAGGAACTTTTTAAACGTGGAATGTGTATTCCTAAGCAACTTAAGTCTGACGATGAATTTGAACAGTGGGTTTCACTCTATGCCTTAAGGGAGGCTCAGGATCCTTATGCCTTTTCTTCTGAAGGGGAACAAGTATGCTTAGATGAAAATGAGAAGGAACATCTCATGGTGGATACAGCATCGTATCATCGTGCCATGTGGTATCATAAGAAACGTTTCAGCGCTTGGGCCAAGGAGGAATTACAGCCGTTGATTGATGAGTTGGTTGAAGCCGCAAAAACTGCCCCTCAATATGACTGGCGCTTTCTTTACGAGTTGGAATATTATAAGTTGCGTTGTATGAGGGCGTATTTCTCTCATTCATTGATTGCTGACGGAAATGGAAATTTCGGTTTTAATAAATGGATTGACCTCTGTATTCTTCTGTTGCAGCACATTAAAGAGAATGGGATTCATATCACTGAAAACCAGCTTCAGCATATGAATATTCGCAATGTAAAGGATATAGTGAGACCATCTTTGATGAGCAATTATATGGATGTACACTCATCAGTTAGCAACAGATTTCAAAAAGATCAAAGAGCAATTTATGAACGTGACATTTATATACGAAAGATGGAAAGACTTTATTATAAAATACGACTGAATAAGCTGAGGGAATGGTGGGAGTAATAGCTACTCCCGGTAAAAGCCTTCAATTGAGGATGAGATGCAAAACGGCTTTTATCCTCATATTTGAACTATCTGTTATAGCCATTCCAAAGAGCATATTATCGTAACCCAGTAATTCCCTTATTTTTATTCTGAAGTTTTCCAGTTCCTCATCGGCCAATGGATAACGGGAGGGAACCGAAAGATAGAATATGGCATTATTGTATTTCTTTAGTTCAATCTGTTGGTATTTTATAATGGATGTGAGAATATAGTCCAAACGGCCCTCTACATTGGATGTTACTGACCTGTATTCATATCTGGTGTCATGTTGAACACCCAATAAAAAGGCAACATCCTTTTCCCTGAAGCTGCTGCCGTTTACTGTCAGCTCTGCTATCGTCTTTTCTCGCTGAATCATCTTCTCCTGATATTCCTGTCTCTTTTCCTACCTGTAAGCGCGTTTGCGCTTTGAACGGTTATGCTTTACGTTAACGGACAAAGGATGTTTTTCTGTTATGATTCTGCACCTCTTCCCCGACGGAGGCAGGTAAGCAATTTTAGGCTGCCTCATTCATCAAATTAATGGTGAAGTGACAGCCTACTAATCGTCTATAGAATTACCTCCCTCTATGAAAGTAGTGCGTCTCTTCTTGTGCGACAGTTTCCATTTTCTGTTCCTGTTTTCCAGTAATGGACTTGACATCAGCAGTGGCGTTATCAGGCAATCCGTAACGGGTGATGTTCTGTCTGACTTCTTCAGCAGTGACTTTACGCATCACATCATAGGTTCCTCCAACAGACGGGTTATATACCACGGCATAGTGTTCGTTCTCCACCAACAGGTCATCTCCACGGTATTTTGTAGGAGACAGGTAAGTGTTGGACAGGTCTATGGCATCACCGGCATCGTACTCAATGGCTTCCTTCAATAGTGCCTCATAATCGCCCTTTTCTTGTAGCTTGTCAAGTCTGTCTGTGTCTTCACCCATTTGAAGGTAGGCTACAGAAGCATAGTACACAGGCTCTTGGCTATTACTTTGGACTACTTCTATGTTTTGTTCCTGGTCAATTTTCTGTTGCATGGCATCAATACATTTTGTAATCATACTTGATGCCTTTTTCACATCTGTCAGTGTAGTTTTGATGAATTCCGGAGATTCATTCAAGCTGTCAAGCCAGCTTTTGAGGTAACTGGCACTGTCTTCTTTCAGATGCTTGGTCATACCATAGCGTTGTGCAACGAGGGCTGCACTTAGCTCGGCCACAAGCTCTTCCCGGGCATACTCCTTACTACCAAAGGACGTTGGCTGTAGTCTTCCCAACTGATTCTCTGCTCCTGTGGAATGGGCCATCTCATGCCCCAGGTTGGTATAGAATGACTCACCATCCTTGAACTGCTTTTTCTCAGGAACGACAATCTCATTCTTTGAAATGCTGTAGTAGGCATTGTCTCCGTAGGTAGGCTTGATGGGGCATATCCATTCGTTATCCTTTATCATCCGGTCGATAGGAGCAAAGGAAAAATCCTCACCTTCAGATTGTGGACGTATCTGTTTTCCTTCATCAGCAAGTTTCTTATATAAATCAGGACGAGCTTCCTGAAGATTGGTCTGGGCCACATTGAACACGTTATATACCTGAAGCTTTGGATAGACGTTGTAGCCTTTCTTTTCTTCTTCACTCAACAGTTTATAGTCATCGTATTTAATTTTTTCTTTTGTCTCTTTATCGACAACAGTGAATGTCGTGATGAACACCGGGAAACTCTTTTCTCCTTTCAGAATGGAAACCTTTGGCAATTCCTGCCCATTGTTATCCTTTATTTGCTGACGGACTCCCTGCTTGTCTTTGGTATAGTTCAGACCGGCTACACGGTCAAAAGTACAAAATACAGGCAGTTTATATCCCTGTTTCTCACAGTGCATCATGAGTAAGAGTGCATTCATTCCATTGTATTCGCGGCCAGAAAGATTTCTTGGCCAAGAGATGGATTTATCTGTAAACCAAGGCTTCTTCCAGTCATTCTGCAAAGTCTTGATTTTCTCAATCATCATCTCTGCGAATTTGTCCAAGGCCTTATCTTCACTGCTACGGCCATCTGAATTATAAATCTTTTTACCTGTCATAGTCATTAGTGTTGGTAAGAGTTAGAGCTTTTCTCCCAAAGAGAGCATTCGCTTATGCGGCATGTAAGGTCAAGTCTGTTATTGTACACACCTAATTCCAAATCCCCCTTGGCATTGATTCCGGCTTTTGGTTGCATCCATGCTTCTTTTCTTTTGTCGAATTGCATAAAGCGTACCCAGGTATAGGTGTAATTATCTCCATCCTTTTCGCTACTATAAGCTGAAAACACCGTAAAGGACTTACCATTTTTAGTTGTCTTGTCCTCAATTTGTTTGCCTAAAGTACCTCTGAACTCCATTGTACCGTTAATGCCGTCGTTATTGCCTGCATTGAATGTGTTAATACCAGTTGCAGACAGGTTAAGGTATAATGCTTCTCCCTTTTTGTGGAACATTAGAATACCGGCTACTTCAATGCGAGTCCCAACTTGAATTGGTGGTAACTCAGATAGGTTGTTACAGGTCTTGGCCACACTGATTTCAACTGTCTTGTTAATTCCTGATTTTGCCGGAATAACGATATTGATACCGAATGATGCGAACTGCGTACCTTCTTTGTTAGCACGCATTTGTGCCTGGCGGGAAACGGTGCCACACACGGTTACATTACATTTAATCATAATAAAACGAATTGATTGTTATACTTAAAAAGCAAATTATTTCAACTGTACAGACTCCTGTCTGCCTTGTTGGATCTCCAGATTGTTCTGATAGTTTTGTGACATCTGCAGCGTGACCACGGCAGAGTTAATAACAGAGGCGATGCTACGTCGTTTCTCATCATCGTTCATCATGGTACTGCCAAGCGTCTGTTGGATCTTGTTTATTTCTGCATTACTCAGTTCTCTGTTGAGTTGTACAACTCCATTGTCTGCATACAGATTGGGTTTACCATCCTGCAGGCTTATGGTGCAGGTCTTATAGGATGGGAGGATAGGAGTAAGGTCTATGCTTTTACTGACAGCTGCAGCAGTAGCCTTCTGCATCTTTTCCTCCTCACTTGAATTATCTATCTGGAGGGCAAGAGCCATGAGTGAAGTGAACATAGTCATGGCCATCTCTATTACAGGATCAGCTATAGGCATATTCACCCCACTGTCTTCAGAGGACAGAATTTTCTTCATCCACTCATCCGGACTCATGGCTGTATCTGGCTGCACATTGGCATCGGATTGACTTGCACTCTTGTATTGCGCAGTCAGATCTTTTCCGTTACTGAGAACCTGTAATGAGATGTTCCCTTTTTGTGAAATCTCAGCAAGATATGCAGCCGGGTCAATATCTCTTTTTGTTCCATCTGTGGATATGGATATAACTCCAAAATGAAGATGTTCACCAGTAGTCCGATACCCAGTGTTTCCTGAAATGCCAAGCTTCTGTCCGGCAGCAACTTCATCACCGATCTTGACGGATATACTGTCCAGGTGCATGTAGGTACATTGATATTTGCTGCCATCGTTCCTATTGTACTCAACTGTAACAGACCGTCCTCCGTTTGTATTGGCATTGCTGTTCACGTTGACAACTTTTCCTTTATCTTCTGTTGCAAGGACTGCCTCATGATTTGTCTGGATGTCAATCCCTTTATGCAACTGGGACTTACTTGCGTCCAAAGGATCCTTTCTTGTACCAAAGGGAGAAGTAACCAGCATAAACTCCTCTCTCTTTAAAGGGAAGGAATATTTCTTTTCTTCAGTATCCTGCACGGAAACATCATCGGATGTGGCTTGACAGGGATTGTCAGCAGTTCCAAAGGATTTACCCAGTGCCTTCATTTCCTGCATTACCATCTGGTCATATTTTTGCAATCCGTTCTTCTCGATAATATTCTGAAGGGTTGCTGCATATTGTTTGCTTGACGCATATCCTGCATCCTGTAATCCGTTTGTCCATCCTTTATAGTCATCAGGTGAGAGTTGGAATAGTCCGGCATATCTTCCGTTCCTTTTCAGAAACTGAGAATGATGCTCATAGGAATCTCCCACATTTGCATACTGGCAAAACTTTTCATTTGGACGGTCATCGGTATATACAAGATATTTGCCTCCGTTCTCAATCCAGCTGGATGTGGCCTTGATACCAAAATGGTTGTTTCCCTTACGGGACAGTTCACTCTGGCCACTGGCACTTTCACAGATACCTTGTGCAAGCGTGACAGATGCAGGTATGCCATATCTGCGCATCTGCTCCATGGCATACTCTGCATATTGTTGGATATATTCTTGATTCTTTGACATTGCAGTTACATGTTATCTGTGCATTCTTGAAGCCTTGCTCTCTTCCTGATTGGCGGGTTCACTTTTCTGTCTTTCACTAATGTCTTTCCCTTGCCGGGTAGTTTCCAACTGATCACAAATGGCAATTCTCTCACCGGCACGGATCATCTTTGGAAGATAAACATCGAGTGCATGGTATGGAAAACCGGCCATAAGGAGAGGCTTCCCTTCAGCATCTTTGGTGTGATTGCTCTTACTGAGAGTGATGCCGAGTATTTTGGCGGTCTTTTCCGCATCCTGGCAGTAAGTCTCATAAAAGTCTCCACATCTGAAGAGCATAATTGCATCTGGATGTTTTGACTTTAACTCATAGTATTGTTTCAGCATCGGAGAGAGTTCTGCGGTTGCCTTTGATTCAGTCTTGGAACTTTCATCCTTGCCCTTATTCCCTTTGGATTCGAATGAGCCAAGTGATTCGTTCTGTCTGGTGTTCTCTTCCGTCTGCTCCTCATGTACTTCCGTTTGCTGACTGGGGCTCTTTGACTGGGCCTCCTGTTCTGATTTGTCAGTACCTACCGCAACAGCATCTGTACGATCCTTACGGAGCACATCTGCAAAAAGGCTTACCGCAAGATGTTTTTTATAATCTTGCATGTCTTCTGCCAGCCACATACGTTGCCATTGCTGTGGACTCACTTCACGGGCTGTCAATTTCTCACCGTTGATTGTAGGCATACACAATATCACACTGGGTTGGTTCTCCGAGCCCTTGGTCTTAAAGATGTTCACACGGTCTATCCTTGTGAGTTCTTCTGCTGTCGCATCGCTTTTGAAAAGGTCAACCTTAATATCCGGATTGTTCTGGGCAGCCATATAGTATTTCTGGGCCATATCCTGACGTACTTTTTCTGAAGCTTCTTCGTCACCTTGTTTTATTGTGGTGAAGAAAAGGTTCAGATCTGCCTTCTCGGGGTAAACGCTGAAGCTCTTTTCATTTTCGGGCTTCAGATAAAGTGCCCATTTCCCTTCGTCATTACGCAACATGAGTATCTTTTCAAAGTCTATGGCACCGGAGCGTTTGACGGCATCAGATACATCGAGCAGTGTAAGTGTTTCCATGTTCCACTTGTTCATGCGGTTTACGGATACCTCCTTGCCGTCAAAAAAACTGTCATCGGGACGATACCCCATAGAACCGTCTATGTTGTAGAAAGTGACCGTTTCATAGCCCTCTTTTTGAAGCGCATGTTCGATGCGTCCTTTGTTCATTCCTGGAATCTCATTCTCGACTCCTAATGAAGCACCAGAAGGGAGAACCACATCAGCCATCTTCTGTTCAGGTTCTTTTACAACCACGAACTCTTTTGTATCTATGTTGGGCAATGTCTTGATTTCATCAGCTACATAATAGTGTTTGGGAAGAATGTGCTTAATATCCGCTATCTGATTCTGTAGGACTCTGTTGTTGAGCTCTACCTCCTCACCACGTTCAGCCTTGTGAACCATATCTATAGCATTGTTTACATCCCTTTCCAGTATATCCGGCAGATGCGGGTCTTCTTTAAGTTCCCTGAGCCAGTAATCGGTCATCTTCAGGCTGTCAGGAGAGAGTTTGGCAGAGATACCCAACTCCTGCAGCTTAACTGCTGAAGCAACTTCAATTACCAGTCTTTCCTGTTTCATGGCATCCTCTGAAACCTTTCCGTTCTTGACAACCATGCCTTCACGTGCCAGTCTCTGTTGATGTCCTGTTGCAGACATAAGCATGGATACAGCATCACGGGCATAGTCATCATAATGTTCATAGGATGAAGCAGGTGGCAGGAAGACAATATCTTTCTTACTGTCGTAATGCGCTACACCTGTAGTATCAGTGCGTATATCAACCAGATTCTTTCGTGACTGCTCCAGAAGATTTTCGACACCCTGACGGATTTCATTCGAAGCTGACTCTATATCTGTACGGTCTTTCAGAGGACCGGTCTCTTTTACTACTGTATCAAATGTAGTTTTATCAACCATAGGGAGTGTGGTCTGCTCAATATTGAAAAGTGAGCGTACTTCACGGTTTCTGATTCCTTTGTAATCCTCCTGCTTATCAGACGACAGTGCTTGATAGTCTGAGCGGCTGATTTTCTCGTCAGGATTGTGCTTGTTTACATACTCATTCCAATTATACCAAAGGAAAGGCACTCCCTTTTCTTTGGTCTGGACGAACTCACCGCGTTTTTTTGCTTCTGAAAAAAGTGTATATTGGTTGGTCTTGTAACCGTTCTGGTCACTGTGCATACCCAATATGATGGCATTGAAGGCAGAAATCTGCAAAGGCTTCAGATATAGCCTCGGAGCTTTACGACCATCATTTTCAAGCCATATTCCACCATTTTCTTTGGCTTTATTGAAAGCATTCTCAAACAGTTCAACTTGACGTGCTACTGCCATTTTCTCTTGTTGGTTTTTCTCTTCCATAAGTCTGATTATTATATTGTTATCCTTTTATCTTTGAGCAAGCGGTCGTGCAACTGTTTGCCGTTCACCTGCTTCATAGTTTTCAGAAGCGATTTGACGCATCTGGTCATTCTTGGCCAGTATTGCATTTGCAAGTGTGTTCAGTGGTAAAGCTCCCTGCTGGTAGGCATTCACAACTTTGTCCGGCAAAGTGATGGTGCAAGGAACCTTGTCTATTATAGCAATCAGACAGTTAGACTTAATCTGAGGATTGACAATTCGGGGATCGAGCGGTTCATCAGGATAAATCCGATAATTCACAGGACCGGTTCCTGTTTCAGGGTGCTGCTGTGCTTTGAAATCATCCAAAGTCTCATGTCCTGCCTTGTTCAGCAGATTGAGTCCTCCCATACCGATAAGTATCATTTTCAGGATTGGATTCTTGACGAACATACCTGTAACGATACTGGCAATGGGCATCATATTGTCCTTCAGATTGATTGACTTCGTTTTTCCCGTGAAGAGTCCTACAAGCATGTCAGGCAGCATGGCCAGTACATATCCGATATTGTGTCCAATGTCGCTGATTCCATTAAGCCCGAAAGAGGTTAGCAACCCTTGCCATCCGTCCATATTGGTCTGTTCCGGTTTTGGGGAGGTCTGTTCTTCTGTTGGTTGTTCCTCTTCGACTGGTTCTTCCTGTTCCGGTGTAGTCTCTACAGAAGAAGCACTTGTCTGTGGCTTTTCTTCTTCCTGTTTCTTCATTTTCTCCTGGTCTTGTCTGTACTGTTCCTCGCATCCCGGTCGCACTATTGAAGGTATGTCTGAACGGTCTTCCTGTTTATCAGAGAATTTAGATAACAGGAAGTCACCGCCGACCCATGTGGCCGCTGTTTTCCAACCGCCACCGGCTCCACCCATACATGCTAGATCGGTTACGGATCCGAGAATTATACCTGTGTTCTTTTCCCATTCAGATGGGTTGTATCTCTTTTCGGCTTCAGCATCCATATGATGTTCTAATGGTGATTTTGCAACTTCCTGAGGGAGATAGAAGATGGTGTTAGTTGCTGCCTTTTTTAAGATGTATTCAATGGATGAGCGTGGAATCTTATCCTGAATCATCTTGTCTATCATCTTTTTCTCCATAGCAGAATCAACGATGATGTGCTGGCGTTGAAGTTCTTTCTTGACCATTTCAATATAATCTTCAGCCGTTTTCGAGTTCCATTCACCAGTGTAACGTAAAGAATGCATCTGTGCCTGTCTGGCAGACATTCCACCATCAGGACCAATGGCACTGGCCATCAATCCTGCAAATGATGAGGTGTGCTCTTTAAGCTCATCTGCCATCTTATCTTGCAGTTCATTCCGAACCTTGTTCATGATTGGAATAACCTTTGTCCTGAATATTCTATCTTGTTCTGACTCTGCCATGAGTTGCTGTTTTATATGATTGATAATTTATATGCCCTTTATAGATTTATCTGGTTGAGTAATTGCTCGCGTGTCTGTTCTATGGCATTGTGATATACTTCCATCTGTTTCGGGAAATATTCTTCCAGCCATTCATCCTTTTCAATGTTTTCATTGATAAACTTGATTGCCAGCTCACGTTCAATCTCTATTGCAGCTTCTCCTTTCTCACTACCATTGAACCATGCTTTTGTCCACCATCTGATACCGGACTTATCCGGAAACACGCTCACCATACGGGGAATATCAAAGCTTTGAACATCAATATCGAGTTCTGCCAATGGATCAATAAGGCCACTGTTTGCTATGGCCTGTTCTTGTGCTTTTTTTTTTCGTGATCACTTAAACTGGAAAGAAATATCTGATGACGCAGTGCAAGATAGTTCAGGAAATCACCGATAAGCAGATTCTGTACCCGTGCTGCAATCGGTATACTTCGTACGCCCATACCCAATGGATTAGCCATACTGGGGATGGTTTCATAGAAGTAATTTTTTGTAGCCGACAGTGAGAGAATATTTCTCAAAGTGAACTGTGTATGTTCCGGCAACGTGTAGGCTCCAAGACTGATGTCTTTCATGTAGTCCGGAAAAAAACGCATCATTAGATTCTCTATCTCCTTGCTGTCCTTGTCATACATGGTTCTGACATCCATATCCAGTGTCACAAATTGTGGTACTGCACCAGGTTGTCCATTTTGTTCCATGACTTTCAAATTACTGTATATCATGGTCAGAAACTCCAGAGGATTGAGCTCTTCTCCTTTATACTTGACCTCCATGTGAAGTATTTCCCCACTTACGGAAATAACCTGACCGGCCTTGACTTCACTTCCGTAGTTGGCCAAAACGTTCGAGAGGTGTGCGTATTTTACCTCGTAGTCTCCATAGCGTGTCACCTGATAGATACCATGTACGGCATCATTCCCAAGTCCTGTGATCTTCCCTGTTGCAACTGCTGAAAGAAGATAATGGTTGGCTTTGAAATCCACACCATGATGAAAAAAAGGTTCTCCTGTATGCGGATGTTTCTGTTTACCGTAGCCAAGACTCATCTGTACGTCACGGCCTTTTTCTTCGTAGGGCATACAGTATCCACTGTCCGAACGAAGAATCATTTCCTGTGTATATTGCATATTATATCTGTTTATAAAATTTACTATTATCTTCGTCTGCCGCCACCAGTGCCTTGTGCAATCTCCGACTGTTGAATTTCGTCTTGACTTTGTGCAGCAGGTCGTTTCTTCTCACTGGCAAGTGCCTCGTTCATATTTACATTGTTTCCTATCATCATCATGGCAAGCACAGCTCCAGCTATCTTGCCCATCCATCCGAATCTTCCAAAAACAAGTAGTGCAGCCACTACAAGTCCGATGAGACTCAGACCGGAGACATTCCCTTTGCCTATATTGCTGAAAAAGTTCCCCATCATGTTTCCACCGTTCCCGGAGCAAATACCTTGCAGGAATTTGCTCATGCCGTTCCATTTGCTGTCTGCACTGGTGATGGCATCATTGACATTTTCAGTGAGACCAGTTACAGAGTCTTTCACCTCTTTCATTCCTTCACCGATATTTGAGACTGTGTCTCCAATCTTTTGTGTCGTTTCTTCGCCAATGACAGCATCGCTGACAATACCCACTACGCTTTTGTCTGTAGTCAGTTTCTCCCAACCGATGTAGCCCAGGCTTCCACCTATGGCCGCAGACTTGGTGGCACTTCCTAATCCTTTTAGCGTTTGCTGAGGATGTACGACTGCACCCCCTGCCGATTTAGCTACAGCTTTTATAGCTCTTCCTCCTAAGCTGACTGCTGCTTTCAATAATGCTCCCCAACCCATGTTTAAAGTTTGATTGTTAAATTGTTATCCTGAATTATCTTTTTACCTGAATATTTACTTTGGCTTTGCGTTTCTCTTCCATCTTTCCTTGCATTTCTGTACAATATTGGGCTTGTCAACCTCACTTCTGCCATTGTAGTCTATCTCCGCCCATATGTCAGAGAGTGAAGTATATTTAATAGCTCTCGTAAGCCTTTTGAGCTTTTGATTCATGAGTTTAAGTTTCGGGCGGATGGAAAAGAGAACTTCTAGTCGTTCCTTCTCTGTCATCTTGGTGTCGGAGAGGCACAGTTGCCGGATGTCATTGACTATATCAACACTATTCATGATAAGTTCTCTATAGATTTTATTCCTGTTTGAAGACAATGCTACTGCCAGGGCATTTCCTGTCTGGTGCTGGAGCTGGTCATTAAAAGTTCCCAGGTGTTTCACGAGTCGGTCTATTTCATGATAGAATCCATATATCTGTGCCGCATAACTGATTATGCTATGAAAGTTGTCCAAATAAGTGTTGAACTCCTTTTGCAGGTCAGTTACTCCTTGTACCTCTTCCTTTATCCACAGATGACCCGTAGATTCCAGAAGCATCATTTGTTCCTGCTGCTTCAGTTCTTTTTCTGCCTTATTTGTGTATGCCAGAATCATTCCAGCCAAAACAGGGTCGTTGCCCTGAGCCTGGAGAAAACTCCCACCCAGCCTTTCAAAAGGGAGGGTGAGAGAAATAAGCATGGCAAAAAACAGCAATAAGCGTTTCATTGTGTTATCCTGATAATCTTTTATGGTGTTACTATTCGTGCGCATCTATACCATCTGTCTAAAGCTTGACCGGCAATCTCAGCGGTATTCCTGTCTATCATTCCTGCAGTGGCTCTGTTCCATACATCGGCCATTGTGTAATAGCGGATGCTGATGGAGAGCTGTGAAAGTCTTTTGTTGAATTGTGCCAGACGGTCATTCAACTCCCAAAGAATCTTACTGCGTTCCGCACCTGTAAGCATATTGCTTGCTCCACCTTTGGCTACTGCATCTTTCAGTATGCTGTATACAGTGATGAGTTCGGTCGCTGTTTCGATGTAAAGATTATTCATACTCATTGTAGCCACTATTCCATGCGGGTTTTGTGATATGGCTTTCTTCAAATCACAAAGATTAATGAATATCCTTACACCGTCATCATAGAGATGACTACAGGCTTTGAGGGTAGAAGCGTAGCCAGACACGGTTTTCAGGTAGCTGTTGTACTTTCTCTCCCATTGCCTTATCTGAGTAAACTCTGCTGCAATGGTATTTTGTAGTAGTGCCGTCTTCTGCTGATCTTCAATCTGATTCTTGATTTGACTGTTGATAAGCTCATTACCTTCGGCTAAGGCCACATATTCCATCGGATTGCTGGAAACCAATTGGGCACGACCTTCAAGACAGAATAGAAACAAGGTCAGAACAATGACCGAGATAATCATCCATCTGCTGTCGTAAGCAATACCTTTGGAAGTCTTGGCTTCTGACGATATATTATCTGTTCGTGATTTCATAGATACCTTTCCTTTGTTTGTTATACTCAACCCGTTTACGGATAATTCCTACAACATCAATCCGCTCGTTGATTCCAAATATGTCCAGTTTGGGATTGGAACGGTCTCCGCTGAAAATCGAGACAGTCTTCAATCCGAACAGCTGTTCCACTATACCACGGTTTTCACTGAAGTCAACCACCCTGTAGAGTTCAATGTAGTCGCTCTTCCTGATGAGTACACCATGTTGGATAATCAGTTGTTCGGACGTGATGATATAGCTCAGTTTGTGTATATATAGACAACCGTAGAGCATGATGCACGTCATGATTGAACCCAGTACCACAAAGGGCATCTTATAGGTGATGCTATCGTGACCTGCTGCCAAGAACAGGGCACAACTGATAAGAAATGCCATGCCTTGTGAGATAATGTATTGCCCCCAATGAGGATGCAATGTGATTATGCTGAACCGTCTGTTTGTGTCTGTCATACTGTTTATCGTTTTAGTCCGCTCTTCTTGGTTTCTTCATTTTCTTCTTCTATCTCTTCGGTGAGAGAAACACCATTTTCGTCAAAGGCTGTCTCAACGACATCGGTCATTGAGTATTGCTTCTTCTCCAACAGCTCATCATTAAAATCCTTATAACCTTCAGACGGCAGTTCACGTACTATTCCTATAGGATTCAGGTCTTGTCCGTCCTGTACATGGAGTTTTTGAAACAGGACCTGCTTAAACTCCTGATAGGCTTTGTTCATTCTTTCAGCCGCTTCCTGCTTGTCTTCCTTACACAAAAAGGGAGAATAATGGTATTCCCATGCCTCATTTCTTGCTGTGTCATAAGCGAGGTAAAGCTTCTGTAGTACTTCAGGCAGCTCCGCATATCTGTCATCGTCAATGTCAAGCAGCTCTTTGGTGGATGTGATACCTTCCTTGAAACTTTCAATGAAGCCTTTCATGTCCGATGAGACTGATTCAGGATGCAACGGATTCATCTTTTGTACGATGGATTCAAAGTTGAAGACGAACTGTTTTCCCGCCAGGTCGTTGTCAAAGCCAAGATGGAAAGTAGCACCGGGAGCAGCCTTGACCAATCCCTGTATCTGTCCGTAGCTGGGATTTCCTCCGGTAGAGACAAATACGGCAGACTTCAGATTCTGTCTTGCATTGTAATCAAGTCCGGAGTCTTTCTGCATTCTCAACTGGTAGAATGCCATGGCATCGTATGCACTCTCAAACACATATACATCTTTTGCATCTTTCAGTTCCGTGTCTTTGGGACTTGCCATCCATAGGCCTTCACTTGCATTTGTCCCGGCTGCCATGCCTTTTCGTGCAGAGCCGTCCTTACGTGGATAGCCTCTTTCTTCCAAACCGACACATTTCTCAGGATGCCCCGGTATATACATGGGAAAAGAGAGGTTCTTATAACTTGCCCCATTGTCTGCGGCCTTGGAAGCAAGAAAGAAGTTACGGTGAAAAGCACAACGTGTAGCAAAATCGATTCCTCTTGACTTGAAGAAAGCATAAAAAGGTTTCTGAGAGTCAGCTTCATCAGGATGAAATCGCTCAATCTTATAATCTTTGATATTGAAAGGCTTTGCATCACGGGTAGGAGCAAGCACATTCTGGTTACGTTGCTCCACAGGAATATTCAAAAGCCGCTGACAGACTTTGTGAACAAGAGCAGACTCTTTCATTCCTTGATTGTATTCAGGAAAGAGATTCGGGTGTTCCCAAATGAAGGATGTGACAGAATACAGCTTTATCGTTGGAGGTTGGAAACAACAGTTTTTATTGGGCATGACAATGAATTTGTCACCCCTGATTCTGCGTCCATCATTATCCAGACGCACATAGGCAGGATAGCGCAAGCCGTCCCGCTTGTGAAGCGTATAACCTGCATCCGTCAACACGTCTCTGATATTAAGACGGTTGCGATAGTCTTCAAATTTCTGCTCTTCGTTCATTGTGTTCTATGATGATTGTTAAGTTTTATCTCCCATGTCCTAAGCCGACTCCATGCTCAGCTGCATTAAGTCCGGCATCAAATGCTCTTGATGCAAGATCCTGTGGTGAATCCACACCTCCTTTGAAATAGACGTGCGGACCAGGTGCATGATGGTGCTCAACGAACACAGCCGGAGCATAACGGTCTCTTCCGAGTTCTCGCATAACGGTAAGGCCGGCAGGTAGAGCACCTCCAATCATGGCACCTATATTTTTCCCATGACCCGGCGCATTCTTCATGTCCACTTCATCAAAGATGTGAGAGAAGAGTTTCATACGATGATAGTCATCTACGGCCATGAACTTGTCATACTGTTTTTGGGTTATCTCGTGACTGATGCTCTCGCCATTGATGACAGCGGTCATACGGAACATGGCATTGCCTTTCTCGTCTTTCTGAATTTCACCTTGTTCGTTGCGTACAGGCTCAACTCTGATGTCGTCCACCTGTACCTCACGTCCGTTTCTTCCTTCCCGGAACCATCCTTTATCTTGGTTTATATCATAAAGGCTGTTACCATCCACATGAGCGACGCTTCGGTCTTCATGCTCTGCAATGATATATTCATTTCCCTGAGTAAGAGGAAGCGCGTGTTCTGCCACAACTTCTTGTCTGGCATTCAGTTCCGCTTCTACTTCGGGAGTAAGTTTTAGGGGTATCTGCTCTTTGGAATTGAGCATGTCCATCGTCAATTTATCTGAGAAATCATTTATGATAACGTTGTTGATGATGTCCAGACGGTTCTGTACAGGCACATTCTTGATGGAATTGTCTGTAAGCCGGGTAACTTCTTCATCCGTTAGGTCGTAAACAAGATCATGTTGTGTAGCGGTCGACTGAATGGTCAGGGTTTTGCTGTTGGCATCAATAATGACTCCATGAGAAGAGAGACATTCCTGCCACTTTTCGTTGCTAAAGTATACGTCTGAGGTGATAAGTTCCTTGTATGGTTTTGCCGGTTCCTGGGGACGGGTACGTATTTCTACAGGTGGAATCACTGTTTCCAAATCAGCGAGTACATCCTGTGAAGGCTGCTGTACCATGTTCTGCTGTCCTCCTTTATAATAGAAGCCATAGCCTCCATTGAGTAATTCACCTGGTTTGATTCTTCCATCGGGACGTTCCGGAACCATAGGGGTTCCTTGCATGAACATGGCTCCACCGACACGGCGCATGTGGAAGCCTTCCTGATTGCGTGGTGTCCATCCCAAAAAACGTCCATGAAACGGATCCATCATCATAAAGGCACGGCGTTTGTCCCACGGCAGTCTGCCGTATTCGCCAACACCAATCCGGTAGCCGTGAAGTCCCATAGCCACACGACCGTTGGCATTACGGGCATGGACAAAGTCTCTCGGTATATAGAAGTCTTTCTTCACTAAATCAGCAAAGGTGTTATAGGCTTTTTTGTTAGCCGAGTTTGTACCCCAATCTGCCAAGTCTCTCATCTGTCTGGCACTGATATGATAGGTTAGGAGAGGTGAGTCATGCCCTTGAACCGACAGAAGATAGTTTTCACCTTGTCGAATAATATGTGCTTGCATACCATTGCGACGGAGAATATCCTGCAGCTCTGGCGACAAATCTCTACCTACTGATAGTGCATTTGATCTGATTGACATACTGTGATTGATTTTAAATGTTTATTATTCGCCTGTTTCAACAAGTTCACCTTTCCATTCGATAAAATCTTCGGCTGATTCTTCGTTAACTACAAGGTTCCTTTCATTACAGAATTCGGTGTATTCTTCCTGCCATTCCGGTGAGTGGTGATTGATGTAATCGAGCCAACCGTATTCTCCACTCTGTACTTTCTGCACAAGCTCGTCTTCTGGATAGTATTTGATATTCGCCATATTGAATTTGTTATTGATGGTTGTTACTTTGGTTTATCGCTGCATCATACGCATACCTTGTTTCTTCTGCTCATTCCAGATTTCTTCAGAGTAGTCCTCCTCATGGATATAGTCAAGATTACCATTTTCGTCCATGGTCCAACAACCGAAAATTCCGAAGTTGTATTTGTCCCATTCCCGTTTAGCTTCTCTGCGCCAAACTTGTTCATTACCTGCGGAGAGACGGATACCCGTATTTGAATTAAGATCGATACCGATGGAAATCTCATCATCGTCTTCAATGATAGAGAGAATTTCTCCGTTTTGTAGTTTCTGCATCTCAGTACTCGTAAGATGATATCGGTCGGTAAGGTATTGAATGTTCCTACCTATGACTGGTGTCGGCACGCTCAGTACCTGTTTGCTATCCTGGTCAAGCTGGAAGAAACATTTGGTGCCAAGCTCGTGCCCCGTTTCGTTACTTTCCAAATGTCCGATGATGGGTTTGCCTGCAAGAAGGTTTTGCTTCTGCTGCTCATTGAATACTTTTAAATCATACTCGTCAAGTTTCGGAAAGAAGAGAACATCTACATTGCTTTCTGGCGTTCTTACAAGGCAGAATCGTGTTCTTGCCTTTACTTCTTCACCATCATCAGCAATGATGTGTACAGGTAAGACTGGAGAATGCCGGCCATTGAGAATATTTTGCAAAATGTCTGTCGGCAGATCCTCAATCATCTCCTGTGTCAGTCCAAAACGTTCGAGAATGCCGTAAGGCATTTCATTCTCATCAAAGTTGTAAATCATTTGTTGCTTTTTTTAATACGTTATTATTTTGGCCATAACAGTATTTCATTTTCTTATGAAGTACTTTATTAATAGCTAATTCAGAAACAAAAATAAAAGGTGTGGTTGGAGAAACGGAAGAATAGACATATTATACCAATAGTTTTATATTTCCTTATGAAAGAAGTATGATTTATCGCCGAGAATCATACTATTAGCCTAAATAAAGTTAGAAAAATCACTTGGAGTATGTGAGGTTTATCCCATGGTAATAGAGATATGTAATTTTGTTTCATGGAAATTAGAAACATACTCATGATGGTACTTCTCTCGTTTATGCCAAGTACCACAATAAAAGCGCAGTTTAATACGGTTGGGCGTTTATATAATCAACAAGTCCACAAAACAAAAAATCCACAAGAGACAAATACTTCTCTTGTGGACAATTTGATGTTAAAAGATTCTTTGAACCATGCTTCATCACATTTAAATATGGTGGAATCATGCCGGGATAATGTAGGACCCTCTTCACAAACATCTGGTGATATTCTTCAATTTTTGAATATGGCTTTTCCATTAAAGAATATTCAGATAAACTCAGAGTTTGGAATGCGTTATTACCCTGTTACACATAAATATTGCATGCATAATGGAGTAGATCTTCAGGCACACTACGAACCTGTGTTTTCCATGCTTCCAGGGAAAGTAGTGAAGTCTGCTCATGATAAGCGTTCTGGCAGATACATCACAATTCAAACCGACACCTACACGGTCAGCTATTGTCATTTGTCATCATCTAAGGTTACAATCGGACAATATGTTAAGGCCGGTGAGATAATCGGGGTGTCTGGTAATACAGGTATGTCAACAGGCCCCCATCTGCACCTGACAACAAAAAAGGATGGTAAGGTTATTGACCCTATCATCCTCTTAAACTGTGTGAATAAAGTTATGTACATAAAGTAACGTCAATTTTATGAATGTTTTTACCATCATAAAAACCATAATAGTTGCTTCTTAGTCCAACAATTATCAAAAAAACTCCATTAATAGGAAGTTTTGACGTAGAATATATATTTTTGATGGAAGCGACATCTATATTTGAAGGTTGAGGATTATCCTCAGGATGGGTATGCCATTCCCCTAAATAATATCTGGAGCGGTTTGATACTTTATAATCCTCTTCTATAAAAAGATTTGCTAATCTCGCATCTCTTGTGCAGTTGTATTTAGTAGATCCATTAAATATTGTACATGGATCGGAAACTTTTGCTATACGAAATTTAGATTCTTCTAATTCAGACCCTGTAAACACACCACCAATCTCAAATCCTTCTTTCTGCTGAAAAGTTTGAAGTTTCTTTAATGCAGATTCCTTTATTTCAACCTTTATTTTTTTATAATCTATAGAGGTATTTTCGTGATACTTCCGGAAATGTGTTCCCCTTCTATTAATTTTATTTTTTTCTCTATTGCAATATTTAGATTTCCTACCCATCGATAGCACATTGAATTAAAAGGTTCTTTTATTAGGTTATTGATAATTGGATATATAGCCGACAAAAAAAGTATAACATCATTTCCTGAATAATGTGCATAAGCCCCATTGCATCCAGCATCTCTACTAATAAATTCTGTTTCACCTCTACTGATGTATTCAGAGGAAGGTATTATATTATGCTTATATAACATTGTATCTTTTTCTAAAATGTTATCCAAATTAGGACTATTGGCAGGATTTATGTATACTAGATGTCCAGCTATTGCAAAAGGCTCAAGCCATAGAATAAATATTGGAGTGCGTAAAATGCCTTTTTTTACCAATGACAATACATATTGTTCTGACATACAATCTCCTACGCACATGAATAATGCAGAACATCTATTGAACTCATTTAGATCTTTTTCTATAACGTTCTCTATTGAATTACCATAACTTTTTATTAATGAATCAGGCCTTTTCTCTCGCAGAAACTCTTCAACGGAATGAACTTTACTTTGTTGAATATATTTCATACCATGTAAATGCCTTCCAATATTTTCTGGTTGCATAATATCATTATCAACAAGTATATATTCCGTATTAGACCATCCACTTAAAAAATAACATAAGTTACTTCCGATGCTTCCAAGTCCTATAACAGCAAATTTCCTTGTTCCCAACTTCCTTCCTGAAGTACGTTGGTCTATTCTATCAGAGGAATATATTTTGCCAATGAGCCGTTGAAGGCACCTATTTTTTTTCTCAAAAAGTGTAAGTTCTTCAAATGCAGTAAGATTTCGATGGCCTTTTCTAAAGGCTGGTTGCAATGGTATATAGCATCCACCAAGATATTTTGTATGAAGTAGTGGAAACGTAACAATTACTTTTTTCTTCTTGTTGAGAACTTTTTTGAACAATTTTTTATCATCAGGATCTTTAATCCATTCTAAAAACGTTAAAGGGCTTATTGAATATGGAGGCGTATAAGGAATCTCAACACTTCTGAGGAATAATGTTTCATTTTCAGAGAAGTAAGGTTTACGCTTTAGATAATGTTCAAAATCAATATCAATATCATCGTTCTGTATAATTAAATTATGAGAAGCTCCTTTTTCCGTATATAGAGTTTCTTTATATGACCAAACCTTAAGGATTTGTGATGTGGTAGGTATATCACCATAAATCAACCAATCATCATTAATAGTTTGTTCGTTTGGATATGTTCCTATCCAATAACTATATATTTCTTTGATAAAATCATCTTCATTTTCACGTTTTGCCCCTTTCTCTATCAAGCGTTTAGCTTGCCTAATGCATTCACGTAATACTGAAATAGGTTGATCTGGAGAATAAGTTATTCCTTCTTCAAGATAACAGAGTCTTCGATAAGTATAATCTATATGAGGGAAGTAGTCATACTTCGTATCAAAATAGAAAATATCTGGACATTCATATGGAAATGAATTTGGGAATCCTATATATAGTTCTATTTTTTCAGCAACAGGAGCTACTGAAATATAGGTACTCAATTTCCAACACTCTATGTATGAATGCTGTGAAGTTGTTGGAATCTGACCAACAAGTTCTACATCGTCTTCCTTACTTATTTCAGCAAAGCAAGTTTTAAGTAATTCTTTATTATGCAAAGCGACTATTTGTTTTTAATGTTCCTGATAGATTCTTTTTCTGAGCATCTTCATCTTCGTCTTTTGCTGTTGAGCAAGAGAAACGTTCACCTAAGTGATTTTGCCATTTTAAACAACCATCTTTTTGATTAGATGAATTTACAGCTTTATCAGCGTCAGACGCAAAAGAGTTCAATTCTTTAAGGAAAAAATCTTTGCGGCTTGTTTTGTAATGCTCAAATAAATCTTCTCCTACTGGGAATGTAGGGCGATAACAATGAAAACCATCTTTAGCGCTGAGACTATTATTCATTTTTACGAGAACATCCCTTAATGCTATGTCATCTCTATCATTTGAAGTGAAATTCTTTTCAACAAGAATGGTAAGTATACATCCCGTTGGCATTTTCCCTTTTCCCTGATTGTTCACATAGTCAGCCCATGCTTTTACATATCGTACAATTCTCCTCAGTTGTGGATGTTCTGATTTTCCATTAAACCAATTGGTCGTTTCTCTTGGATCTGAATCCATCCATGGATTTTTTTTGTGAGCCATTTTGGGATGCTCATCTCCATCTACCATAAAATATGCTGGCAAATCAATATGATGGTTATCTGCAAAATATACAGTTACGCATGGGTTATTGTCTTTTGCACCCTGTGTTGTGTGGTCCTTTACTGCTTCATAAATTTGGTTATGATACCATTGTACAGTTTCACGTTCATCTTCAGACGAACCAATAAAATATATTCCATCATCCAAATCATATGCACCAAGTCCATCTTCATCCTTAATCGGATTCAGCAAAGTATACATAGAGTATGAACCTTGCCAATGAAATTGGGGCTGAATTTTATCCGGCCAATTATTCTTGAAGTAATTACGAATTTTCTTTCTAATAGATTCACGATTTTTTTTAAGTGTATCTCTTCTTGATTTTGATGCTTTAATTGTGTCATTAAAAGCAATAAATTGTTCGTGATTATTTGCCATATTTTTAGAAATATAATGTTTTACCTGTCGTGAAAAATCTCTCTACTTTCGGATCCATTTTAGCTTTTATTGCAGTAGCATTGCCAATGGACTGAAGTATTTTTAATGAACGGTCTGAAGCATTATCCATAGATATATTTCTCATATGCTCGGCTGACAGAGGTTCATTAGTGATTCTAACGTAATTCATCGGGAATTTTAATTTCCCATCTAAGAACTCAAAGAGTTTTGTCATATTTTTAGCTTGCCCTATTGAAAATAATTCAATAAGATTCTCGTTCCAGTCAATAAATGAGTTATAGTTTCGTTTTGGGGCATTTCCCTGGGCCACCTCAAGACTACTAATAGACAATATATCAACACCATTAAATCTCTCATCATTGGCAAATTGATATAAAAATTCCATAAGTCCGACCAAACTTGGATTGTTGGCCCATACTCCTCCATCTACATATTGACTTGATTCAAGATTATGTATAGGTAAGTATGTTGGCGCAGCAGATGTTGCAAGAGCAACATCTACATATGTCTTTTTATTATCTTCTGTAAATTTTTTATAGTCCCTTTTGAAAACTCTTGGCGTAGCCGTAATTATGTCAAAAGCAGGAATACAAAGGAGATTAGAACTTTCGTATATTTTTTTGTCTTTAAAGACTTCAGCTAAAGCTTTTCTTAATTCTTCATTACTATATTTACCTTTATAGCATATTTGCTTTATTTTAAGCCATAACTTTCCCAAATTTTTTTTCCTCTTTTGAGCGAAGATTTTTGGCCCTTTTTCTTTGTAAAAGTTTACAACATCAGACATTGAGATATTAGCAGATGCAGCCAAGGCAATAATTCCTCCAGTTGATGTTCCACATATTAAGTCAAATTGTTCTGAAATTTTCGTGTCGTAAACTTCTTCGAATTTAGCGAGAATTTGTGCTGAAAATAGCCCCTTTATTCCCCCTCCATCAATACATAAAATCTTAAAAGGATGTTTTCCCATATAACATTATTTATAAATAAATAATACAAATACCATGCCAACTCGAATAATCTTGTTAATAAATATTTTAGTCAATAAATATCTATTTTATATGCCAGAATGTCAGCTTTTTAGCTGTTTATTTATATGCCATTTTTGCACTGTTTTCACATGTTGTACTCTTTTTTATTCTATAAAAAATCAGCTATTCAAATTCACCATCAGCCATTGTTTTAAGAATAAAATCATTATCAAATTCAAGCCTTATTTTTGCTCTGGATGCATCGCCAACATATGACGTATAGAATGAAAATGATTTCATCCCGTATGGACGTATTTCGTCGTATGTAACGTAGCCGTCATCCTGAGTTACTTCAGTACCATTTCCTTTCAAATACGTAACCACGTATTTTACATTTGGTATGGTATATTGGGTATTATTTTTTACAACCCCTCTTCCACTTGCAGAATAACTATAATCACTTGTTTCCCAATTCCAGTTTGCTATAGTTACATTCTCAGTAAGATAAGTATAAAACTTTAATGATAGCGAAATAATTGCAGTTGATGCCTCAGAATATTTCTTTGAAATCTGTTGGTCTGTAAGAGTATCTCCTTGTATATAGCCTTTTCTCTTTGCGAACATATATATAGGATCATCAGAAAGATTGCATAGTCCTTTTGAGTCATAAATTACATAGCCGTCACTTGGTTTCTTATCGTCTTTAGGCTTTGTATATATGATAATGTCTGACTCTGTATTTTTACCGAATCCGTTAGTGAACTTGTTTGTTAATGCAACACTGTATTTCTTGTCTTCGAGTTCTTTTACTTCTTTCACGATTATTGTGTCTGATTTATAATAGTTTTGAAGGTTTCCAACTTCAGGATATAGTTCAACCATTTTTTCTTCCTTATTGTTTTTGATAGCGGAGAAAAAATCTTGTGTAACTTCTTTAGCCTCTTTCTTGTAACCACAAGAAACAAGGAAGTTTGCTGATAGTACCAAGCATACAATAGTAGATGGTTTCATGATAAATTGTTGTTTATATGTTTTATTCGCAAACATATATAATTGTTATGCAGTCTATCTGCACAATAATAAAAATATAAAAAGAGGCTAAGTATTTTAATATTATACATGCCCCTTTTGCTGTAATGAAATTATAATTTAGTGTAAATTACGACCATTCATCATCTATATCATCTGAATGTAAAGGTGTTGAAGTGTAATTGGTGATATTTCCCATTATTGTGTTTAGAGCATCAATCAATCTATCGGCTTTATTTTCTATAAAAATATTTTCTTGAACATCCACAAATCTGATTAAAGTCTGTAAATCAGCATTGTCTCCTAAAGCTATAGCAAACTTATCTGCATCATTAAATGTCTGTAAATTACGCAATTCCATTATTCCCTCATCATAGTCATCGGTTGGACAGCCATCACTAAGAAGTACTATGGCAGTATTTTCATTATTAGCTGGATATGTACTTATGTTTTTTGCTAACTCACAGCACGCTTTACCTAAAGAGGTCATTCCACTTGCGGTTAATGGCTTCCAATTAAAGTCTAAAATATTAATGGGCTTATCATGCATCCAAGTAACATCCCTTGCAAAGGATAAGACAACAATATCAATGTTTTTGCCGTTAAACGCCTTTTCCTGCAAATCAATAATAATATTTTCCATTGAATCATTCAACGCACTGATTTTTGAGCCATCCATGCTGCCAGATGTATCAAGTAAAATATAAAGTCTCATTATTTTATAAATGCAATAAAGTTTAATAGTAAAGATATGATGATTGCTATAAAGCAGAATGTAAGTAACCTCTTAGAACTGGTAACTTCTCCTTTTAGGGCGTTTATTGTATTATAAAGATCTTTTTCTTTAGAATCAAATTGTGTCTTTAATTCTGATATTGAAGATGACAACGTCCTAAGTGTTGTATCAACAGTATTAAATCGTTCCGACAAATTATCAGCAGCTTTAATATGCCCTTCACTGAGAGATTTTAATTTACTGACAATTTCATCATGTTGATTCTTTTGATTTGTACCAACAACTTCTATTTTTGATTTTAAAATAGTTGTTTCGGATTTTATTATACTTTCTATATTGTCTACTTTACTTACAACGGTTTTGCTTTTCTCTTCATAACCATCAATAATACTTTTAAGCTCATCCTTTAATGAAGTAAAAGATAAAATATGCTGTTCTACAGACGCTTTGAAATCATCTGCAATATTTTTAAGCATAACCTTTAAGTCGGACGTAAAAGCAGTATTAGAATTTCGGAAACTGTCCTGAATTTCTTTCGTACACGATTTTAAGTTTGAAAGGGTAGAAGATATGCCATCTAGTTCAAGTTTGACCTTTTCATTAAACTTGGATATGGATTGATCAACTTCATTGTTAAGTTTTCCTATGCTATTATGTACTGAATTCTCAATAGTATTGACGGAATTGTTACATGACTTTTCAAATGAAGACTGAATTTTTTCCGCAACTGCATCAAGTGTATCCACTTTTTTACTTATGCTCTTAAATACAGAATCAATCTTTATTTTAAGTGTTTCATCAATAGAGTCAACATTCTCTTTTATAGCATTATAAACTTTGTTTAATTCAGAAGAAACCTCTTTAAACTCCACAGTTAATGCGTGAAGTTGTGCTTTTGTACCTTCATATGCATTTACAGTATTAGTAACTTGTTGTCTTGCAGATTCAACATTCTGAAGACTTTGCTCTAAGTTGGTGAGCATTTTAAGAATATCTTGTGCTTCCATATTGGGAATTTATTTTATATACTTATTTGTGAATATATCCATCCATGAATTGTGATAACCTAACTCTGCTATAATCTCTAAATCATCAAGATGTTTTATATCTTCGTCGATTGCTAAATTTCGATTGTGAATATTAAGATTTGTCTTAAACCGAGAAATACAACTGGCGAAGTCATCGTGATTTTTTATCTCATTTTTCAATTCTTGATAACCTTCAATATAGCTTTTATCAAGCTCATTCATTAGATTCTTATTATTACCGACTTTTAAAGCAAGCAGGCAGAATACGTTAAGCAAACTGAGAGTTGCATTAGAGTCTGTAGTTCCTCTACGGATAAGTCTGACCGCACCTTGAAGATGTTTTATGTTATCTTTTGGCGAGCCGGAGGCTCCTATCACATCAGAATCAACCACACGCATGTATTTAAATAATATTTCTGCGGAGGATTTTTTTCCACGGTCTGTGTCATCCAAAAGTGAAAAACTCTCGTTATTGTCTGTCATATATCCTTCACGTGCATATTTAGAGTTGAAATAATAGTATATTTCATCTTTCAAATCTTCGTTGATTTCCTTCCAGTCCTTTGACGTATCAATTCCAATGTTGCAGAAATTACGAATATCATCTATAGCACGTTTCCTTTTGAGGGCAACTTTATCATATATGAATTCTGTCAGATAACCTAGGCATTTATGAATCTCATTAAGTCCTTTTCTGACGCTGGCCTTTTCGACTTCGTTTTCAGCTCTTTCTTCAGAGTAATATCTCATCAGAAATTCTTTTAAACGTAGATAGTAGGATCCGTTCTTCTTTCTTGTTGAAAGAATTCTGAATGAGTGTTTACTATAATCTTGAGTAAAATCGTCTATTAGGCCAATTATACACATACGGTAAATAGCCTTTGCTATATCAGCATAACTATCATCTTGATATGAAATAATGGAAACTACTTCTGTTCCAATTTCAGAATTTAGAACCGTTTCAAGAAAACCATTTGCATGGATATGTTCCGTTGGCTTGTCTTTTTTGTCGTTTCCGATGAAATATTCAAGATCCACCTGACTCAACAGATAGTACATCTTTTTCTTCTCTTCGAATTCACCTTTAAAGTTATTGTCAAAGAAATACATGACTGTATTATAGTCTGCTCCTTGATATTCAATATTCTCTTTTGGTATTCTTATTTGCTCAGTTCTAAGATAGTCTCTAAGATCTTGATGAAATTGCCATCCTCTCATACTTTTATCAACATGACGCAATTGGCAGTTTTTGTACTTTGAGCATTTATCCGAACAGCGCCATGTCTGCTTGATTTCTGTCCCATCTTCTTTAACAACGACATTATCTGTATTGCACTTTAATTTTACTATATCAGACAGCGGAGTACAATAATCTATATATCTCGGTTCAATGCTAATACCAAAATCTTCAAGAATATGATGAAGATCTTCTTCCTTAAACCATCTCCCTTTGATTATGTCAAGTGGAAAACTCCAATTCGGATATTTGGGGTTGATTCGAGCAAGATTATAATCAGATAAAAGTATGACAGAAAGAGCCATTTTCCGATCACGACCAGCACGGCCAGCTTCTTGAACATAGCTTTCTAAAGAACTGGAGTAATTCATGTTCACAGTAAATCTTACATTTGGCTTATCGATACCCATGCCAAAAGCTTTCGTGGCAACCATTATTGGCAGCTTATTTTCTCTGAATCTTTTCATATTCTCCATTGAATCATTCCCTTGTGTTACACCATCTTGTGCAGAACCAGAGAATGTTCCTACTTCACATATTTCAGAGAGATTTTTTGAATTGACAGAAACACTTATCCCACTGCTATTTACATGAGGACAGAAGATAATGCCTGCTTGCTCGTAATCACTTTTTTGTGAGTAGAAATCGTCTGGCATATCAACGAGTAAATGCTGACCATCAACTTCTTCAAGGTCCTCTCTCTCGTGAAATCTTTCTAAGATTCTGTCAATTGAGTCTTTAGTTTGAAGTTGACGAATATAATCAGGAATACGATATATGTATGTTGACAAGAATTTTGCTTTTTGCTCATTTGTACTCCAGACATCTCCAATATTGACTGCACTTGGATAATTACTCAATCGTCCTTCTTTATCATAGAACTGATCTTTTTTATACTCAACCTCAATCTTTTCAACTTTATATTGCAGTTCAAGGCGGTTACTATTCTCATAACGAACAATTGTATCAGGATCTAATGTAAATGAATTATTTCCCGAAAGTTCACGCTCTACGTCAGAAAGGACATCAAAAGAGGCGGTTGCTGTTAAACCGAACAAAGAGATTGTTCCATTTTTTGCTTTTACATAATTGTAAAGATTGCGTCCAAGATGAAGGTACGAAAAACGGAAATCCTGTCCCCACTCTGAAACGCAGTGGACTTCATCTATAACACCGTAGGAGAAATAAACGTGAAGGTCTTCCATGTTCTTTAGTCTTTCTCTAAATTCAAATATGCATAATCTTTCTGGTGACATAAATGTAAATATCACCTGAGAAGATTCCATCATAAGTTCATGAGAAGCCCGTTCTTCTGTAGAGAGTTCGCTATTAATATATGTACAGCAATCAATTCCAGTACCTAGCAAGCCATCATATTGGTCTTGCATTAACGATTTCAATGGATCGATAACAACAGTAACTCCTGGTTGTAACATTGCTGCAAGTTGGTATGTAAGTGATTTTCCTCCACCTGTAGGTAAGAGTCCTATTACCCCTTTTATCTGGAGAGCTTTATTGAGAATAGGTAACTGCCCCGGTCTAAATTCCCTTTTTCGGAACATTAGTTGCAAGAAATATTCCAAATGCTCGGCAGTCTCTTTTATTACTGTATGCCCACCATTTACATTAATGGTCGTTACAGGTTGGTAAAGAATTCGGTCTGTGGTGTAAATTTCACGAGAGGTATAGATTGTATTTGACGAACGTACGTTGAAATAGCAATCATTATTAGCCTTGAATTCCGAAAATTGAACATTTACAGCATCTACTTTCTCATGTATGGCAATATCGATAACCATATCATAGGTTTTTTCTCTATTAGCCTGCTTATTATATGAATAGACAGTACTTCCAAGATGGAGCGGTGAAGATGTGTATGACTCTGAGATAACATATAAATTTATCTTCGGAAATGTCCTGTCTGTAAAGTCCGATGAAAGAGCTGTAAGATGATTATACATTTCTGCTAAATCAGCAAAAGCAATGGCAGAACATGGAACGTCATTTTCCTTAACAATAACATCCCATGTTTCTTTATCTAGTGATATGCGGCCAGTAAGGACTGCCTCTATTATAACCTTTTCAATTCTGGCAACTGCAATTGGGATTTCACGTAGTAATTGTTCGTTGGCAAGCTTAGTGCCAGCTTTTTTAACGTATCTTATTGTACCATATTTTTCTGTTTCCTCTGAAAAATCTAAAGCATTATTAAGCTTCTTCTCAATGAAAGGTGAACACTTAGTTGGTAATCCTCGTGAAATTATATTACTTAGAACCGCTAAAACGGGATCTATGTCTTCATATATATTTGCTCCAATATCAAAGGGTGCTAGAACTTCAAAAGCTGAATACTCATTCCAATATTTCTGTGCATCCGAATTATTCCTGTCAATATCCTCAATGGTATCAAGTCTGAAAGCACAATGGAATTGTTTTGGTGGATAAAACGAAAGGGAAACAAGAAATGGTTTGCCTTCTTCACGAATAACTTGGAATCCTTTTGCAATACATCCATACCATTTACCATTAGAAAGTTGCTTATACTGACCTGATTTAAAATCAATGAAGTAAGCATCATTTGGGATATTGAAATATCGTGGGAAGGCAGAAAGTCTTTCATTTCCAAAGTTTACCGGACCAACACATACAAAATAGTGACGATAGCCTGATGAACTCACAAGATATGCAAGCTCTTTTAAGTCAATCTGCGGAATATCAAGAATATTGGAAAAGAGATGTATACAAATAGGCTCTTCAATATGTATGCCTCCAATTGCATTGGCTTTAAGTGATTCGACAGTTGATGGCAGATAGTAGTTTAGGGTTTCAATGTAAACAGAATCTCCTACAGCCTGCCGTAGGTGTAATTCGGCACGGGAAAGTGCAGCATATGATGGTTCAATCAAAGTTACCTTTTGGAGCTTTTCTAAGAGATTGTACTGTCTTAAATTGTCAATAAAGTAAATACTTGCCAAACCTTGTCCACATCCCCAATCTATTATTTCAATATTTTTGTCCATATTGAGATATGGAAACTTTGTGAAAGCACAAGCAAGTTTACCTTGGTGCATTTCACCATAAGAAGCAAGATAACAGCATAACTGCTCTTCATCCTGAAGAATAGCAGTTCCATGAGCAAGTCCGGGATAATTCCATGGAGTTTGTCGATATTGAGCAGGTACGTGTTGTTTGGCTGTCTTTATTATATCATCTAAAGACAGTGGAGTTATTGACTTTATGGTATCAATGTAATTCATTCTATTCCTTTTCCTAAGATGTTTTCATTAAATGGGTCTAACTTATGTTTGTTCCAGTTCCTTACAGCGGTAGCCTTACTGGAATTAGCATAACAATATTCGCATAAATGTGGACAAGTATTGTATTGTCCAATATCTTTACTGACAATGCAACCGCAAAATTGCCGCTGTCCTTTGTCTTTATTATCTTTCTTCTTACATAGATACATTGTATCTGTGATTTCAAGAGCTCCATCTGGAATAATAGCTCCGAATTCTTTTCCAAAGTGTGAAACAACCTCATAACCAAGAAACTTCATGAGTGCGGAATCATTATATGCTATTTTGGCAATCAGAGTATCATCAATGCAACGATTGTGCTGAATACCAAATTGTTCTAATGGTATTTTTTCACTACATGTAGCAAGCTCATATCCCCATTTTTTGTTTAGTTCAGCAAGTCCTGATGCAATTTCATACATTGTTGACTCGTTAAACTCCTCGTAATGAATATTGTTTGTCTCCAGATTCCTTTTTACTTTTTTATATTCAGCGATGTCAGCAAAACTGAATACAAGCTTTTCTGTATAACCTTTAAGTTGATCCCCAATGTATTCTATTTTATGAAGTAGGTCAGTGACTCTGATAGAGTCAGTCAGGATAAGTGGGTCAAACCGCCAAATAACGTGACCCTTTCCTAGAATGTTTACAAGTTCTCTGAATGTATTGATTCTCTCGCTTAATTCAGGCACTCCTTTTTCAAGTCCCTCTCTTTCATAATCGTTCAAAGTAAACTGAATATAGCAACCAATATGTTTATCCTTCAGAAATTGAAGATATGGAATTAAAGGACGTGGATTTTTAGACCAAAATACAATAAACCTGGTTTTCTCATAACTAACATATAATGGTACACCGTTAAAAGGATTCGTCCATGCAGAATATCCTATCTCCAAACGCTTGAAGAACCAATCCGCATAGAATGCTGGTATATCAGTACTTCTGCTTGCTGACACGATAATAGGAGCTTGTGCTTCAACAATTTCTCCGTTATCTCTTTTTATATTAACTTTATCCCAGGCCATATTTTTTATATATTTGCTATTTGTGAAATGACATTCATTAAAAACCAACTATCGAAACCTTGAAAGGTAAGACGTTTTGCATTGGCACCATCACGGTGTATTTCAATACCATCACTATAAGGAGTGACACCTATCATCTTTGAATAAGGAACCTTCTGAGCTGAAGTTGGACTTTGGAAAATAATATGTTTATTGGTTATATAGAGTGTACCTGTTCCCTTATTATCCATACAACTGTGCTCTATTGGTCTTATTTTGGTACCACCAATATGATATGTTAAACCTTTCATTACACGAATTGACCAACCGCTTCTTCTTCCTCCATATTCTTTTACAGTCTTTTCTTGATACATAGTAACACCATTATATGTCCAGATAATAGTTTCACCTCTTCCTAACATGATAGGAGCAGGTGTATTACTAGAAGGAAGAATACCATTTTGAAGTTTACTAAGTATGCTCATCTGGCCAAGTTTGCTAATCTCACTGTTTTGATACTGAATAGGAAGATTATTGACTGGCAGGTGGAGGTAATTGATATAATCATCTATCTTTTGTTGTTCAGCATTAGAAAGCGAGCCATTTTTCATAAAATTAATAGCTGCTTTATTAAGAACATATAGATAGGCATCTTCTATGTTTGACTGTACCATAGGAAATTTACTAAGCATTTTTTCACAACGCTGATGTGCTACAGGTAGTGTTAGTTTATCAGTAAAATATTCTACCATAAAACCTCGCATTATTTTCTTGGTAAATTCATCAACAGCTCCATTCTTATTGACCTGACTATAACTTACCCCAATAGCAATTAAAAACTCATCTAGTAGTTTTACCGATGATGGAGAATAAGGACGATGGAGACTTGCAGTATAGCGTCTGATTTCTGCATCTGCTACATTGCATATGTCATCATCAGAAAGATATGCGTCTTTCTTAAGACGTAGTCTTGATTGTTGAACATTTCCGGCCGTTGTACGCAATGTAAAGTATGAGCTTACAATGGTGCAAAAATCATTCACACCCTGTTCATGTTTCTCCTTACATTCCTTATGTGAATGAGAAAACCAACCGGCATCATTACCGCAATATTTACAAGTTCCCATAGCCTATTTTTTTATTTTTTTTAATTTTGCTAATGTCCTGCTATTCTTAACTCTTGTTTTTGTAGATTGTTTTGGAGGATGGTTTTTGTTATTGAATGCATACTCTTCATTTTCGAGTTCTTTAAGTTTTGCCTTAACCCTTTTTATTTTCTTGTCAACTTTGTCGCAGTCATTCTTAGCATACTGTAAATCTATCCTCTCTTTATTATTCAGAGTCTCTTCTAATCCAAAACTGTTAATTTTTTCGTCAAGTTTTTGATTTTCATCTAATAGAAGAGTCATTTTATCTGCCAATATTTCCCGTTGATAGGCGGTAACTAAATAAAAGTTTTCATTAATATTTAAGTCATCATATACACAAGCCACAGACATGTCATCTTTACTGGCTATCTTACTGATTTTAGGTAATGCGCGTTTTAAAACGTTTTGAGCTTCTTTTCTACCAGATTTAGCAATCTGTTTATAAAGATTTGCATAGAAGTTATATAGTTGATTACCATCACCATAAGAGTCATCTAATCCGTCGGATCCAAGAAATACAGCGATTGGAAATGAATCAGCTCCTTGATAACAATATCTGAACTCTTCAAGTGCATTAGAATCACATATTGATGTCGTTTTGTTTAAAAAACATCTGTTGTCCCAAGGAACAGGTTGATCAAATTCAATCTTGTTGTTAACTATGCTCATGCGTACAAGTTTCCCATCACCTATATGAAATGCAAACCAAAAAGTCTGAGTTTGCACGTATGCCATGAGTGTACATCCGTATGTTTTCTCGAATGTAGCTTCTGGGTTATTGCGCATATCGAGAAACTCATCTTTATATTTTTGGTCAACATTGGAAAGTTCCCATTCTGTCAAATCATTCTCTCGTGCATGTTTTGCTACAGCAACGTTCCACTGGCTTATAATTGATGAAAATAACCAGGTAAGCATCTTGTGGGAAATAGAGTTTATCTGGCTGTCTGTGGCTGACTCTTTTGTATATTGCGTAAATGGTTCGCCATGAAATACAGATTGTCTTTCTTTAGTTACTGTCTCAACAAAAGAGCGGATAGCTTCTTTTGCTATATTGACGATGAACTTGGAACCTATATCGCTTCTAAAATAGCGTTCCCCTCCATGGCCATCTGAAACAATAGCCATGGAAAGGCCCTCTGAACTATCTGCATACGCATAGTCCTGACAAGGTTTATTGCAGAGTCTATGACTCTCTCCTTCGCAGAATGAATATATACTGTCCATCAATATAACATAGAATTTATTAGTCCCATTCGTCATAACTATCAGTACCAGCAGGGGCAGGTGACGCTGCAGTCTCAGCACCAGCTACATCTGCTGCTGCCTCATTAACCTTGTCAATTACCTGCTGCTGTTTTGTCGAATCTATAGCTGATGAACTTTGACTTCCTATCTGAGAAGATGTAACAGCAATAATTCGAATCATCTTTTTGAGCGCTTCAATATTATGAACGGTGATGACTGCTTCAGAAGAGCCTGTAAATTGTTTTAAAACTTCTTTGTCAGCATCGTCACCTATGGCAATAGCAATCTTGATAGCATGCTTAAACCAACTATTACCCTGAAGCGTTTTCAATCCACCTTCAAAGTTATCTGTCGGTCCACCATCTGAAAGAAGAATGATAGCTGGGGAGAAATATCCGCTTCCGCTTGATGTCGGCATAAAGCCTCCAGAACGAGATAGCTTTTTGTTCAATTCTTCACAAGCCTCACCAAGAGATGTTAGGCCGTCCGCTTCTACTTTTTGCCAAATAAAATCCTTTGCCTCTTTAGGTTCATCATAAAGCCAGCGGGTACCTGTTGAGAACTCAAGTGCTGCAACATTAATTTCTGCATCAGGATTTTCATCAGAAATTTCACCAATCATTGGCAATACATTTTCGATGGCATCATTTACACTTCCAATCTTTTTACCAATCATACTACCAGAAGTGTCGATTACAAAAAATAGAATCATCTTTCTTCTTGGAATGCTTTCGTTGTCTAAAAGTCCCATAACTTAAAAAATATTTATATGTTAAACATTAAATTATTATATGATTTCACCCTTGATAGCACCTGTGAGGCTAACCTTTAACCCTACTTTTACAGGCATAGCTTTATTGGGCTCAATTGGTTTTATTTTGCCTGAAGGAGTTTCTACAACCCAATTATTTGTAGTGATATTTTTCAATTGGACTGGATAACGGTCTCCTGGTATTGATATTACTTGAATATCAGGCTTGTTGTCCATATCAATATATACTTTTTTTTCAGGAGTTAGGAGTATTTTACGGTCGTTTATCTTCATAATTCCTGATATTGTAAATGGCTTACCGCAACACATGCATTGAGCAGCGTTAGGGTTCTCTACGAAGGTTTCTTCTTTACATCTAGGACATACTACAAGCATATCACGAAGTTGCTGGATAATATTTTGCCACTGTCTTTCGAGTTTCCTTTTGTTTTGATCATGCAAACAAACAGAGCTAAACTCCTGTATAAAAGTATCTCTAAGTAAAGCAGGAAAAGCATTCCATCTGCGCAATACATTATTGTGTACACCACGAACAGGTCTGTTCTCTGAATTATTTTTATCGTAAATAAAGATAGGCTCACTGCCGTAGAATTTCTTTTCATATGTCTCAGTCATACATGGGCAAGCAAGAACACGTGCTCCTTCTAATGGATGGTTGGCATAGAAAAGCAAAAATAGCACGACGGAAAGTGAGTATCTGTCTGTATATTTATTAGGCATAGTTTTTCCGGTCACCACTTCCGGAGCCATGTACCTGGCCTTGCCAAGAATTCCAGAGGTTACTCCTTCAGGTGCTACATTATCATTATCACAAATCAAGACATCACCAGTTTCAGGATGTATGAAAAAATTTCCATCATTTAAATCCTGATAACTAAGTCCAGATAAATGAAGCGCTTTGAAACCCTCACAAATTTTCATGGCCGCATTAACCATAGCCTCGAAACTCTTGAATTTTGCTCTTGCCAGCAAGTATTGTCCGAATTCATAATAATCTTTTGGCCTTAATTTCATCACGTAACCATAAGTTCCTTTTTGTTTCGTTGTTAGGTACTCTGGCCATAGGAATGCTTCCGAAGGTGCACCCTTGGAGATATTCTCCTCCAGATTGCTGTAAAACCAATTTCCCATATTGTTGAAGTACCATTTTAAAGCCATCTTTTGTCCTCCGACTTCAACAAGGTAAACGATTCCTTGTCCACCACGGCCGAGTTCTTTAACAACTTTGGCCTGAGAACCGTTAGTCAAACTGACACTTTCACCGTTTTTTAATTCAATCATATCTGTTTGTTTTTTAAAAATCACTACCTGATAAATTTACATTTTCTGCTGCTTGTAAGCTGCTCGAAGAACCACAGTTTGGGCATGTCACAACTTCTTGATCATGATAGCATACAACTTTCCCACACCTGTTACAAATATAGAATTTTTTAGAGCCACAATAGGGACAACCATTGAAATCTTTATCATACATTACTTTACCAGTCACATGAGTTTGCTCATATCCTTCTTTTTTTGCTTGTTCTTTCTTTATTTTAAAAGCCCAAGTAAAAGCATAACACCCATTACGAGGGTCAACAGTAATACCAAAATGTTCCTTTGTCTTCTCACACACAGCCATAATGGCAAAGGCTTTATTGCTCAGTTTAGACATATCTTATGCATTTTTTGTTTTCATAAATGTTACAGTAAATTCCTTACACTTACGCATATCCTGTCTTGACGAAGCGATTGAAAAGGTGTTGTATTTCTCAAACATATCCAGCCCACGTCCAAGCGAGATCGTCCAGCCTGTATCTGTTTTGATGCATCTGTCATGAAAATCTCTGAATTTGTATTCAAAGTCTATGCCGTATGTAGCGAGGTCATCCTTAATGTCATCAAGCCTGTCTATAAGTTCAGGAAGCTTATCGTCCTCCTCGTTAGTAATAAGATTGAGCTTTAAGTCATCAACTGGACGCGTATTAATGAGCATCAGCGCAAACTCCATAAAATTTTTAATTTGCCATGGAGCACGTATATATGGATCCTCCACAGTTATTTCATTTGCGTTTGCCATATATGAAGCGAACAATTTCTCATAGCTAACTCCCGTTTGTCCCATTCTGAACGTCATACTTTTTTCTTGTAGTATATGAATACGGGGGCGCTTTGCAGTTTGACCGGCAGTGGTTCCTTCCTCCACGGAGCATTTTCCTGAGATTTCTTCATTCAAAGGCTGAGCATCTGCATCGGTTAACTCCCCAGTAGCTGTACCTGTCGTTGAGTTTATTGGGATTATAAGAGGATTGCTAACTTTTTCCAATGTCTCGACATTCATTTCAATACCCGTTCTTAAATTGATATATTTGAAATGTGCAGGCTCAGCTTTAAATGTTTCATCAATGACATATAGTTGGTCTTTTACTCGCTTTCTACTTTCTGCGGCAAAATCAACCAATTCGTATGCTTCCTGGTCTGTCATTTTTCCATCTGGGTAGAGAAGTTTCATCATTCCGGAGAAAGTCTTACGGATTGCTAAATGATCACGTTCAGATAGTGATCCGTCAAACTTGGCATAGTCTTTCAATACCGCGGTGCGATCATCGTTGCGCATGGCATGTAGTACCGCAGCTATATAATCCGTAATAAGTCCATAGCCCTTGGAGAAACTGTCTTTCTTCAGCATCTTGATTTCCCAGCCTGGGTTATACAGATGGATTCTGTCAAGAAAAGCACCTTTGATAAAGGATGTCGGTATAGATTCAAAAAGGTGCGTGTTCTTCAACATGAAGGGAACAGTATGTTTGGTATTTCCAACAAAAACCATGGAGGCACTTGCCTCATGTGTTCCTTTGCCTCGGTTGAAGGATTTATTAGCCAGATAATTCTGCATGGTATCAATGAGCACGGCATCAACTGCACGTCCTTTCTGTTGTTCAAACTCATCCCATGCAACCACATCCCAATATCCAACAAGACCAAGTTCTTCTCTTTTCCCAGACATCCTTACGAATAGTCGTGCACTGGTCACATCTCCACCTGATACAAGTACTCCGTAAGGTGACAATTCTTGGAATACGTGAGACTTTCCGGTTCCTTTAGGACCAAGTTCCATAAAGTTGAAGTTATTTTCGACATGAGGAAGCAGACGGGCAAGTGTGATAAACTTTTCCCGTCGGTTCATCGTATCTGGATTTAAGCCCACTGTATGCATGAGCAGATCGATCCATTCTTCTGTAGTAAAGTTTTTACGTTGTTCAATATACTCTTGCAAATCGATATTCGAAATCTGTATAGGCTTTAATGTCTGGATTTCCCATCTCACTTTTACATCTTCTCCACTGATGTAGCCAATGGTGACGATGCACCATACACCGTTTCCGCTCAGAAGCTTCGGGTTCTTACGTACATAGTCAGTTCCTATTGGTACACCGGAGAGTCCGAGATTGGCAAAAGTTGCCTGATATTCATCATTCTTTTCATTAAGTACAACAGTTACTTTATCTATGATTCGATGTTTACCATGCTCACGGATAAGTCCTTTTACCGACTCAGCTTCAGCTCTGTGTACATAGTTATTCTTGATGACATCTTTTACTTTCTCTAGTCCCTCGTTAATGATTTCTTCATCATCACTGGCACAATATTGGCCAAGCAGGTATTCCAATACGTAAGTCGGTACAGGAAGTCCACCCTTAACCAAAAACGCCAGGTCTTTTCTTACTACTTTGCCAATGAAGGCATTTAATACTTTCTGCTGTGAATCCATATAGTAGGCTCCTAAAAATCTTGTTCTATCATTGTATTATTTTTAACTGTCTCACGGATAAGTGGATTTAACCGGTCATCTGTAGCATAAATACGAAGCTGTAGCATACTCGCACTGATTGATTTATTCAGATTAAGCGTCACCTCATACACTCGGTTATTCAGGTTTGTAGCATCTGTACTGTTTAAAGTAAGTTCCTTTTCCTGCGTAACAGGTTCGTCACCGTTGTAAATGCAGCATACGATTTTTCGTTCCATCATCGTCATGCTTACTGCTTCTGATTGAATTAGCTGGAACTTGAGTCGGCTGCTTACCATATTCAGGTTGTGGTTCATAAGAGTAACGCCTACCTTTTCCGTCTTATTTGTTCTCTTCTGCTGACTGCGAATCACAGGAATAATCATCTCCTGAAGGGATGCACCACCGTGTGCAAAATTATACCCCCCAGAGGCTGCCAATCTGTTGGTACCGACAGATACACCTACCCAAAGAGGTGTCTGGCTTTTTATGGCAGAAACCTTTTCGAGTGGGAATTTGACGATACCCTCGACTTTAGCTGTGCTGTCAGTGAGATAGTATCTTGTTTTCTTCTCTACTGAAATATCGGTGATACTATGCTTATCCTTATCTTCAAATTTCATGTCATTATATAGGAATCCATGGTCCGCTGTAAGCAAGACATTAGTCACATTCCATGAAGCATGTAAACGTTTGATTAACACTGCAAGTTGGTCTATGGCCTTACGACAGGCACTGATAACTTCAAACGGGCTTTGAGAATGACTCGCTTCATCAATTGTTTCATGAAAGATATATACCAAAGGCCGTTTAAACAGCTCTCGTGTTGAAGTCTGGTCACCGTTCATCACATCTTCATAGCGAACACAAATTCCTCCGTCTCGGTATTTATTCAGATGAGCAGTTCGTTGTTCTGTTGTAGTTAATACAACTCCATCTACGGCCATATCTGTGCCGAACAGTTCAAGGGAGTGATGTGGAAGAAGTGATGGCTTGCAGAACTTGGTTTCCGTAGGTAACATGGCTTGATAAGCTTCAATAGTAGCCATATGCTTTTCCTTGGCCAGTCTCTGCATCAATTCCATAGCCACTTCGTATCTCAGAGCGTCACTGATAATGACTACCTGTTTCACATTTGGATCAGACTCGTTAGCATAGAAGTCTTCCTGATGCTTCAACCCCGTTTCTGTAAACCAGGTGCCTTTTTCTTCCACACAAGTCAACCATTCGAGGTTAAGCAGGTTGGCTATCTTGGCATGCTCCAAATCCAATTGTCTTTTGGCAGCATTCAATACCAATTCGATAGGATTCTCTTTCGTGAGTAGCTCATGATAGGCTTCGAGTGTTCTACGATAGAACATATCTACCTGATAGAACTCCGTAATATATTTATTTACGTATTCTTTTGTACTGTTTAATTTCAGTGTGCCAAGGCCACGTATCTGCATATAGAACAGAGCTGACTGTCCGATGAAGCGAATGACAATCTGGATGTAACTGTCAACAGGTAATTTCAGAGCCAATTCTCGCATACGATCGTTTACGTCCTCTGGATCAGCCATGAGTTTCTTTTCTAAAATCTCCTTCAGAATCGGCCAGCAAAGTGCTTCAGTAAAATAGAAGTAGTTTGCATCAATACCATAGATGTTGATGATTTCCTCTTCTTTAATATCTGAAGACAATATTCTCATTGACTGGATAAATTTCTCGCTCAGCATACGGTCGTGGGTGCCCCACTCATAAATCTTGTTTACCTGGTCAAGGATTACCGAATTGCTGATTTTATATTGCTTGTACGAATCCCCTGGCATAGCATCAAGTAATTGCGTGATGCAATTGTACTTCATGCATTCTGCAACGCACTTCATCTTTTGTGGCAAATTCAGATTATAACTTACTCCAAAAAGTTTTGTCAATTTATCATTGATTGCTTTGCTGGCATCTACGTTCTTTGAAAGTTTATGCCAAAAATCAGCATGTTTTTTCCCTTCCGAAGTAACGTCAAGAACAACCATCTTTACAATGATTGTTTCCCAATCCAACAACTTTTTCTCGCCGAGATAATTGGAGATGAAAGCACGGCAAACCAAATCCTCACTAAAGGTACTTGAATCAATATGCCCATTAAGAATATTATGGATTTTAGAAGACATGATTTCCGCAATATTTTTCTTGATAAAACTACGGAACCGTTCTGGCAGATTATACTGCTGCATAAAAGAGGCATAATCATCTTCCTTATATTCCATGTTGGCTTTCAGCATATCAAGCAATGGAAATTGTAGTTGCTGTTCCTCTGAATGAGGATAGGTTTCCACAGGAAAAAGCAGAACAATGCGTTTGTCTTTCCAAGTATTTTCAATAGCATATTTTGTATTGAACCAGGCTCCATCGAATACTTTATATATATATCCGTCAGCCCATTCCTTCACCTCTCCAAGCTCTGTCTGGATAATATCCATCCGGTCGAAGATAAAGAGCACATGAAGCTGTGGGTTTCGTTCAAAGTAGTTATATATTCTTTCTTGTACCATATTCTAATATACTTAAATTCCAAATAATATTTGTCCGAACTCTTCTTGCTTTACCTCTATTCTCTCTGAAGGGAAGATTGTAGAAGTTGCCAGTGAGGTTTTTCTTGATAGCAAATCGTCCAATATCTCATCGAATGTTTTAATGTCAGATGTAACTGCCATAGGATAATATACATACACATCCTTTGTTTGTCCGATACGATAAGCACGGTCTGTAGCCTGGCTTTCCTTAGCTGGATTCCAGTGCCTACTGTAGTGGATAACATGATTTGCGGCAGTCACATTCAGTCCCATTCCTGCAGCAACGGGTGACATTATAATTACGTTAAATCCATCAACAGCTTGAAACTCATTTATGCTCGCTTGTCGAGTTTGCCTGTCAAATGAGTGTCTTTTAATAATAGACGGAGTATCCCCATTAATGATTTTACATATTATGCCATATCTTTCATTGCAAAGCTTTTGAAGCATTTTCTGAGTCTCCTTACGTTCAACAAATATGATGACTTTTTCTTCCTTTTCTTTGATTGAATCGAGAAATTTGATAGTAGCCTGTAATCTTGCACTTGTACTAACCAGCTCGTTTATGTCATGAGTCGTTAATGCCGAGTCGTAGAGGTAAGGATGTTCTGAAACCTCCCGCAAGTTCATTATTGTAACAAGCATATTGGGTTGAATACCATTCATATAGGCATTAATGACTGATGTATATGTCTTTTTTTGTACACTTGGCATGGCAATTTTCTCTTTGAGTTCATGTTTTAAAGGAAGATCTTTTGCAGCATCTTTCTTTAATCTGCGCATAAAATATATTCCAAGCTTTTCATGAATTTCATTACCAAGAGCGACAATGTCAGTGTCATCTTTTTTTAACGGTGATTGATATTGAGCAGCAAATGCTTTCGCATTACCTAATAAACCAGGAACACAGAAATCCATGATACACCATAAATCAAGAAGTGTATTCTCAACAGGTGTACCAGTCATAGCAATTCTGAAATTGCATTTCAATGCCTTGGCTGCGTTGGTAACAAGCGTACCGGGAGACTTAATCTTTTGTGCTTCATCTAATGCCACGATGTCAAACTCCACCGCGCAGAAATTTAACTGTGATATACGAAGAGATTCATAGTTAGTTAAGACTATGTCCATCTTTTGTATTCTATTTACAATATCTTTGTCAAACTTTCTTGGCACATCCTTAGAGGTAAGCATATTAATAGTCATTCTTGGTTGCTTGAAGAATCTTTCATATTCATTTTTCCAATTTTCTAACAGTGAAACAGGAGCTACTATAAGATACGGTTTGTGATCAGCATATTTCCTTGAATGCCAATCAATAAAATAAAGTATCTGTAAAGTTTTTCCAAGTCCCATGTCGTCTGCCATTAGACACCCACTTGCTTTACTTTTATATAAATGCTGTAGCCATGCAACACCTTCTTTTTGATGTTCTTTTAGTGAATAGCATTCTTGAAGATATGGATTGGTGAAAAGGGTATATTTTTCGCCTCTTTCGATAACTCTTTCTTTTACAGCAAAACCAAGTTCTTCTGCATTTTCTTCTATAATAAGCACTTTTTTGTTATCAACAGATTCTGCATTAAATGGCTTAGATGGTGCCTTTAACTGCTGTGCCGCACAATCTGCAAGAAACAAAGCATCTTCCATGTCTATTTGGGCATTTTTATACTCAATAATAGATTTGCCATTCTCTTTTGCTTTATTAATTTCTTTTCTGAGATTTTCCAATTCTGTCTCACTTGAAATTGTCACTTGGCTTGTTCCATTTTGAGGACTTTCAATTGTAGCACCAGCAATCCAGCATGATTTGTAGGGACAAATAAATGGATAGAATTTGGGCTTATAAACACCAATCTCAATTACGCGGTCACTATATAGTTCCGATAAATCAAAAGCATCAGGGTCAAAAAACTCAGTAGGTTCTTCTATAATTTTTTGAATTTCTTCGCGCGTTTTGTGTCTTCCGCCTTGACTTTTAAGATGTCGTAGATTTTCCTTTTGCTCTTCATTGAGTACAACGCGAACACGTTCGCCATTTTCTCTTTGAATAGGGTACTGTCCCTGTACTTTTCTCATTCGATCAAAATACTGCTGAAATTTTTTATTTTCATCAATGTCAATGGCAGGATCAATGGTAAACCCATCTTCATCACGACCAACTTCAATTTTTATGCGTTCTGGAACGTAAACATTCTCGTTTGCTAAATAACTGTCTAATTCGCATCCGGCTTGTTCTGCTAATGCTTTTATCTCTCCAAAATTACGCAGGTTAAAGTCTGTAGTTTTTTCTTCCTCTGGAGAAGAATTAAACTCATGAATACGATTTATCAATTCATATTGCGCTTCCGATAATAAATATTTCTTTTTGTTGACTATAAGTATATTTCCGCATTGTTCATATGATAATAATTCTCCATCTGGCACGTGGCTAAGAAATTCAACCTTGTATTCAAAATCAGATGCATTTAACATGCTTGTTCCAATGAGACGCATGGCCATATTATAGGGTTGGGGGACACCTAGAAGTAACTTATCCTCCTCATCTAACAGATAGATATTTTCATAAGGGACAAGACAACCATCTTTTGAAGCATAGGCATACCCATTGTCAACCAAAGTTGAAAGAGGCATATAATATATACTATCGTCTGTCGCTTTCCATTCTTGGAAATGAAGATCATGTCCATTGAAATTTACAATGAATAGTATTCCTATTTTATTTACTACCTGAGTTAACATATGCTTCTTTAAATTTTAATAGTCATATAATCTGTTTGTTCTGATCTCTGCTTATATAAAACAGTTCCATTTGTTTCCTTCAAATATCCAACACTTATTTCTCGTCCTGAGTTTGAGTGTACAACCTCTTGCCATCCATTGTCATTTCTTGCCTTTCTTATCCATACACTACCAGTTGGGGTTGCTCCGCTAATTAGTGGACGTAGATGAACAAATTGATTTCCAGCGGAGAGGTTAAGGTAGAAACCTTTATATCCACAAACAATCCGGCATTTACCATTTGATATCCATTTACTTGATAAAGAGAAACGAATATTGGCTTCATACACGGTCTTGATTGGCCTATTAGACGAAGTCCTCGGGACTGAATTGGATGATGGTTTAAACTCTTCTTTTTGAATTGGGGTTGCCTTAAAAAGATTATTGTCTTCAGCATCCTGAAAAGATATGCCAATGTTATTTGATGAAATGACTTTTTGTTGCAACCAACCGCTTAAACGTCCTTGCCAATTTCCCCTATGGGTCATTCTTCCTTCCTCGTAATATGTATTGTAGTACCAATCACTTATATCAATCAGACTTCCCATAGATGTAATCTTCAGATCTGCAGTGCTTGGAATATACCGTTTTTTCCCTGTCACCATCTTAACTTTTTCATGGTCCTGGTTGTAAACGTACAAAGCACCGGTATCAGAGAACTCAACAATCATCTTATTCTTAATGAACAATACAAGAGCTGATGTCTGTGATGCGAACGAATCTGTCTCAATGAAATGTGGCAGGAAAATACCGCTGACTCGGTTATCTCCTTGTAAGATTCTTTTCGTTGTAGTAGATCCAACAATTTTGAAACTGCTTACATATTCCACATATTTTAGCCAGAAGTCCTTTCTATCCCTGTCTTGTACACAAACTTCAAAAAATGTCTCAATTATCTTTTGACTAAACCATAGATTTACATGTTGTTTTGCCTTTTTGAGCTGTTGGGCTTGTTTTTCAGTTGCGCCTGCAAATGGAGCCCATGTTGCGCCAAGCGTAATATCGCCTAAGATTCGATTGGCATACTTGCATAGTTGAGTACGTTTTACATCATCACCTGTTTCATTTACGCGTAAAACTAAATCTGCAAAAATAAGTTTTTTGGTTCTATCATATTTGTGAGCATTTAAAACAGATTCAATATAGTCAAAGTCTATGATTTTATTGCTACTGATAAAATTAACAATCACATCAGAGTAATATGATTGGCTTATTGTTGACAGTTTGTTACTAAAATATGCAGGGGCATTCTTTACATCCTGTTTCTTTTGAGATAATAGAGCGCATAGTCTTAGGGGACCAGCTTCATCAAATAGATTTGCATGGTTCTTCATTACCATGTATTTCTTGTTTGAACCATTGTATTGTTTTAGCTGCTTGCTGAGCAGATCACAAGTCAATGAGCGAAGCTCCGGGTCAATCATGTTCCATGAGTCAAGACAATAAAATGATAATCCGTTAAAGAACATGTCCCTCCAGTTAGTCTCTAGAATATGAAGCGCATACATGTATGCCTGTTCATTCCCTTGAAGTTTTATTAAATAATAAGAAACAATACGAAGTTCATGAATGCTCCAAATACTTGTTTCTTTATTTTCTGTTTTAGCATTCTCTATGACTTTCTGCATAATTTCATCAATAGTCTGTTGAGAAGCAATAACAGTTCTGTCGGTCATCATGCGTACCTCTATTTCCTGCAAGGTACGCATATTGCGACTGATGGCCAACTCAGTCTGATGGTCAACAGTACGTTCTGCAAGCAAGTGGAAATCTTGCAGAAGATCTTTGTTAATATTTAGAAGTGCATAGATGTCTTCCATTATTGTTTATGTATAAAACGTTTATTTGCTATATCCTCCAATTGCTTTTCAGCATTGGTTCTTACTCTGAACTCTACACGTCGTGATAAATCCTTATCTTCCTCGCCGTTCATTTTCAGTATCAGGTGGCTTGAAGAAAGTCCGTTTGCTGTTACAAGGCCTTTAAGCCACTCTTCCAAGTCGTCAGACATAAGACTAAAGCAATATTGTAACACGGCTCTTGTTCTATCCTGAGAAAGTTCCATGTTTGAATAATAGCCTCCGTTGCTGTTGGTGTGGCCTTCAATACGAATTTCTTCAATATTATCTCGGTATTCATCACGACTAAGTACGGCTATATATCTTGGGAAAAAGTCATCAAGAATATTCTTAAACTTAGGTTTCAGCAAGGACTGTCCTTCATCAAAAAGCATTGACGGTTCTTGGAAACGAATGCATAAAGTCGAGTCTATTGTAGCCCTCCAAACTGCAAGATCATCTTTGAACTCCTGCTGCAGATCGATGTAAAGTTGTGTTTTGATTTGGTCGTATCTTTTCACAATTTCCTCGTCTTGTTCTGCCTTTTCTTGCACTTGAAGGAGCGCTCCCATCAGCAGCAGTATAAAGATGAACAGAAGACTGGCCATTAAGTCACCTGTGGAGAGTGCAAAGGCATTCTCATCTTTACTTTCGTATTCTGTACGTTTCTTCTTCATTATCGTTTATTACGTGTAATTGTATCGGTCAACATTTCTGTAACTTCATTCTGTCGTTCAATAGCTGAAGCAAGCGCACCTGTAGTTTGGGTTAGGCTCGTAGTGTACTGAGCAAGGTATTTGTCAGTACTTTCTTTTATTGTTCGGCTGTATTCAGATAACCCGTTCTGTAACTGAGTAAAGATAGTTCCAAGTCCTTGTTTGATAATCTCAAACTTTTGGACATAATCCTCTGATAACTGACCTGAGTCTCTTAACATTTCAGTTACCTGATCAATACCCCTTTGGCTCATGGTTTGAAGTTCTGCAAGCCTTGTAGCATAGTCGTTCTGTCCTTTGTTGAACAGTTCTGTCGCTAATTTCATGTCACCAGATATTGTACGTAGATTACTTGTGCTTATCGTTATTTCTCCCTGAGCCTGTCTGAAGCCATTCATAGTTCCTGAAATGTACTCGTTCATCTTCTCCAAACGTTCCAATCCAATATTGAAACTGTCAAGCAGTCTTTTTGTCTGGGATGTAGTATCTTCCTGAAGTGCGATTAGGTTGGCTTGTTTACTATTTACATCATCAGTGATTGACTTGACGGATTCTGTTACAGAAGATGATAATGTACTGATAGTTCCAGTAAGGAATGTGCCCATCTTGTCCGCAGCATCTGCCAGTTTGCTTACCATCTGGTTACTTTGCTCTTGGGATGATTGTGAAATACCAGACATAACTTCTTTAACTTCATTAATGGCATTACTGATAGCACCAGTAGCAAATGTAATTTGTTCTTGCATTTGTCTCATTGCCATAGAATTAGTATTGGCAGAGGTATTGGATATTTCCGAAATGGAATGCTTAACTTCTTCAATTGTAACTTGTAATGTTGCTGAAATATTTTCCATGTTTTTCGGAAAATCGGCCATAGCTTGGGTTGCAGAGCCTAACTGATGAGCCAAATTTTCTAATTCTGTTGTAGCCGATCCGGAAAGTCCTGAACTAAACTCATTCATAAGTAATTTCATGCTTTGCTTCAGTTCATCCACAACTCTCTGCATCATGTCGCTTGCCGGAGAAGATACAGTTTTCGCCATTTGATCAATATGTTCAACAACGGTTTTAGTGGTTGCATCGACACTTTCCATTAACGGAAGAATTTTTTGTTGCATCTGTCGTGAGAGAGTCTCATCAAATCCTTGATTAAGTTCTATAGCCAGGTCAGTAGAGAATGATTTTAGAGCTTTTGTTTGCTGGGCGTTCTCAGAAAGAATTTCTCGTACAGCGTTGGCCACAGGTATGATAACTCCAGATTCGTTTGTGTATGATAGTTTTCCACTAAGCTCATTAAAGGAGTCTTTTATGGTATTGGTTTGTACCTGAAAATCGGACTTTAGTGCATTGTAAAGTCGGTCAATTATATTCTGCTGATTAAGATTGGCCAATGCTATGTCATCAATATAATAAAGGGCATCTAGCTTTTCTGTCAGTCCATTTACGTTTTTATACAATCTATGTCTTAATGATTTATCTATAAATGTAAATACAATAGACAGAAACATACCAAGAAGAGATGTCAGGAACGCTGTGCCCATACCATTCAATAATCCCTGAATACTTTCATTGATTTTATCTGTGTTACTACTGTCAAATCCTTGAATACCCAAAGTTAAGCCAAGGAAAGTGCCAAGAAGTCCTAAACCGACAAGCGTACCTGATGCTGTATCAAGCATACGTAAATTTACCTTGTTGCATTTACACACGCTGTTGTCATATATAAATTCAGATGCAGGTATATTTGACTTTTTCCCGTCTTTTGTATTTACGATAATAGTTTTTTCATATTTTTCCCCAAGCGAAGCTATCTTGGAATTGTTTAATGAATCCAAGATATTCTCACTATTAACAAGTTTTACTAAAATTTCCTTGATGCTATAAAGTTTTCTTTCTTCAAAACAAAAGAGTAAGAAAACCAATATAATTACTGCACCAGATGCTAATGTTATAATATCAGACATGTTATTTTTTATTTGCAGATTCTATTGTTATTATTTTATTAATGTTTATTCTATCAGATTTTTATTATATAAAGTAAATATCCGTTCTTGGCAATTCGAGAACTATTATGATATTCGTTTAATCAAACACTATGACATCGTCAAGCATTATTTTCCGAGTATCATCACCAACTACATAGGTTAGCTCGGTGTTGTCATCATACTTTTTGGGAAGCATAATCATACAATTCCAGTATGACGTGTTCGAGATGAGAAAGCCCGGATCTATGCAAAACAATTTAGTTGGAGTATCTTCGAACTCATCGGATTCTTCCACACCAATGCAGACAATGGCGTGTCCGAAATTCTGATTATTAAAAGAAATCCCTAAAATTGCAGGACTATTCTGATGAATATTGTCGTAAATGCGGTCAATATAATCTTTCCGAATAGCTGTGGCTTTTATATTGAAGTCGGATGTATTACTAATTTCCTGTGCCATAGTTTTAAGATTCCACCCGGACATATTCATACCGCGTTGTTCTAGAAGTTTGCTAAGAAATTTTCCTTTCGGACTACGCTTGTCCACATTTCCGGAGTATGAATTTACATCCTCAATGTTGATTTGCTGAAGGCACATCAAAGAGATGATTGTACTATAAACAGCGCATGCACCGTCAAGACTTCCTTGGTGCAGGGCTATACTTTTTATGCTGCCATCAGCTTGTGTCGTTTTTACTCCTGTTCTATAAAGTCTCACAGAAGGAATGATTGTTATTGTTGCCATATATATTCTCCTTTCGTATTGTTATTTTATCAGAATAGGCCTACATTATCTCTCAACCAACGTAATTCCTTTTCAATGCTTGGATTATTTAAACCTAAACTTTGCGCTTTTTTAAGGCTTTGAAAAGCCTCTCTATACCGTCTTACAGACGAGAGTGCCATACCCATATTTGAATAAATCTGAGCGTCTGTAAATGGCGTATTGGGAATGTATGGTTCATTCAAAGCTTTTTGGAATGCATCTATTGATTCTGTATATAACTTTTGCCTGTAGTAGTGAACTGCTTGGTTAAAATACACAGTTCTGTTACCTGAAAGTTGTTTATACCATTTCAATCGCATTCCTACTTCCATATGTTCAATATCGATAATTCCGGTTCTATCATTTGGTTTTGTAAAACCACATTTTTCAGCAACTCTCTGAGAAGGCTCATTATCCATACTAATATCCAAGATTACTTGTTGGAATGAAAAGTTTTGTAGGAGGAAATTCGTTAGTCCATTCAATGCTGATGAAGCATAACCGTGGTGTCGATGAGAGGGATGAACTGCATACCCTACATTCCACACAGGCATATTAGTTGTTCGGTTCATGACAGGTTCTGCTGAGATAAAACCAACCTCTTCACCATTATTATTGAAAATGATAAAGTTTAATGACTCTCTTTGGATATTTGCATTAACAATATATCTGCAAAAGGCCTTTATGTTTTCAGCATGATCTTTACGTAAAACATAGTATTTCTTTACGTCTTCGTAGCGGAATAGTTCTTCTATAAACCAAACATTATTTGAGTTCACGGGTAACAGAGAACAAATTCCACATTCTATTATATTTGGTATTGCCATATTAAATATCTTATAATTAGGTGTTTATTAAGGTTATTTGATTTTCTGTAAAACGTCTCCGAACTTAGCATAATTCACTGTGACACCATCGTCAAGATTGAAGCTGATGGCCTGCTCTGCTACAACCTGCAAACGTTCGTGATATTCACGACATTCATCCAATTGCTTCTGAAGCGTTTGGAGCTGTTTGCTTTCTTTAGTCGTAAGTTCTGCCCGACGCAAGTCAAGTTTGTTGATTTCCTGTTCCAGATGTTCAATGAAGGGGAGGAGATATTTTGCTCGGATGCGCTCAACTGTATAGGCATTCATACGGTGCATGTAAGCTATTACTTGGAAGGAACCTTTCTTTGATGCAAATAGCCAATAGATTGGACGGTTCTGATACATCTTTTTATGGTCTTTCCAAAAGTCCTTTACGAAATATTGCTCTATGGTCTTACCTAAACATTGCTCCACGTAGTTAAGATTCTCCACATGAAGTTCTTCACCCAGTACCACACGTAGGAAATCAGCGAAACGATATGATGCGTTGTCACTGAATCCGCAATCATTTGCCATCAGCGGCATAATGCCGTCGTCATCAATTTCCCAAGACTGTCCGTTAAATGTGTAAGAAGCAGTTTCCTCATCAGTAGGATTGGGGTGAGCGATATGCAATCCTGGCTTATCAAGACGATAGCGTCCCAACATACAACCTACAGCAAAGCTAATAAGTTGCTTCATCAATACTTCGTCGTTCCAACTGAGACTGTCATCTGCAATATTGATTTCTCCTTGTTGCAGAATGGTTATCTCAGAGAGTGTAACATCTGGTGTAAGCTCATCTTGCAGACCGTATATGTCAATGAACTGACGGTTGAGCTCTTCTTCGTTCTCGTGAAGCTGCATGAAGAGGTGTTCCCACTTTGTCTTGTATTGCTCCATACGCCATTTCAGACTGCCAAGTTGCGGTGCGGCAGGATTGATACAGATGTGTTTGTCTGTTTCTTTTTCGTGCAGCTTTTCCTCGTGGCGGATATTGTCGATATAGGTGTTCTCGTTTACAGCTAATAGGGGATTAGTTTCGAAGTCCCATGAGGTTTCATGATTGTCCCAATCTTGTTTGGAAATGTTGATGTTTTGTTGAACACAATGATTTATATAATCATTATTTTTTCCTATATATGGTACTTTGAAAGAATCTCCAATTTGAAAAGATAGAGTTGGACATAATATAAATAGCAATTGCTGCATAACCTTTGAGTTTAGGAAGCCCAAAATATACTCCTTCTTTTCTTGTGGGAAGCAAGAAGGGCCATTACAGTCAAAGATAAATCCAGGTTGTAATATCCTTGCATAAAATAGATTTGAACCAATTCTTGGAAAAGTTATTCCATCTGTGAAATAATATCCGGGATTTCTTATAACAGCAGGTTTAAATGATTTTAATATTTCTCCATCGTTATACCAATCAATGATGTTTTCACTGAGGCTCAAACCGTACCAACGTCTAACATCTCCACCTTTATTATATGGGAACCATTTTAATCTGGATCGAGCCGCTGACGCGGCATTTTCGAAGCCGAAGCCTATACGGCTTCGGCTGACCTCGAACCAGCTGCGGAGAAATCTCGCATTGTCAGCAGTTGCCAGCCCCTGTGTTGGGCTGCAAACTGCTGACAATGCGAGATTTGATGTAAATATTTTTAAGATATTGGGTGAAACCCAATAACCAATCGGACATCCCGGGATTTTCTCAAAGTTAGATTGAGGGACATTTGGGTAATACACCTTGGCTGTATGTTCCTGCAATGCCTGGAGGAACATATCTTTCTTCTCTGCGCAATTCTTACCATCTACCAGTCGGAAATACACACCACCTTCATCAGACTTATTTTTAGCTACAACAAAGGAAGTGTTTTGCACCACCTCACCACTCAGCTCATCGAAAGTTCGAGGGCCCAAGTGAAGCATGTTTTCAATATGATAGTTCTCGAGTAAAGACGTGCGTAGTTTTTCGAATGAAGAAAGGAACATCCAGCTCTGCATGTTAATCATGCTATATTTGCCGTTGTCTGCAAGTCTGTCAATAGCCAACAACATAAAGGTGGAGAATAAATCTCCTTTGCCTTCTTCATAATTTGCCTTCACATACTTACTCAGCACCTCATTCATGTTGCCACCACCCATATACGGCGGATTCATTACCAAAGCGTCATACTTCTCCGTCAAAGCCAAAATTAGCTCAAAAGCTGGAAGTTGCAAGCGCACGGCATCGGGCATAATCTCTTGACTGCACCAGTAATCAGTAGTCTGTTTAACCAGTAATCTTGTGCTGTCGCTAATGTCGAATTTCATGATAGAACCCAGCGAGTCTGCATTATGCATCAGTTCAAAGCAAGCGGCAAGTTCTTCATTTTGTGAAGAAGTGTTCTCTCCCTGGAAATAAAGAGAAAGGAAATCATTTAAGTTTTCATCCGTTTCTTCATTCCATGGTTTCGGCATGGTCAGTATATTCGGCAAGCAATGCGCATCAGCAAAAGATGAATCCTTTTGGCATGCTTTCAACAAAAGGGCAAAAGTTGCTAATTGTTTTGCACGATTATCCAAGTCAATACCTGTAAGGTTATGACGGAAAATGTTTTCAATGGCTTCACCACGGCCATAGCCTTCAGCAATATAAAGGTCATAAAACAAGTCGAAGCACTCGTTTAGAATGTGTCCAGAACCGCAGGCCAAATCGGCAACCTTCAGGTCGGTAAGCTCGTTGTATTTCAGTAAATTTTCTGGAGTCGGTTTTTCTGTCTGGTTCACTAAGTATCGCCACTTCTTTTGAAGTGTTGTTTCATAGGGATTATTATCCAGATAGATGCGACCCACTGTGTTCTGCACCATATATTTCACTATCCAATTGGGTGTGAATATCTGTGTAGCTGCCGGTATTTCGTCAGCCTCGAATTTTCCTTTCTTTGCAAAAACTTCGTCTTTACGCTCTGATATATAGAACTGATAGAGCCAACCAATTAGTTCCGGAGACTGAAACTCTTCATCGGTAATAAATTCAGTATGGTTCAGCATATCCATGAATTTACCTTCTGCCAGAATATCGTTTGGTAGAAGTAGCTCGGTATAGTCGGCCATAGAACCGAAACACTGGTTGAGGATGGGATTATCGTGACACCATGCTGTAATAAGCAGGGCAAATTGTTCGGTGACCTTCGTATCGTCATCCAAAAGCTCGACAATACGCTGACGAAGGTCTTCTTTCATCTGTGGAAGATGACCCTGGCGTGCTTCGTCCACAATAATTGGGGTACGTGCAGCATCGGCATACTGAAGCACAGGAGAACAGAGATTGTTCTTCTGCAGAATACGAATAGCGCACAGACGATTGAACCAAGTATACGCTGCCTCTTCATACACTTCGTTGATGCCTTTTTGCTGAATACGATTATAGAGGGACATCCACTGATAGTAGAATCCCTCTGTATAAAATTGTCCGTTCCAAAGTGCACCTCCTTGCATCAGTTGTGGACGGTGCTCTTCGGCAACATTACCTTTCTTGTCGAAGCCAAGTGTAGTTATCTTAGCTGCAATGCCGGCTTTTAATATATTGCGAGCTTCGGTAGCGAAGCGTTTTATTCTATTGGTGTCCATATAATCTATTGGTAATCTTTATTTAATAATCATCACTCCGTCATGGTCGACAAGCAGACGTTCAATCTGTTGACGCAAACCTTCAAGATAACGGTCTATGTCTTCTTCGTTTGTAATAGGTAACTTTGTCCTTGTTTGCAGTGATGCCTGACGAATTCTCTTTTCTCGTACAGGAGGTGTTGGAGGATCAACTTCATCATTATCCTTTTTAGTAGGCTTAGGAGGAATATACGACATAATCTTGTTCACCTGCTCCTGATAGAATACATCGGTAAGGATATTGTTTCTCAGTACAAGTATATTTGTTGGCGCAGTTTTAAGCTGTATGGTTGCTTCACGGTCGGAAAGTACACTTGCCGGGACATTCTGTTTCTCAGCTACTTGCAACAAATAGTCAAAAATATCGTTATAAGCCGCTTTAATTTTATCGCGAAGTTGATTTCGCACATCGTCCAAACTGCCGGAAAGCTGATTCCTCAATTTTATATAGCCACGGAATGTGTTACCCATTGGCCAAAGGTCATCCTTCACTTTTAGGAACTCATCAACAGCTCCTATCATCTCTTCCGGAACAAACGAGAAGTTATATGTATTCTCATCAGCGAACTGAATGAGCTGTTTATAGGTAGAGAGTTGATCATGGGTAAATTGTACCACCTCTTTGCATTTGTCGGTAAGCATCCTGGCTTCATCCTTTGATGAGATGATGAGATTGAAGAATTTCAACGGATCACGTTCATCAAGCCATGATTCGAAGAGATCTATGGCCTTACGGATTGGTTCCACAAAAGGATAAGCTATAATCTGTTGTTCTATGTCCTTATAGCCTTTGATTAATTTGGACAGGCTACGCTCACTCTCTATGTCACGACACATGCGGAATAGCTGGGTACTGTCTGTAGTTGTCGGAGCGGAAGAGATTCCAAATACTTCCTTCCATGCAGCAATGAAATTCTGAATTACCTGCGGTGAAATAACCTGTGCCTGTCGTAGCGTAAACTTATTACTCTCTGATACAATGCGGTTGGCCACTGTAGATGTTTCTACATTGGGATTATTGGTGTAAGTGTAGTCACGGTTGTGACGACGTACCAGTTCATTAATCACATATAGGGTACAGATATTGTCCCATCCATAAGGAGCTTTAGAGAATTTGGTAAGTACATCGGTTACATTTACCTCAGCAAACTGCTTATTCAGATAGATTTCCACTTCATGCTCAGCATCTGTAAGAATCGCCCCCATACCTTCGTAATCTCCAGGATTCACATTACGCAGAATGGCTTTCTTCAATTGCTCTGTAGTGCGTGGAATGCTTGGAGAATCAACCAAATTTGCTTTAGGATAGATTCCTGCTAAATGTTTCTCGATGGCAACACGATAACGGTCATTACCACGTTTCTGTCCAAGCTCTGCATCGTCAATCACGTATAGTCCGGAAACAATAGGACAGGTATCCAAAATCTTTTCAAACTCTTTTTTAATAAGTCCTTCGTAAAGTTCCTCGGCACGCTTGGCAAATTCCTTACGGGTATTGGCATTATCCTCGTTTGGGACGGGAGTGGACATATAACGTTCTGCCTGACAGTACCAGTAAAAGGCGTTGTACAAACGTCTGTTCTCACGATACTGAGGACCTACATAATATACCATTCGGTTGGTATTGCTGTTCTGCAATGCAAGCTGCTCGGCAGTATCATAGTCGGGGTCCATGACAAACTCTACCATTACATCCGGGTTATTGCTCAGGAAGGTACGCTGTTTTATAGTCAGTCCAACCGAGAAACTGCGTGTCTTATATTGTTCTTTATTCTTGAGAGCTGTGATATATTTATTGAAAATATCTTTCAGCTGTTCAGCCTGCGTATTATTGTCCACCACCTGATTCTTAATGAGTTGTGCCACCTTCATTTCTTCCTCACTATAGAACATGAAAGTGTCAGGAGCTCCCTGTTTGCCCTGTTCACGGCGAATAATATTATTATCGCAAAGGAACTCTACAATTTTCTCCACCTCATTCTTGATGGTGAGGCGAGGAGTATCCATATTGTTTACCAGAAGTGAAGTCACATTATCCACGGTGGCCGGGAAAAGCAGCTGGTCGGTCTGTGAGATATTACATATCATGAATAGCACATTGGCCACACGAACCGCCAGACGAGTCTTTTCCGGTTTATCTGTCTGGTAGGTGCGTGCCATACGAAGGGCATTGTCCACAGCTTTCTGTCCACGAGCCTGCAAACCTTCCTCAAACATATTGTTATAGAGTTCATCGAAAGAGATGAATTTACCCAACTCGGCATCAGCATTCGCTTTGGCTGTAGAGTGGATAACCTTGATGATACTTCGCTCATTACCTTTTACTTCCTTTGCCACATAGCCTAAGTTCAGGAATGAATTGAACACCTGCATGATAAGCTTGAACTGATAAGGTACAAATGGGTAATAGTCGATGAAATCATCCTGCGAGTCGTAGCTACTGTAGGAGTTGGGCAACTTGAACTGCAAGTCGAATCCCGCTTTATATTTGTTATAAAGCGAGGCCAATGTATCTTTCACCTCTTCTTTCTTGTCGAGAATACGCTTCTGCGTGATTACTTCCGGCTGTGTTCCTTTGAGGGATACCTTCACTTCAAAGCGTCCCTTAATTTTACCTTCTTTATCTTTCTCCTCGGCTATATGACAGTCGTCCATAATCTCGGAGAGGTCTTGCTGTGCTGTACAAGCCACCCAGACCTTGTTATCACAAGCTTCAGACAGTTTCGTAATGATTTCCTGAAGGTTAAGATAACGGTCGCGCTCCTTGTTGATGAACTGTGAAACTTCATCGGCAAGGAAAATCAGGCGGTAATCATCGCCCTTGTCTTTAAGATATGATGCCAGTTCCAAACCAAAACGGTCTATACTCATGTTCGTATCACGCTTGATGATACGCTCACGAATACTATCTACGGAAAGTGTTGGTGCCAGTTCTTTGGCAATGTCAAGCACCCAGTCGAGTTCGTTGTCAATCAAATCGGCAGCCATACCAGGGTCATTCCAGTCACCACCTTCCTCTGCGATGCGTTGTTTGAATGCCTCAAACACTCCCTTTTCTTCCAAAGGTTTTTCAAGATTCTGTGCCAGTGTGATATTGAACTTATTGAAACCACGTTTGCCATTAAACTCATTCCAGAAGACATGCAGAAAAGCTTTCTTCTTGTCGGTAGAGTTGTCATAGCTTGTTTCCAGATTGAAGATACATGTATCTATCGTGGCCCGTTCCAACCAATTGGCGATAGAAACCATCTGCTCGTAGTCGAAGCTCAGATAATGTTTGTCATCAAGCGGGTCGATAGCCTTTATTGCTTCGAGCAGACGTGATAAAGCATCTTCACGAGTAGAAGGTGTGATACAGTAATCCAGATATTTCAGAAAATGTGATTTTCCTGAGCCATAATAACCGTCAATCCATATACCCACGTGATCGTATGGTTGGTTATTCTTGATAGCATCTAAAATACGGAAAAGACCGTTCATAATCTCGTCCGTAAACACGTATTCCTGTATTTCTATACGTTCTGTTTCTGGGTCAAACTTGGTAGCGCTGACAGCAGGATTCACTGCACGGTCAATAGGCTTATTATATAATTCTTTCAGTTTCATTAGCTTATTCGTTTATTAAAAGAGTGGCACGATATGTATGATTGTCTGGAAGTGTATCAAACAGCCGGAATGAGTTCTGATCACGATGACCCGGATAAAAGACAATGATTTTATATTTGTCCGTTTCGTTGTAATCTTCATAAAGAGCCAAGAATTCATTGACCCTCAGATAAGGATACATACTGCCTATACCATACATAAAAACGTAGGGACGACGATATTGGTCTTTGATCGTGATATGATCAATGATACGTTGATGTATAAATTGAACGAATTCTGGTGAATGGGCATTGCGGGCAAGCGTATCCTGTGTGCTCTTTACCTTTGACGGGGCACTCTGTTCTTTTTCCATCAGATATTTCAACATAGAAGGATGACGCAGAAATTTCTTCTGGTCGAGGAAGCTGCAAAACTCATCAAACAGATTCAGTGTAAGCACATCCACATAGTTTGTGGGACGGATCAGATTCGCTTTAAACTCCTGTATTTGCTTACGAATGTCATACTCTTTCTCTGCCGGATACTGGTAGATAAAAAAGTTATAAAACAAGTCGCCATTTTCCGTATCTTGGAATCCCGGACTATTCAATTTATCATCAAGCTCTTTTATGGTCATATCATTGTTTTCTTTATGTTCTCAATTTCGTAAGGTTGCAAAAGACAAGCTTCCAAAAACCATGGTTGTCCTTTTCCCAGGTAGTAAGTAAAATTGCTACAGGAAATCGCATTAAGATGGTTGCTATTGTCAAGCATACCCACTTTACGAAGTATAGTAAGATATGCAGAAGCCACTTTATCTTTGGTATTATCGCTCCATGAATCAACAAACTCATCTTTTGATGCTATTTCGTTGAACTCCATCATAATGTCATTTTTATCGATGCTTTTGGATATGCTGTTCCATTTTTTTATTGCAACATTTACATGAAAATCGAAACAGATCTTATACGTCCTCAAAATAACATAGAAGATAGCTACTATCTTGTCTGTATCGTTCATTCCAAGAAAGTCATCCCAAAAAGATGATGGCATAGACTCATATCTTCGTTTGATTTCCAGAATAGCTTTCTTACGAGAACTTTCTGCATTAATGTGAAGCAACCGATTATTCACCTTCTCATCATGAAGCAACTCCTCACTATTGGTTGCACGGAGTAGAGGTAATAGGATATTGGTCTCCTCAAAAAGGAAACCGCCACCCGTGATGGCTGCTGTGTATGGACTATCTTTTTTATTCATTGCTTTATTTCCTACAAAATTGTTCTTGACTGGTGCAGTCTATCTGCATTATATCATAATTCTGCAAATTCCTACGTATATTTGTTATTATTTCTTGTTTGTATGTCTCAGGTTCAAGCACCTTGACATCATAGCCGAACGACAGAATCAGTTGAGTAAATTCGTAAGTAGGCCGTAGCTCTACGGACAAGATACATTCTTCATCATTAATGATTTTCTGTGTGTGATGTATCGGTTTGGAAACGATATAGGGATATTGTCTCTTAGAAAATTGAAGGACAACCTGTATCTTTTCTACGTCATCGGGCGGAATAGTAACTCCAAATACGTCATCAAAATAATGCTCAAAATCAATCTTTTCATTTGAAATAAAATCAACATTTTCCTCGATACCTATTTCCTGGATACGGTCAAGAGCAAAATTGGAGATACGATTTGCTTCCGCATCGTAAGCCATAAGAAACCAGCGGTTATTATACTGCTTTATGTACCAAGGATGAACAATGACATTGCGCACGTTATCATAATTCTTGTAATTACGATAAATGATTCTAATGGCCTGATGATTAATGGCCGCATCTATAATGTCAGATAAGAAGTTCAGACCTTTCAAATGAGGAATTTGTTCGAAACCAAGAATGTTTTCGTTTTTTCCCCTAAGGCCGAATCGCCATTCAAGATTGGAAATAACTTCTTCAACCCATTCGTTGCTGGGCAGTCCTTTAAAACGGTTAAGCATTATGATAACGGAACGTAGTTGAGTGGCTTCTTCTTCAGTCAATGGTTGGGCATTAATAGTGAAGTTTGGGTCACTGTAACGATAGTAAACCCTTCTGCCATCCTGCTTTCTTTCAAGAGGCACACACCATCCTGTTTCACTCTCCATAAACTTAATGTCTTCAAATATCTGGCGACGGCTTACACCTCCAATCCCATTATAATAGTAAATGGCTTCATCACATTTATCAATGAGATCCTCGATGTAATACTTATGCCGTCTGTCCCGAAAGCATTTATCGAGAGTCTGGTAACGTATCGCAGCATTTTTATTTGTTGGCATATTGGGCTTAATCTAATATTAACGAATTAAATCATTTACTGTAACTTCAAGGCATTTGGCTATTTCAACTAAATTCTCTAAGTTGGGTTGGGCACTGTTGGTGCACCATTTAGATATTGTTGCCGGATCTTTACCTAATTGTTCGGCAAGCCATTTGTTTGTCTTCTTTTTTTCAGCAAGAACAACTTTTAGGCGATTTAAATCTTTACCCATATTTCACTTTTTTTTGGTTACTATTGATACAAAAGTAATGTAATTATCCGAAATAATATTCTAATAATAGAATAAATGAGTGATATAACTCAAAAAAATGATTATAACGACAATTTCTGAGTTGATTTTCTTATCTTTGCTATTGATTTAATGGTTGCAAATTATGGAGATTCTGTTTAAAATGCAGATAGGCTGCATAGATTGGTTCAATCTTTGCATAGGAATATCTTCAAAAGTACAATTATATGAACGTTGGACAATCTAACAACATTCTATGTTGCGATTGCGCATCTTGGAATGCTCATAGGCTTGTGAATGAATATGTGAAAATTGCTTGGATGGTAAACGATACTGTCCCATTCGAAAACTTGCCATGGGATAATCAGGTAAGGATTCTTCGGATAACTTCTGTTATCCGTGCTTATTTGGGTCTGGAATCCTGCATATTTGAACCATTTGATATAATAGGAAGTGTTTTTCTTAATTCTGAAAATAAAGAGGTCTTGTCTCATTCTGAATTTAGTAATGCTGATCTTACTCTTTTGAAACAAAAGCTATGTCAGACAACTGAAGAAAAATGGAGGATGGAGCACTTGTTAAGACATTTCCAGACAGATTCAGATAGGGAGCAACTGCTAACGATACTACTTCGCTACAGAATAGCAATAGAAGACTTTGAGAATATGCTTTCTGCTAAGTTGGATAAACGGACGGGGACATATATTGGAGTTAATGTCGTCCAAAACTTATATAATCCAGTAATAAAAAACTGTAATAATATGATGGATGATATGATTGTTCTATTATTAGGCAACACTTTCAAAAGAGCCTTCACTGAGAGGGAATTAATTGAACGGTTTGATTATCCAATAATAACGGATAAAGAATTGTTTGAGTGGAGAATAAATAACTAAATATAAATACCATGAATAATAACCAGAAACTTATAGATGCTGTAAATTGCAAGTTTCCACAAAATAATCTCTGTCTCTTATACACATCTGACGCTGCCGACGAATAGCCTTGTGTAG